>Ga0272448_1003658_pt1 | contig 18168 bp, 19 predicted proteins | sample YNPCB0191_FD_202220 | JGI IMG/M metagenome (GOLD analysis project Ga0272448, IMG submission 202220) | Hot spring sediment microbial communities from Yellowstone National Park, WY, United States - YNP-CB-019-1 | ecosystem: Environmental > Aquatic > Thermal springs > Hot (42-90C) > Sediment... | reverse complement strand
CAGAATAAAAGAAAATAAGGCAAGTGCTTCGCTATATGATTTCTTGATAATTTCACCAGATGAATGGCTTAGCGAAATTGAAGTATTAAAACAGCATAAGGAAAGCAAGGGAATAAAGACAATAGCATTTGGGCTGAATGAAATTTACAGCGGAAAATATTTTGCTTCTTATGGGCGCGATAATGCTGAAAAAGTGAAATATTTCATAAAAAATGCAATTGAGGAATGGGGAATAAAATATGTTATGCTTGTAGGGGATGCTGATGTATTTCCTGTTAGGTATGCATCTCTTGCTATAGAAGACCCAAATCAGGCTCCCTGTGATTTGTATTATGCAGACATATACTATGCAAATGGCACCTTTTCTTCATGGGATAATGATAGAGATAAAAAATATGGTGAGAGAATTGATGATAAGCCAGATTTAGCCCCTGATGTATATTTATCCCGCCTTCCTGTTAGCGATGAAAATGAATTAAATATTGCAATTGAGAAAATAATAAATTATTCCCCTCCCCCTATGAGGGCAATAGCAGTTGGAGTTGAGCTTTTCTGGGATACAAGTGAAAGGGAGGGAGAATATTTAAAGGAAGAAATAAACAAAAACATAAATCTTGATGTAATTAGATTATATGAGACAAATGACTATAAAAAGAATGGGGATGCAAATGCATTTAATATTGCAAAATACATAAATGAAGGAGCATTACTCCTAAATTTTGCATCCCATGGAAATCCATATGGTATGGGATGGGAAAGCGGCGGCTTCTGGGTTGATGATTTAAATTTGCTTAGAAATAAATATCTCCCTATTGTTTTTGCAATGGCATGTTCAACAAATGAATTTGACACAACAGATTGCTTTGGAGAAAAATTTGTTTTGAGCAATTATGGAGCAATTGCATATTCAGGCAGCAGCAGGGTGGCGTATGTATATCTGGGAAATGCGATAAAATCGGGGCTGGCTGGCTATATTGACAGGGCATTTTTCAGGGCGTATTATGATGGATGCAAAAGCGTTGGTGAAATATTTTCAAGATCAAAAATAGATTATATAACCACGCTTACATTTAAAAATGAATATGATTATCTAACCCTATATGAATATAATTTGCTTGGTGACCCTACAATTGAAATTCCAACTATGCCACTAACTTCAAGGGCTTATGCAAGCAATGAAAAATCGAATAGCTCAATAAAAGTTTGGGTTGAAGCAGATGAAAATTCAACAGTTGATTTATATTACAGGAAAAAAATTGGGCTTGGAGGGAAATGGAAAATTTACTGCACTATGGAAAAAAATTATGAGATTGATTTTATGCCAGAAGAAGAAGGCTATTATGAATTTTACAGCATACTGAGGAAAGGAAATTACACTGAAAGCAAGCCAGCCGTAGCGGACGCATCTTGCCTTTTTGATTTCTCTCCTCCTTCAATAGATGTTGTTAAACCAAAAGAAGGGGAAATATATATTTTTGGAAAGGAAATATTTGAAATAAACGCAAAATTTGCAATAGTAATTGGAAGGATAAAGATGGAAGTTAATAGCGATGCTTCAAAAATTGAGTTTTACATAGATAATGAACTAAAAAATATTTCATATGAGAAGCCCTTTTCATGGACATGGAAAGAGTTCTATATAGGATTTCATGAAATAAAAATTGTTGCATATGATGAAGTTGGAAACAGAGCAGAGGAAAGAGTAAAAGTTTTTTCATTGATAATATGAAGCCAGGTGTTGCTGTTGATGGGGTTCTAATAAAAAACAAAAAAATTTTGCTGATAAAAAGGAGAAATGAGCCATTTAAGAATAAATGGGCTTTGCCAGGCGGCTTTGTTGAATATGGTGAAAGAGTGGAGGAAGCAATAGTAAGAGAATTCAAGGAAGAAACAGGAATTAATGTAAGAATTAAAAAATTTTTTGGAGTTTTTTCCGACCCAGATAGAGACCCTAGGGGGCATGTAATATCAATAGTTTTTTTACTTGAATCTGATGACGAGCCAAGAGCTGGAGATGATGCGATTGATGCAAGATTTTTTGATTTAGATAATTTGCCAGAACTTGCTTTTGACCATAAAAAAATAATAGAAGAGGTGATGAAGTATGGAATGTAAAAAGGAGAGAAATTTAAAGGATTGTCCTTGCACCTATGAGCCATGTAGCAGGAAGGGAATATGCTGTGAATGTCTCAGATATCATCTAAGAAATAAAGAGATGCCCGCTTGTTTTTTCCCTCCAGAAGTTGAGAAAACTTATGACAGAAGCTTTAAAAAATTTATTGAAACATGGAAATAGCTATATTTTTATTCTCTTACCTGCTTCATTTCTCCTGAATTTTCCGAAATCTTTAATTTTCCTCAAAATTTTGTCATCAAAAACTGGACCATCCTTACAAACATGATATCCATCTATTGCGCATGAATCGCATATTCCAACCCCGCATTTCATATACCTTTCCAAACTCGCCTGCATTCTTATCTTATTTTTTTTGCACAAATCAAGAATTTTTTTCATCATTATTTCCGGTCCGCAGGTATATACAACATCAAAATCTTCTTCTCCTATAATCTTTTCTGCAACATCGCTCGCAAACCCTTTAAATCCAATGCTCCCATCATCTGTTGAAATGTAAATTTCAGCAATTTCCTCAAGTTCATCCAAAAAAAGAAGCAATTCCTTATTTCTTGCACCAATCACAACATGCCTCTCTCCCCTATATTTTCTTATTAGCGGCATAAGAGGAGCAACGCCCGTCCCGCCAGCCACAAAAAGAGCTTTTTTGCCTATCTCGCGAAAGCCGTTTCCATATGCCCCCCTTATTCCAAATTTATCTCCCTCCTTCATGCAATGAAGCTTTTCTGTTGCCTCTCCAACTCTTTCCACTGTTATCGCCTGCTTGTTTCCTATATAGCTTAATGACATTGGTATTTCATCTATTCCTGGCAGCCATACCATTACAAACTGTCCTGGCTTTGCTTTTTTTAAATCCCTGCAAGAGAAAAAAAATGTTTTATGGACTGGTGATTCTCCAACAATTTTTTCTATTTCGCAAATTTGCATGCTTTTAAATCCAATAAATTTAAATATTTTTGTATATATAAAACTATGAAAAAAATCTATGCATTTATTGCGAGCATTTTTGTTTTGGGAATTTCATTCAGCGGGGCATGTGTAAATTTAAAGGAGGTTTCATACGGAACAATAAAAGCTGATGTTTATTTTAATGGAAATATATCATATGTAGCTCCGTTTCCAGTTACAAATTTTTTAATTCCTTTTATTTTGCCACATGAAATATACTTTGGAAGGGCTTTTCAGATGAATGAGATAAGATGAAAAAAATATTATTTCTAACAATTTTGCTTTTATTTTCCTCATCCGCTGATTATATCTTTTTGCCACCCCCTTACCTTCCATCTGATATGCTTGAAGATGCAATTTCAAGAAGAGTTTCAATAAGAGAATTTTCTGAAAAAGAAATATCTATGGAAAACATTTCCTCCCTTTTATGGGCAACCGCAAAAATATCAAGCATAGATGGGAGGGATGCAGTAAATATTTATGTAATAATGAAGGAAGGAGTGTATAAATATATTCCTTCAAATCATTCCTTAAAAATTTTCAGAAAAGGAGATTTCAGATGGGTAGGAGATTATGATTCTGCTTATATAAAAATAGGAATGACATGGAATAAAAGCCGTGGAAAAAATGAGAATTTTTCAGCGTTTCAAATAGGTAGCATTGGGCAGAACATATATTTTATTTCAAATTCTCTTGGCTTGGGAACCGTAACAACAGCTGGAAAGGCATATGAACTGTATTATATTGGCTTGCCAATTGATGAGAAACCACTTATAATTATGCCAGTTGGCTATCCATTAAAACCATACAATTTTTCCTATTCCTCCTATAACACTTCCCTTCCATTTCCAGAAAGAGGCAGAAAAAGTTTGGTTGATGCAATGATTGAAGAAAATAGAGAAGCATTTTTATATGGAGGACTTAACGAAAGGGAAATATCCCAGTTGCTATGGTCTTCCTATGGCTACTCCTACTTTTTTGACGCCTCGCAGGGATGGCGCCACCGCACTGTGCCGAGCTCGCATGCCACTTACCCTCTTGAAATATTTTTTGCGAATTCATCTGGATTTTTCCATTATATTCCGGCAAATCATTCTGTTGAAACAATAGTTGAAGGAGATGTGAGAAATGAGGTTGAGCCATCTTGGGCGAGAAATGCTGATTTGATTTTTGTTTATCTTAATGAAAGCAAGGCGGGTGATTCATGGGCATGGTTTTATGAGGCGGGTGCAATCTGGCAGAATTTATTGCTTGAAGCAACTTCTTTGAATCTTTCAGCAAATGTTATCCATAATTTTATGATAGGGGAAAAATTGAATTTTGAAGGATTGAAGCCATTGCTTATTATAGAAGCTGGTAAAAAATATGGAGAGGACTTTGAGAAGCCGGTTGTAAAAATAATTTATCCTGAAAAAGGCTTTATTTATGCTTTTGGAAAAAAGTTGATACCCTCAAAAAATACGGTTATTATAGGGAAAATTGAAGCGAAAATTGAGTTAGAGGAAGATGCTTTACTTCTTGTTGAATACAGGATAGATGGAAAAATTGCAGGAGAGCAATATATTGAACCATTTTCATTTAATCTACCTCATTCATTATTTAAAAAATCTTATTTTGAAGTTGTTGCATATGATTATTCCAGAAATAATGCAAGTGATGGAATGGAATATGTTAAAATTTTATAATAGAAATGTTTAAATACCGGAAATTATTTTGTTAGCAATATGCTATCAAAATTATCAAACAGGAAATTAATACTTGTAATAGAAGATGATGAGTTGATACAGGATTTGATAAAAAGATATTTAGCAAGTTTGAATGTTGAAATAGTTTCTGCCTATGATGGTGAGGAAGGGATTGAGAAATATGAATATCTGATTGAAAAAGGAAAAAAGCCAGATATTGTTATAGTTGATATAGGGTTACCATTCAAAAATGGAATTGAAGCAACTAAGGAAATTTTAAAAATTGATCCGTCTGCAAAAATTTATGGTTTTACTGCTTTTTATGGAACAGAAAAAGCCAAAAAGTTAATAGAAGCGGGAGCAAAAAAGATAATATCTCGCTCTGTTGGCTTTGAAACATTTAGAAGCATAATAGAGGAAGATTTAAAAAAGGAAGAAATAGTCAGATAAAATCAAAATATTTATACCCGCAATGAAATTATTTTTATGAAAAAAATTGTGGTATTTTGCATGGTAATTTTGCTTTTAATAACATTTTCAAGTGGAAAAATATTGAAAAATTCAAAAATTTATTCAAATGATTTTGATAGTAAAATTGAAAAAATAATGGAAATCGCTCATTTTTCATCTCTTTCAGCATGCGTAATTAAGGGCAATGAGGTTGTATGGAGCAGGGGATATGGAATTTATGATAGAGAAAATAATAAAAAAGCGAATGAAAATGTAATATACTTAGTTGCATCGATATCAAAAACAATAACAGCAACCGCCATAATGCAATTATATGAAAAAGGTTTATTGGACTTGGATGATGATGTTAATAATTATCTTCCATTCAATCTAAGAAATCCAAATTATCCAGATAAACCAATTACAATAAGAATGCTGCTCGCCCATCAATCAAGCCTGGCGAGCGACCCGCCCGCCTTCTATTGCTATTTCCCTGCAACTCTGAATTTTTCTGGATATCCATATCCATGGCTTGAGGAATATTTGATGCCAGGAGAGATAAATTATAAGCCACAGGTATGGGCTGATTATGCTCCAGGAGAGGAGATGAATTATGCAAATGTTGGTTATTCATTGCTTGGATATATTGTGGAAATAGTTTCTATGCAAAACTTTGAAGATTACTGCAAAAAAAACATTTTTGATCCAATTGGGATGGAAAATACAAGTTTCATTTTATGGAATTTAAATGTAAGCAATGTTGCAGTTCCATATGTTTTTGAAGGTGAATATTATCCATTGCTCCATTACACCATAATTGATTTCCCAGCTGGCGGGCTTCGCACAAATATAATTAGTTTATCAAAATTTTTGATAGCACATATGAATGGAGGGGTATATGAAGGGGTAAGAATACTCGGCGAGGAGAGTGTTGAAGAAATGCATAAAGTGCAATATGAAAGCAAAAAATATAGTTTTCAATATGGTTTGGGATGGCAGATATGGAAAAGAGGAAATGAAACCTATATAGGGCATACCGGCGGGCTCTATGGTGTTGCAACAGATATGAAATTTAGAGCAAAAGATAAAGTTGGAATAATATTCTTTACAAATAAAGAAGTTTATAATTTGAGGGAAATAGTTGCATTTTCTCTGATAGAGAAATTGCTTTTCATGAAAGCTGATGGAATTAAAAAAATAAAAATAGGAGAGATTGAAGAAATAGTTAAAGAAAATATGCATTTATTGAGATTTAATGAGGAGGGAGATATAAAAGATATTATAAGAAATTTTATCAAAGAAGCGGGAATTTAGTTAAGAGGAGTTATCTCTACTTCAAGTCTATCAGCAGTTGGATACTCCTCGATAATGCAGCATTTGTATGGCAGGTAATCAACTATCTCCTCCAAAATAAAGGGAGATGTTTCTATTCTCCTTTTTTTCTCATCCCATACAATCAATTTTTCGTCTATTTCAAATTTTTTAATTATTTCATCGAGCTTATCTTTTTCAGCAAAAATTACTCCTTTAAGAAGTGTTCCATCTTCAGTTATAATTTCATAAATTTTTGCAACATTCCTTGCCCTTCTCTCTATTCTCTTCCTTAACTGAATTGCATCTTTAAAAGAAGAGGAACAGTAATGAATAGGAATTGAAAAATTTCCTTCAACAAGCTCATAAGCCATTTCCTCACTTCCCATTACAGCTGAGGAAATATCATTCTTTGCAACATATCCATATTTGCTCAGCTCATCAACATTTGTTACTGAAAATTCAAGCTCATTTAAATTTATAAAATCAATTTCATATTTCTGCAAATCTTCAAGAAGCTTAATTGTTTCATCTTTTAAATGAGGTATTAGAGGAATTTCAACTCCTTTATCAATTCCACAATTTTTAATTACTTCCCCAAAATTTATTTTCTCTATATTTTTCCAGTGCTCAGTATGGGGATGAAATCTTATTTCATCTAAGCCCGCTTTTTCAACCTCCTTAATTTTCTCAATATCAAATGTTGAAGTATAGAGATGGATATGATGGGCTGAGCCAAAATAATCCTTTAGCATTTTTATCGCATCAACAGTTCTGTCAATTACAAGCAGGGGGTCGCCACCCGTTATGCCGGCTCCTTCCGCATCTATGAGCTCTGCTTCCTCAATTATATCTTCTTTTTTTTCAACAAGTTTTTCATTTGCGTATATAACATCCTTTCCCTTTTTCTTTTCTGAAAGAGGGCAATAAAAGCAGGCTGAGGAGCACAATCCAGTTATAAGTAAAACAAGTTTCGCTCCCTTCTGGCAAATCTTGCACCCCTTGGCAATTTTTTTTGTATAAAATGACTTTTTTGGCATTTTGTAAATTTTTTCCATGCAAATAAATTTTGATGAACTTAAATATTTTTCAGAAAAAACATAAATATAGTAAAAGATATAACAGCAATGAAGGAAGAAATAAAAATAGGAATAGTTGTATCTGAGTTCAACTACGATATAACAATGATGATGCTTGAAAGAGCAAAAGAGCACGCGGATTTTCTTGGAGCAAAAGTTGTTAAAATATTAAAAGTGCCTGGTGTTTTTGAAATACCTCTTGGGGTTAAAAGCATTATGAAGAATGTTGATGGTGTTGTTGCAATTGGAACGGTCATTCAGGGAGAAACAAAGCATGATGAAGTTGTTATGCACAATGCCTGCAGAAAAATAATGGATTTATCAGTAGAATATGGAAAGCCTGTTGGCTTGGCAATAACGGGACACGGAATAACAAGATTGCAGGCGGAGGAAAGAATAGACAGGGCAAAAGATGCAGTTGAGGCGGTAGTTAAGATGTGCAGATTGCTAAAATGCTGAAAGGTAAGAGAGCAATAATAACTGGAGCAAGCCGCGGGATAGGAAAAGCAACCGCAATTCTTTTTGCAAAAAATGGTGCAAAAGCTGGAATAAATTATTTAAAAAGTGAAGAAGAAGCAAAGAAGGTTTTTAAGGAAGTAAAAAAATTTTCAGAGGGAATTTTGCTCAAAGGAGATGTGTCAGATTTTAAGGAAGCAAAAAGATTAGTTGAAAAATTTGTTAAGAAATTTGGAGGGGTTGATATTTTAGTAAACAATGCAGGAAATATATAAAATAAAAAAATTTGATAATTTAAGCGAGGAAGAATGGGATGAAACAATAAAATTTAATCTTAAATCATCTTTCAACATGTGCAAATGCTGTCTGCCTTATATGAAAAAAGGAAAAATAATCTTCATTTCCTCCCAGCTCGCATTAAGGGGTTCTTCTCATGGAGCGCATTATGCCGCTTCAAAATCCGCACTTTTAGGGCTTATGAGAAGTTTGGCAATAGAATTCGCTCCAGATATAAATGTGAATGCAATTGCTCTTGGTATAATAGATACAGATATCATAGCAAGTTACAGCGAAGAAGAAAAGAGGCACAGGGTAAATGAAATACCTCTTAAAAGAATTGGATTGCCAGAGGATGTTGCAAATGTATACCTCTTTCTTGCGAGCAATCTCTCAGATTATATAACCGGCGAAACAATAAATGTGAATGGTGGACTTTATATAGCATGAGGCAGGATAAAATTTCTGGGGCAAGAGAGATAGAAAATAAATTTATAAGGAGAATAAGAAAATTTCTTGGAAAAAAGAATATTTTTGATGAATGCCTATCCTTCCTTTCTCTATATCCTTCAATGGGTTCGATATGGAATATAGCAAATTTTTCATTCATTTATGGTGAGGATGCAATAAAAAAATTTGAATTGATTGAAAAGGCAAATGAAGGAGTTTTAAAAAATTCAATGAAACTTAATTTTTCAAAAATTTTAACTTACAGCAGAAGTTCCACTGTTGAAAAATTTTTTCTCTCAAAAGAAGCAGAAGTTATATGTTCTGAAGCTCGACCAGGGTATGAAGGAAGAATTCTTGCAAAAAATCTTTCCGGAAAAAAAGTAACTCTTGTTGCTGATTGTGCAATTTATTCTTTTATTAAGGATGTAGATGCTGTAATTGTTGGAGCGGATGCAATTCTTGATGATGGAATAGTAAATAAAGTAGGCACGCATCCACTTGCTGTTTTTGCAAAAATGAATAAAAAACCTTTTTATGTTCTCTCATCCTCCTATAAAAGATTTCCTTTTATCGCAATTAAAGAAGAGAATAGGGAAGAGATATGGAAAACAAATATAAAAAATTTGAAAATAAGAAATTTTTATTTTGATTTTACTCCATCCAAATTTATATCATTTTTTGTAACTGAAAAAGGAATTGATAAAAAAATACCAGAATTTAGGGAAGAAATATCAGATGAAATTATTAAAATAAAGGAAATTTTGGAGAAAAGAAAATATTTTACACTTGGAAGCACTGATAATTAGATAAATAGGATGAATAGCCAGCAAACAAGAACATTAAGAATTGTGAGCGGAATTCCAACCTTCGCAAACTCAAATAAAGTAATTGTCGCTTCCCTCTTCTCTGCATTCTGAATTATTATCACATTACTCGCCGCCCCCAGTATGGAGAGATTGCCAGCAAGCGTGGAGCCGCCCGCCAGCGCCATCATCTCCTTTATTGAGCTTGCTGAGAGCATCGGGAGGTAGAGAGCGACAAGTGGAACATTTGAAATGAACTGGCTGAAAATTGTGCTTGTAAGAAAAATTGTCTCGATTGATGTGCTTCCTATCATTTTCTGGAAGAAACCGCTTTCCCATGCACTTTTTGTAACTATGAACATTGATGCAAAGAAAATTAGGGTTTGCCAATCAACTTTTTTTATTATTTCAGTCCTCCTCCTACTGAATATTAATATGGGCAAACATGCAAATATTGCTATATATACAAGCCTTATGTTTATTCCGATTATTCTCATAAATATCATAATTAAAATAATTAAAATAGAAATTTTGCAGAGTTTTGAAAGAGCGGCATCTCCTTCTACTTTTTCTTCCTGGTGGCATTTCTCTATTTTTAATTTTTTTCTCCAGAAAATTTTCAGGATTATATATGCTATGAAAATGTTTATTATTGATGGAATAAAAAGATATTTAAAAAAGGTTGAAAAGGGATCATGGAGTTTTCCAGCAATTAAAAGGTTTTGGGGATTTCCTATAGGGCTTGCCGTGCTTCCTATTGTTACAGCGAATGCAAGTGTTAATAAAAGCAGCTTCGCTTCAACCTTATATTTTTTTGATAAAATAAGCATCAGGGGTGTGCCTATGATTGCAATTGTATCATTCATAAGAATTGCTGAAAGAAAACCCATTGTAAATAATATAAGTAATAGAAGCTGGTCAATAGATTTTACTCTGCTGAAAAATTTATCTGAAATTTCCATCAAATAGCCACTTTTTTCCAAGGCTGAGCCAACAACAAACATTCCAAAAAGAAAAAGCATTACATCAACATCTATTGCTCTTAAAGCATTTAAAGGGGAAATTTGTTTTGTAAGCAATACTGCTATTGCACCGAAAAGCATTATCTGCCATATCTGGAGATTAATTTTTCCTATTCTTCTTATTGCTATTAGAATGAAAACGATTGCAAGTATTATTATTGAAAGCATGAGGTAATATCATTAAATATTTAAAAATAATTTAAAAATGATGTTAAACGATAAGCTGGAAAAATTGGAGAAAATTTTAAAGGATATGGATCGCTTTGTAATTGCATATTCTGGAGGAGTTGATTCAACATTTCTTCTTGCTGTTTCAAGAAAAGTTATTGGTAAAGAAAATTTACTTGCTGTAACAGCTCAAACGGAAGTAGAAAGCAAAGAGGATATTGAAGATGCAAAAAAAATTTGCAATCTTTTGGATGTTAACCATGAAGTAATTAAATATTCCCTGCTCGGAAACATTAATTTTTCATCAAATCCCTTCAACAGATGTTATTTCTGCAAAAAAATTCTTATTAAAAAATTGAAAGAGATTGCTGAAAAAAGAAATTTTAAGTGGATTGTGGATGGAACAAATGCTGAAGATGAGGAAGATATAAGATATGGAAAAATAGCTCTTGCGGAAGAAGGAGTAAGAAGCCCCCTAAAGGAAGCAGGGCTGAGGAAAGAAGAGATAAGATACATATCAAAGGAAATGGGAATTCCAATATGGGATAAAGCATCCAATGCTTGCTTAGCTTCAAGAATTCCAATTGGTGTGCCTGTAACGATTTCATCCCTTAAAAGAATTGAGGAAGGAGAAAAATTGCTGAAAAAATTTGGCTTCAAGGTTGTAAGGCTCAGAGACCACTTTCCTATCGCAAGAATAGAATTGGAAGAAATTGAGAAAATTTTACAAAAAGAGATAAGAGAGGAAGTTGTAAAGGGACTAAAAGAGCTTGGATATAAATTTATTACAATTGATTTGGAAGGATATAGATTTGCATCTTTTCATAGATGATTTCGAGCATTATTTATATTCCCTAAATATTTTTGTTTTATGATTGTAAGGAATTATGTAGAAATAGATGGAAAAGAGGTTAATGAGGAAGGAGCGAAAAATGTTAAAATTCAATGGCTTATAGATGAAAAAATTGCCCCAAATTTTGCAATGAGGAGATTTGTTGTTGGTAAAGATGGCTACACACCTTTCCACAGGCACGACTGGGAACATGAAGTTTTTGTTTTGCAGGGAAAAGGGGCGATAGTTGATGAAGAGGGTAAGGAGCATGAACTTAAGCCAGGAAACTTTGTTCTTGTTCTTCCAAATGAAATGCATCAATTCAAAAATAAAGGAAAGGAGGATTTTATTTTTCTATGCATGATTCCTTTAAAATGAACACTTTTTTCCTTTCTTATGAAGAGATAAAAAATCCAATGGTGGAGGAATTAAAAAAAATATGCCATAAAAAAGATGATAAATTCAGCATAAGCGTTAGATACGGGAAAAGAATTTTAATAAATGCCTCGCAAGTAGATTTCAGTAATTTAAAAAATTCAGATTTTGTTGAAATTGTAGATTATAATCCAGCTAATGATGTTGCAATGGTTATAGGAATCAAGGAACCATGCGAGGATGCACCAATTCACTGCCTGCTTTACAGTAAAGAAGAAATAAACTGCATAGCTATTTTCAAAATAAAAGATAAGGAAAAGTTTGGAGTTGCAATGGAGGCATTGAAGAAATTAAAGGATAGGAAAGAGGTAGAAATAGAAGGATTTGGAAAAATTATAACTGGAAAAACACTGAGGGAGGTGAAAAATGCTTGTAAAAGGAAAACAGATGAGAAGCTTATGGTTTGAAAAAAATTGCCTGAAAATCATTGACCAGAGAAAACTCCCTCCTCATTTTGAAATTTTTGAAGCAAAAAATGAAAAAGAAGTTGCATATGCAATAAGGGAAATGGTGGTAAGGGGGGCGCCCGCCATCGGTTGCGCCGCCGCATATGGCATTGCCATGGCTGAGAACGCAAAAAAAGCTGCGGGATTGCTTAAAAAAAGCAGACCAACAGCTCATGATTTATTTTATGCAATTGATTATGTGATTAAAAAAATTGAGAATGGAGAAGATGCGTTAATGGTGGCGGAGGAATATACTGATAAAATTGTTGAAAAATGCAGGAGAATAGGAGAGCATGGGAAAAAAATTATAAAGAAAAATGCGAAAGTATTAACTCACTGCAATGCGGGAGCGCTTGCAACAGTCGATTATGGAACAGCTCTTGCTCCTATAAGGATGGCAAAGGATAAAAAAATTTTTGTCTGGGTTGATGAAACAAGACCAAGATTGCAGGGTTTGCTTACTTCCTGGGAGCTTGAAAATGAAGGAATAGAGCATGCAGTTATAGTTGATAATTCCGCTGGCTATTTAATGGAAAAAGGAGAAGTAGATATGGTTATAGTTGGGGCGGATAGGATAGCAAAAAATTATGATGTTGTTAATAAGATAGGAACATATGAAAAAGCGGTTGTTGCTTATGAAAATGATATTCCTTTTTATGTTGCTGTTCCTGAAAGCACTTTTGATAAAAAAGCAAAAAATGGAAAGGAAATAAAAATTGAGGAAAGAAATAGAGAAGAAGTTACCTCAATTTATTCCTATAAACCAAAAAATGTAAGGAATCCAGCATTTGATATAACTCCTTCAAAATATATAACTGGAATAATAACTGAGAATGGAATAATTTACCCCTAGCGCATCTTTCTATAAAATTTTGATACACTGCTACACATCTTTTTTAAAATTTTGTGCCTAATGTATTCACTCCTTATTAAATTAAAGAAAATGATGCCAGCATAATAGGAATATTTAAGCTGTTTCCCTAAGACATCCTTCCATCTTCTTTCATATTCTTCAAGCTCATATCTATCATTTTTCACCCATTTTTCAATGCAATCTGAAGCTATATAGGAGCATATTATTGAGGGCATATTCCCCGCCCCCACATTCGAAAAAACATGGGCGCAGGCGTCGCCTACCAGAATCGCATTTTTTCCATAGGAAGGAAGTGGCTTGCCCATTGGAATGTATGCTCCTCTCCATTCAATTGAATAATTTTCCTCCTTGAATTTTTCAAATCCTTCTTTAAAATATTTTTTATTGAAAGAGCCAATTCCTATATTCCATTTTTCTTTTTTTGGAAAATACCAGGAATAGCCATGCTTAATTACATCATCTCTTAAAACAACATGGCATTTGCTTTCATCTTTTTCAACATTTTCCTTATATCCTTCAACTGCAATAGCTTCTTTTGGTGACTCAACATTTATATATTTTCTTGTTATGGAAAAAAATCCATCAGCCCCAACTATCAATTTCGCTTTTATATTCTGTGGAATTAAAATTCCATTTTCTATTTTTTTAACTTTTTCACCCTTTCTTATCTCCCCCTGCTTTTCCGCTTTTTTTGCAAATTCTTCCTCAACTTTTTTCTTATCTATCATAAGAATTGGCATTTCAAGAGGAATTTCTCCATATTTTGTATATATAATTGTTTCCCATATTTCCCTTTCCACCCCTTTTTTACTTCCATATAACTCTAAAAAATCATATCCAGCAATTTTCTGAGTTATTCCTTCCCCACATGCTTTTTTAAAAAATTCATCATGCTCTTCAAATATTACAAATGGCACACCTTTTTCTGCCAGAAATTTTCCTAAACTCAAGCCAGCTATACCTCCTCCAACTATTGCAATATCAACTTTCTCCACTATTTAAAATGTAAAAGAGATTAATAAAACTTATTTTTTGATTGCAATTCCAACAATATCTTCTATTCTGCTATACCCGTTTTTCTCGAGCCATCTCTCCAAATCTTTGCAAATTTCTTTAAATATTTTTTCTCCTCTGTAATATATTCCACTCCCAATCTGCACCGCATTTGCTCCAGCCATCATATATTCAATTACATCTCTTGCATTTGTTATTCCCCCTACTCCAACAACTGGCAAATCAAAATTTTTCGCTATTTCATATACACATCTCACCCCTATGGGCTTTATTGCCTTTCCTGAATATCCACCAAAAATATTCCCGAGAACAGGCTTTTTAACTTCTATATTTATTGCCATTGCCCTCACGCTATTTATTGCAACAATTCCATCAGCCCCGCCTTCTATAGCCAGCCCCGCCCTCCTTAAAGAATTTTCAGCGCTAATCTTTACAAAAGTTGGCTTCCCTGCTTCCTTTACTTTTTCTACCGCATCTTTTATCTCTTCATCTGGAAATTCCGCACCCAATTTTTTTGCATGGGGACAGCTCATATTCATTTCTATTGCCTTAACATATCTTGAAAATTTTTTTGCTACAAATAAAAATTCATCCGCTTCCTTTCCAAATACACTTCCAATAAGATTATCTATTTTTATGTCCTCTATCTCTTTTAAATAATTATCTATTCCAGGATTTGCTAACCCAATTGCATTTAATATCCCACATTCTGTTTCAAAAAAAACAGGATTTTTATATCCCTTTCTTTCTTCCTTTCCAATAGATTTTGTAACAACCGCTCCAGCATCCTTAAATTTCTCCATGCTCTTCTTGGTTAAATCAAGCACGCCAGAAGCAAGCATAAGAGGATTTTTCATTTTCATATTTAGCAAATTTATTTTGAGCATGATTAAAATGCATTTATAGGAAATAAAACTTACTTATAGAAAATTGCAATAAATCCCGATAAAATCATAATTAATATTACAATTATTGCAATTATCTTGGCAATTGTTTTTTTCATCATTTTTCCACTAAGATGAATATATTTCCAGCCTTTAATAGATTTTCCTTTGTTTCCTCTTTTATATCCAGAAATTCCTTATCTATTTTTATTTCCTCCCCTTTGAAATTGAAAAAGTAAAATCCCTTTTCTTCAATCTCCCTCGCAATTTTCTTTCCATTTTTGTTAATTTCCTCTATAACAATTTTGCTTTTTTCCTTGAAATATGGTCCAATTTTGCTATAAACTGGAAAAGCTATTTTCTCAATATTTAACTTATCTTCATAAACTATTTCCCTTATTTTGAGAGTTCCAGAAATTATGTCCCTCTCCTTTACATTGCCATATACTATAACTTTTGATAATGAAGAATTCAATGGTATGCCATTTTTGCTTTTCCATTCTCTTATTTCAGATATTACTTCTTTAACTATCTCTCCTTCTTTTTCCGCTTCTTCATCTATTAAAATTGGCTCAGGCCATTTTGAGGTATGCACGCTTTCATCACCTTCAAATTTCTTATAAAAATTATTATAAATTTCCTCTGTTATAAATGGTAAAAATGGAGAAAATGCTTTGAGCAATCCAAGTCCTATAACATAAAGAGTGTATAAAGATGCCTCATCCTTTTGCTCATAAATTCTATGCTTTACCATTTCTATATAGTGGTCTGCAAATTCATGCCAGAGAAAATATTCAATTTCTTTCATTGCATTAGAAAATTCAAATTTATCCATATATTCAGTTGCTTTTTTAATTACCCTGCTGTATATGCTAAGAATCCATCTATCAATTATTCTCAGCTCGCATTTTTCCGGCTTAATTTTAATTAAATTCCCTATAAAATTTTCAACATTCCATAACTTATTCATCAATCTTATTCCTCTAACAACATCTTTTGGGCGGAATGGGTTATCCTCACCGAGTTTGCAGGTTGAAGCATAATATCGCAGGGCATCGCTTCCATTCTTTTCTATTACTTCAAGTGGGTCAACTACATTTCCAAGAGAAGTATGCATCGGCTTTCCATCTGGGGCAAGTATAAACCCATCTATCATTATCTCCTCAAAGGGTTTTTCATTTGTAAGTAGATAGCATCTAAGAACTGTATAAAAAGCCCAGGTTCTTATAATATCATGCGCCTGCGGGCGGAGTGACATTGGGTAGAGTTCTTTAAAAAGATTTTCATCTCTTTCCCAGAAAGTGTTGAATAGAGGAGTTATAGAAGAATCCATCCAGGTATCAAAAACATCCTCACATCCTTTCAGAGTCCCATCGCATTTTGGACAGCTATCAAAAGGGGGTTTATCTATTGTTGGGTCAACATAGCAATCTTTTTCATCCGCAAGAATCACTTCCTTGCAGTTTGTGCATTCCCAAAGAGGAAGGGGAGTAGCAAAATATCTTTGCCTTGAAATTACCCAATCCCATTCAAGTGAATTCACCCATTCCTCAAATCTCTTAAACATATAATCTGGATACCATTTCATTCTTTTAGCAACTTCAATTATTTCCTCTTTTATAGGCAACATTTTCAAAAACCACTGCTCCGCATTTATAAATTCTATCGGTGTTTTGCACCGCCAGCAAACGCCAACGCTCTGCTCAATTTCCTCCTGTTTGGTGATATAATTTTCTTTCTTTAGCTCTTCTATTATTTTTCTTCTCGCTTCCTCTATTCTTAGCCCTTTATATTTTCCCGCAAGCTCATTCATTGTTCCATCTTCATTTATGCATATCTCAATTGGCAGGGAATATTTCATTGCCCATTCCAAATCATCTTTATCCCCAATTGTGCATATCATTACTATTCCTGTCCCAAAATTTGGATCAACTCTTTCATCTTCAACAATCCTTACTTTTTTTCCATATACTGGAACTATAACTTCTTTTCCAACCAAATTTAATTTTCTTTCATCATTTGGATTTAAAGCAACAATCTGGCATGTGGAAAGCATTTCGGGGCGAGTTGTTGCTATCTCAATATAGCTACCTCTTTCATCTTTTTTTATTCCATTCCCCTTGCAAATTTCTGCAAGATAAAATTTTATTGTATTTAGCAATGTTTTTCTTTCAACATGCTCTATTTCAGCATCTGCCATTGCAGTCATGCATCTCGGGCACCAATTTACAGGAAATTTTCCCCTATAAATAAGTCCCTTTTTGTAAAGTCTTATAAAAGAAATCTGAGTAAGCCTTCTAAAATATTCAGCATCTGTTCTATAATAAATGCTCTCATCCATTGAATGTCCCAGTATGATAAATTGACGAATCATCTCATCTATGTTTTCATCAGCAAATTTTTTACATAGCTTGATGAATTTATGCCTCTCTATATTTTTTCTTGTTATTCCATATTTCCTTTCAACTCTTTCCTCTATTGGTATTCCATTTACATCAAAGCATAGAGGGAAAAATACATTATAGCCACGCATTCTTTTATATCTTGCAACAAAATCTATATGTGTGTAATGAACAGCATGCCCTATATGAAGTGCTCCAGAAGCATATCTTGGGGGATTATCTATGGAATAGACGGGCTTTTTTCCTGGCTTAAATCTGTAAATTTTCATTTCCTGCCATTTTTCCTGCCATTTTTTCTCAACTTCAAATGGATTATAGCCACTCATTTTCCATGAAGTATTTTTGTGCTTATAAATTTGTTGTGTTTTGCATTGCTGTGTTGAATAAACCGTAAAATTTTTTATTTTTGCAGCATTTTCTGCAAGAGGGGAGAAGGATGCCACACGAGAGAAATTGGAAAGAATATAATGAACAATTGGTGAGGAGAGGAGAAATTTAC
>Ga0272448_1003656_pt1 | contig 18176 bp, 12 predicted proteins | sample YNPCB0191_FD_202220 | JGI IMG/M metagenome (GOLD analysis project Ga0272448, IMG submission 202220) | Hot spring sediment microbial communities from Yellowstone National Park, WY, United States - YNP-CB-019-1 | ecosystem: Environmental > Aquatic > Thermal springs > Hot (42-90C) > Sediment... | reverse complement strand
CCATTGTTAAAATAGGTACTTATAAGTTAGAGATTCTAAGGGAGGGGGTTTACCCGACGGAACAGGTGCGACAGACAGCGATGGTGCAATTTTTGTTTGTCTGTTCAGGCAATACCTGCCGAAGCCCCATCGCAACAGGGTTTTTCCGAAAATATCTTGCGGAAAAATGCGGTTGTAGCATTGACGAAATCGAGCAAAAAGGTTATATAATATTGTCTGCTGGTACTATGGGAATTATTGGTATGCCTGCAACATCGCAGGCAGCAGCGGTTTGCGAGGCACGAGGCGTTGACATAATGAAACATCGAAGTTCAGCACTTTCGCGTCGGCTTATTGAGCAGAGCGACGTGGTTTACGCAATGAGCCACTCTCACATATCGCAGATTGTTTCAATATGCCCCGAAGCCGCAGACAAGTGCGTTCTGCTCGCAGATAAGGTCGATATTCCAGACCCGATAGGCCAATCGTTGGAAGTTTACAACAAGGTGGCGAGCATAATTGAAGACGCAGTGAAGAAACGGATTGAAGAGTTAGTTTTGTAAAGGCAAATTATGAGAATCGCAATTGCGAGCGACCATCGCGGTTTTGAAGCCAAACAGCAAATTAAGGCAATAGTGACTCAACTCGGCCACGACTGTATTGACTTCGGTACCAATAATAGCGCTCCAATCGATTATCCTGATTTGGCGTATTTGGCGGCGAAAGCCGTCGCAAACAAAGAAGCAGACCGTGCAATACTGGCTTGCGGAACAGGTATCGGAATGTGCATAGCTTCGAATAAAATAAAAGGAATACGTGCGGCATTATGCCACGATGAGCTGAGCGCGCAGATTTCGCGTCATCACAACGACGCAAACGTATTGTGTGTTTCGGGGGACCTGATAGGGGCTGTGCTTCTGCGAAGAATCGTGGAGATTTGGCTAAATACTGAATTTAACGGAGGCAGACATCTGCGCAGAATTAAAAAGATAAGCGCGATTGAAGAAGGCAAAGACCCACGCACAATAACAAACGATAATTCAACAGGCTATCATTAGTAGGCCAGAGTTTTGTCTTTTTCACAAGCCCTGCAACCATTCATCAGCTAATACAGCAAGGTCATCACAGTTCACTATACCGTCGCCATTATCTGGCGCTATATCGGCAGACGGCGTTCCCGGAACCTGTAGCCACTGGTAAGCGAGAATAGCATAATCAAACATATCAACCCTATAATTTCCATCGAGGTCTGCTTTAAAATCGCCGCAAAAAGTAAGCTTTATGTTCGGCACATAAGTTGAACCTGAAACCGAGGGTGAACTTGTTCCCGACCAGTTGAGGGGGTCACCATAAACACTGTCTGAACAGGCATAAGCAGAGCGTATTCCTCCCGGTGTTGAATAACGGCAATAACCGCTTGTAGTATATGAAGCATTGTTATGGCTGAAATCGACAAGCAAATTATCGATTCCGTTATATTCGAAGGGCGTCTGGAATGTAAATTTTCTCCAACCGGCAGATGCCTTCGGTTCATTAGCCTGATACACGAGAGTCCACCCGACCGCATTAAATGAGGCGGTTGAGTAAGAACTCATAGGTGTGTGTTTCATACGGATTGTCCAGTTGTTCATAGTCTGGCCCGGAGTGGTTTTGACATAAAGGGATAAGGCGTTTATACTTCCGCTTCTTGCAATTTCATTTGCAAGATATATTACTTGAGTACGGCTGTCGTGGTAATATGTGTGCATTGGATAATCCCAAGTGTTTGTGCCGGTGCCAATGGTTATACTGCTGTAACCCGGCATAGTCCCCTGAAAATCAACCTCCCAAACATTTCCGGAGTTCGGCTCCCAATCCTCGGAAAATCCTGTAGTGACAACCTGTGCGGTAAATATGAAAGGAGCTTTTGAAATGGTAATGTTATAATCGGTCCACGGAAAAATTTTCACCAAAGCATAGATACCGTTATTGTTTGTCGTTGCGGTATATGTTGCGATTGGGATGTTTTCGAATGTTCCAACGGCAGTAACCTCAGCATTACTAATTGGGCCACCTGAATCATCGGTAACCCGGCCGCTTATGATTTCCCCCCAGCCCTCTGTAAAAATATTATAGAGACACTTATAAACGATGTTAAACGAGGGGCTTGAATCAATATTTGGCAGATTATACCAAGCGTCCTGCGAACCGGCCCATCCCATGTTAAGATGATGATAAAGCGTCGCACCATTATAGCCATATCCATCACATACAAGTGCATGAGCCTCACTGGAATTTCGAACGGCTAAAAGTACCGGATAGCCTGCATCGAGATTTGGATTTACCATAGCATCTAAGTTAACGCCCATATTGCCATTATCGTACTGCGAACCATAAATAACATTGTCGTACCCGAAAGTATATAGCAGTGCATACTGTGCATCCCGTATAGAGGCACCTGAACCACTACTGGTATAATTCATATGCGCAGCAACACCCGCATCATAACAGAGGGCGCCTATTGCCTGCCGCTGTGCGGTATTAATGCCTGAAGCTGGAACAAGAGGCATCAAGTCCCAGTTATACTGTCCTCCGCTACCATCCCCACCGCGGGTATATGCCGTCTGAGAAATGTTGTCAACCTTGATTGTGAACTCATTTATACCTATACCTTCCATCGGATATTGATAGTACCGCATTATTTGTGCCATAGCAGTGGCGGTACAGCCGCATAAGTAATGATTCGGAGTATAGTAATTATAACACCACGCCCCTGAAACATAGCTCTGGCTCCACTGGCTTTGCACAAAGGGTGAAACTCTTACATCAGATATGCTGCTGCAGCTCATCGGCAGGCGCTGCTCGTCGGCATAAGCCTCGAATTTGTTCCATTTGTCTGCGGCCTTTAAGGAAATACCGTGCGATTTTTCATCTTTTTCATTGAGGGCATTTTTGCCTTTTTCGGAAAATTCCTTTTCTATTCTTCGTGCAGCAGCCACTCTTGCTGGTACATCGCTTTCGACAAGAGCGTGAAGACAATTATCAGCGGAAGCATCGTATGTTCCGTGTGAGACAAAACCAATAATCGGCTCCACAGCATCATCGGCTGGAACAATCACAAAGCCTGACGGTTCTAAATAAACGATATGGTAAGCAGGTTCGCTATTCGGGCAGCTAAAAGTGTCCACTTTTTTTATGTGTTTACCGAGGGGCATATCAAGGGGACGAGCATCGACGCTAAGCCATCCCTTTACAACTTTTTCGGCATGTGAGGAATTTACCGGTTTGGCAAAAGTTTTAACGGCTGGCAACAATAAAATTAAGAATATCCAAACCTGAACAAACGATACCTTGGATGAAAACCCTTTTCTAATGAATAGCAGCAACATCGCATTTCCTCTCCTCGCCGAATCACGGCTAAAATATATTTAACAAAATCCCCAATCAGCTATTCGGGAAAAGATTGTAGTGTATCCTATAGAAAAAGACAAGAAGTTTTCGGCCTGACTTTCGAGATTAAACCCAGGTTTTAGCGGGTAGCGGGTTGGTTTTGGAGGGGGATGGCTTGGATAGCGGCTTTGATTTTTTCTCTTGCGATTTCGGTTTTTTGCCGCAGGATGACCGCGGCACTCGTGCCTATAGCGCGCAGCCTGCTGTAACGATTTTCGAGCAGGCTTTCAATTTTTATCCGCCTAAGCTCTCGCAAGGTTTTGACAATGTAAGTTTCGACGTTATAGACAGTGTCGTGGATATTTCGATGCGCACCGCCAAGAGGTTCTGGGATAATGGCGTCAATTAACTGGAGTTTATACAAATCCCTGCTTGTAAGTTTGAGTGCCTGGGCAGCACTAGCGGCTTGTGCGCCATCTCGCCAGAGGATCGCAGCGCAACCTTCGGGTGAAATTACCGAATAATAGGCGAATTCAAGCATTGCGAACCTGTCACCGACACCAATACCCAGCGCTCCGCCTGAACCACCTTCACCGATAACGATACAGATAATCGGAACTCGCAGTCGCGACATTTCCATCAGATTAACAGCTATTGCGTGCGCCTGGCCTCGTTCTTCTGCACCAACACCGGGATAAGCCCCGGGGGTGTCGATAAGCGTAACAACAGGGATATCGAATTTTTCGGCGAGTTTCATTTTGGCGATGGCCTTTCTGTAACCTTCGGGGTTTGGGCAACCAAAATTGCATGCGACTTTTTCCTTGATGGTTCGGCCTTTATTTTGGCCGACAATCAAAACACGCTGCCTGCCAATTTCACCGAAGCCAGTAATAATAGCTCTGTCGTCCCCGAAACATCTGTCGCCGTGAAGTTCACGAAAATCCTTTACCATTCGCTCGAGATAATCGTTGAGCAGAGGTCTTTTCGGATGGCGAGCGACCTGCACGGTCTGCCAAGGGCTTAGATTAGAGTAAATCCGCTCGAGTTCTGCGACCTGTTGTTTCTGTAAGGCGCGGATTTCCGCGGAATAATCAATGCCCTTGACGGAAGTCAATCTGACAAGCTCATTAATCTGGCTGTCGAGGTCCGCGATTTTTTCTTCGAAGTCCAGATAGTCATTGCCCGCAATTTTATTTTCATTTCCCGGCATTTTTAAAAATTCCGAGTAATATTTTTATGATATATTTATTTTAATGGGCGCGAAAGAACACATAAAAAAGCTGCCGACCAAAACGGACGGCACAATTTTATCGCAAGCCGCATCCTTTCAATTTTCTTTCGGAGTCAAAATAATAACATTTCAACACATAAAATCAAAGAAAAAAATTGACATTGGTCTTATCTTTCTATACTTATTAACAAATTCGATTTTATCACACATTTTCGTAAGGTTTTATTTTTGAAAGAGTTAAGACAAATAACGGTCATTGGACTTGGGCTTTTAGGCGGTTCCATAAGTCTGGCGGCGATGCGGTCATTGCCGCAGGTTAAAGTAGCAGGTTACAGCCATCGGCCTTCTACCCGCCGAAAAGCAAAAAAACTCGCCCCTGGTTTAAAAATCTTCAATGATTTAAAGGCGAGCGTCGTATCAGCAGATTTGGTAATTCTGGCTACACCTATTTGCACATTTGAGGCGATGTTTAAAGAAATTGCGGATGTCCTACCGCATAGCTGCATTGTTACAGACGTAGGGTCAACAAAAGTTTTGCCGCATAAGTGGGCAGAAAAAACGCTGCCTGAGACTATTTTTTACGTCGGTTCTCATCCAATTTCAGGTTCGGAGCAAAGAGGCGTAGAGTTCGCGAGGGACGATCTTTTCGTGCAAAGTCTGTGCATTGTTACAAAAACAAATAAAACCGACAAGGAGTCTTTGCAGACAGTTGCGACGTTTTGGTCAACGCTTGGCTGCGATGTCAAATTTATGTCACCGAAGCAGCATGACAAAATACTGGCAAGTGTAAGCCATCTACCTCATATAGCAGCAGCGGCAATGATAAATACTGAAAACATAAACGACCTTAAATTTGCAGGTAAAGGTTTTATGGACACATCACGAATCGCATCCGGACCCGCAAACATCTGGGCGGACATTTTTTTCACCAATACTGCTAACTGTGTTGCGTGCATCGACAAACTGATTACAGAGTTGAATAAATTTAAAAAAGCAATAAAATCAAAAGACAAGAAGCAGATTGAAAAATTACTTCAGCAGGCAAGAAATAAACGCGGAGCGTTTATCGAGTACAAATTAAAAAGGAAGGAACTGATAACGTGAAACAATGGCGATTCGAGATATTTAATCGTCCAGGTTTTGTTGATGCACACGGCAATGGGATATTCGGGGAAATCAAGGAATTCGGGATAACATCGATTGAGGCAGTTCAATCTGCACGTGTTTTCCTTATCGAAGCTGACTTTGACAAAGATCTTGCAGAACGTATTGCAAAGGAACTTCTGACTGACCCCGTTTGCGAGCAATATTATATCGGCAGAAGCGGAACACCAGCAGGTCTTGCCAAAGCAACATTAATCGAGGTTCATCTTAAAAGCGGCGTTACGGACCCTGTGGCGGAATCGGTAACGGCAGCAATCGCTGATATGGGGGCAAAAGTTGAAACCGTGCGGACAGCGAGGAAATACATCCTGCTTGGCGACATTACCGATAAGCAGATTGAAACTATCGCAAAAAAAATACTCGCGAATGATTGTATCGAGACCTGTATAATCGGAAATGAAGCTGAACCACCAAGCGCTCACACAAAACCATATCAATTCAAACTCGTGCATTGGCCTATTCGAGACCTCGATGATAAGTCTCTGCTGGCCTTGAGCAAGGAAAAGGATTTGTTTCTTAATTTGGTCGAGATGCAGAGAATTCAGAAATATTACAAGGAACTTGGCAGAGAACCGACGGATATCGAACTTGAAACGCTGGCTCAGACTTGGAGCGAGCATTGCGTTCATAAAACACTGAAAAGCGCGGTCGATATGGCGTTTGATGGAAAACACGTTCATTTTGAAAATTTGCTTAAGGAAACCGTCTTCAAGGCAACGCAGGAATTGAATAAAGATTGGTGTATATCTGTTTTCGCTGATAATGCAGGAGTGATTGAATTCGATGATAAATACGCGGTGTGTTTTAAAGTTGAAACGCACAATCATCCGTCTGCACTCGACCCTTATGGCGGAGCTGCGACTGGCATCGGCGGTGTAATCCGCGACCCGATGGGGACAGGTATGGGTGCCAGACCTATTGCAAATACAGATATATTCTGTTTCGGGCTGCCGGATAAAAAACTCGATGAGGTGCCTAAAGGCGTTTTGCACCCGCGGCGGATTATGAAAGGAGTTGTAGCAGGCGTACGAGACTACGGCAACAGAATGGGGATACCAACCGTTAACGGCGCAATTTATTTCGATGACAGATATATGGCCAATCCTTTGGTATTCTGCGGCAATATTGGAATAATGGACAAGAACAAATGCTTCAAACACCCTCAAACAGGCAATCTGATTATTGTGGTCGGCGGCAGAACAGGACGAGACGGAATTCACGGCGCGACGTTTTCGAGCGGGGAAATGACACACGAACATGAGACGATATTCTCTCACGCGGTACAAATCGGTAACGCGATAACCGAAAAGAAGATGTTGGATGCTTTATTGCAGGCAAACGAAAAAAATCTTTATGAGGCAATTACCGACTGCGGAGCTGGAGGATTAAGCAGCGCGGTGGGCGAGATGGGTGAAAAATTAGGTGCTGAAGTCGATTTGGAAAAAGTACCACTAAAATACGCTGGTCTTAACTATACAGAAATCTGGATTAGCGAAGCACAGGAACGGATGGTTATTTCCGTCAAACCGGAAAATCTGCAGGCCATAATGAAAATTTTTTCAGACGAAAATGTCGAGGCAACCGTTATTGGTAAGTTTACTGACACAAAAAAACTGATACTTCGATATAATGGTCAGCAGGTCGCAGAGATGGATATGGAGTTCCTGCATCACGGTGTTCCGAAATATTCGAGACAAGCTGTATGGAAGAGTCCTGTTCTAACTGAACCGGCAATACCGACAAAAGATAATTACAATGACGAGCTTCTGCAAATTCTGTCATCATATAATGTCGCCAGCAAGGAGTGGGTCATCCGGCAATACGACCACGAGGTCCAGGGAACCTCTGTCATAAAACCATTGACCGGTGCAACCAATGATGGCCCCAGCGACGCGGCGGTAATAAAGCCGCGATATGATTCCCAAAAAGGGCTTGCGATAAGCTGCGGAATGAATCCGCTCTACGGTGATATTGACCCGTATTGGATGTCGCTGGCAGGAATTGATGAAGCGATAAGAAACCTGATTTGCACCGGAGCTCGCTTCGATAGAATCGCTCTATTAGATAACTTCTGCTGGGCAAGCTGCGCCAAGCCCGAGACCTTAGGTCAATTAGTACGGGCAGCGCAGGCCTGCTACGACGGTGCAATGGCATTCGGAACACCATTTATTTCCGGCAAAGATTCGCTGAATAACGAATTTGTTTGCGAAGACGGGACAGTTATCGCGATTCCACCGACACTGCTAATAAGCGCGATGTCGTTGGTAGATGATATTAAAAACTGCGTATCGATGGATGCTAAAAAAGCGGGCAACATATTATTCATCGTAGGTGAGACCAGAAATGAGTTGGGTGGTTCGCACTATTACAGGCTACACAATCAGCTCGGTGCTAATGTACCGAAAGTTGACTTAAAGACAGCACCGGAAATTGCACGAAGGATTTCTTTGGCGATAGCGGCGGGATTGGTTGCAAGCTGTCATGACTGTTCTGAAGGCGGACTTGCCGTTGCACTTGCAGAAATGGCCTTTGCGGGCGGACTTGGAATCGAAGCGAATTTGAAAGGACTACCGAAAACAAAAGATGTAATTCGCACAGATGTGCAGCTTTTCAGCGAATCGACATCGCGGTATATCGTGGAAGTCGAGCCGGAAAAATTCAGTTCGTTCGTGAAAATGATGCTGAATATTCCGTTCGGACAAATCGGAAAAGTGACAGAAGAAAAAAATCTTTCGATAAAAGACCTGAATGGCAAAATGGCAATCAAAGCAACTATCGATGAATTGAAGCAGGCATGGCAAAAGACCTTTAATTGGTAAAAAGTATGGGACAAGTAAATGCGATAGTTTTGCGGGCAGCGGGAATTAACTGCGATTTGGAAACTCAATATGCGCTGGAGCTGGCTGGCGCACAATGCCAGCGAGTTCATATAAACAGAGTTATCGCAAACAAGCAAATGCTTGACAACTTTCAGATACTCGTCATTCCCGGCGGGTTCAGTTACGGTGACGATGTGGCGGCGGGGAAAATTCTTGCCAATCAGATTATTCATCATCTGATGGAATCTCTGCAGAAATTTATTAATGACGGAAAACTCGTTTTAGGCATCTGTAACGGTTTTCAGGTTCTAGTCAAAACCGGAATCCTGCCTGGTAATGTTGCCGGCAGACAGGAAAACGTCACCATAACCAACAATGATAGCGGTAAGTTTGAAGATAGATGGGTATATTTGGCTCCGCAGACCAAACGATGTGTTTTTATCGACTCCGACAGGCAAATTTATCTGCCTATTGCGCACGGAGAAGGCAAAGTCGTAACCAAAGACCAAGCAACATTGGAATTGCTTCGCAGCGGCAGTTTTATCGCGTTTAAATATGTTGACAAGGACGGCAAGGAAGGGCCTTATCCGATAAATCCAAACAATTCCGTAGATTCAATCGCCGGACTTACTGACTCGACTGGCCGAGTTCTCGGCCTTATGCCTCATCCTGAAAGACACATCCGTATTACACAGCATCCGCATTGGTGCAGGCTCAAATCCGGCATAGACGGTGATGGAATGACAATATTTAATAATGCTGTAAAATACATAAAGGAAAACTTCTAAAACTAAAATGACTACGACAGCCACTGACCGATTAATGGGAGTGCCTTGAAAAATTTAAGCGCTTCGGGGTCCCACCGCTGCATGCTCAAAACAAATTCACCTTTGCCGACTTGAGCAAGGACATATTGCCCGAACGCAACCTGGCCGACAGCAATATAGCCTGTGGCGAATTGTCCAAGACCGAACCATCCGCCGAGCGCTGCTTGCCCAATCGCCAGCACACCTGTTGAAAATTGTCCAAACCCAAGTCCAATACCGACCGCCAACTGTCCGATTGCTAAAAGACCTACAGCGACGTGCCCTATCGCGATAACACCGTAAGCAAACCGTCCCACCGCTAAAATCCCCTTGGCAACTACTCGTCCACCAGTTTCAGGATTTCTGCCGTAAGTGTAGTGGACCAGAGGCAGACCGAATAGAATAGCGTGTGACTTAAACTCCTCGAAATTAGAGCCGTTGGCATATCCATATCGCCGCCAAGTACCAAACTTCGTCTGGTCAATCTTATACTTGATTTCTTCAAGCAATCTATTGCCCATGTCGGTCTCCTTTTTTGATATTGTGCAGCAAATTATAGGATGATGCCTACAAGATTGCAAGCGTGCCTTCTGTCATCCGATGATAAGAAGTGTTTTATACCACTAAAAATCGTGGTTTAATATTTCGATAGTTCGGCGGCAAAGCTCACGGCCATAATCGACCCAGCGGCCCTGTCCCCAGTAGCGATAACAGCTTGTCTGGGTCAGGAGCAAATAATAAAGAGCTTTGCGAAAACGCTGTTCGGATGTGGCGATGCCTTTAGCAAGAACTTTCTCGTTGAAAAGTGCGCTAGCCTGTTCCATAGGTCCGAGCAGCTTTTCGTAACCACGCACCCAGGAAATGTTGTTCGTCCAACTGCCGCCTTCCATATGAAAACGGCTGTCCTTACTCCTCAACTCGCAAATCAGTTTTTCCATAGCTTCCGGGCCAGCCCCATCCTTAAACTGCTGCCATATACGATATTGAAATATCGGCTCAATCGCTGGAAAATCCTCTTCTTTTACACCGAGCGTATCGAGGTATTCGAGATACTCTGTAACATTGACGGCTGGTGTGGAAGTGGCGCTGCTTTCCGCTATTACCTGCTTGTATTTACCGGGGAATTCATTCATCATTACACCACCATTTTCGCCATCAGAAATTTGAGTTACCAGCGACGGAACCAATTTTCCACCGATATCGATTCTATTTAGACCCTTTGCCTCGTAATAGGGTTGCATCTGGCCGATAAGTTTAGTATCGCTGCCTTGCGTTTTTACAATCGCGGTTATAGAGAGCACTTCACCGCTGGAATTTTTTGCGATGAGCCTGTGCGGACGATGCGGATATTTCAGTGAAGAGCCATCTTCGACGTGTTCAACCGTATGCTCCTGCACAAGAACCCAACGGTATCCGCAATCCTTTAATGTCTTAACGAACTGATAACAAACATCTGGATGGTTTGGTAAAGCCATCTCGGCTGGGGAAAATCCCCTGATTCTTCCTAAAGCTTCAAGGCCGAACAGTCCTGCGAAAAAGTGCTGCCATGCGAGGACGTGAAGACGGTAATCCTGCGTTGGTGTTGAGGGGGCAACGGGATGTCCCCAGGCAGAACCGAGCCATTCGACGCATCTACGATAGTTGGGGTCACAGGTCAAAGTTCTGAGACTGTCAAAAACATCCGTAAGCCCCATTTTGTACATCCCATGAAGCAGCGTACCCGAATAATCGAGCATACATCGCGGCTGTTTACCCTGGCTGAGAAGTTCCGGTATGAATTCACCCATTCGTTTATAACACCAGCGAAAAACAGGAGCATTATGATTGTCGCCAATGTCCAGATGTTTCATCATATATTCCAAATTACTGATTTCATCCGCCTTAGCAAGCTCCTGGTCTGGATTTGGTATGATTGGTTGGTGCATGTGCAGTGCTATAGCGTAGGCGCTTTTGACATTATTCCAATCAATCGAGCTCTGTGGTAAAAAAACTTGCTTACGATTTATAACCGAAGCAATGAGTTGCTCGGAACCAGAAAGATTCGGTATGCCATCAACATATAAAGGAACTTCTGCCATTTTTCTAAAGTAGTTTATAGTAAAATTTACTCACATCAACAAATACAATTTGATAATTATTTACGCAAAGAGTTCACCCAAGGCTGCTGTGCGAAAGGCGGCAGTACAAAAGAATCTTCCATAAGCCTGATATCGAGACCTGTGGAAGATGTGGTTCCTCCAGCAGCTGGCAGGTAGCAGCCCACAGCATAATCAATGAGCATTCGCCGAGAACTATATCTCCAAGTCAAGGTGCGGAGCGAATGTTTCTGTCTTGCGACCCATCGGCGAGGTATTCCATCGGGGTCACGGTCGTAAAACATAGGAACGACCTCACTTTCCAAAACTTTGTACAAAGATTGAGCATCCATATGGTCTTGGATGTCCCAGTTAGAGTGTTCGCTTCCATTACCAATAACAAAACCATTTGCACCATCGTAGGCCTCTGCCCACCAACCATCAAGTATAGAAATATTCAGTCCCCCGTTGACAGCCACTTTCTGACCGCTGGTTCCGCACGCCTCGAGCGGACGTCTCGGGACGTTAATCCATGCGTCAACCCCTTGGACAAGATGGCGACACACATTGAAATCATAGTTTTCTATGAAAACAACTTTGCCGATAAATCTTGGGTCTCTGCTGAACCTGAATACCATTTGGATAATTTGTTTGCCTTCATCATCCCTTGGGTGTGCTTTACCCGCAAAAATGAACTGTACTCTCTTACCGGGATTATTAACCAAACGGTCGAGTCGTGCTGGGTCTTTGAACAGAAGAGCTAATCGCTTGTATCCTGCGAAACGGCGCGCCACACCAATAGTCAAGGCATTTGGATCAAGCCTTGCCCGTTTGATGAATTCACAGTCGGCTTTTGCGCCGCGTGCCATTTCCTGATGCTGTACCCTTCTGTCCACATACTCGACTAAATGAGCCCTTAGAAACTGCTGTTTTTCCCACAATTCGCGGTCATCTATTTTTTCGACAGCTCTCCAAGTAGAAGGAACATCCATCACTTCTCGCCAATTGTTCCCGATATATTTGTTGTATAATTCTGCCATCGGTTCGGCCAGCCAAGTATCGACGTGAACACCATTTGTAATATAATTAATTGGCACATCGTGCTCACAAACGTTTGGAAAAAGTTTATGCCAAACGGCTTTTGTAACACGGTTATGCAAAGCTGAGACAGAATTTCGATACCGCGACATTTTCAAACCGAGAACAGTCATAGAGAAAGGCTCTTTTTCCTTATTAGGGTCTATGCGTCCGAGAGCGAGAAGCTGTTTATCCGAAAGTCCTAGTTTCCGCTGTAAAGGCCCCAAAGTTTTCTTAACCAGAGCAGGCTCAAAGACATCATGGCCTGCGGGTACAACGGTATGGGTAGTAAAGACGCTCATAGAAGCAGCTTGTTCGCACATATTTTCAAAGGTCTGGCCGTCTCTTTCCATCAATTGGTGTGCAAGTTCGAGCACAGCGAAAGCACTGTGTCCCTCATTCATATGTATTACAGATGGGAATATGCCTAAGGCTTGAAGCGCTCGCATACCGCCAACACCGAGGATAAGTTCCTGTCTTATACGCATCTGGCGGTCTCCGCCGTACAATCGACTGGTCAAGTTTCTGTCCTGTTCGGAATTTCCTTCAACATTTGCGTCAAGCAATAAAAGGAGATTTCTTCCGACACGAGCCTGCCAGACACCTATCCAGATTTGGTAAGAATCGACATCAACAGCAATTCTGAGCGGCTGGTCATATTCGTTTTTGACCATTTCAAGCGGCAGAAAACTTTCCCTCGATGAGAAATAATGTTCCTGCTGCCAGCCGTTAGCATCGAGGGACTGCTCAAAATAACCGTGTGAGTAGGCAAGCCCTATACCAATCATTGGAATACCGAGGTCCGAGGCGGTTTTGAGGTGGTCACCAGCCAAAACACCGAGTCCACCGGAATAGATTGGCAATGATTCGTGCAAAGCAAATTCTGGACTAAAGTAGGCAACTGGGCGAAATCGCAACGGTCCAGCATGCCAAGCGCCCCAGACTTCACTTGCAGTAAGATAATCATTCAATTCACGAAAGGCATTATTTAACCGGTCAATCACCTCTACATCCTTTGCCTTGCGTTCGATTACGTCGGCTGCAAGGCGGTCGAGAAATTCAACTGGATTATGATTAACCTGCCGCCACAGTTCGGGGTCAATGTCCCTAAAGACCCTAATAAATTGTGGGTGCCATGCCCAATATAAATTTTTACTTAATTCCTTGAGTTTTTCTGCTAATTCCATAGTTCTCATGCATTAACCAATTCTCGATAAATACCTTCAGTTTGTGATGCGATAATATCCCAGCTAAAACCAAATGCCGCTTTTACCCGTCCACGTTCACCCATCCAGCGAGCATGAGCAAAATTATTGAATATTTCCTTAATTCCCCAGCAGATGGAGCTCGGATTATCATAAACAAGCAGTCCTTCGCAGTTATGAGTAACAATCTCGGCAGGTCCGCCATTATGTGTAACCACAACCGGTTTTCCTGCGGCCCAAGCTTCAAGAACAACTATCCCAAAAGGCTCATTACGACTGGGTATGCATACGACATCGGTGCTTTTGTAAAGATTTTTTAAATCACCGTTGATTGACATATTGCCGAGGAACCTGACGGCGTGCTGTACTCCCAGTTGATTTGCACGACGTTCGAGGTCACTTCTCATATAACCATCGCCGACAAAAACAATCTTGGCATCCGGCCTGTGATGGAGTACTCCCGGTGTGGCTTCCAGCAACAAGTCTGGGCCTTTCTGTATGGCAAGACGCCCAACAAACAAGACCATAGGGTCCATCGGACCGATGCCATACGTGCGCCGACACACAGCAGGATCAATGAAGCCATCAAAATGAGAGCAGTTTATGCCATTATAAACACAGCGTAATTTCCAGTCAGGCACCCTGTACTGGGATTTGATTTCGTCACAAAGCTTGCCCGAAACAGCAATTACCCTGTCAGCACAGAAAGCACCCTCAGCTTCTACCATTCGAATACGGTCCGATTGTCCATTGAAGTAACAGTTGCCGCACCTTCCGAATTCTGTAGAATGCAATGTAAGAAAAACTGGTCTATGATAACTATTCTTTACCTGCACGATTCCCTTTGCACAGAGCCAATCATGGCCGTGAACCACATCGAAATGGGCTCCTTGAAAGGCTTCGGTCTGCCGCATAAAATAAACAAAACTATTGCACATATTATTCATCTCTGTAACGAAATCGGGATGTAACTCTATGGGACAACGATGATAATGGACACCGTCTATAAGCTGGTAAGTAGTCTGGCCCTGGCCGAGGCGTGTAAATACATGGACCTCGTGTCCCCGTCGCTGCAATGCGGCAGCCAGTTCGGTCACATGAACGGCGACACCACCGACAGGAATCGAATGCAAGCTTTCCCACGCATAAAATGCTATTCTCATTTTTAATTTCCCGTTAACAATTCCACCAGTTCAAATCAATATTAGGGAAAACTACATCATGTAAGTCTATATTTTTAAGCTCGCACTTTTGCACATCATTAAGTCTGTGAAGATATAATGGGTCTTCAGCGAGCCTCTCGACAATATCGGTCAGGATGTCAAAATTTTCAACATGCTGGGCAAATCGTTTAATCCCATAATGCAAAGCCTGTTTTCTGCTGATTACAAAAGGCCAGTCACTAGCCTGGAGCAGAAGCAATTGTCGTGCAGCCTTTTCCAGAATTTTTCTCATATCAGGCTGAGTTCTCCACGGATAATGATATGTCAATTTTCCGAACATAGCCTCACATTTGTATTCCATTTCCCAGAGCCAGTTAAGGTCATGGTTTGCCCAAACACGGTGGTCGCCTCCTTCACCCCAGGAACCAGAACGTAATCGAACCCATTTATCCGGAGGACGAGAGCGAATGTAGTCTTCAGCGGTACACAATTCCACATCAGGGTCTGCGTTCAGGGTAAGGAGAACATCGCGGAGAAATCTGGGGCCTTCAAACCACCAGTGACCGAAAAGTTCAGCGTCAAAACAAGCAACCACTATACCCTGTCTGCCGGTCTGTGAATGGTAATCATAGAGGCGTCGCTTGACCTGGTCACAGAAATGGCAAACGTGCTCATATATTTTGCCAGGAACATCATTGGGATAATAAAGTTGTTTTTCTCCCAGACCGCTTTTGCAATCAGTTACTTTCCAATATCTCAAACCGCGGCGATTTCCGTGCCTTTTATGAAATTCAAGATATAAACCATCCGCAGGATAACCAACAAATCCGCACCAGACCTGACGACAGATGTAGGAATCTCTAGTAAAAGCAGCAACTGGAGAACTGTTGTTATACTGTCCCATCACCCATACCGGCTCGTGCAACGAACTGTTTGTGCTTGCGTTTTCAACCAGGTGCTTATCTACAAAAAAATGTGTCAGGCCTTCATCGCTGACGATTCGCTCAATACCTGTTCGTGGGTGAATATCACCCCAAGAAATCGGAGGAGTCCAATTGCCGGCAGGTCTGTAGGCACCTTCAGGAAGCCATATACCATTCGGACGGAAACCCAAAATACGCTCAGACGTATTCAAACCCACCCGTACCTGCGCGCGCACGGAGGAATCTTCAAGAAGCAGCGGCATATAGCCATGAGTCGCAGCCGAAGTAAGTAGCTCGATTCTGCCGGCTTGTGCCTGCTGTTTGAAAGCTACTGGTATATCATAATTGATATCTTTGAATTGCTGGGATAATTTTGAATAGAACTGTTCCCACAGGGTCGCAAGATAAGCCATATGTTTTTGACCGGTTTGCTCAAATTCGTGCCTGTCATTTTTTGCACGTTCTAAACGGTCGTCCAGATAATTTCTGAACCCCTGTTTGAAATAATCATCGGCAAGCTGTTCAAGCAGAATCGGAGTCATACCAAAAGTCAATCTCGGGTTGCCGTTAAGGTAAGCGCATTCATCTAAAACTGCCAACAAGGGCAGGTATGTCTCTGCGGCAGCCTCATAAAGCCAGTCTTCACCATGCGGCCAGGTGCCGTGCCTCAAAACATACGGCATATGCCCATGAAGAACGATACAAAAACTACCGATAGACATTTTGCACTTCCCGCAAAGGCTTTTGTTGATAAGAGTTTTCCTCCTCGGTTATCACAGTTCTTTTGCAGTACTCGCTCAGAACCTCCAACACTTCTTCGAGACTACCCCGAATTTTCAAAGAATGATTTGTTTGTAAGGGTATAAAACCCCTGCTTTCCAAATACGTCTTTAATGTATCCAACACTGCATCTAGATTCTGCCTTTCGACAGAATGCGGTATCACCAGCTTCGCTTCCAATTTGATACAGGAATTATCATTTTGCTGGTGTTCCGTCTCACTGGTATCCTGCGGAACAAGCTGTTTATAAACATCAAGGGTTCGTGAGGCTACTTTGCTCCAGGTAAATTGCTCAACTACAACTTGTCTGCCATTCTGCCCCATCCATCTTGCCCTATCGAAATCTGAAAATATACGATTAATGCCCCAGACCACAGAATCCGGCCGTGGAAATATTTTCAAGCCATCGATCTCGTGCCTGACATACTCACTCGGACCACCATTTTCGGTAACTACGACCGGCTTACAAGCACTCCATGCCTCGAGAACAACAATTCCAAATGGTTCGTTTCTGCTTGGCACACACACACAATCGCACAATTTGAAAAGTTTAACTAGCTCGTCGCCCTCCTTATGTCCAAGAAACCGAACAGCATGCATAACTCCAAGACTTTGCGCCCTTGACTGCAAACCTCCCCGCATATCACCATCACCAGCGAAGATAAATTTTGCATTTGGATAATTCCTTAAAATGGCGGGAATAGCTTCAACTAGTATATCGGGCCCCTTCTGCCAAGCAAGCCGACCGCAAAAAAGCACAGTTGGGTCAAGTGGACCGATACCATATTTGGCCTTATCCTGTCCTGGGTCGCTTATAATATCGAACGGCTCATAATTAACCGCATTATTGATAGTACATATTTTGGATTCAGGAACGTTATACATCCACATAATTTCTTTTTGGGTAGCATACGATACCGTGATTATCTTATCTGCCCAGTAGGTTCCCGCCCTTTCTTGTTCACGCACGCGAGCGCTTCTGCCATTAACAAATACATTTCCGCACCTGGCATATTCCGTGGAATGCATCGTCAGAACGGCTTTATGTCCGCGTCCCTGTTTAATCCAAATCATCGCGTTGGCGGCAAGCCAGTCATGGGCGTGAACGATATCAAACCTCCCTACAAAATCCTCAACCTCAAAGAACCTGTCAACAAATGCACGGCACATATTGTTAACGTCATCAACAAAGTCATGGTGCGGTAAATACGAACAACGATGGTAATGGACTCCATCGATAAAATCATGGGCTCGCTGCCCAGACATACGACGAGTAAAAAAGTGCACCTGGTGACCTTTATCGGCTAATGCCTTTGCCAATTCACTTGTGTGTACCGCTACGCCTCCAACAGCTATAGAATGAAGAGACTCCCATGCAAGTATTGCGATTCTCATAACAACCCCTTTTCAGTTTTCAAAGTTTCATACGACGTCGCATAGCAAGTCCTCTTTTCACAGAGGACTGTCAATTATTACAAAGAAGCTGCTCTGCCGGCACACCGATATCGTTATAGACATCAACACATTTTCTGGCCGCTGCTCCCCACGTAAGCTGTTTAATTTCCTTGTCTGCAGTGCTGCGCAA
>Ga0272448_1003655_pt1 | contig 18177 bp, 19 predicted proteins | sample YNPCB0191_FD_202220 | JGI IMG/M metagenome (GOLD analysis project Ga0272448, IMG submission 202220) | Hot spring sediment microbial communities from Yellowstone National Park, WY, United States - YNP-CB-019-1 | ecosystem: Environmental > Aquatic > Thermal springs > Hot (42-90C) > Sediment... | reverse complement strand
CCCGGAGGGGCCCTGAGCGGGTAGCCGGGGGTGAGCCGAAGGCGAACCCCCGGAAAGGGGCGTGTCGATAAATCGAGCCCCGGAGGGCCGACAGACCTTCCATGGAGCTACCAGCTTCCCTCGGGTAGGTCCCGCGCGCCGCGCGGGACCGGTGACTTGGAGCAATAAGCCCACGGTCCGCCGCAAGCCTACAGCGGGTAGGCCTCGGGACGCCGGTCGCGCAGGAAATGGCGCCTGGCCGGACAGCCCTCCAGCAGGCCGAGGTCAAGCTCGGCATACAGGATGCACTCGCTCGCACGCGGGGCACGCGCCGTAACCCTGCCCGTCGGATCGGCAACGAAGGACTCGCCGGCGAATGTGAGACATTCCTCTTCGCCCACCCGATTGGCGAGCGCGGCAAAGTACCCATTCTGAAAGCAGGCGGTCTGCACCTCCGCCTCGAATACGCCCGGCGGCCACTCGTCCACCGCGCCCGCCTGCGGGATCGCCACGATCTCCGCTCCCTTCAACGCCAGCGCCCTCATGTACTCCGGATAGTGGCGGTCGTAGCAGATCGCCACCCCCAGCTTGCCCACCGACGTGCTGAAAACCGGGGCGCCGCGGTCGCCGGGATGGTAGAAATCCTTCTCGTGGAAGCAGGGACCTTCCATGATGTGCACCATGCGCGCGACGCCGAGGAGCGAGCCGTCGGAGTCGATGACCGGGGAAGAATCGTAGAGCCTCTCGCCCGCGCGCTCGTACAAATTGAGCACCGCCGCCACCCCCAGGCGGCGGGCCGCTGCGGCGAAAAGCTCGGTCGTGGGCCCGGGGACGGTTTCGGCATGGGGCGCCGCCTGCTCGCGGCCGGGACGCTGCGGGAAGAAACGCTCGAAAGCCAGTTCGGGAAAAACCACCAGTCGCGCGCCCGCGCGCGCCGCCTGCTCGAAGGCCTCCAGGCCGCGCCGGACGTTCGCTTCCCGGTCGTGGGTAGCGCTCTGCTGCACCAGGGCGATCTTCATCACGCTCTCCCTGCGCGGCAAGCTTCAGTTCGCCGCGCGCCTGTGCTAATCTCTGCCGCGCGATGGAAAGTACGGCAGAACCGGCGCCGGAAGGCACCGACCCCGAGTATATCTTCGTCGATACGGCCGATGCACTGCAAAAAATGCTCGACCGCCTGCGGGGTGCGCACCGCATCGCCGTCGATATCGAGGCCGACAGCCTGTATCACTATTTCGAGAAGGTGTGCCTCATCCAGTTTTCCACCGACAGCGACACCTTCGTGCTCGATCCCCTGGCGCTTCGCGACCTGAGCGGGCTGGCGCCCATCATGAGCAGCCGCGCCGTGGAGAAGGTTTTCCACGCGGCCGCCTACGACCTGATTTCCCTGCGCCGCGACTACGGCTTTTCCTTCCGCAGAATCTTCGACACGCACGTCGCGGCCCAGCTGCTCGGTTACGAGCAGCTCGGCCTCGACGCGCTGCTGGAATCCCTCCTGGGAGTGGCCCATTCCAAGCGCCGCCAGCGCGACGACTGGTCGCGGCGCCCGCTTGCGCCGGAGCAACTGCGCTACGCCGCCATGGACACGCGTTATCTCCTGAGGCTGCGCGATCTGCTGGAGGAGCGGCTGCGCGCCGCCGGGCGCCTCGAGTGGGCGCGGGAGGAATTCCGCTGCGCCGCCGATCCCCCGGCGCACGAAAAGCATTTCGACCCGGAAGGCTACCGGCACATCAAGGGAAGCCGCACGCTCTCGCCCGGAGAGCTGGCTGCGCTGCGCGCCCTCTATCAGCTGCGCGACCGATACGCGCGCGCCCTGGATCTCCCCCCCTTCAAGGTCATCCAGAATTCCGTGCTCCTCGATCTCGCCCGCCGGCCGCCTGCCTCGCCGGCGGAGCTCTTCAAGCGGGCCGGCATCTCGTTCCGCATCGCCCGCAGCTTCGCCGTGGAAATCCACCGCACGATCCGCAAGGCGAGAAAGGAAAGCGTGCCGGCGCGCGCCGCGGGCGCGCGCAACCTGCACCAGCGGCCGGGCACCGAGGCCAGGGAGCTGCTCGAGCGCCTGAAATCCTGGCGCTCGGCCAAGGCGCGCGAACTCGGGTTGCACGTGGGCGTTCTCTTCCCCGGGAACCTGCTGGAGGAGCTGGCCGTCTCGCGCCCGCGGGATCTCGCCGCCCTGGAGGCGATGGAAGGCATGCGCCGCTGGCGCGCCAGGGAATTCGGAAGCGAGATCTTGAGAATCCTGCACCCGGAGTGATCCCCGGAGGCCTCAAATCCTCACCGGCCTGCGCCTGCGCTGCGCGCGCCGCCGCGCCCGATCGAATACCGTGCGCCGGGTCTCTTCGAAGCGGTGCAGGACGTAAGTCTCCAGCGACAGCCCCAGAACGTACCCCGCCTTCCGCAGCCTGCGGCAATAGTCCTCGCCGCTCTCCTCGCCGCACGTCTCGTCCAGCAGCCCGGTATCGTCGACGGCGCGCCGTTTCAGCGCCACGCAGAAGAATGCCAGCGCTCCGTCGATCAAGATCCCCGTGCGGCGGAAATGGTAGCCCAGGATGCGGTTGCGCTCGTGCAGGTCCTCGGTGAAAAAGAGCGGGATCTGGGGCACCAGCTCCCGGCGCACGCGATCCACGCACTGCCGGTCGCCGGGGTCGGAATTCAGCGGCCCCACGGCCCCGATACGCGGGTGCGTGTCGAGAAACGCAAGCAGGTTCCCGAGCCACCCCGCCGAAACCTCCACGCCGCCGGTCAAGAAGACCAGGTAGGGATTGCGGCCGAGCTGAATGCCCTGGTTGACGGCCGCCGGCCAGCCGGGATTGTCGCGGTTGCGCACGACGGTGAGGGCGCGCGTATAGATCTTGCCGAGATCGACGGTCGCGTCGTCGGAAGCGTTGTCGATCACGTAGATGTGAAAGGGCAAGTCGCTGTATCGGTAAATGCCCTCGAGCAGGTTGCGCGTCGAGGCAAAGCCGTTGTGAACGGGAATTATGATGTCCGCCGCAGCCGTGCAGGCATCCATGAAGCAGTGACTCCTCGAGCCCGTTATCCGTGCGAGGGGCACTGACTATATCGACCGCGCGCGCCAAACCTGCACTTTTGGACAGCGAGTCGGCGGGGAGGGAGCATGACCGTCGGCGCGCCAGCATTCAGCACTCAGCTTTCAGCTCTCAGCTTTCAGCCCCTCTCGCATCCATGATAGCGGACGACTGACAGCTGAAAGCTGATGGCTGACAGCTTTCTCACACTCGAAGGAGTCAACGCGATGGAAGAGTATTCGCTTTGGTTCGGGACCGTCCCGGTTGGAGAGTAAGGCGGACCGTCAAATCCGGGGACGGCTCAGCATGCAGTGCATGCGATCGCCGCGGCGTGCGTCCGGCGCGGGAGCTTCATCCTCCTCGCGGAAGCGCCGCAGCGCCCGGTAAAGCCTGCGCTCGCAGTCCTCGACCACGAGGCGCACCCAGCCCGTCGGCATCCCGTGCTCGCGCGCAATCCGCTCCAGGCTCAGGCCGCGGTAGCGGGCTGCGACGAAGATCCGCCGGTCGCGCTCCGGCCACGCCTCGATCACCTCCAGGATGAGCCGGGCCAGCCGCTCCCGGGGCTGCTCCCAATCCATGCTTGCGGATGCCATCTTGTCCACCCTTCAGTTCGCTCGTTCCTGCCGTCATCCCGTTAATACTTTCATAGACGCCGATTTGTTCGAAAAAGTTTTGAAGATTTGCCGGCGCGCCTCCGATGTATCCAGAAAGGCTTCCTGTGGAGGCATTTATGATGGAGTGCAGCTTCGAGATGCTGGTCCGCTACCTCGACGGCCAGTTGAACCTCGACCAGAAGCTCCGGCTCTTCGAGCATCTGGACGAGTGCGAAACCTGCAGGGATGCAATCTACCAGATAGCGCGCGATCGGGACTCCCAGTTCTTTGTCTACCGTCCCTACAGCGTGGAGAAGGTGCTGGCACCCTGACCGAGGACCTGCAGCGGCCTAATAACCCTTGGGTGCGTAATAGCCCCGGCGCGCCCGCACCCGCAGGCCCTTGACCTTACAGCGGATCTCGATCGCGCGGAAGGCCCCGTCCCGCCGCGGATTGGTCGAGCGGTAGCCGATGCTGTACTGCCCTTTCAATTCCTCGCCGATGGCGCGGAAAGCCTCCCGGATCTCGCGCAAGTCGGCGCGCGGCGAGAAGAAGCGGCCGCCGGTCTCCTCGGCGAACTGCTTGAGCACGCCGAAATCGGTTCCCATCTCGCCCCGCACCCCGATACCGTAGATGAGGATGTCGCTCCGCTGCGCCGCCTCGATGGCCTCTCGCTTGGAGAGCCGGCTGGAGGTGTCCTCCCCGTCGGTGATGATCACGATGACCTTGCGGCCCGCCTCGCCCCGAAGCTTCTCTTCCGCCGCCAGGTAGACCGCGTCGTACAGCGACGTGCTGTTGCCCGCCTCCAGCTTGTCGAGCGCGTCGATCAGGCGGTCCGGATCGTCGGTGAAATCCTGGACCAGGTTGACCTCGGAGTCGAATTGGATGATCAGGGCCAAATCCTTCCGCCTGCGCAGGACGCTGGTGAAGAATTCCGCAGCCGTCCGCTTTTCATAATCGAGCTTGTTCTTGACGCTGCCGCTCGTGTCGACGAGAAGCGCGATCGTCAGCGGCACGTCGCTCGCTTCGTCGATTTCGGAAAAGAAATCGATGCTCTGGCGCCGCCTGTCCTCGTAAAGCTCGAAATCCGTAACCTTGAGTCCCGGCACCGGCCGGTTGCGGTTGTCGACGACGGAGAATATGACGTTCACCAGAGCCACTTCCGTGCGGATCGTGGTCCGGGGCTCCTGCGCCGCCGCCTTTTCTCCGGCCGCGGGCGCGCCCGCGGCCTGCAGCGCCGCAAGGAGGAACGCCGACAATCGCGAGAGCTTCACGATCCCTCCGGTGCGCGGCCCGGCGGTTTGGTGCGCCCGCCGGGGCCCGGTTTTCCCTGCGGCCGCAGGTGAAAGACGAGGTCGACCGTCCGGGCGGAGTCGTCGACGCGCACCTCGACATCCGAGGGCCCGAACGGCCGGTATCGCTTGCTCATATTGATGTACTGGATGCTGGTGAGAAGCATCTCGGGGTTGTATACGCCGCCCTCGCCGACGAGCAGCAGCCGGCGCAGTTCGGCCGGGTCGACGGCGTTATCGGCGACGCTGATCCTGCCGACGCGGTATTCGGCACCCTCGCTGACCTCCAGCGTGCAGTCCACCGTGCGCTCGGCTTCGCGCGCCTCTTCGTGCAGGCGCGCCTCGAAGCGGATGCGGCCGAGCTCGTGGTAGCTGCTGCGCAGGCGCTCGATCCATTCCATCATCAGCGGCCGGCTGTACGGCCCGCCCGGCTCGATGGGCGCCATCTGCAGCAGCGTCGCGGGCGCGAGCACTTCCGCGCCGCGGATCGCGAGCCGCCCGAGACGGAACAGCGGGCCCTCGGCAACCGGGATCCTGATGGCCACTCCCTGCCGCCCGCCTTCGAGTCGCCGCTCGCTCACCTCAGGCGGCCCGACCCGGGCCTTCAGGAAGCCTTTTTCCTGGTAAAGCCTCTCGATCTCCTGCAGCTCGAAGCGCAGCACTTCCGGGCTGTACCAGTTGCCCTCCTGCGTGACGCGCATCGCATGGAGCAGCGTGGCCTCGTCCATGTTCTCGTTGCCGAAAAAAGCGACGGAGAGAATGATCCCGCGCTGGGCGGCCTGGCCTCCGGCACCCAGAGCCACGCAGAACCATATCACGGGCAGGATCGCGGTCACGCCAACAGGGTAGCAGATCCGGGAGCGCGCTCACAAGGCGGGGCGATTCAGCCGGCGTTGCGCAGAAACAGGATGCGCGAGCAGCTCTCGCAGGAGTGGATGTTCTCCCCCTGGCGCAGATCGGCATATACCTGCGGGCGGATGCGCACGTGGCACATGCTGCACAGCTCGTCCTTCGCCTCGGCCAGGGCAATCCCCTTGCGCAGTTCGGCGATGCGGCGGTAGCGCTCGAGCAGCTCCTCGGGAATCAGCCGCTCGAGTTCCTGCTTGCGTTCCTGCAATTCCTGCGCTTCCTTCTCCAGGAGCGGAACGGAAGCCTCGGCGGCGGCGATCGCCTGCTGGATCTCGGCGGTGCGCGTCTTCAGGGTTTTTTCCCCCTGCTTGAGATCCTTCTCCATCGATTCCAGGGCCTCCATGATGTCGAGGATCTCGTCCTCCGCCGTGCGGATCTGATCCTCGGCGGCCTGGATCTCGTGGAGCATCGCCGTGTATTCCTTGTTGGTCTTGACCGACATGAGCTGGTCTTTGAGGCGGGAAAGTTTCGCGCGCATCAGATCCACTTCGCCTTCGCGCGCACGCCGTTTCTTGGCCAGCTCCTGATTGCGCGCCGCAGCCTTCTGATGGGCCTCGGCGATCGCCTGCAGCTCCGCCTGCAGGTTTTGCACCTTGGCGGGAACTTCGGAGATTTCCTTTTGAATCCTGGCGATCTTCTGGTCTAGGTCCTGGAGGGCAATCAGGTTGCGAAGATCGGGATTCACCTGGATGCCCCCCCCGAGCCGCGTGCGAGGGGGGACGGCCATTTGGGTCGGCATGTCATACCGTGATCTTTCCAGGTGGGCGTCGTCCCGCGTCTCACGGATCCCCTCGGCAAAAACGATGGCAATATACTCAACGGGACCGATCGTGTCAACGCCGTGCCCCGTCCGCTCCCGCGGGCCGGCCGTGCCCTGGCGGCAGCCTGGGCTTGCGGACCGCGGCTCTGCTATGATGTACGAGCCGGAGCGTTCCGTATTGCGGCAAGAGCCTCCCGGCCGGTTCATCGGAGGAATATGAGGGCCGTTGTGCAGAGAGTCAGGGGCGCGTCGGTGTCGGTCGACGGGCGCGAGGTCGCCCGCATCGGCCGGGGTTTGCTCGTCCTGGTGGGGATAGGCCGCAACGATTCGAGCGCCGATCTCGCCTGGATGGCGAAGAAACTGGTGGAGCTGCGCGTCTTCGACGACGCCGAGGGGCGCATGAATCTCGGGCTGCGCGAGGCGGGCGGGCAGCTTCTGCTCGTATCGCAATTCACGCTCTACGGCGACTGCCGCAAGGGGCGCCGCCCCTCCTATTCGGACGCCGCCCCGCCGGAGCAGGCCGAGCGCCTTTACCGGGACTTCCTCGTGCGGGTCAGGGAACTCGTTCCCGATGCGCAGAGCGGCTTGTTCCAGGCCATGATGGATGTCTCGCTCGTCAACTGGGGACCGGTGACCCTGATACTGGAGAGCCCGAGCGAGAGGGCGCCGGCCGGCCCGGCGCGCGGATCCGGCGAGCGGCCGCAAACGACTCGGGCTTGATCGACACGGTCCGGTTTGCGTAACATCACCGGGTGGAGCCGGCGGGAGGGACCGCGACCCGACACCCTCCGCGCCATGGGTGCACCGTGCTGCAAGCCTTTTTATCCTTCATACTTCGCGTCGCCGCCTTCCTCGCCACGCTCTGGATCGTCCAGCGCCTGCTGTCTCCCCTGATGAGCAGGAGGCGTGCGATGCGCAATCCCACCGGAGGAGCGCCCCACCCCGCTTCGGGGAAAATGGTCAAGGACCCGGTATGCGGCATGTACATGGACCGGCGCCTGGCCATCCGCCTGGAGCATCGCGGGGAGGAGCTGTTTTTCTGCTCGGAGGAATGCAAGCGCAGATTCGCGGACGGCGCAAAGTGAAACAGACGGGTCCGCCCGGGCCGCAGGAAACGTTTTTTGGCTATGGAAAGAGGCGGCCGCGGGCATATAATCCCCTGCGGCGCCGGGAATCCCGGCGGGTGATGCAGTTTTAAAACGCGCACTGGGGTCGCTGAATTGAAAGAAACGTCCGGTTCCGGAAAGCCCCGCTTCTCGGAAGAGATGATCCAGGACTGCCTCTCGATCATGAAGTCGGGGAGCGTCGAAGACCTCTTCGAAATCATACCGCGCATCGGCGTGCTGCGCGACAGGCGCTTCCACCGGCCGCTGCTGGAATTGCTCCGGGGGAAGGACGCCAGGCGGCGCGAGTTCGCGGCTTACGCCATGGGCGCCATGGGCGACCGGGAGTTTCTGGAGCCGCTCAAGGAGGTCTTCCTGGAAACCTGCGTCAGGCGGGAGGGCGGGCCGCAAGCTCTTCAAGTGGCCGTCATCGAGGCCATCGGCGCACTGGGGGACGACGCTGCGGCGGAGTTTTTCCTCCCGGTACTGACCGGCGACCAGGTCGGCAGGGACAGGATCCGCCTGTGCAAGTGCATACTGGATTCCCTGGGGGCCATCGCCCAGCAAGGCGGCCCGCGTTCATTGGAAGTTCTGGTGAAATTGACCCGCCATCGGAACGCCGAGATCCGGGCCCACTCGCTGTCGGAGCTGGCCGTCGCTTACTGGCACCGGCCCAACGAGATATCCGACGACACGCTCAACCGCATCATCGAGCTGGTCCACGACCGCAGCTCGATCGTGGCCGAGTCGGCCCTGGCTGCGCTCCAGAGCCTGGCGGATGTAGGCTGCACGCGCGCCGAGAAGTTCTTCGCCGCAGACTGACGGCCCGCGGCGCGCCGCTCACTTCTTGATCGCCTGGATCAGCTGCTTGGCCACCTCGATCTGTTCCATGTTCTTGCCGATCTCGATGTACTTCTGCAGCGCCTTGACGGCCTCGGGCATGGTCGCGGGATCGGCCGAGAGGCAGATGCCCAGCTGGTACCACGCCTCGGCGTAATTCGGATCCGCCTTGATGGCCTGCCGGAAAGCCTCGGCCGCCTCTGCGGATTTGCCGCTGTTGACCAGGGTCGCTCCCAGGTTGTAGAAGTTCTGCGCAGCCGACGCGGGGTTCAGGTCCGCCGCCTTCTTGAACATCGCCTGCGACTCTGCGGTCTTACCCATCTTCCCGAGGAGCACGCCCATGTTGGTGTACATGGCGGCATCGTCGGGCTTCAGCGAGATGGCCTTCTGGTAGGCCGCCAGCGCCTCTTCGTTGCGGTCGAGCTTGGAAAGCGCGTCGGCGAGGTTCGCCTGGATATAGGCCTGGTCGGGATCCTTCTCCAGCGCCTTGTTGTACTCGGCGATCGCCTCGGCGTACTTCCCCTGCGCCGCCAGCGCCAGTCCGGCATCGAAGGCCGCCTTGACGTCCGCGGAAGCCTTCTTGCGTTCCTCGGCCTTGGCCATGTCCTGCTTGAGCTTGGCCAGTTCCTCGGGAGACAGCTCATAGGCCAGCTTGCGATTCATGTCGCCGGGCTGCAGTGTGAAATCGACCTTCGTCTCGTCACCGAGCATCGGCCGGATGCCCTGCTGGAAGTCGGGCTCGTATCCCTGGGCTCTCACCACCACGCGGTAGACGCCCGTGGGAAGCCCCATGTAGAAATACTCGCCCTTCTTGTCGGTCTTGACCTTGTACTCGCGCTTGATGTCCATTCCCATGATCGTGACCTGGGCACCCACGATCGGCTCGCCGTTTTCGTTGACGACCTTGCCCCGGATGATGCGGTTCTGGGCGAAGGCCGGCAGGGCGAGAAGCAAAACGAGAGGAAGCACGATAAGAACGACAGGCTTGCAAATGCGGTTTGACATTTCGCCTCCTAGAAGCCTTTCCAATGAAACCCGCCGACAAAAGCAGGCTTTTCATTCTATGGCCGCCCGCAAGTCGCTGTCAACTTGCACGGCAGGCCGGGCTTCCGGTGAATTATGATCCGGCGCGCGCGAAAAAGTTGCGCACTTCCGCCAGATCGTGGGTCATCGGCGCCGGGGGCAGGCTGCGCAGAAATGTCCGCCCGTAACTCCTCGTCAGCACGCGCTTGTCGAGGAGCGCCAGGACGCCGCGGTCCGTCCGGCTGCGAATCAGGCGCCCGAGCCCCTGCTTCAGGAGGATGATCGCCTCCGGGATCTGGTAATCGTAAAAAGCGTTGCCCCCGGAATGGTTGAGGAAGCGGATGCGCGCGGCGACGACCGGCTCGCTCGGCACCGAAAAGGGGAGCTTGTCGATGACCACGCAGCTGAGCTGCTCGCCCTGCACGTCCACCCCCTGCCAGAAGCTGCTCGTCGCGAACAGGACCGCGTTCGGGGTCGCCCGGAAGCGCTCGAGCAGGCCGCTGCGGCTCATCTCGCCCTGCATCATCATGGGAAAGGGCAGCCGGGGCTGCAGCATGCCGTACATCAGCTCCATCTGGGCGTAACTCGTGAACAGCAGAAACGCCCGCCCGCGGCTGGCCTGCAGAATCGACTCGAGCTGGGCGCATGCCTCCTGCGCCCACCCCGGCTCGCGCGGCTCCGGGATCTCCCTGGGGACGTAAAAGATCGCCTGCTCGCGGAAATCGAAGTGGGAATCGACGATCAGCTCGCGCGTCTCCTCGAGGCCGAGGCGCGCGCGGATGAAGTGGAAGTTGCCCTCCGTCGACAGCGTGGCCGAGGTCAGAATCGCCGTGTCGATCCGCGAAAAGAGGCGCTCGGCCAGAATCGACGAGACATTGATCGGCGAAGCCCAGAGAAACACGCCCCGGCCGCGCACCTCGAACCAGTAGACGTACTCCCGGGAGTCGGATTCCATGATGAAGCCCAGTTCCGCCCGCAGTTCTGCGGCGCGGCGCACCAGCACCTCGACGACATCCCCGCCCGAAGGCAGGGCCTGCAGGCCGCTTTCGAGCAGAGCCAGTGCGGACATGAGCCGCCGGTAGGCTTCCTGCGCGCCTTCGGGGCCGCGGCACGCCTCCCGCGGTTCGTCCATGGGGTAGCGTCCTTCGCGCGCCCGGAAGGGCCCGAAAAACTCCTCCGCGAGCGGGCGCAGTTTGGCCGTCTGGCGGCGCACGGCGGACGATTCGAGCCGGCTTTCCTCCAGCGCCTTGTCGGTGTCGCGTACGAGCTCCTCGAGCCGGTAGTTGCTCACCATCACCCCGAAGTACTGTGTCGCCACATCCTCGAGCTCGTGCGCCTCGTCGAAGATCACCACGGAGTAGTCGGGCAGTACCGAGGCAAAATCGCCCTGCCGCAACGCCAGGTCGGCCATGAACAGATGGTGGTTGACGATTACGATGTCCGATTCCAGCGCGCGCCGGCGCGCGCGCGTGACGAAGCAGTTCTCGAAATCCGGGCATTTCTGGCCGGTGCAGGTCTCGCGCCGGGCATCGAGCCGGCGCCACAACGGAAGGTCCTCGGGTAGTTCCCTGAGTTCGGCCAGATCGCCGGTCTCCGTGCGATCCTTCCATCGGCGGATCGCCTCGCGGTATTCCCGCTCCTGGGAACCGGGCAGGCCGCCCTCGGAATCGAGCTCCGAGAATTTCCTCAGGCAGAGGTAGTTGCTGCGGCCCTTCATATAGCAGGCGGAGATCTTACGGCCCAGCGCCCGCTCGAGGAATGGCACGTCCTTGAAGAAGACCTGCTCCTGCAGGTTGCGCGTTCCCGTGGAAACGATCACGCGCCTGGCGCTCGAAATGGCGGGCAGCAGGTAAGCGAGGGTCTTGCCCGTCCCCGTCCCGGCCTCGACGCACAGGTGACACCGCTCCTCGATGGCTTGGGCAACGGCCTGGGCCATCCGGATCTGCCCCGGACGGTGTTCGTAGCTCGGGTGCGCCCGCGCCACCTGCCCGCCGGGACCCAGAATCGCACTCAGCTCTTGCGCCGGAATCACGAATATCGCCGTCCCACAGGTTACGTGACCATCCCAGTCTACCCTACTCCCAGGGGGAATCAAATCCCGGCCGCGATTGGGCTTGACTGGCTGCGGCGCTCCCCTAGAATGAAGCGTCTGCATATCACCTTCTGACGACAGGAGCTTTGCCATGCGCTGGTCGCGAACCTTCATTCCGACGCTGCGGGACAACCCGGCCGACGCGGAATCGGCTTCACACCGGCTCTTGCTGCGCGGCGGTTTCGTCCGCCAGCTCGCCGCCGGGATCTACTCCTACCTCCCCCTGGGGCAGCGGACCGCCCTGAAGATCATGAATATCATCCGCGACGAGCTCGATTCCGCCGGCGCGCAGGAGTTCTTCCTCCCGGCGCTCCACCCGGCCGACCTGTGGATGCAGACGGGCCGCTGGAGCGACATGGGGGAGAACATGTTCCGCTTCAAGGACCGCGCCGGGCGGGACCTGTGCCTGGGGATGACCCACGAGGAGGTCTTCACCGACATCGCCCGCCGGGAGATACGCTCGTACAAGGACCTGCCGCAGATCTGGTACCAGATCCAGACGAAATTCCGCGACGAACCGCGCCCCAAGTCGGGCCTGCTGCGCCTGCGCCAGTTCATCATGAAGGATTCCTATTCCTTCGACGTCGACTGGGAGGGCCTGGACCGCAGCTACAAGCTGCACCACGACATCTACTGCCGCATCTTCACCCGCTGCGGCCTGCGCTTCGTGGCGGTCGAGGCCAGCTCGGGGGCGATGGGCGGGAGCGAATCGGAGGAGTTCATGGTGCGGACCGAGGCGGGGGAGGATTACGTGGTCTCCTGCGCATGCGGCTACGCCTCCAACCTCGAGCGGGCGCGCTCGCGCATCCCCGAGATCCGGGACGAGCCGGCCGAGGGAGAGCCGCGCCCGGTCCATACGCCCGGCCGCAGGACCATCGCCGAAATAGCGGATTTCCTCGGCGTTCCGCCCACGCACCAGATCAAGTCGCTGGTCTATATCGTCGCCGACCGGCCGTGCCTCTTCCTGGTGCGCGGGGACCATCAGCTGAACGAATCGAAGCTGATGGCCGCCGTCCAGAGCGTTCTCGTGCGGCCCGCCCGCCCCGAGGAGATCAGCGCGGCCTTCGGCGCCGACGCCGGCAGCCTGGGCCCGGTCGGCGTCGCGCACGTCCCCATCTACGCCGACCATGCCCTCAAGGGACGGCAGAACCTCACCTGCGGCGCCAACCGCAACGACTACCACCTGCAGGGCGTCACGCCCGACGTGCACTTCCACCCGATCTGGACCGACCTGCGCACGGTGGAAGCCGGCGAGGCCTGCGTCCAGTGCGGCAAGCCGCTGGAGGTTTACAAAGCGGCCGAGCTGGGGCACATATTCAAGCTCGGGACGAAATACTCCGAGAGCATGGGGGCCACCGTGCTGACGGCCGACGGCAGGCAGGTGCCGATCGTGATGGGCAGCTACGGCATCGGGGTCGAACGCATCATGTGCGCCGCCGTCGAGCTCTACCACGACGACGACGGCATCATCTGGCCGAAGTCGATCGCGCCCTTTTCCGTGGTGCTCACGCCGATCAATTACCGGGACGAGGTGCAGGAGGTCGCCGACCGGCTGTATGCGGAGTTGCGCCGGGCGGGCGTGGACACGCTGCTCGACGACCGCGCCGAACGCCCGGGCGTCAAGTTCAAGGATGCCGACCTGATCGGCGTTCCCTACCGCGTGGTCGCCGGCGACGCCAACGTGCGCCGGGGCAGGGTGGAGCTGTTCGAGCGCGCCACGAAGAAGACCGAGCTCGTCGCCGTCGAGGCGCTCGTCCCGGCGGTGCTCGACAGGCTCCGCGCCTGACGGCCGGCGAGCGACTCACTCCTGCGGCGGCGCCGGGGTCGCGCCGGCCCTGGCCTTGCGCCGGCGCGCCCATTCCTCGGCGCACTCGCGCATGAACTCGCCCAGGTCCTGCACGTCCTTGGCCGACTTGCGCCAGAATTCCTTGAAGCTCTCCGGGTCGCATGCCGCGCCGCAGGCGTGGATCCAGCGCGCAGGCCAGCCGAACTCGTCCTCGAAATACGAAGCCAGCTGCCGGCAGGCCATGGCCGCGGCCTGAAGCGAGCTTTCCGGCGGCAGCGGCTCGAATACGGCCGCGACCCCCGGATCGAGTTCCGACAGGCGCGCCAGGATGCGGTTGAAGCGCGCGACGCACACGGCGGCGGCGTCGCCGCCCGCCCCGGTGCATTCCGCGTGAAAGGCGCCGCGCGCCGTCTGGCGGAGCACGTTGATCAGCTTTCGGATTTCCTTTTCCCTGTCCATGACTCCCCTCTCCCTTGCGGCTTCCCCAGGCGCTCGCGCAACAGGCGCTTGCCGCGATGGATGCGCCATTTCACGGTCGACAGCGGCACGCCGAGATAGCCCGCGATGCGCTTGAGCGGCATGCCGTCGAGAAAATGGAGGCGCAGCACGAGCGCGTGATCCGGCGTTATGCTCTCCAGCGCCCGGCGCAGCTCCTCGGGGCCGCTCGCGCCGGGCAGCCCGGGACGGAGTGCCGGGATCTCGTGCGCGAGCAGCTCGTCGAGCGCCACGCGCCGGCGATCGCCCGCGCGCGCCCGGGCGCGCAGGGCGCAGCGGCGCGTGATCGCATGGAGCCAGGCGGCGAACTTCCCCGGCTCTTCCAGCGCCAGCAGCGCGCGGAAGGCGAGCAGCAGCGCCTCCTGCGCCACGTCCTCGGCGCCGTCCCGGCCCACGATCCGCTCGGCGGTGCGCACGGCCGCCGGGCGGTAGCGCCGCACGAGCACGTCGAACGCGTCCAGGTCGCCGAGCATGGCGGCGACCGCGAGCACCCTGTCGGGCGTACCGTCGTCGGCGTACGCCATCGTTTCCCCGCTGCCGGCGTCCGCAACGCCGCTCACTTACCATAGAGGCACGCGGCACGCCGAAGGTTAGTCTCCCGATTCGTTTTCCTCTTCCCGGCGCGCGCCGGCCCGGCCGCGCGGGTGATGCTTGCGGTAGGTGCGCAGCAGCCGTTCCATGGAAACGTGCGTGTATTTCTGCGTGGTGGAGAGGCTTTCGTGCCCGAGCAGCTCCTGGATGGCGCGCAGGTCCGCGCCGGCGTCGAGCATGTGGGTGGCGAAGCTGTGGCGCAGCGTGTGCGGGTGAACGTGCAGGCGCTGCGCGAGCCGGGCCGTGTGGCGCCCGACGATCAGGGCCGCGCCGCGCGCGCTCAAGCGGCCGCCGCGCGCGTTCAGAAAAAGCGCTTCGCGCGCTTCCGCCCGCCCGCCGGCTCCGGCGCGCGCCAGGCGGGCGCGCACCGCCAGGTAATCCTCCAGGGCCGCACGCGCCTTGCGGCCGAAGGGCACGACGCGCTCCTTGCGCCCTTTGCCCAGCACGCGCAGGAAACCGTCGCCGAGATCGAAATCGCCCAGGTCGATCGACACCAGCTCGCCGACGCGGATGCCGGTGCCGTACAGCAGCTCGAGGAGCGCGCGATCGCGCTTGCCCAGAACGGTGCCGGCGTCGGGCGCCTCGAGCAGCTCGCCGACCGTCTCCGGCATGAGCGCCTCGGGCAGCCGCCGCTCCTGCCTCGGGGTCGCGACGCTCCGGGCCGGATTGCCCGCGACCGCGCCCTGCGCGGCGAGATACTTCATGAAGGAGCGCACGGCGGCCAGCTTGCGCGCCACCGAAGACTTCCGGTTGCGGCGCCGGTACAACTCGCCGAGGAATTCCCGGATCGTCAGGTGATCGATCTGCTCGAGCGCGGGCTCCGGCCGTTCCTCCCCGCGCGGGCCGCGTGCCAGGAAGGCGCGGAACTGGGCGAGATCGGACGCGTAGTTGCGCAGGGTGTGCTCCGAAAGGTTGCGCTGGTAGCGCAGGTGGTCGAGGAAACTCCGGATCCACGAAGCGATCGAAGAAGCCATGGCTCGCTTCCCCTGCCGCGCCCGCCGCCGGACGGCGTCAGCCCGCGCCGAGGTTGCGGGCGACGGATTCCGCCTCGAGCGAGGCGATCCAGCGGTCCAGTTCCCGCAGCGCCTCGGCCGCCTGGGCCAGGTGGCGCTCCTTCCTTTCCTTCCTCTTCAGATCCTGCGGCGCCTCGGGCAGCAAGCCGAAGCTGATGTTGACCGGCTGGAAATCCGCGGGATCCGCCGCTGCGATGTAGTGCAGCAGGCTGCCGCAGGCGGTGGCGCGCGGCGGCACGACCGCCGGCTGTCCCTGCGCCGCGCGGCAGGCATTGATGCCGGCGATGAGCCCGGTGGCGATGCATTCGACATAGCCTTCGACGCCGCACAGCTGGCCGGCGAAGAACAGATCGGGCCGGGCGCGCGTCTGCAGGGTCGGCCGCAGCAGCCGCGGAGCGCAGATGAACGTGTTGCGGTGGATCTGCCCGTAGCGCAGGAACTCGGCGCGCTCGAGGCCCGGGATGAGCCGGAAGACCCGCTTCTGCTCGGCGAACTTCAAATGGTTCTGGAAACCGACGAGGTTGTAGCTGTCGGCCATCAGGTTCTCCTGGCGCAGCTGCACGACGGCATAGGGGCGGCGCCCGGTGCGCGGGTCGATCAGCCCCACGGGGCGCATCGGGCCGAAACGCAGGGTGTCGACGCCGCGCCGCGCCAGTTCCTCCAGCGGCAGGCAGCCCTCGAAATACAGCGCCTGCTCGAAGCGGTGCAGCGGCACCGATTCGGCCGAAACCAGGGCCTGGTAGAAACGCAGGTACTCGGCCTGGCTCATGGGCGCGTTGAGGTAGTCCTCGCCGCCCTTTCCGTATCGCGAGGCCGCGAACAGGCGCGACTCGTCGATGGTGGCGGCATCGACGATCGGGGAGATGGCGTCGTAGAAGTAGAGGTTTTCGGCGCCCAGGAAGGCGGCGATGCTGCGCGCCAGCGAATCGGAAGCCAGGGGGCCGGCGGCCACGATGCAGATCCCCTCGGCCGGCAGCGCGCGCACCTCGGAGCGCACGATCTCGATGCGCGGCTCGCGTTCGATGGTTTCGGTCACCCGGCGCGCGAAAAGCACGCGGTCCACCGCCAGGGCATGCCCCGCCGGCACCGCCGCCTCGTCGGCGATGCGCAGCAGCAGGCTGCCCAGCCGCCGCAGCTCCTCCTTGAGAAGATAGGGAGCCGTGCCCGGCTGGTTCGATTTGAGCGAGTTGCTGCAAACCAGCTCGGCAAGCTCGCCCGTCTGGTGCGCCGGGGTGGAGATCCCGGGCCGCATCTCGTACAGCCGCACCCGCAATCCCCGCCGCGCGATCTGCCAGGCCGCCTCCGCGCCCGCCAGCCCGCCCCCGATCACCGTGACATCCGGAATCATCGCTCGCCGCCCGCTTGCCGCCCCCATCGTGCCGCGGCACCCTCGAGGTGCCCGCGCATCCACGGGCGGATGTTACGGGAGAAAGATCCGCCAGGCAACCGGATCATGGCAGTATCTCGAGGAAGCTGCGGATCGCGGCGAATCCCTCGATCGCGCGCGGCGGGCGGCACGAGTTGGGCTGCACCACCGACACCAGATACCGGATGCCGTACGAGCGCGCCGACGCGAGAACATCGAGATCGTCGTCGACGAGCAAGGTGCGTTCCCGGTCGAAGGGGACGAGCGCGCGCAGCTTCTCCCAGAAGGCCGGATCCTGCTTCGGCAGGCCGAGATCGTGGGCGCACACCAGGCCGTCGAGGCTCTCGGCCATCCGCGTGCGCCGCATTTTCAGCGCCAGGCTCTTGCCGTGGGCGTTGGTCACCAGGATCGCCGTCTTGCCGAGCGCGCGCAGCCTGGCGAGGAACTGCGGCACGTGGGGATGCGCGACGATCAGATGTTCGACTTCTTCCTTGAGGGCCGCGATGTCCAGGCCGAGCTCGCGGCTCCAGTAGTCCACGCAGTACCACTGGAGCGTCCCGCGCAGGGCGCGGTAGCGCTCGAAGATCCGGCGCCGCGCCTGATCGAGCGGGACGCCGTTCTTTTCCGCGAAGCGCCGCGGCACGTGCTCGCGCCAGAAGTAATCGTCGAAGTTGAGGTCGAGCAGGGTGCCGTCCATGTCGAGCAGCACCGTGTCGATCCCGTCCCATTCCAGCATGGTCTCACTCGGAAGCGGGACCGGCGCAGCAAGGCGCCGGGCCAACGATCCGGAATCGAATCATACCCGAAACGCCGCGGTATACAAGGAGGCGCGACCGGCAGCGGCGGCCGCCTGCGGTCGCGCTTGACGGTGTGAAATCACTAAGATATCATAGTGATATAAGACCGGGAGGATCGCGATGCTGCGGGAAAAGGAGATCAAGGGGATTCCGGGCTGGTGGATGCTGCTGCTGCTTTTGGGGCTGCTGGTGCTTGGGACGCTCGCGCTGATCGCGTCGATCCGGGAGGAGGCGGCCGGCAGGATCGTCTTCTGGCTGGTGGTGATCGGCACGGCCGTCGTCTGCCTTTTCGGGCTGACCGTGGTCAACCCGAACGAGGCGCGGGTCGTGCAGCTGTTCGGCAAATACAAGGGATCGCTCAAGACGCAGGGCCTGTGGTGGGTCAATCCGCTGACCAGCCGGCGCCGGGTCTCGCTGCGGGTGCGCAACTTCGAAAGCGGCAAGCTCAAGGTCAACGACCACGACGGCAACCCGATCGAGATCGCGGCCGTGGTCGTCTGGCGCGTGATCGA
>Ga0272448_1003654_pt1 | contig 18186 bp, 2 predicted proteins | sample YNPCB0191_FD_202220 | JGI IMG/M metagenome (GOLD analysis project Ga0272448, IMG submission 202220) | Hot spring sediment microbial communities from Yellowstone National Park, WY, United States - YNP-CB-019-1 | ecosystem: Environmental > Aquatic > Thermal springs > Hot (42-90C) > Sediment... | reverse complement strand
CAACATAAAACTCATCCATTGGCTTCCACTCGGCCTTCGAAAGCGGGCTAAGCGTACATTCGAGGACATAGCGGGCATCAGTCCTCCCCTGCCAGCGGAATAACAAACGCCGGCCGCCATCCTCGACTGAAAAGCCCGTGAAGCCCAGCCACTGCGATCTGTCTAGCGGATTGGTCTCTGCCAGCCGCTCCTGGCCATCTGTAAAGCCGTCGCCATCTGAATCCGAGGCTGTGGCCGATGTTTCACCCAGATCAGGGTCCCACCGGCCGTTGCGGTTGGCGTCCTCCAGCCCATCGGCCAGGCCATCGCCATCCGTATCCTCCTTCGTGGGATCCATTTCGCCCGGGTCTCGATGGCCGTTGTGATTTGCATCTTCGTCTCCATCAAGCACGCCATCGTTATCAGTATCGCTGAGCCTCGGATCGCTCTCGCCGGAGTCGCAGTGGCCATTGTGATTTGCGTCTTCAATGCCATCGGGAATTCCATCGCCATCCGTGTCGGCGGAGTAGGGATTCGTGCCTGTCGCGTTTTCAATACTGTCGCTCAACCCGTCATTGTCGCTGTCCACCCCAACCCAGAACACAACCGGCTCGCTCCATTCAGACCACCATCCCTCGGGATCGCGATAACGCACCCGCCACAAATACGCCACCTCCAACTGAAGCAACCCTTCCGCCAACTCATAGGACGATGATTCGAGAGGGCCGCTCCAGATCAACGGCGCCCCGTTCGTCCGCGTCACCATGAATTCGGCCGCTCCCAGAGAACTGCCATCCGGATCGCTGAAAGTGCTTCCTGTCAAGCGGGGGGAGCCGTTCCCGATTTCGCCCGACGGCCACAACGCCTCGGGCTTGTTCGGACGATGATTTATTTTGATGGAGGCCATGCCGTTTGTCGTGTTGCCCGCCCCGTCCCGGATCTCCACGCGAAGGACGTGCTGATTGGCCGGCACAGCAGCGGTCTCCAGCCGCCAGCGGACAGCGCCGTGCGTCATGGGTTCCCAGGCGGTCCAGGGCTCCTGATTGACGCGCCGGCGGATCGAGGCATCGCTTCCAATGTCGGTAGCTTCGATTTCGGCCATGAAAACACCGCCAGTGACCCACGCGCAGCCGTCTTCGCCATAAAGAACTATTGCGTTGAGAGTCGGCGGCCTTCGGTCGAGGATGATCGTACGTTGAACCGGGGGCGAACAATGCCCGGCCTGATCCGAAGCGGCCGCCATGAACACGTACGCGCCGTCAAGGATCGCAAGGTCGGATCCATTCGATGTTATCACCTCAACAGCAGGCAGACTCACTACCGAAGCCGTGGTTTGGCCGCCCATATCGGGATAGCTGTGATGAGTCGTCAATTCCTGCACTCCTATCGCGCATGCGCTGAGATCTCGATCATCCCAGGCCGCAAAGTGCAGAGTTACGGTCGGCTGTGTGGTGTAAAGCGACCCGTCGTTTATCCAGAACCCCAGCGAAGGCGGAAAGCAGTCCTGCGGGATAGCGGCGTCGACCGGCGCGCTGGACAACCCCGCCCGGTCCACAACCACGATTCGAACCGAGGAGAACGGCGCGGCAAACGGTATCTCCCTCTCCGGTATCCAAACATCAGAGCTCCATCGCATTCCACCGTCCAGCGACCATTCCATCCGATCCAGGCCGGAATCGTCATCGAACGCCGTCACCTCGACGCGGACCATGCCGCTGTTCGTATTAACCTCCAGAATTCGCACAGCCTGGATGATCGGAGGCTGGCCATCCAGCATGATCCCGTCGTAATAGGTGCCGTTGAGAGTATTGGAAAAGGGGTTTTCATATTGAACCGCCACAGACTGCCAGCCGAAGCTTCCAAACGCCGCTGAGAAAAGACAGGTTGATGGTCCCAGGTAGGGAAACCATGGCTCTGTGTCGCAGGCTCCGTCCGTGGCCCACCGGATGCGGCCACGCCGGTCATCGAAGAGGCGAAAGGCGAGCGTCACCCAACCGAAGCTGGGCTCCGACGGGGCCTCAATCCAGCCGCTTCCGGGCACGAAGTCATACCGAGGAAGGTGATTCCCATACTCGCTGTAACCCGCGCCGACCTGCCAGAAATCCTGGGATGATACCGATGTCGACTGGAGGACCAGATAGTTCGTCACGCCGGCCGGAATGCTGAAAGCCTCGCTCCACGTCAAGGTGCAGACGCCTGACGGAGGAACATGGAACCTGTCGACCGTCGTTTCGGCCAGTATCACCGGGCCGCCGGTCGGCGTGCTGCCGAGGGAAGTCACCAGACGCACGGCAAGCGGATCAGGGCAGCCGATTGGCGCCAGAGACAAACTCAACGCGGAGATGTTTGTGGCTGTCGGCATGACGAAGGCCTGGGCGCGCGCCATGTCGCCGGTCTCATGGCCAATCGTCAACAAGGCGGAGTAACAGGGTTCATAGTAAACGAGTTCGGACGGAGGAGGAACAATATGCACAGCAACCGGCACGGCAGTTGTCCCGTAGAACGGCGCTCCGTCGGCAAGTTGCACCCAGCCGGAAATGTCCACATCAATGCTGTCGGAAGCTCCGGCCACATTGCCCGCCGCATCGGTCACCCGGGCTGTGACAGTGACCGAACCCACGAACCCTCTGTCCGCCACATGCCAGCCGCGGACCACGGCCATCCCTCCCGTCCCAAAGAACGGCTGGGACCAGTCAACGCCGTTGTTGGAAAGCTCCACCTGCCATCTCAACGGCTCGGCCTCCTGCAACTGAACCGCCACCTGCACATCTCCTTCGGACGTCCAGGCCGCTCCGCCGTTAAGCGAAAGGGTCGCGGTCGGCGCCCTTGTGTCATGCAGAATCCGAACCACGGCATTCGTCTCCAATCCGGCCTGGTCTTTCGCAAAAAGCCGGATATCATAGGCGCCGTCGTCCATCCCCGAAAAATCCCAAACATGTTCCACATAGTCCTCGGCCTGACTCGGCGCCTCATAGGAGAGCCATCCTCCCGAAGATCCGCAGAGCACGCCGCCGGACGTGCGCACCTCCCATTGCCACCATGGCACGGTCTTCCATGGCCCATCCGTGATGCGGAACCTGACGGTGATGTTGGACCGGCATGCACCCCCAGCCTCCGGCGGGACAATCTCGATGACCGGCGGCGAAACATCGGGAGTCAGCCAGATGGTGCTCCCGTTGACATACTCGCCGGTGACCCCTGGACAATATCCCCAAATCCATGTCTGCGTTGTCTCGGTCACGTCCTGATAGACATTAATCACACATTTCAGAGATTCGTAAGCCTCATGGTGGATGGTGCAGGTCGCGTCGCGCACCGGCGGAACCCGAGGAAGCCTGAACACGCCCTGGGTGTCGCTCGTTCCCTGGCGCCACGCAAATGGACCGTACTCCACACGCGCTCCGACCACGGGTTGATGCGTCACGGCGTCCCGAAGACGTCCCAACGCGGTCTGGTATTGCAACAGCGGCCCCATACCCCAAACCCGGAGGTCCGAGACGTCATCCGCGGAATGATGAAACAGCTCGGTCCTGCTGACATAGTCCCGGCCGTCCGGCGCCCCATTGGTAGGCGTCAGAATATCCAACTGATAATCGCCTTCAGGAACCCCTTCAAAGCGGAAAGTGCCGCGCGCTTCTCCGCTCTCCCAGCTCGATGTTGTCCAGGCCGAAAAGCCCGGCTTGTGCAGCCACACCAGCAGGCCCGGTATGCCGTTGCCTGGAATGGATGGATTGGGACGGCAGAGTCCCACGACAGTCCCACGCCTGGGATAGACATATATGGGCACAGAAGGACGGTTGTTTTCTGTATTCGCGTCCATGAAGCCGTAGACCGGAGATCCTGCGTTCGTGCCCACGATTTCCAAATAGGTCACATGAGGTGCAATGACATGCGGGCCTTCGCTCAACACCCGTGTGAAGACCAGGTTCGTGCTGCTGTTGGGCTCCAGAACAGCGCCCGAGCCGCCTGACATCAGACGCGTCCACTGTTCCACTCTGACGCCGTCAATATCCAGCGCGTACTTCAGAAGCCCATCCGCCTTCGTGCTTTTCCGGCCGAGATTGGCGATGGTGAAGCGAATCACATTCGTCTCGTCAGCATACGCGCGGCCGAAAGCCTCGCCAATGGGCGCGGCTGGGTTGCAGACCACGTCAAGAATGGCCAGATCCGGGATATCCGGCGTCTCGGCAATAGGCAAGGCGATGCTCAGCGGGCCCTTTGCCATTTCCACTCCGTCCTCAATCCTCTTGCGATAAAAGCCGGAGTCGCGGAGAAGCGAAGGCGAAGGAGGCTCGTAATGCCCGCCAAACATGCTGCTGACGCGATCCACTATCTGCGGCGTAAGCCACAACTCCAGGGGCGTGATCAGCGAGAGGATGAGACCTACGCCCTGATAGAAGTTGTAGTGGTAGTACGCGGCAAGATCGAAAGTCTCGGCAGCCGCGGAGGGATTCTCGCGCTGCAGAGGAATCGGGAGCGTGAACCCAATGGCGTGTTCCTGGCCATAGCCTGTGAATTGCAGGGTGTAATCGCCGATCAGCACCTCGACGTTCAGACCCTCCAGCACGCCCTCGGCGCACAGATTTATGGAGCAGAAGTTGAACTGGGCCGTGTCGAGCCCGTTCAGCACGCTTCCGATAATCCTTGCAGCGGCCCGTCCGCCTGTTTCCAGGATTTCGGCGAGAGGCAACTGGATGTATTCCAGTTGGTCAATCCCGCCAAGAAAGGTGTCTCCCAGCGGAGCCGGCCCGTTGGCGGAATAAGCCACGCAGAAATCCTTGCCGAAAGACAGCTCGGGCCAATGAATCTTTACGGGCCGGAAGCTGATACCCACCTGAGAGCCATAAATGCTGTAAAACTCCGGCCGCTCCGGATCCTCGGACTGTTCAATCCACGCACGGCATGGAACGCTTATGCCAGGCCAGACACGGCTCGAGTCATACTCGATAATAAGCTTTACGGGAAGGGCGAAGCCCAGTTGCGCCTCTCCACCTGAGAGCCCGGCCTTGACTTCGGAAGCCAGCGGCAACCAGTGCCAATCCGTTGAGCCCCCGCCTGTATCCTGATCCATGCCCCGGCCGTACTCGAACTTGAGAGGGATCTCGATGCGTTGATCAAAATTCGTCTGCGCGCAGACGGACGCTCCCATGACTGCCAGGAGCGTTATGAAGGGCAGCAAAACACTGCGGATAGTAGTTACTAGTAGCATATTCGCCCCGACAGGAACCACACCATGACATAAAAACGCCGGCAGAGTCAAGAACACGCGCCGCCATTCCAATGGCTTTATCAAAACTCGCCAACTCTACCCACAGCGGAGAAAGATTATTGAGCTCAGATTTTGCGTTCAAGCAATGTCAAGGAAGGCATGCTCAGGCCAGACGCGGAACCTGGCTAACGGACCTGAATCACGGTGCCGATATCAGACACCCGGGCGCGAATCTCGATATCGTCCCACATCCCCACCCAACTCGCGTTGGCGTTGGGCGAGCACAGGCCCACTCCCCTGATGTCGGATCCGATGAAGGCATTGGTGATGCAGGCGTGATACGTGGCTGGCGTGTCATTGGTTCCCGGATTGAACCAGAAATAGAATGAGGCCGGCCCATTCCGCTGCCAGATGCCCCTCACCACGAACCTGAACCATGCATTCCACAGCGATGAATTCGTGGAAGCCACCACAGGCGTGCGGCTGGCTGTCCACCCCTTCACGTAGTAAGTCCCTCCCCCGCTGAAGCCCGTTTCCATCACGGCCTGTGTGGCGCAATTGACAAGCTGCAAAGAGTACAGGATGCCGCCGTAAAACGCATTGCGCATGTAGCACGATACCCAGAACTCAACGGTCCCCTGTCTGAGCACGCCGGGATCCAACCAACGATAGGCGGTATCGTTCGCCATGATCACGGCCGCCGGCGTCGAGCTGTGCTGGCCGGGCCATAGATCGTCATCGCTCACGGCCTGCGCCGTTGTCGATGTCCAGTTCGTCTCTACCCACCCTATGTGGTGCACACGATCGTTGGTCGGGCTCTGGTTTCGAAGCGGCGCGCCATTGAACATGCCAGACGGCCCGGTGTCATAACCGTTGAAGTCCTCCCTGGCAACGATCGGAAAATTTGCGAACCAGGCGTCAAGGCCGGCATACGTTTCAGGAACCGCGCCCGGCAACCATCCCAGACATCCAACCGTTACCGCCCAGATTGCCAGAAAAGCCGGCCGGCTGGAGGCTCGTTTTGCCGCCTGCCTGTCCCATGCTTCGCTGCGCATATTCTCTTTCTCCACGAACATCCCGAATGCTCCAGTTGTTACAGAAAACCGCGTTTGTGTCAATAACATCTTGCGGAGGCAGATCCGTTGCTCCAGGATCGCTGAACTCGGAGAGCGGGGATATGCTTGACATCCACCCGCTGGTTGATAGATGCTGATACTGCGGTTCAGGAAAGTTGCATGCGCATGACTTTGGCTGGCTGCCTGCATGCATATCGGACAACCAAAACTGCGCCTGCCAGGAGCGGGCATATGAAAATTCCAATGTCAGTGTTGTTCGGCCTGGCGGCCGCCTGGGCACAGGCCGCGTCCTGGTACGTTGCAAAGAGCGGAGACAACAGCGACGGCTCAAGCTGGGCAAAAGCGTTCCAGGACCCGCAATCAGCCCTGGATGCAGCACAGACCGGCGATATCATTTACCTTAAGGGTGAAACGTTCGACGCCTATCGTTCCTCCCCCCTCCAGAGCCAGTTTGTATGGACGAACAAGCCCCTGACGATCCTGGGCGGCTATGCAGCGGATGGAGGCGCGCCCGGCTCATTGACCAGCACGCCCACAGTGCTTTCCCAGCCCCCGCCGAGCGGCTACACCTACACAAATCGCATCCTCTACATAGCGAATGTGACGAACGGCTGGATGGAGCGTATCACGATCCGGGGCGGCCGTTTGCGCTCCGGGGAACAGCAGAGTTGGCGCAGGGACGTTTATGGAAGCGGCATCTGTATCATGGACAGCTCAAACCTTGCATTTTCCGCAGTGATCGTGGACGGCAACAGCATCACTTTCGGCCAGCAGGTCAGGCAATGGGGGGCCGGCGTTTATGCGAGCAACAGCTATGGGCTTTTCACCAATTGCGTGTTTCAGAACAACCAGCTTCCGCGCCACTATGGAAACACATCCTACGGCGGTGGAGCGCATATTCAGGGCGGCGGATGGATTTTCCGGGATTGCGTCGTGCGCGACAATCGCACCGAGTACCAGGGAACCTATACAGATTACGGGTATGGCATAGGCCTCTTCTTCAACGGAGGAGTCCACACAGTGAAGAACTGTCTGATCGCCAGAAACTACGGCGCGAGCCTGGCCGCGCCGCAGGGCGAAGGAATCTACGTGGCCGCCGGAACAGTCACGATCGAAAACTGCACGTTCTACTGGCATGCCTACGAGGGGCTTCGACGAGCGGGCGGGGCCGTCACCCTTCGTAATTCCATTGTCTGGGATTGCGGAGATGACATCGTCGGAAGCGTTGCGCTCGAGTACAACAATATCGAGGATGGAGACGGCCTGGGAATCAACGGCAACATATCCAGCGATCCTTTGTTCGAACGCGGCCTGTTTCTGGCCACGAACAGCCCGTGTGTCAACGCAGGCACCGGCCATGTCGAGACCGCAGGATTGGCCGGATACACGACGCGCGCGGACGGCACATCTGATACCGGCATTGTGGATATGGGGTATCACTGGCCTCCGGGATACCTGGCAAGAGATTTTTACGTCAATGCCGGATCAGGTTCGGACAACAACGATGGCCTCACCCCCGCGACAGCCTTCAAAACTCTGACCCGGGCACTGGCGGGGATCGGAGATGGAAGCCGAGTGCATGTGGCGGCCGGGACGCACAGCGTGTCGTTGGGCGAGATTTTTCCGCTCACTATCCGTAATCGCTGCGGCGTCCAGATTATCGGGTCAGGGTCTGACGTCACGGTTCTTGACGCGCAGTCCGCGGGCGCGCGCGCGATCACCATGGCGAACACATATCCGGATGCCCGCGTATCAGCGTTGAAAATGATAAACGCGAACTGGGCCACGAACGGCAGTAACTGGGGTACACCCGGCACTGTGGGGATCGCGCTCTATCTCTCCCATGCGCGCGGAACTGTGTCGGATTGCATCGCAATGAACAACGCCGCGCCCCGCCCTGGAGGAGGGGCCGGCTCGCCTGGATACCCGGCAGGAACATTTCACGCCGACATCTCAGATGTGGTCTTTTCCAATTGCGCGGTGATCGGAAACTCAAGCGTAAGTTCCTATGCCGAGGGGTTCCTGGCAGCCGGCATTTCGATCGAAGGAGGACGGGCGCTGTTGCTCAACTGCGCTGTCACATCCAACAGCACCACAGGCGCCACCCTTGCCGGATGGGGGTTTGGCAGAGGAAGCGGGGTTTATTTGAACGGTACCGGCGAGCTTCGGAACTGCATTGTCTGCGCCAACTCCGGCGCCAGTGACGTTCACCCCTCCCCACCGATCCGTGGCCAGGGAATTTACGTAGCCGGAGGCAGCTGGGCCATTCATAATACCACCATTGTGACGAACCGCAATCGCGGCGCAACGGCCGACTCTCAGCAGCTTTTTGTGGCCGGAGGATCGGTGAGTGTATATAACTCGATACTCTGGGGACCCGGAACCACCAACGCCGTCGGAACAGCGACGCTTTCCTACTGCAATGTCGGCTCCGCGGATCCGGCCGCAGTGACAAATCGGTGCATCTTTCAGGACCCCCTGTTCATGTCTCCGGCTGAGGGGGATTGGCGCCTTCAGAAGAGATCACCGTGCGTCAATGCGGGGACGAACATGGCCTGGATGGCCTCAGCCGTGGATCTGGCCGGAGCGCCGCGCATCCAGAGCGGGATCGTGGACATGGGCGCTTACGAGACTGCCTGCCAAGGCACTTTGTTCGTGGTGCACTGATAGCGTGCCTTCGCCCAGTCTTACGGCACAAGAACTTTCAGGCGGACGAAAAGGCCTGGCCTGTGTCGGTCCGGACTGCGAATTCTGACCCTCACAGTCTCGGTTGCGCCGTTTCCATCGTCCATCACCGCGTCTTCGCGGGCATAATCGCTTCCCCACCGCCACTCGACAAGATCAGCAGATACCTCGACCCTGTAAATGACGCCGGCAGCCTGCCTGTTCCGCCGGTAGGTGACCACCGCATCCTCCCACCGTTCCTCGTTCCCGTCCAGCTCATTGCGCAGGGCCAGCGCCGCACCGTCGTCCGGAAGAGTCGGTTGGCCGCCCACGGCAAATTCCCACAGATTCGGCTGCCGGTCCCTGTCCGGGTCCGCCTGCTCTCCGCTGACATCGGATTGCCGGCATTCCTCGGCGCTGAACCGCTCGTGACGCCAGAGCTCCCAACGAACGCGCGCCAGTCCTCTGGGCACGTCAGCCACGTGCAACGCCGGATCGCCCATGAGATTGTAAAGATAAAGCATGGGATCGAATCCGCGCCTGTCACGGTAACGGCGCGCCGCCAGCCGCACCGCATCGCCAAGAACGTTTACCCCCTCCTGGAATATGGCCTGGTACAATTCCCTCGCCAGAATCGTTGCCTTCTCGTTTTGAGAGAGGCCGGTGGGAGCCCAGACGCCGATGGCCCCGCCGTCGGACTTCAGCAGCAGCGTCTTCCCAAGCGTGTCGAACCCGGGCAGCGAGAAATCGCCGACGATGCAGCTTACGGCCGTCACAACCGGTTCCCGCCCCGCGTTCCGGAGCTGCTCCACATCGCCGGCCGTCAACAACCGTTCCGCCGCAAGCACGTCCAGGCCGCCATGGCCAAAGTAGCTCAGCACTGCGCTGCCGTCATCGAGAGCCGCCATCAGCCTCTGGCGCGCCCGGGATACGCTCGTTGTCGAGAGATAAATCCGTTCGCGGCTGTAATAGAACGGCAACATCTCCTCGACATGTCCGCTCGAAACATCGAAATGTCCGCCCGCATCCGGATTGTCCGCTGCAAGGATGACCCGTTCCCCCCAATCCTGCTTATCCGCCTGTTCATACCGGATGATCTTACTGATGAGAGCGTCGAGCTCCTCAGGGGTCCGAGCCGGCAGCCTCCCCACGGCCACATCCGGCGCGCCGTCTCCGTCCGTGTCGGCCAGAGCAGCGTCCGATCCGAACAGGCCGTCGCATGTCGGCGTCATGAGCGTCGGCACCTGACTGTCGCCGTATCCCCACAAATTCCGGTAATCATAGGATCCTTCGCCGGCAAGCGCCACGTAGGCCGGCGGCTGCGCCCATGCAGCCGCCGCCCTGAGGAACGAGCGAATGGCCTCTGGATTCTTCATTCCGTACGAAAACTGATCGTAAAGGTCTCCAACAAAAACCACCTGCGCCGAGAACCCCTGACTCCGGCGATAGTCCGCCAATCGTTCTGCCGGCCCGGCGAGTTCAGGCACGGTTATCACGACATAGCGGCCTGAACGGTCGGTCGAAGCCCAATCCGTGACGGCTGCCGGCCGGAGAGCCGCCGGAGCACGCACAGCAGGACGCGCGAATGCGTAATAGGGAACGTCAGGGCCTTCAGGCTGGAAGCTGACCCGATAGCGGCCGGCATCAGGCTCTATTCTCGTTCCAGCGAGAACGCGAGGACGCCGCGGCCTGGCCATGTTCAGGACAGTTATGTCGGCCGAGGAGAATCCTCTCACTGTCACGGCCGAATGACCGGCCCCGCGGAACCACAGCTCGTCCCTGTCGGCCTCGTACCGCCGGGCAAATGTCACATCAGCCGAATTCCACACAAGAATACTGTACGAAATTCCCTCGGACAGAACAGCCTTCAGGCCGATGCGGTTCTCTCCCGGAATCAAAACCCCGGATGCCAGCGGAATCGTCAGGTCCCACGTCCCGATGCCCTGCCCCCTGTACCGTCCAACCTCCGCGCCGTTCACGCTGACCACGAGATGATGCTCGTCCGCCACACCCTCGCCGCCAACCCGCACGAGATGAAGTTTCAACTCGCCGGCCGTGCCCTCTGCCAGACCGGGCAGCTCGACTGCCTCTTCGGCTGTGTCCCAATCCTGGTCACCGGCAATCAGATAGTGCCAGTACCAGTAATCGTCCAGAGGATCCGAGGCAAAGGCCGGCAGATCCCACACATCCTTCTCCATATGAACCGTATCCTGGAAAGTCTGGTCCGAAGGAGCGGGATCCGCGTCCATCACGCGCCTGATTTCAACAGGAGAACCGGCCGCCCACTCCAGTCGATACGCGTTCTCCTCCGTGTACACGGTGCGCAGAGCCTCGGCGAAGAACTCAATCGCCGCATCCTGTGTGAGCCGGCGGTAAATTTCCCTGCCGCGGTTCAGAATCCTCGGCTCGCCCCGCGCCAGCCGTGCCCTGACTTCGTCCTCTGTCACCCTCATGACGGCTGCGAGTTCTGAAGCAGAAACTCTGTGCCAGCCGGCCTCCCGCGCAATCATCCACAGAGGCATGAACCCGACGCCGGCCCCGCCGATCGTGCCCGCAAGCTTTGCTCCTGCCGTGCCGGACGCATCTGGTAATGATCCGGCCAGAGACAACACAGTCGAGCGGCTGGACCGTGCCGATGTCCGCGGCTCGACTGAAGCTGGGTTCCTGTCGCCACCGCCTGCACCCATGGTTCCACCGGCGCGAGACTCCACAACAACCGCAAACGGCCCATAGACAATTTTCCGCCCGCCGCGCTCATGTTCGATCAGGCGGTAAGTCGCTGTCACGCCCGGCCTCAATCCCTCATCCCGCGCCCGGTAGGTTGCTCCGGCCCGTGCGTTGGGGCGCGCAGGGATCAGGCGAGGCGTCACACGCGCCCACCGGCCCCCTGCTTCGCGCTCAAGCTCGAATCCCAGCGTTCCCACCTCCGAAGCAGTCTCCCATTCCACCTGCCCTGTTTCGCCGTCGGACCAGGCTTCAAACCGCGTCACCACCACGAGGGTCATCAACTCGACCGACGATGTGTGATTGCCGGTATTCACATCCCAGGTGTGCGTAGCCACGATGCCCGCCGTGTTGGTGATTCCAACATATTTGGACGCGGCGTTCACCTCTGCGGTCACGACTGCCCTGGCGATCATGCCCGGGTCGAGGCTCTCCACGGTCCACACGTGAACCGTCCCCGCGCTGGCGTCGTAGCTGCCGGCAGAAACCCAGGCATTGCTGAACACAAGAAGATCAGGCCAGAAATCGCGAACCTCGATGTTCCGCACCCTGTGCGGCCCATGGTTGGTCAGCGTCAGGGTGAACCAGATCACTTCATTGGTGTCCGGCGTCGGATCGCTGACTTCTTTCCAGAGCTCCACGTCCCCGCGCGCCACGCCGTTCGTCGCGCTCGACGCGAGCGGCTGCGGAAGAAGATCGCTCGTGACGGACGCGGTGTTAGTCACAACCCAGACAGCGGGCGGCGAAGCCACAATGCCGGTGAACGCCACTGTGAGGATTTCGCCCGGCATCAGCGTGATGTCCTGCGCGAGCGTCGGCGGATCTCCACCCGCAAAACTGTGCGCACGGCGGTCCGAAGCCTCGATCCGCACATCGTCGAACCACATCAAATCGGTAGGCAGCATGTTTGTGGTGAAAAACCTGACGCTCATCTGCGCTCCGGCGAAGGCGGAAACATCCACATTGGTGGTCCGATAGGTCGCCGGCGCTCCGGCCGTCAGGGTGACGACATTCGACACAGAAGCACTAAATCCGTCGGACGAAACCTGGACATAGAGAATTGCATTGGACGATATGCCCGCATTGCGGTAGTCGAACCTGAGCGTCCCATTGGTGAAGGCAGTCAGATCCGCGGTCCTTGCGATCCAGCTCGTGGCGCCCGCCCCCGCGCCGGAGAACGCAAGCGAGTACAGGGTGTGGCCTGGCCGATAGCCTGAGTCGTCATCCACCCGGATGACGCCGGATGTGGGTCCGTCCCCCTCCAGTTCCTGCCATGGCCCGATAAAGTTCGTGTCTCCGGCATTCACGCCATAGGACCGAGAGGAAAAGTCATCGGCCCACACCCTGTTGGTGGGCACCGGACATGTCAGAATAGTGCTGCCCGGCGCTGCTGTCAAACCCGCCGGAAGCGGGTCCTCCAGGCGAATGCCAGTGTGAGCGGCAATGTCGTTGTTGCTCACCGTGATACGATACGCGACCGGGTCTCCCACGTCCACGAGCTCGGCAGACTCCGTGGCCTTGGCAATTTGCAGATGGGCCAGACGCGGCACGACCACGCACGAGCTTTCGTTGTTCGTGGTCTGGGTCTCGGTCTGATCGAGATTGGTAATGACGGCGATGTTCGTGATGCTTCGGCCATCCGTGTTCGTGGCCACATTCGCGGTGAGCCGCAAAGTGGCCCCGCCGCCGGCTGGAAGGGAGGGAATCGTCCACAATCCGGCGCCCGAATCATACGAGCCGGTTGAAGCATAGTGGCCTGCGTAGCTGAGCCCGTTGGTCAGATGCTCGGAAATGACCACTCCTGTCGCCTCATTAACGCCGAGGTTCGTCACAGACAAGGCGTACTCCACCGTGCCGCCGACCCATGGATTGGTGGTGTTCGCGATCTTCTGAAGCGCAAGGTCCACGCTGAACACGCGCACGGCCTGGGACGCGACATTGTTACCGGGCGCGCTGTCAGCCGGAGACATGCTGGCAATCTGAGCCACGTTCGTGATCCGCAGCCCGGCTGTGCCCGGCTCCGCTCGCGCGCTCAGATCCAGCCTCGCGCTCGCGTCCACATCAAGGTCGCCGACCGTCCAGACCCCTGTGTTGGTGGAGTACGTTCCCTGGCTGGCCACGTGGCTCACGTAGGCCAGGCCGGCCGGCAACGCATCAGATATATTCACGCCATAGGCCCGGGTCGGCCCGGCGTTCGTAACCACAATCGCGAAGACAATGTTGGAACCCTCATGAGGATTGTCGTTGTCAACCGTCTTGGTCACCTCCAGATCGGTCTTCATCGTGGACACAACAACCGAGTCCGAACGCGGCGCTGGTTGCTGGTGCGAGACCGCCGACGCGGTGTTCGTGATCGCGCCGTAATAGAGGGGATTGTCGGCCGTGACCGTATAGCGGACTGTCATGGTCTGACCGGCTGCAAGCGTGAAGTTGGAGGCCAGAACCGGCGGGGCCCCGGTGGCGCCCGTGTAACGGAATCTCACGGTCACATCGTCGAAGTACAGAATGTCCTCCGGGTCGCCGTAGCCGCTGACGCGAAACCGAACGGCGGTGTTGGACGTGGCATAAGCCGCCAGCGGCATGCTTGTGCTCACAGGCCCGCCGAAATTGCCTGTCCATGTCAAAAGCGCTGTCCAATCCACGCCGTTGCTCGATGCTTCCACCAGCGCCGTGTCCGCTGAGGTCAGGTTCGGCGCGCGCGAGGTCACGGCGATATTGTCGAAGAAAACCGACTCGCCCGGCCCTTCATAGTTGGTCACGGCCAGCCTCACCCATGTGGATGTCGAGACCCAGGACGAAATATCCACCTGAGCGCTCTGCCATACCGCCGATACAGTGCCTGTGAGGCTGAAGACAGTCGTCCAGGAAGTGCCGTTCGATGAAACCGAAACCGTGGCAATGTCGTTGGATTCAAAAAGGGGACTCACGAAGGTGATTTGTACGTTGTCTACGTATGCGTCTTCATTATTCGCCCAAGTGCCCTCAGTCAGGAACCTCACGCCGACATTCGTGCCCAGGGGGAACGGAAATGTGACCGTGGATGTGCCGTTCGTGCCGCCTCCGTATTTTCCGAGAAGAATTGCAGTGCCATTCGACAACGCATACACCGCCAGATATTCGTTGGGGTCCAACCCTGTTGTGGTCTGTGTAAACGACAGGACCGCGTTCGTAGCCGAGCCTGAATTTGCCCTCCGTTCGATGCCTTGGTTCGGCGTGCACGAGTCAAAATACAATACCCCTGCACTTATATAGACATGTTTGTTGCCGGTGATTGTTGCGCTCCCATCGTCGTTTGTCTCGACCCACGGCCTGCTCCACGTCCATGTTCCGTTGTTGTTCGTATAGGTTGCCGAGCTGAACTGATCCAGGACTGTGTTCGTTTCCGCAGTGGCCGGCTGCCTGAACCAGAAACTCAACAGCAGATTGGTGGCGCCATCGGTGTCCATTGCCCGGGACAGGGAACGATTCGTTGCCAGGACCGCATGGCCGGCCGGCGAAACCTGCGCTGCGCCGGCAGAGGGCCCGTCCGCCTCACCGCCCTCCTGCCATGCGGCGAGCCAGTTCTTCGAACCATTGTTGTTGGCATAGGACACGGCGTTGAACAGGTCGGCCCAGGAATTCGTCACCGTGGTGGAGATTTCGCCTATCACAAATTCCAGAGCGGCGTCCTGCGTACGGTCAAGGTTAACGGCCCGCGTGAGCGACCGGTCATGGCTGAGACAGGCTTGCTGATTGGAGACAAGCGCGAATCCGGCCGCAGGCCCGTCCGCCTCACCGCCCTCCTGCCAGGGGCCGGCCCAACTGAACAGTCCGTTGTTGTTCTCATAGGACACAGCCGAGAACGCGTCCTGCACCCAGCCGGTGGCCCAAAGGACCGTCGGCGGATCGAACGCGATGCTGACCGAACCGGTCGCAAAATGCGTTCCGGCCGGGACAGCATCCTGCACCGTCACACCCGATTGCGTTGATGCGCCTGCGTTCGAAACGACTATGGTATAGGTGATATTGGATCCCGGCCCCACAAAATCAGTGTCCGCGGTCTTGGATACCCTCAGGACGCTCACGAAAACCGCGGCCTGAGCCGCGTCATTGGTCGGCTGCCGGTCAGCCAGGTCGCTGTGCACGATGCGGCTTTCGTTGGTCACGCCGCTCCCCTGAGGAGCCGTGACCCTTGCCCACAGCGTCATGACGGCGGATTCGTTTGCGGCCAGCGCGCCCACAGTCCAGATTCCGGTTCCCTCGTCGTACGCGCCGCGCGTCACCGAGTTGCTCAGAAGTTCCAGGCCTGAGGCCAGAGGCTCGGACACCATCACGCCGGTCGTATTTGCGGGGCCCCCATTCGATACCATGACCGTATAAACAACCGTTTCATTCGTGACAGGCGCTGGGTTGTCAACACTCTTGACTACGGCCAGATCGGCATGCCACAGGCCTGTTACGGATGCTGACGCAGCATCGTCTTCGGACAGTCCGTTGCCCGGCGCGGAGTCAGGATCATAAACGCTCGATGTCCAAACCTCAGCCAGGTTGGTCCACGCGCCCGCGGACAGGATTTCCACCTCCAGCACAAGACTCGTTGCAGCGCCGGCTGGCAGGGTTCCGATGGTCCAAATCCCGCTGTTGGTGTCAAACGTCCCCCCGCTGTGGCTTCGGTAGGCCAGCCCGGCAGGAATGAACTCGCGCACGGTCAAATCTCCGGCCGCATCAGGGCCGCGGTTGGTCGCCGAGATCGTGAAGATCACCGCGTCGCCGACGTATCCAGTGGCTGAACCGGCCTGCTTGGAAAGCTCGACGTCAGCCATCACCAGCGCGACATCCTGCGTGTGAACATCGGTATAGGCCTCGATCTGCCCCACACAGACATTGTCCACGCTGAAAACACCGGGCGGAAGAGGATTCGTGATGGTGGTCTGGAATGTCACAATTCGGGCGGCTCCGGCCGGCAGCCCGCCGAGCACGCGGCCACCCTCGTCAAAAGGATAGACCGTGGCATAAGGCGGCACCTCATCGTCTGCCAGCGGTTCGCCGTCCACAGTGGAAGACCCTGCCACATAGACGGTGTTGGATGGCAGAGGATCCTCCAGCAGCGCGTTGTTCAGAGGCCGCAGCGTTCCGTTCACGAGCGTCACGGTCCAACGAATCGTGTCGCCGGGATCAAACCGGCTGTTCCCGTTCAGGTCGAAAAGAAGCTCAGCCGCCTTGCGGGCCCGGAACGTCGGCACAGGCACCACGCCTGTCCCCGCGTCAATGTACGGGAAGCCCGGGGCCGAGAGCGCCGGATCCTCGCCCCACATTGCCACGAGAGGAACCTCATTGGTCGTATAGGCGCGCAATCCTGTCTGGCTGTTGTCGGACATATCCCTCAGACGAAGAGTCTGAAAGGCCGCCACCACGTAGTTGGTGTCATAGCGGTTGCCATAGGGATCCGTGTATGGCCCGGTCCTCGAGTCCCCGTCATAGTCAACCAGAACCACCGTGTTGCTCAAGGCCATGACCCAGAGCGGACTTCCGTTAGCGGTTCCGTCCCCTGATCCCTCCGCATATCCTGCGACGATCATGGGGCTCCAGAGGCCAAGGGGAATCAGCGAGCCTCCCCAGTCATAATCGGGTCCGGCATCCACCATCAGCGCAGCCTCGAAAGGAACGCCGCTGGTTGTCCAGAACGCGGCCCCGGAATCGCCTCCGAGATTGAACCGGGTCCATCCGTTGGCCGGAACGTTCGTTGTTCCGCTCGTGGTCAGAGTCTGGTATGACACCGCAATGTTGGCGGCCGAGTCATTGTAAAGAAACACGGCGGCCGGGTAGGTATTCGTCGTGGCATAGACCGGCGTCGCATAGCGCGAAGACCATACCTCTTTGGAATACAAAGTGTACCATCGCGAGGCATAGTTGGCTCCGATCTGCCCGGTCAGCTCGTGCACTTGGACGGGTTTGGAGGCGACTACGCGCGCGCCGGCCTTCACGCGGCCCGGCGCCAGCCAGCCCTGGCCCTGGTTCAGAGTATTCGTCACATCGAAAACGCTGTCAGCGTTGGTGTCCACCATAACGACCGTGTTGTCGGACGCGGCCATGATGGCCAGCCGCGAGGAGCTGAACGTCAGAGGCGCCACGGTCACCGAATCAACGCCCACAGGCGCCACAAAATTCGTTCCGTAAACAGAGGTGTCATAGACCTCGCACCCCTCTGCTATCAGCGGGCCGCAGTTCGTCGGCCACAGGACCTCGGTTATGGAAATTGGTTTTGTCGCGGCAATTTTGTCGCCGCCGTCATAAGACACAACCGAGGCAGTTCGCGGATAGAGGTTCGTCACCTGGAGAATCACCCGGTTTCCCGCCTGAATAATGTCCTGGGTAAATCCCGGCGGAATGCCGTTGGCCGGATTATTGTCTCCCCATATCTGCGTGCCGCCGGGGTTCGAAACACTCCAGAGATTGGTTGGATTGGCCGGGTCGGCGTCGAATCCGTTTTCCCACTGGTCAAGGTAAAGAACCGTGTTCGAAACTGACGACACTATCGAGATGATCGTCACAATG
>Ga0272448_1003653_pt1 | contig 18186 bp, 31 predicted proteins | sample YNPCB0191_FD_202220 | JGI IMG/M metagenome (GOLD analysis project Ga0272448, IMG submission 202220) | Hot spring sediment microbial communities from Yellowstone National Park, WY, United States - YNP-CB-019-1 | ecosystem: Environmental > Aquatic > Thermal springs > Hot (42-90C) > Sediment... | reverse complement strand
GTTTTTTTTTTTGGTATATAAAACTTTCGTAACCAAAAATTAAACACAACTGATAGGGCAAGAGTTACAACATTTTAAAATTTTTATACCGTCGCCTTTTGTTCCTTTAATAATGTCTAAGTGAACATTACTTCAGACACCTTTTGAACTTAGTAGCGACTAACAGAAATTTAGGTGAGGTGCAGGCTGTAAAGCTTATTTTTAGAAAAATTGAATTTGAGCCTTTAAACATGCTATCTTCAGCCGCGCAGGCGCCGGGGAAAAGGTTTAGATCTCGGTTTAAATTCCCGGTCTTCGGAGAACCTGAAATCCGATTTAACTTCATTTTGAAGCGCTGTGATGTGATGCGAAGCTAGGTATGAACAGCATCTAGGTCTTTTCTGACAGATGATCAGTTTTGTTCTCGTACTCTGTGAACGCTTTCCCGGATTTATCGATGACTATTTTCGTAATAGAAGCATTGTCCAAACGTCTCTCCCGATATCGAGATAAAGGTTCTCCTAGGATGCTACACAAAAGTATTTTAGCTATACTATTATGCGTCACGAGAACAACTTTATGGAAATGTTCATGGAACATTGAGCGTTGTATATCTGACCATAAGCTGAGCACGCGTTCAGCTGCTTCTTGCGGGTCTTCTGAATTGGGTGGACGGTGTTTGATCGGATCTTGCTTATACGCTGTATATAGTTCGGGCCAGCGTTCGAATACCTCTTGACGCGTCAGTCCTTCCCAATCTCCGTAATCTAATTCTCTTAATCGGCGGTCAATTATGAGCATACCACCAGTCTTAGACTGAATTACTCTTGCAAACGCAACAGCTCTTTTCATAGGACTAGTGTAGATCCTATCAATGCCCTCTGTTTGAAGAGCACGACCCGTATCCTCAGCTTGTCTTAAGCCTCTTTCAGTTAATGGCGAATCCGTAATACCAGAATACCTGTCTCCGCTCGCATTGTCAGTGCTTTCTCCGTGCCGTACCACAAAGCATACATTAGGTTCTTCAATAGCTTTAACAGGTAAGAGAGCTTTTGCCTCCTCCTCGCTTCTATCCTCCCTTACGTACTGTTTAGAGAACATCCAAGGCATCAGAAGATTTTTTGAGTGTTTCAGTCCTACATATTCGATGGGTTCGGTACAACCCTCTTGAAGGTAAAATGTAGCTCTGCGTATCTCTTTGGCACCGATTTCGCTAAAATAATTATAATACAACCTCATGGTGTTACCTGTGTGAGTTTCGCCGGCCACAAGAAGCACTTTCTCGAGAAGTTCTGGAGGAAATCGTAAGCGCAAAAGCATATCTTCAATCCTTCGGCCCTCTAACCAAACATACTTCCTATCTATCACGATTAATGGTCTGTGACCGAGACACCCAGATACCATCGCTCCCATTATCGCACCACCTCGCCCTATTCCCACAATCAAAGTTGGCGAAAAGCCATCACGTAACATCTTTGAGGTGATGTTTAGGGACGCTTTTTGAGCAGATCTCCATGATAACCTTCGTATAGGTACTAGCTTCTCATAGATATACCAAAACGATGATAGCGCTCCAACAAAACCTAGTACCAGACCGATAATCTCATAAATTCCCATGAGTCCCCCCAAAGACAGTAGAAAAACCTCACGACTTAAACTCTTCGCTCTTCTCATCGAATTTGGATTTTTAAAAATTTACTCAACCGCGCCTATGAGAAAGCTGCATATAAAGTTTACCACCCCTACCTATAATGAACACACACTCACACATTCATTTATTATGAAGGGGGTCATGGGGGAAAGCCTTCCCCCATCATTAGGTTAAGCGTAACTTTTTCAGGTCACCTCCTTAAGGCTTTAATCCCCTCTAAAAAGAGGGTCATGCGCCTATACGCCGACAAAGGCGGCAATATGGCTTCGACATCCAGGCACCCTCATTCGCGCGCACGTCCACATGCGAGACAGCGCATTCACGAGGAGTTATGCAAAGCCTGACCATGAGGAAAAGCCCTGTAAGGCCTTTTGTCCTTTAAAGCCTAGTAACAACGCGCGCTCTCTGGGCAAGAAAAGAAGTCTTGAGCTTTTGCTAACTGGTAAATTAATTGATGCTAAAGAGGCGGAAAGAATTGGTTTAGTAAATAAAGTCGTTCCTCCTGAAGAATTAGATAAAGCAGCTTTGGAACTTGCAGAAGAGCTTGCTAGTAAAAGTCCTATTGCACTGCAGATGGGGCAAACAAGCTTTCTATGCTATGTCAGATATGGAATATATTAAAGCTTTATCTTACATGAGAGAGAAGTTTTTCAGTTTGTTAGAACCGAAGATGCTCGTGAAGGTGTGAAAGCCTTTCTGGAAAAGAGGCAACCTCTCTGGAAAGAGTGCTGATAGCTTAAAGTTTAGCCCGCTAGTAAGCAACAATGCAGACGCGAGTGCCGGCAAAAGAAAAGACGGAAATGTTGAGAAGGCTTGCGCAATTTTATGTTATATGTATTAAGGGCGCTATTAAGAAGGCGAATGCGTCGTTTATTCCGTGAACGACGATGCATGGCCAAATGCTTCGCTCTTTAAGGTAAAGGATTACAAGTCCTGCTGATAGAACCCCAACGTCTAATGTTGGTCCTAAACCAAAAAATTTTATGTGGACGAAAGTAAAGGTTATCCATGAAACGAGTCCTGCCAGCCAATTTTTCCCCGTTAACGTAGTTAGTCTTTCAATGATGTATCCACGATAAAAGATCTCTTCGAGAAAGGTTCCTGTAAGGAACAGGCCAAAGAGAATTGGAAAACTGTGCTCCTGTATCATTGGCTGCAGGCTTCTCAACCCTTCAAGTCCAACAACTTTTAAAGCTAAACCGTTTATGGCCCAGCAAATCAGGAGTATGATGTATGTTATTATGCCAATCCACAGGTGTCTACGTTTAAAACTTCCAAGACCAACCGACATAAGCCCGCCTTTCTCAATTTTAGGAATCCAAAAAGTAAGCAGCATCAAAAGGATAAACCACTCCACTGAAAGTGCAATGCCAATGTGGATATCTTCAGCATTCTCTGAAATAAAAACGTCACGCAATAAAAATTCACTTCCCAAAATAATGACTAAACCACCCAAAGAAGGCCACTTAATCGAAAATTTTCCCATACCACTACCGCCCACAACCTAACATGACAAACAATAACTCTAACTGAACTTTTAATCTTTAGCTATTCTTTAGGTTAAAAATGATAAATAAGATGTATCCAAATTTGGAATATATACTTTAAATACGTAGCAATTAATAATTGACGGGAAAACCTTGAATAAGCGGCATATTCGCAAAATGCTGAAGAAGAACGGGTATTCTGACAAAGCCGTTAATGCCATCCTTAAATGGTATGAATAATAATCCTTTTACACTCGCTAGGTTTTTAATGCAACTAACGGAATGACTACCCCTCATACTTCTTTACTACACTATTTTAGAGAGAGCTTCAACGATTTCTTCCTTTTCCTTGTATATTTCGGCTTCTCTTGCCTTGATCAGTAGGTTGATTAGGTCTACTAACGGTTTGACTATTCTTGATGTTATGAGGTGGTCTATTACTTCATGCCTTAGGGCTTGTATGGCTTTCTCTTCCTCAACTTCGTATATGTATATGGTGTTGCCTCTAACTTCGCCGGATAAGCTGTTGGGTGGATCCGGAGTCCAAACAACCCGCAGGTCCAAGTTAAGCCCTAGCTTTGTAAGTATTCTTTGAAGTTCCTCCTCGAGTTTGTTTTGGACTGCGCCTGTTTTCTGCGGCATTATTTTTCCACTTAAAGCAACATTTTGTGGCTTTTAGCCATATAAATTTTATTCTTCGCGCCTGTCATGGTGGTCGACTGTCGAACACTTCCTATGCTTTTTTGACACAAAATTTTTATAGTTAAATCTAATAATAAGTGGCTGGGTGAAATGTTGGAGAAGCGTAAACTGCTTAAAGTTGGCGATAAAATCCCCATAGAGAAGTTCTTCGTCAGCAAGATGAACATGAGGGTTGACGAACCCTTCGGAAAAAGCGAGGAGGACAGATTGCTTGTTGAGCACCTCCGCCACTCCTCCGTCGTCCAACCTTTCAAAGCTAGGCCTGAGGGCGACGGCTACGGCGTAGTTGTGGGGCGTAGGCGTTTCCTAGCCCTGAAAGAGGCTGGTGTGAAGGAGGTTATTGTTGGGCAGCATGTTTGGATTGAGGAGATGAGCGACGAAGAAGCCTTAGACGCAAGCCTAAAGGAGAACCTTGAAGAGTTCCATAAGACGCCTGACCCTGTGACGCGGGCTAAGGCCATAAAGGCTTACTTGGATAGGCTGCCAACTGGGCTGCGCGGATTAGCGAGGGCTTGGGGCATTTCCCACAGCACTTTAAGCGAGTACCTGAAAATTCTCGAGCTCAGCCCGGAAATGCAAAGAGCCATCCAGAAAGGCTTAATTCCCTTTAGGGACGCGCTTGCTGTTGCTAGGCTTGAGCTTGGAGAGAAAGAGCAGGCTGAGCTGGCTGAAACTGCGGAAAAGCAGGGCGTTGAAGCGTTCAAGCGGGCGTTGGCGAGGCTTATGGCTGGTAAGGGTAAGAGGGGAATCCCCGCAGGCGTGTACATTGTTGTCAGGTCGATTTTTGACAAGAGAAGCGAAGAGGAACTTAAATACTATGAGGCTCTGCAGAGGCTTGCTCAAGAGAAGGGTATGGACGTGGCCGAATACGCTAAAAAGGTCATAATAGACCACGTTAAAAGCGTTGTAGGGGAATAACTGCAGTCTAGGTTGGAACTGTCACTTTCATATAACTTCGTAAAGCTCTCCGGCAATCCATTTGATCAGCTTGAGCATATCAAAGTTTTATCCATTTTATGTCTTCCGCAAGAATCCTTCCCGCGGCATGTATATTGCGCCTTCCTTAAGTAAACTCTCCATTACTTTTTCTGTTTCAATCCCTTCAACTTGTGGGCCCAAAACGCTGAACAATTTCTCTTTGGGAACGGAACTCATGCTTTCTTCAAGTTTAGTTAGGGCGAAAAGGAATTTTTGCGTTGCCCTTTGCCATTTAATACGTTTCGGTTTCTCCACGTCAACTTTTGATGCCTTAGTTATCTTAATGTAATGGCCAATCAGCGGGTTCAAAATATGATGGAGTTTTCTGTAACAGTTTCGACACAAAGGTATGGTTTTTGCCGCATTCTTGGAGAACACCGCCTTGTTTAAGCGTCGAGGGATTAAATGGTGATTTTCGAGAACTATCTCGTTTTCTTCTCCACAAAAGAAACATTTCATTTGGCTGTCAACCTCCTAAAACCTTTTTTATCGTGCAATAATGGCCTTTCGCCTTTTCAGCCTCGAAACATTTTCGGCATAAGCCGGCCCGCAACCCGCTGACAAACTGGACTCTAATTAGAGCAGGAAAAGTGTTCCCGCATCGAAAACATTTTTCAACCGGCTGGCCAACGAAAGCTGTTAAGACTGTTTGACTGTTTCCAGGCGGATAGTTATGCTTCGCGAGAAAGTGGCGGATGTATTCCATTATGGTGTCATGGATAGTCAGATCATGGTTGCGGGCATGAATCTCTTTAAAAGCGCGTATTTTCTCCTCTTCTTCAGGCGTTTTAGCGTGAACTGTTAGGGATTTCCCAACTTTTGCGTTGGGAAGCCTCGTCAACTCTTGAACACCTCTCAAACAAATTATAAATAAATATACTATACTATATTACTATACTATACTATTTATTATTTTCTATTAATTGTGTGCGCATGCAATCTAGCGCTAAAACGATAGGTCAGCCTCTTAAAGAAGGCACAGAGGGGAGAAAGGAGAGTTTCATTTTTGGGTTTTTCATCATCCCACTGTAAAGTTTTTAAAATACCTGTTATTTAAATTTTATTTGGTGCGAAAATGTTTGAAAACCTAACTATAGTTGCAGTTGAGAATCCTGTCGTGCTGGCGTTTGTCATAGCCGTTCTCCGTGTGGTTTTAGGCTATTTGGGCAACAGGTTCCGGAACAGCGCTGAAAAGTTTGATGTTGGCAGGTTCGGCGAAACCCTCATGTGGTGGGAAACCTTCTTAGTGGTGATCAGCCAGTATCCTGGGCTTGGCGTTGAGGGAGCCGTCTTTGTAACGGCTGTGCTTGATGTTGTGCGGACAGCATCCAAACTGTTGAAAGGCGAGGAACAGCCCTCTTGAGGTTCTCTATGGGCAGAGGGGATGATGACCCGTTAGTGGCGGAGATCCGGGAGCGTTTAGCCAGGGTTGAAGCTCGCCTAGACGGCGTGGATAATGTCTTGGCAGATATAACGGATAGGGTTAAAAGCCTTGATAACCGTTTGTGGGCTGTTCTTGTAACCGTGATTTTGACTATTATCCTGACGATTTGGAAGCTTGTTATAGCGTGAACTGTTTTCAGAGTCAATCATTGTTTGTTCTATGCCTCAGCTGTTAAACTCTAACGCTGAACTTTAATCTATTGAGATAACCCATGCGACTCCTACGGCAACATCTACGGTATGGTCGTTCCGAATGCAGAACAAAATAAGAGTGTCCTCCGAGAAGCTCCATGAACCTAATGGTGAACCTTCAATGAATGCGCCACCAGCTTCAGTATAAGGCTGAGTTCCCCAAATGTCCCTGCTGTCCAGCGTCTCAACTGCTGTCTCTATGACGGCTAAAATCGAGTTTGCTGGAGGCGGAGGAAGAGCGGGAGCTATTCCTTGTCTTGTTGCGATCACCTTCCAAAGCTTTAGGGTTCTGTTCGCTGGAAGGAAAAGGTATAATACGTCTAAACTGCCGTCTCCCGACACCATTGCCATGGGGTGAAATATTGTGATGGGAGCATCTACAGCCTCCCAAGCTGCGGCACCTTTCGTCAAAACCTTGCCCTCAACAGCTACTGGCAACTTGCATATTTGTCCATCGGAAAGCCCAACACCGCTTGCAAGCTTAGCATCCGTCACACTTCCGTTTGCGTGGTCTATGACGCCGTCCACTTCCTTATCAGTTAACTCCGTATGTTTCGTAACGCCTTTAGGCACACCCTGAGGTGGGTAACCTCCCATTAGCCCATCACCCCTTCCACTTCGCATACTTTAATACATAGTGCAGTTGCATCTACAGAGTACTGGAGGTTGACTGTTTCTCCAGATTCAACAATTACGTCAAACATGTAAGCTGCATTCGCCACTAGGGCTGTTCCAGAGTTCAATTGTTCGCTCACAGTCACTGTGCCCTTTGTCCTTCTGACGGCTAAGACTCCGCCCGTGTCGAAACAGGCATATATTCTGAAGGTTGTAGGCGAGTTTGCAGGCGCCAAATCAGAGGCGAAAATGTTGGTGTTAGCCGTAATGGAGGTGTTGAATAGTGAGCCTTTGAGGACCAGCTTGAAGAGGTTCTTCAGCTCGGATAGCGCCACATCTAGGTTCTGGAGCTTCGCAAAGTCGCCTGACCAATCCCGCGCTGTTAAGGGCGTCCCGCTAACCTGTGTTATGTTAAAGTTTGGGTCAACATAGGCTGGGTCAACACCGGCTCCTTGAGCAACCAGCACCTTTCCCGAATCCCCGTCGGGCATCCTTGAGAGCGAAAACCTGCCACTAATGATTTTTGACGCATCTAGGTCTGGAATGTCCGCTGCAACTAAAGCCTCATATGCCGGGTCAACACCAACACCCTTAGCCTTCAAAACCCCCGAAACCGCATCTGGCATCCTAGCCAAAGGTAAGCGTCCACTCACTATCCATGAAGCGTCCAAGTTCGGTATTCTTTCAGGGTCGAAAACCCCTGAAAGTATGTCTTCCGCCCTTGCCCTCGGAACATCGCTGCTGGTTGCTGGGCGTCCGATGTTTCTGATTCGTTTTCCACCCCAATCCTTGTCGACATCAACAATCAACAGTGAAAGCTTTGGAACAACAACCCTCAAGGCCTTTTTGGCAAAATAGTAGGCTATTGGGTCGAAACTTCCCATAGGACTACCTCAGCATAGTTTTCCAAACCCTAACCACAACGGGGTGGTCGGGGTCTTTGTTTACAACCTGAACTTTCACGTAAGGCGCGAAGAGGGGTATGAGCGTGGTTCCCTGTCTGGTAGCGCCTGCCGCAAATGTTAGGTCTCCATAGTTTCCAGCTTCCTCAGCATCCTCAGGAGAATCAAAGCTCACGCCGTCTTGGCTGTAAAGCCATCTAATGCGAACACCCGCCGTTGCATTCACGTCATAACAAACTTTCGTTGTTATGAGAAGAGCTGAATGTTTATCTCTAGATACAACCGTGAACTCCTCGAGGCTGTTTCCAGCTACACTTTTAGAATCGAAAACTTTAGCTGTTCCCTCTCTAACTGGAGCAAGCTCGCGTATTAGCCTTCCAGGAGAACTTAAGCCCGGCATGCTATTCCCGCCACCAATACCATAGCCTGGCAGTTCCTTCGGCTCCCAGCCCTCTAATCTGGATGTCATCGAACTCCATGTCCCATTTGTCGCCGACATCAGCCTTTTTCGGATCTGAAAAGATTTCTCCCTTAGCGATAATGTATTCGAAGCCTCCTCCAACTTCTTCAACCCAGAAGCCCAAGGCCACTGCAGGTTTAAGCTTCTTAGCCTCCCTCATACTCTTCCATGTCGTAACCGAAGTGTCAAACTCAATTTTGTTAACCCTGTTGGGAAGTTGCGGGACGCGTTCCGCCAGCTTTCTGGCCAGTTCCTCAATGCTTTCGCTTGTAAGTCCAACGGTCGCTGGAGGCGCGACCCTTTCGATAATCTGCCTGACCAAAGCCTCGGAAACTCCAAACTCCCTAACAAGTTCCTCAATCCTCTCAGGCGAAACTATGGGCGCCGCGGGAGCGCCAATCTTCTCAGATATCGACTGCAAAAGCTTTAACTGCTGCTCTTCAACCCTCAGCAGCAGCACTATTAGCTCGTCGACTCTTGTGAGAACATCTAAAAGCCGTTGAAGGGGTATCTCCATAACAACCTTTCCACGTTAGTTTAAGGCACTTTACAGGTCGTAGGCTTGCAGCATTACTGAAATTGTTTTTGAGCTGGCCACAGCCTTAATGTTCTGTCCAGGGTTCATGGTGAAAAGGGGCGCGTCCATAGATCTGTAAACATCTAAACTAGCATAGGCATCCAAGGTTATGGGTGGAAGCGTCCTCTCAACGGTTGCATCCCGTTCAATTGTAAGCATCAGCGTATTTGCAGTTGCCGCGTTGTTATGTATCAGCATGCCGTAGACTTTTCGTGCAAACTTGTTGGATGGAACAGTGTTGTTTGATAATGGAACCTTGTCTGTTCCAACTTCGGCCTCCATCTCAAAAGTGTCTTCAGGCTTAACCAAGCCTAGCTTCCTCCCGCTAATATCCTCTCTATGGTGGCTTTGTCAACTTCTGTTGGGGGAGCCCACTCCTCGGGCACGGTCCAAGTGAAATGTCTAAGCCCTCCAACAGTTATGAACCTGCATGGCGGCTTCTGTCTTAGCATCCCCTCAATCACATTTTTGTTCGTGATCTGTATAGTGTCATAGCCGGCTCCTAGAATGCGTAGGCTTGGCCTTATGGGTCTTCCAGCGTCGTTCTTAAGCCCGATTTCTATGCTCAGCTTCTGGTATAAGACGCATTCAGTCGCCACTGTGGGATTCTCATAGGGGCTTAAAAGCCCCGGAATGTAATCGCGTTTGTCTCCAACTTTTGGCGGTTCAACCTTGTAGCCCCAGCCCGTCTGCGGTGTGCCCGCTGGGATGCTTCTGTAAAGCCATATTTCGCTCGGTCTTATGCCGAAGGCGAAGTGCAGTATTCTGAAGGGCCTCTCCTCCCAGACTGTTAGTATGTCAGGCTCCTCTCCTAGGGCCGTTTCCCCCATGATTTTGAAGTCGACAGCCTGTCCGGCTGGGATTTCTTCAAGCTCACTGTCGTAGGTTCTGTGAAGTGGAAACCTTCGCATTACACGGAAAAAGTAGAGTGCGAATACAGGCTCCTTGGCCACAGCCTTTGGTAGGATAATGGCCAAGTTCATGTTTTCGTCGAGGATGGATTCCACTATGGGCTTGTTTAACTCAACCATGCGGTTCTGCCTCCGTTCATAAAAAGGTTCGGGAGTTCCATTGTTTTGTTCAGCTCCCTATTGGGGATTTTAGCCCTTTGTCGATGTTGTTGAGGCTGTTACTGTTATCGGGGCGAAGTCGTAAGCGGCTGTTTCAGCTTCTCCAGCTGTGACTCCTCCATGAGTGTGCGCTGGCAAGTCTATTGTGATGCTAACTGAGTGTGCGTGTGGTCTATGTCCAGCCAGGTATCCGGGTTTTGGCATTGTTCACCCTCCTATGTTCCTGGCCTGGCTAAGGCTGGAACATCCTTGCCGTAGCCTATCCACACTCCAACTGGAAATGCATATGTTGTTACGGTTGCTCCCGCTGTCTTCGACTCAACCTTTCCATCTATGTCCAACGTTGCATCGGCGATAACTGGGTGGGGAAACTCGAAAACCTGCATGTCCGTCGCCTTCGTGATTAGGGTGGCCTCAATGGGATACTGTGGAACGCCGTCGACGTCCACAACTTGAACAGCCGTTAAAGGAGCTGTTGGGCTGAGCTCTATTATGTCCGTGACTATGAAGATCTGCTTTGTTGGGATTGTTAGTTTGCCGGATGTTGGAGGAATGATGTTGAAGGTTCCAACGTATTTCCCGCCTCCAAGCGTTACATCCCTTTCATATGTGAAGTTCTCCGCTATGTGTTCTGGGCGGAGCTGCATCAAAACAATGTCGTCGCTCTTAGCGTATTGAAGCGGCATAATGTTGCGTTTTTCTTTCTCCTTAAACTCGGCTAAAACTTGGCAGACAAGCTCAAGGTTCCTCGTCAAACCCGGAACTTCAAAAGTTCTCTCTGAAATGTTCAAAGTTCTAATCTTGGCAAGCTCATGCTTAACAATGTCGTACTCTGTTCCAAACGGCTCAACCTTACGGCTGAGAACAGACTTCGCGTCTATTTCCAGCAGCCTTTTCAACTCTTCAATCTCCATACAGTTTCCTCCGTTTAAAATCTGAAAAGGAAAAAGAATATTAAAATGATGGTCTCAGTAAGTATTGGTTAGACTAATGGCTGAGGAGCTGGTTTTCACGGCGCAGGTTCAGAAAATCTACAGGATAGCCATACCGAGAACCATCTACAAGGCATTGGATATTAAGCCTGGAGACTACGTTGAGGTTAGAGTAAAAAAGCTCAGCATCAAGCCTAAGGGCTACCCGCTAACTCGATGAACACTTGAATGTTACGCCTCAATGTCAGCGGCTCATCACGTAGCCAGTTTTTGGCTTCTCCTTTTCGGCTCCGGACAGCTGGTATTCCGCCTTCCTTTCCAGGCCGGGCAGTATATCCTCGAGCTTTGGCAGGGTTGGAAGTTTACCCAGAACCTCGGGCAGTTTAGGCGCCTTTGGAACCAAAGTTTCAGGTGTTGGAGATTTTCCAGCCTCTAGGGAAGTTTGAAGTTTCAGCAGGGTTGACTGTGGACCTGGAGGCAACTCCACCTTCAAGGCTTCTCTAACCATGCTTTCGAATTGGGTTTCAGGCGTTGCCAGAAGCTGTGTGAAGGTTGATATTTTGGGAAGCTCTTGTGGAGGCATTTTACTTCTTCACCGCCTTTGTTGGAACATCAAGGGCTTGGGCTATGCCCTCGCCTATGTTCTCTATGGCTGTTCCAATGCTTTTCGCGATGCTGTCAGCCATCCTGTGGGGCCCAGTTGAGCCCAATGGCCCCTTGTCTATGGCTGAAGACACGGATTCAGACAGTTCTTTTGGAACACGGACAAGGCTGTCTAAAACATCGTCTGCAACCCTGTGCGGAGGCTTAGCCGTTAAATCAGGCAACTCAGGCATTCAAACCACCAAATCAATAATTAACGTTCATATTTTTAATTTTTTCTATTCCGCAAACACTTTAAGCGCAGCCAACACCGAAGGCAGCCACTTGTTCTCCTTAACAAAACGCTCGTACTCTTCAGGCTTCATCAAACGCTTAAGCTCCGCATAGGCTAGATCCGATGCCACATCACCAGCAAAGGGTATGACGTCTGCAAGGTCGTCCATCAACGCGTAGCGGAGAACCTCTCTTTGCCTTTCGTCAAGCCTCGGCGGAGGCCTAGGAGGAAAATCTGGAAGCTCAACGCTTGGAAACTCAACCTCTAAAAGTGGGATCTTAAGTTTTTCCAAGATTTTTATGGGCATTCAGTCCAGCCTACAATGGAGGAATTATTTCTATGTAGTCAAGTATGGTCTGCGTGTTATCGCTTGGAGCCAGTTCAAGGGTGAATGAGCCTACAAACGGCACTCCCACAACGTTGTAGACTACTTCGCTTTCTCCAGCATCTATGCTGAATGAATCCTCGAAAATAACGCTTTGAAATGCTCCCTTGGTGCCTCTGCCCCTTATAGCAATGGTTTGAGGCTTGTCGCTTGTCATGCCTATCCTAAGCGTTCTAATAGGGGCGAATGTTGCTGGTATTGAAAAGAAATTTGGCGCAACAAGCCCGCTTGAGCTTGCAAACCTAACCCTTTCGGATATGGGTGCTGTTGCAAGCTCCAGCCACTGGAGAAGTGTAAGAACCCACTGAATTCCTGTGCCTGGGTCTGGCAGCGCAGCCCATGCAAGGATGTCGCCCTTCGCATAAGTTGCTTTCCCCTTAACTGGAACGTTGAAAGAGCCTGCAGGGGTTATAACGGTTCCATAACCTCTAGCCCTCACAGTGCCCCCTTCCACGCTTTGGCCTCTTATATCGCCTGCTTTTACGCCTGGAATGTAGCCGTCTCCGGATGACGAGACAAGCTGGCTTCCCAGCCTGTTATAGTCCTCGCACATTGCATCGAAAACGGCTATGTCCGCAGCTGCTTTTTGCATCCATTCCACAACGTCATGGGCTAGGGGCGCCGCGTCGGCTATCGCCGGCAAGGCTAATGAGCTGTCAACCTCTATAGGTGCCCATGGCAAAAGCGAAGGCTTCATCAACCTGCCCTTCAAGTCGAACTCAGACCTCTTTAAGGAAATGCTCTGCAACTGGAAGCTAACACCTAACGGGGTTAACATTTTCTCTCCTCCGCTATTGAAGCTTAGACCATGTTAATAGGCCGTAGCCTTTATCGGGCGATTTTTCGCCGAAACGCTTCATTCTAGCCTTGACATCATCAATGTTGCTGACCAGCCCTCTGTCTATGGCTAAAGCCACAAGCCCTGAGCAATGCGGCGTAGCCATACTGGTTCCAATCATTAAGTCGAAGCCATCAGGAACCAAGTCGTAAAAAGCGTCATACCATAGGCTCACCGCAGCCACAATCTGGCTTTCTCTGTCTCCGCCTATTCCGGCAACATCCGGCTTTAGGAAAGCTTCTCCATACTTTTGGTAATCCCTATCAAAGGCGTCCTTGTTATCCTTGTACCATCTTGCCTGCGGCCCTCTCGAGGAATAGCTTGAAGTGTCCATTGTTTTCCAGTCTATGGCGGATACGCATAGAACGTATGGGCTTGCCCCTGGGCTGTTTATGCTCCATTCTTCGCCGTCGTTTCCAGCTGCCACAATAAAGTTTGTTCCATACTGTTTGTAGAGTTTTTCGGCGAGCACGCATTCAGGGTCCTCGTCAGCGCTTCCCTCTAATGGGCCGCCAAGGCTCATGTTCACAACCCTGCAGCCTTTTACGGCGCACATTTCCATAGCCTTCATGATTTGGAAGCTTGAGCATGGGCCGAAGGCGGTAAACACTTTAACGTGGTAGCTTTCAGGCGCCAAAGCAACAGGGATGAAGGTTCCATACCTCGAGGGGCAAGGTTGACCAAACGCACATGAATGTGTCCAGCTTCCATGGCCCATGGTGTCTATTGGAGGTTCAGCCGTTATCGAGTCGCATATCCAGTTTACGAATGGTAAGCCTATTGCAGGGTTTAGGTATATGCCCGTATCTATGTTCCCAACGTAGGTGGTAGTTAGCCTGTTATCGTCTGGGGCTTCCATAAGCTTCCTCGTGTCCGTGACAAGCTTCCAGTCGGCTCTCGCTATTACGGGTGGGAAGCCTCTAACATACTGCATAAGCCTCCCAAGGGGGTCAGCTGCAAACTTGAAGGCTTCGCTTGCCAAGGTTACAATGGCGCTGAAGGGTGTTGGAAGTTCAGCTGCGGGCTTAACCCTAACGCCTAAGGCGTAAAGGTCTGAAGCGTCAAGCTTGGAGAGGAGCGGGTCTGTGGCTATTGCCACCCTCTTGAAAAGCTCGTCTACGCCGAGAGCCATTGGGTAAATCTTCTTCTGAACGGAGACAAGCCGCACGTTTGGAAGCCTTGAAGCCGTTTCGAAGTCGGCTGGCTCAGGAAGATCCACAAAAACAAAGTCGTTAACCACACCTTCAACGCTGTAGCCTAAACGTCTAAGATGGGAGGCGACTTCCTCAGCTTTTCCAGGCTCAACCTCAACGACGGCGGGTATGCCCTGAACTTCCTTCCTCTTAGCTTCAGCCCTTTTAATGGCTTCTTCAGCCCACGGGTTAACCTTCCCATTCCCTTTAGGGCTCATTTGCTCAGCTCCTTAAGCATATCGGTTAAGGATTTAATGCTTCGATTCGCCTCTTCAAGCTGCATTGTAAGTTTGGCTATCGACTCTGTGAAGGTTTCAAGCTTTGACAAGTGGTTGTTCAGCACTGCAAGGGCTTCAATGAGCTTCTTCATGTCGCTTCTCAAGTCTCTAAACAGGTTTGCCAGTTCACTCATCTCTTTCACCACACCTAACAGTTCATTCAATTCTTCAAGCAACAGCCATCAATATTATTTTCATGGCAAACATTTATAAAATAATTTCTAAAAAGCCTGCCCGGTCACCATGAGCACGGTTAAGGGGTTCCTAGCTGAAGTTAGGATATTACCCATGAGCCTGATGCTTCTGACATGTTTGCTTGGCGGCTTTTTTGCGGTGGGCCCCAATGTCGACTGGAACATAATGGGTTTAGTTTTGCTTAACGCCTTCTGCTTCCTCTACACGGCCCATTTAAACGACACTTACTGGGACATTCGGAAAGGAGAATATGAGAATGGAAGGAAACTTCACTCCGTAAGGTTTAGGGAGAACGGTTACCTCCCACGCTGGGGTTACGGTTACGAAATTCCAAACGCTCCAATACTTCCCAAAGGATACTACTTGGCCGCTATGGTGTTCTTCGTAATCGTAGGAGTTTCAGTTATGCTTTACATCTCAGCCCTTATTGGCTGGTTTTACTCAGCCATAGCCCTAGTTGGTTTGCTTCTTGCACTAACATATTCAGCTGGCTTAGACAAAGTACCAGCCCTTGGAGACACCATGTGGGAGGTGGGAGTGCTCTTCGCCCTATACTGCGGCTACTACTCTCAGAAGCTGGCTCTCGACGCCTTCATAATCCAGCTTTCAATACCACTTCTCTTAGCCTTAATATCTGTTAAAGCCCTCGACTCGCTTCCTGACACCCTCGTGGACAACCGCGTGAACAAGCAGACCCTAACTGTTTTCCTATACAGAAGGGGCTGGTCTCCGAGTTCAATTAGACACGTATGCTATGTGCCAGCCTACGCGGCTTTTCTCCTACTGCTCTTTCAAAGCCTGCAAATGCCTAGGCTGGCTTTAGGCGCAGCCCTGACAGTTGGGCTGATAGCCTCATCGCATGCAATGAGGGATCCTGATGGAAGAAAGAGCATAGTTGCCGTAAGCCTATCAATACTGTTCTTCATAGTTTGGGCCTTACTTTACATTAGCGGATTTATTTAGGCTCCAGGATCACATGCAACGCAAGTTTTAACAGTGATTTTTCCAACAAGCTTTCCCTTAACGTGTTGTTCGATGACAAGCCTGTAAATGGCGTGGGGGCATACAAGCTCGTTTCCACAAGCAAATTTGTGATCCATAATCTCGTAAACTGTTGCGAAAATGGCTAGTCCACCATATTTCAGCCTAAAAAGGTTCCTAAACAGTTTAAGGCTCAAGTATTACCGCCATCTGCCTTTTAAGATGCTCTGTTGCACGATTAAGAACCTCTAAACCCTTTTCAGTTATATGCCATGTTTTTACGCGCCCAACACCTTCTCTTCTAACAAGCCCCATCCTCTCCATAAGGTATAGGCTGAGCTGAAATGTGGTCATGTGAGGTCGCGGGTTCAGCTCCCTCCTAAGCTCGCTCATATAGCTTGGCTTACGCTTCAAAGCCTTCAAAATCCTAAGCCACAAAACCGCCGTTTCAACAGCCCTCTCCGTCTTCTCAACAAGCTCATTTAGGGGCAACATACTTCGTCACAAGCCCCCTAAGCCTTTCGAAAGCCCTTGACCACTTCTCCATCTCCACCAAGTCAATAGTTCCAGTTGAGGCACTTTCAATCAGGAAATGACCCTTAGTTATTGCCTCCCGCAAATCCTCGTCACCGCTTAAAACGTCCAGAAAAGTATCTGAGGTGCATCTGAAAACATGCAACGGAGTTTCATTGCCCAGGGCGTACTGTATTCGCCCACCCTGACATTTTAACAGCACTGTTTCACCGTCTACACCGACAACCCGTAACAGCGAGACTTTTCCCTCCCCCATGTTAAGGTACTCCTTCGCCTCCGGGTAGAAGCGCTCCTGAATTGAAAGAAGCTTATCAATGAGAGTTTTCACGTAGGGCATAAGGTCTCACCTCTTAACTTTGAAGATAAGCTCCAACAACTTTCTCCTCAAGGATTTCGGCTTCTTCTTCAACAAGGCTGGACGCTTTAAAGCTTCCAAGAAAGCATCAACCGGGAACTCGTTTATACACTTCTCATCCGCAAACTTGAGGCTCAGCGGAAATTCGGCTATTGTTGGAATCCCCAACTCCTCAAAGCTATGATCCTCTGCGAATACTCTGTGCCTGCTGCCGCACGACGGACATTCAAAGTAGCTCATGTTCTTAACAACGCCCAAAACCGGAATCTGAAACTCGCGGGCCGCCTCAACCATCCTCTCAACCTTAGACTTTGAAAGGGCGGAAGGGATTGTAACTATCAAAACATAATCCATTAAAGGAAGCAACTCTAAAGTTTCAGCCTCAAACCCAGGCGGAAAATCACACACCAAGAAGTCAAGGTCTCCCCACTCAGTCCGCTCCATAAGCTGCCTGGCAGCGCTTCTGAGGTCTTTAGGATCCCAAAGAACCGGCATGCCTTCGCTTGCAACCTGTCCAAGTGAAACATACTTTACGCCTCGAGCAGTTGACGGAATAAACGTGTCTTTTTCGGTTATCTCAAGCTCACTCTCGCCAAGAATGTCTGGAATATTGCTCCCTGTTAAGTCCACGTCTAAAACTCCAACCTTAAAACCTCTCCTTGTAAGGGCTAAAGCTAAGCTCACAGCTATGGTAGTTTTCCCAACACCACCTTTACCACTCACGATGCCGATTTTCTTCACAACTTTCCACCTCTGCCTCTCAAATAGTCTGTCAAACAATACGAGCTTTCACCGTTCAATTCTTTCAAGATATACCATGAAAAATCTGGTTTCAAATGGCAGACCAGAAGTTTCAGTTTGAACCAGTCTAGAAAAGCCCTTTTCTTATAAGTTAATTTATATTGTGGACGGGTAGTTACTTCTATAGCATACTTCTCGCCGCCTTTTTCGCAAAAAATATCTATTGGACCGTTTCCAGCATAAACAAGAATATTTGAAAAACCTAATGAAGGAAGAATTTCTTCCGCCACGTATTTTTCTGCCCTTTTACCGATAATCAATGAGTTTGGGGCGTTTGATACTCCCCAAACTCTGTAAATCCAGTCCTTTGTCGATCTAGATATCGCTTTATTTCTACATTCTTTAGAGCAATATTTCTGCTTTCGCCTACCTAAGAAGTATTTTCCACATATCGTACATTTCCTCTCCCTGCTTGGAAAGTGTAACATGCTAATCCTAGAAAAGTTAATATTTTCATAAATAAATATTAATTTTTGTCAAGTGATGTTTCGTGAGCCAAGCTCAACCAGTCTATGTTAGACTCGCACCCGATGAACGAGAGATGCTTGAAAAACTTGCAAACTATCTTCACAAGCTTGGGAAAATTGAATCTCCAACCCTCAGCGACGCCCTACGGGTCTGCCTCCACTTTACAGTTAACGAGATCCTTAAAGCAATAGAGGCTGAACGTTATGCAAGATGATGAGGAAAAAGCGGCTGTGCAAGAATCTGAGCAAGCATCTGAGCAGGCGATACCGGAAGAAGCTGGAGCACAATTCACA
>Ga0272448_1003651_pt1 | contig 18199 bp, 11 predicted proteins | sample YNPCB0191_FD_202220 | JGI IMG/M metagenome (GOLD analysis project Ga0272448, IMG submission 202220) | Hot spring sediment microbial communities from Yellowstone National Park, WY, United States - YNP-CB-019-1 | ecosystem: Environmental > Aquatic > Thermal springs > Hot (42-90C) > Sediment... | reverse complement strand
TATCCATCCTGACAAAGGCCCAATTCTTACATTCGGCTCGTTCCACAATAAAGCGACGTTGGTTGCCACAATCGGAGTTGCTATTACGGCAGTGCTGTTGGCGTGGCGCGTGAAGGGCGGTCTATTGCTGGGAATATTGGTCACTACAATTATTGCACTTATTTTCGGCGAGGCTAAAATCCCCAGAAGTAGCTCTCTGCTAGCCTTCCCGGACTTCTCGACTTTCGGCCAAGCAAACGTAATCGGCGTGTTGAAGTTTAGTTTCGCAGCAACCATTTTTTCGTTCTTAATAGTCGATTTCTTCGACACAATGGGCACCGTAATCGGTGTAGGTGAACAGGCAGGTCTTGTGGACGAGAGAGGCAACCTGCCGAACTTAAGTCGAGTGCTGCTGGTCGATTCGTTAGCCGCAGCTTGGGGCGGAATCTGCGGCGGTAGCTCGACAACTACTTATATTGAGAGTGCCGCAGGCGTCAGCGAAGGTGGAAGGACGGGTCTTACAAGCGTTGTCGTTGGTCTTCTCTTCCTGCTTGCCTTGTTCATTAGTCCATTAGTAAGCATGGTTCCGCCTGTTGCGACTGCCCCGGTTTTGATTGTCGTTGGATTCTTGATGATCTGCATAGTAAAAGATATATCGTTCGATGATATTGAAGAGTCGTTCCCAGCTTTTTTGACGCTTATTGTAATGCCTCTTACGTTATCTATATCTCATGGCATAGGCTACGGTTTCATCGCCTACACACTGATGAAACTAGCCAGAGGAAAGTTTAAAGAGATTCATCCTTTGATGGCAATAATATCCATCGTATTTGCCGTCAGTTTCGCGCTGCAAGGATAGTTTCTGCCACGTTTTGTTTTCTTCTATTGCAATGGCCTCGGATATATCGTGTACTCCGAACCCGGCAGTGCTCTAATAACAGTTGCCACGCGCGAACCCACGAGTTCTCTGCACACTATGCCTGTAACAGCAACGCATGATTCGGAAGGCGGCGGACTGCCAGAGGCAAATTGCACTTCGATACCTTGTCCTCCGCGAGGAGAAAGTAAATACGAGCCGTCGTCTATCACACACCATCCACTGCCCGTACGCGTGACTTTGCCGGCAATACGCACCAGCATGGCTGTCGTATCCAATCCCACTTTTACCAGAGTCTCACACGCCATACCGACCGGTGAGATCTCGGTACGGAACCCACTTGGAGTGATGTTGACTGAATAAAGCACAGTTTCTCCATATCGGAGTCCAACCGTTCCAGTCACGCTGACCAACATTCCTGGTTCTAGTCCGACGGGAGACACCTGGCAGCGAATTGCGGCCGATCTGTTCGGTTCCTCAATAAAGACGCCGTCGCTAAACACGGCGGTGACGATCTTGCCCGGTAAGTTAACTTGAGTGCCCGGGAGACGCCCCTTGGCCCAGCCGATCATGTTGGACTGGCTGCCGGCAACAATTGTAATGGGACCAGATACGCCCACAGCGCTTTCGAGCAACGCATGATTGATTGCCTTAACCGAGACATAATACGATCGCCCCATAAGAAGTGGCAGGTTGGAGCGACTAACGAAAGTGGTAGTTCCCACGTTAGTCCAAGCTACAACATCGTCAGCCCCTGGCTCGGTTCCTATAGCATACAAGTAAGCGCGAATGCCAGACTCGGGATCGGAAGCCGACCATGAAGCTTCCAGCGCTGCCTCCGGCGCAATGAACTGACGAGTAACGTGAACAATCGGAGTTGTCGGAGGAGTGTTATCGAGAGCACCGTAGTCTCTAAAACAGTAGATGCCACCATCGTCCGATCCGACTATAATCGATCCTCCCGCACCGAACGCAGGAGACGAGAGTATGGAATCTCCCGTAGAATAACTCCATAACTCGACACCGTTACGGCTGAGCAAGTAGAGCTTGCCATTCGAGGACCCAAAGCATATGTTACCGTTTTCATCCACCGCAGGCGAAGATCGCACCCCGCCAGAAACGTTAAATTGCCAGAGCTTCGTTCCGGTCTGTGAAAATGCGTGGAGCGCACCTGCAAAGCCTGGTCCGCCGCTCCCAATGTAGATTCGACCGTCAGCGGTTATGGCAGGCGACGAATCGGCCACTTGTCCAAGGTATGCTCGCCAGCGTAGGTTACCGAGGGGACTGAGTGAGTAGATGTAACCATCACCGGAGCCGAAATAGATATTACCATCCTCTGCAATCGTCGGCGAAGAGTCTACAGCACTGCCGGTCTGGTAGGTCCACTTTATGGCGCCTTCGTGAGTCATAGCATATAGCTTTCCATCACCGCAACCAAAGTATATGCTGCCATCTGACGCAACAGCCGGAGACGACCAGATGGTTCCACCCGTCAAGCGCATCCACTTGAGATTGCCGTTGTAATCGAGAGCGTAGAACTTGTGGTCCTGGCAGCCGAAGTAGATTGTGCCGTCAGGAGCTATGTTCGGAGAAGACCACACCATAGACCCAGTTGTGTACTTCCACTTAAGAGTGCCGCTAGGACGCACGCAATAAAGCCCATCATAAGATCCGAAGTAGATGCATCCGTCTGGGCCAATGGCAGGCGAAGAATCGACGCAAGTACCCGTATCATAAGTCCACTTAACGGTGCCAACGGAACTAATGGCGTAGAGTTTGCCGTCGGCAGATCCGATGTAAATAGTAGCATCGCTACCCACTGCGGCTGATGATTCTACATAACCGTTAGTCTGCACGCGCCAAGCAAGTCTTCCCGATGCAGGTGCTCTAGCTGGCGCACAACCGCTATTACGCGAGTCGAACCGAAACTTGTGCCAGACGCACGCACCGGGTCGATATTCTATACCATCACTGGTGCCGAATGCGCTCTCCAATCCAGCGCCGTTTTTTGCTTTGACGCTCATGTAGTAGCGCACTCCTTCCTGAAGGCGAAGTGAACAAACTGTAACGGACGATTGGTTGCCAACAGCAGTGTCCGGAACAACATCATCCGCACCAGGAGAGGTTCCAATTCGATATACATATCCCGCAATTCCCGACTCTGCATCAGTTGAGGATACTACAAAATGCAGGCAATCGGGGCTGGGAGTCGTCTCCCCATCATCGTTTACCACCGGCTGCGAAGGGGGCGTTGAATCAACCTTGATACCATCCGAAAAACCAACATCGCTCACAAGTCCTGCCCGATTGACTGCGCGCACCGTGAAGTAATAGGTTTGACCGTTTATAAGGTTCAGACCTGTAAGTATTACTGAGATCTCGACGGTATCGGTCCAAGGTATGATATCTGAAGAGTTCGGAGTCGTTCCAACGCAGTATGTGTAGTGATCGATGCCGGACTCTGGATCCTGCGAAATCCAACTGGCATGCAGGTTGGAGGTGTTTGTCCAATAAACACCGTCATCAGTCACGACAGGCGTAGTTGGCGGTGTATTGTCGATTCTCAGCGGGCCGCTAATAGTGGGTTGAGACCAGGTTCCTGCGCCGTTTAGTACTCTAGCGGCAACATAGAAAACCGACGACGGATCGAACGGTCCTGGAAAAACGACCTCTTGACCTGGTATTCCTGATACCCAGTTGGGAACTGCCGGAATCTCAGGAGATGTCAGCAGAGTACACTGAACTTGCGTTGTGCCCGATTCAGGATCAACAGCGTCTACACGTACGCGGACTTCCTGCAGAGATATGCTAGCGTTGAGTTCGGTCACTGCCGGTGCAGTAAGGTCTATAAGGATACCGTCCGAGATACCCTCTTCACTAACTAGCTGGGCTCCATTTAAGGCGCGGACGGCGAAATAATAGGTCTCACCGTGGGAAAGCTGCAGGTCTGTTCGAGTGACTTCAGTAACTGTTCCGACATCAGTAAAGGGAACGATCTCAATGCCTGAAGAGTTTCTAATAGCATACTCATAACGAGATATACCCGACTCCGGGTCGGAACACGTCCAAGATGCGTGAAGAGTATCCGAGGAGCTAGAAAACGCACCGTCGTCTGTGACTATTGGCGCTGGCGGGGGCGTACGATCACTGCCAAAAGCGTGGAGTACTCCGTCTCGCGATACCGCGTACAATGCATTGTCACCAACGGCCGGTGATGAAGTCACGGCTGTACCGACGTGCGTCTGCCATATAATATCGCCGTTAGGTCCAACCGCGTATACGAAACCATTGTTTGAACCGAAATACACGATGCCCAACGAGTCAACAGCGGGCGAAGAGTCTACATAGGCACCGGTGAAAGTCCTCCATTTTAAGCTGCCGGTCGGGCTTAGACAGTAGAGAGCCCCATCCCTGCATCCGAAGTAGACGGAGCCATCAGCACCCAGAGCTGGTGAAGAAACGATGCCGCCACCTGCAATGAAACGCCAACGCTGAGTGCCTGCAGGCCATACGGCATAAAAGTAGCCTGCGGATGAGCCAAAGTAAACCGTGCCATCCGAACCGATCGACGGTGAACCCTTAATTGCCGATAAGGGATTGGTGACAAACTTCCACTTCAACGCTCCCGCGGAGTTCAGAGCATAGAGGCACCCATCGTCGCAACCGAAGTATATAGTGCCGTCGGGAGCAAGTGCCACGGATGAGGCTATCGTTCCGCCGGCTGTATATGAGAATTTAAGGGTTCCGTCGCTCCGGTAGGCGAATAGCTTCTTCGCGGTCGAGCCTATGTATACTGTATCATCAGGTCCAAGAGTAGGAGATGCCTCGGTTGTTCCCTGAATGGTTCGGCGCCATTTTAGCGAGCCGTCGGGGTTGAACGCGTATAAATACGAGTCTGTGGACGCGATATAGACTGTCCCGCTAGAAGCTACCGCTGGCGATGACGATCCGTTATTTCCACACGGCGCCGACCATACGATATTGCCGCTCAGGTCCAAGGCGATCAAATTACCCATGCCAACCGTGTAGATAAGGCGATCGCCAACGGCGGGCGAAACGGTCCCAGGTCCGCCGATAGCAATGGTCCATTCCACTGCGCCGCTTGTCGGTCCGGCATATGCGCATCTGCCTGTGTGAAGGGCATCGTGCCGAAAGCTCGGCCAAGGAGACGAAAGAAGGCCCGCTTCAGATTGTGTTGCCGAATGAAACGCAATAAAAACAACAAGAAGTGTTGAGCAGAGCACAATAGAGCGTCCCATATCCATACCTCCCCGGTAGCAAACGAGCGCCAAGATGCAGAAAGGTGTTACCCTGCGCCCGCCTGCTTCAAACATGTCACAAGCTCAACAAACAATTGGTTGGGGTAACATAAAGAAGAGATAAAATTACTCGTCGAGTTTATAGATTAGGCTATAGTCTGGACCTCGGCCAAAGTCGTGCAAATTCTCACAAATTAGTTGTTGACATTGCCGGACAAGCGCGGTAGAATTAAATTGTTAATAATTTAACGATTCTCGGTGGTTTAGATGGTCGAAAACAAACAACTGTCGCGAGCCTCGGTATTGCGAATGGAGCTTTATCTGGATGTGTTGCAGCAATGCCGCGCAGAAGGTCGCCATAACATCACCAGTGCAGACATTGGAGAGGCTGTCGGAGTATCGCCGGAAAGCGTAAGACAGGACCTCTTTAAGCTGGGTACTACTGGCAAGCCCATGGTCGGATACGAAGTAGATAAGCTTATCTCACTTTTGAGGTCAGTATTCGGGCTTGATACCTTAAAGAAAATTTGTCTAGTCGGTTACGGCAACCTAGGCAGGGCACTTGCTAATAGTAACATCTGGGATAAAGCCGGGTTCGAACTTGCTGCCATATTCGACAAAGACCCTAACGTTGTGGGTACGGGTGTAGGGCCGCTGAAGGTCCGAAACTTAGCCGAAGTATTTGGCGTGGTTAAGTCCGAAGGCATAGTTGCCGGTGTAATAGCGACTCCGGCTTCGGTAGCTCAGGAAATCGCGAATATTTTGGTCAACGCAGGGATTAAGGCCATCTGGAACTTCGCACCGGTGAAGCTACACGTGCCCGAGGGAGTGGTTGTCGAGAACCAGTCACTTGCTTGGGGGCTGATCACCCTATCACAAGCAATGAAGTCTGTATTTAAAGAATAAGATTGGAGGTTTTAGAATTGACACCCTCTGCCGCAAAAGTCGACACTGAATCTGAAGCTAAACGCCGTTTTGAGAAGGTCCAAAAAATTATCGAAGAGTATGGAACTGACGAGAGCGCACTTATTCCGATACTCCAGAAGATTCAAGAAGAATATCGCTACCTGCCTGAGGAGATTCTGACGTTTGTGGCAACAGCGCTGGATCTGCCGCCGGCCACAGTATATGGTGTGGCGACTTTTTATGCCCAGTTCTCCTTAGAGCCGAAAGGCAAACATCTGATCAAGTGTTGTGACGGCACTGCTTGTCATGTGCGAAAGAATCAACCTGTAATCAATGCGATAAGACAAGAGCTGGGTTTAAAGGACGGCAAAAAAACTACCGATGACCATAGGTTCACTGTGGAAATCGTAAGCTGCATCGGCGCTTGCGCTCTAGCTCCAGCAATCGTAATAGACGATGTGGTCTACGGTCAAATGACACCGGAGAAAGTACGCGAAGTTCTCTCCCAAATTGAATCGGCTGACAACGCGGAGGCAACGAAATGACCCCCATAGCACCATTAAAATCGCCACAAGATCTTGAGGAACTCAAGCAAAAAGCAATATCTGCCATTAAGGCCTGCTCTACTCGTATACTTGTGTGCGGTGGGACTGGCTGTATGTCTAACGGAGCACCGGCTGTATTTCAGGCTATTAAAGATGAGCTGGCCAAAGCTGGCGTGCCTGTGCGAGCCGACATTATGTCGGACGAAGACGAAAAAGCTATTAGCCTGGGCTACAGTGGTTGCCCCGGCTTTTGTCAGGTAGGCCCAATCGTAAGGATTTTTCCAGCAGACTATTTTTACGTGCAGGTCAGGCCAGAAGACGCAAAGGACATCGTAGAAGAGACGGTGTTAAATGGCAAACCGGTAGAAAGATTGTTATTTGTTAAACAAGACGGCCAAATATGCAAGACTCGCAACGAAATTCCTTTCTACAAGAATCAGGTCAACGTAGTTTTGGCTGAATGTGGTGTCATAGAGCCTGGTGATATACGTGACTATATAGCACATAACGGTTACCGCGCTTTAGCGGAGGCATTGTTTGGAATGACTCCCGAAGCCGTCGTTGACGAGGTGACTAAATCTGGCCTACGAGGACGTGGTGGCGGAGGCTTTCCTACCGGACGCAAGTGGGCCGCTACGCAGGCTACACAAAGTCCCAAGAAATACATAGTTTGCAACGCTGATGAGGGCGATCCTGGAGCGTTTATGGATGAAAGCATAATGGAAGGCAATCCGCACGCAATGCTGGAAGGAATGATAATCGCTGGCTATGCCGTTGGCGCGGATGAAGGCTACATATATGTCCGCGCAGAGTATCCTCTAGCGATTCAAAGGTTGCGACGCGCAATCGCCCAGGCGGAAGAAGCCAATCTTTTGGGAGACAACATACTTGGCAGTCCGTTTTCATTCCACATTCACATCAAGGAAGGAGCGGGCGCTTTTGTTTGCGGTGAGGAAACTGCTCTGATCAATTCGATCGAAGGTCGTCGCGGGATGCCCAGACCTAAGCCACCGTTTCCTGCTCAAGCTGGTCTTTGGGGAAAACCAACGGTAGTAAACAATGTTGAGACGTTTGCTAACGTGCCCAAGATTATACTCAACGGGGCGGAGTGGTTCCGGAGCTTCGGCAACGAAAAGTCACCTGGAACCAAAGTATTCGCCCTCACAGGAGCAGTGGTAAATACTGGACTTATCGAGGTGCCGCTGGGCACAACTCTTGGAGACGTGGTGTTCAATATCGGCGGAGGAATACGCACCGGCAAGCCCTTTAAAGCTGTGCAAATCGGAGGGCCTTCAGGAGCTTGTCTTACAAAAGACCATCTGGATCTACCTCTAGATTATGACTCGCTCAAATCGGTAGGAGCGATGGTTGGTAGCGGCGGTCTGGTGGTGATGGACGAATCGACCTGCATGGTCGAAATTGCACGCTTCTTTATGCAGTTCACCCAGAAGGAATCTTGTGGAAAGTGTGTGCTCTGCCGCGAAGGAACAAAACGAATGCTTGAAATACTGGAGAAGATCGTCAGCGGGCGAGGTCGAATAGAGGACCTGGATTTATTGGAAGAACTGGCAATAGCCGTCCGCGATGGTTCTTTGTGTGGACTTGGCAAGTCGGCACCAAATCCGGTTCTCTCGACGCTCAAGCATTTTCGTGACGAATATATAGCACACATAGTGGACGGCGTTTGCCCTGCAGGCGAATGTGAAGCCTTTAAGAGTTACACGATCATCGAGGAAAAATGCAAAGGTTGCGGTTTATGCGCCAAGAAGTGCCCAGTAAATGCAATTTCTGGCGAAATAAGAAAACCGTTCAAGATCGACAAGGAAGCTTGCATCAAGTGTGGAGCTTGTGTCGACGCATGTAAGTTCGAAGCCATAATGCGGGCGTAAAGGAGATGTTATAAATGGAAGGCTACATTACAATTGATGGAGTTAAGACCCCAATCAACGGCAAGAAAAACTTGCTTGAGGTCATACGTGCGTCAGGGACCGAGTTGCCGACTTTCTGTTACCATTCCGAACTTTCAGTATACGGTGCTTGCCGAATGTGCATCGTGGAGATCGAAGGAAGAGGCATACAACCTTCCTGTTCTACGCCACCTGAAGACGGAATGGTGGTTCACACCCACACTCCAGAGGTCATGAGAGTGCGCAAAATGGCCTTGGAGCTACTTCTTGCCAACCATCACGGCAATTGTCAAACTTGCGAGAAGAACACAAAGTGTCGTCTCCAGGAGCTCGTTCAGAAGCTTGGCGTCAAGAACGTCCGGTTCGACGAATCTGGCGAAACACTTCCCATAGACGATAAGAACCAGTCGATCGTTAGAGATCCTAACAAGTGCATACTCTGCGGTGACTGCGTAAGAATGTGTAAAGAAGTCCAAGGTATAGGAGTTCTTGACTTCGCAGGTCGGGGGAGCAACGTGCGCGTCTGCCCAGCTTTTGGCAAGAATCTCAACCAGGTCGAGTGTGTATATTGCGGGCAATGTGTTTCGGTGTGTCCCACTGGAGCGTTAACAATAAAGAGCCAGGTTGATGAAGTCTGGAAAGCCATAAACGATCCGAATAAGATAGTAGTCACTCAAATTGCACCAGCCGTAAGAGCGGCTATAGCATCTGAGTTTGGAATAACTGATGGTGAGCATGCCCTTGGCAAAGTCGTGACGGCGTTGCGTCGAGTAGGATTCGACAGAGTTTACGATACGTCATTTGCCGCCGATTTGACCACCGTTGAAGAAGCGACCGAGTTTCTCAACAGAGTTGCTGAGGGCAAGCATTTGCCGCAATTCACAAGTTGTTGCCCGGCGTGGGTAAAGTTCGTTGAGCAATTCTATCCAGAGTATATTCCAAATCTGTCGTCGTGCAAGAGTCCCCAGCAGATGTTCGGCTCTTTGGCCAAGCGCTATTTGTCCGAAGAGCTTGGCGTTCCAAGAGAAAACATCTTCGTAGTATCTATAATGCCTTGTACTGCTAAGAAGTTCGAGGCTAGACGACCTGAATTCGCTGTAGATGGCGATCCGGATGTCAACGCCGTGCTTACGACACAAGAACTCATAAAAATGATCTCCGAAGTGGGCATACGTGTAGCCGATCTGCCGTTGGGTTCTATGGATATGCCTTTTGGATTCAAAACGGGCGCTGGCATTATTTTCGGAGCGAGCGGAGGAGTAGCAGAGGCTGTTCTGAGAACAGCAGCCGGAAGCGAAGCCAATGCAAATGTCACTGAATTTCACGAAGTCCGAGGCCTTGAAGGCCTTAAGGAAGCTAATGTTGTCGTCGGAGATAAGAAACTCAGTCTTGCAATAGTTAGCGGACTATCCAATGCTAGAAAAGTTCTTGAAAAAGTGAAGTCTGGTGAGGCAAACTACGACCTGATCGAAGTAATGGCTTGTCGTGGAGGCTGTATCGGAGGTGGTGGACAACCGTTGCCTAACGATATGGCCGCACGGGAAGAGCGTAAGAATATACTTTATAACTGTGATGCCGTTCAGCCTTTGCACAACGCAGCCGACAATCCATACATAAAAGAGTGTTACTCAAAGATACTGCAAAGGCCTAACAGCGAAGTGGCGCATAAGTTGTTGCATACTAAATACAGATCTAGGCGACGAATTCAGGGCGAAGACGTTGATTTGACTGACACTAAATCGGTCGAGAAAATCCCGGTTTCTGTGTGCATAGGCACAAACTGCTATCTGCGCGGCTCTTACGACACTCTGCGTAGACTGATTAACATTGCTAAGGATGCGGGTCTTGCAGACAGGTTTGATTTCAAGGCCACGTTCTGCTTTGAAAAATGTATGTCTAGCCCGAATGTCAAGGTGGGCGACAAAATACACGGCGGAATAACTCCGGATAAGGCTGAAGAATTCTTTGAAAGTGTAATAAAGCCGACTGCCGATATAAAGGCGAACGAAAAATTGGAGGTCTAGTCGGTGATTAAAATCCGGTGCTGTGTTGGAAGCTCTTGCCATATTAGGGGCGGCGCAAAAACTCTGAAGATTCTCAAATCGCTTATCGCCCAACACAATCTGGACGACCAGGTGGAAATAGCTGCAGATCTGTGTTTGGATAACTGCATTCGCGCGCCTAACGTAGTCATAGATGACGAAATCTTCGGAGGCGTAACGCCTGACAAAGCCGAAGCCTTTTTCGAGAAGCACATACTGGAGCGTGTAGGCAAATGATGAGTAGGGGAATAGTCGCCACAAACAAGGCCCGCTGTCGCGACTGCTATCGCTGTGTGCGGGTTTGTCCAGTGAAGGCAATTCGCATTTCTGATGGCCAAGCACACGTTGACGCTTCCAGATGCGTGGTATGTGGAACCTGCGTGCGCGAATGTCCGCAGAAAGCAAAACAAGTGCGCAATGATCTGGATAAAGTACGACTCATGATCGAGGACAGCAACAAAGTAATAGCTTCGATCGCACCCTCTTATGTGGCGGCTTTCCCCGATTACGGAGGCGGTCTTTTCCCTGCTATGCTCAAAGCGCTCGGCTTCGCGATGGTGACCGAGACTGCAGTAGGCGCAGAAATGGTTGCACGCGAAACGGCTTTGTTGGTTAGCGAAGAACCTTATACACATATATCTTCTGCATGTCCCGCTTTGGTAGACTTTATATCCAAGTATCACCCATCGGTTGTGGGCAATATAACACCCATTGTTTCTCCGATGGTTGCACATGCGCGGTATTTGAAAGCTCGTTACGGCAAAGGGTATAAGGTAGTGTTTATTGGCCCTTGTCCCGCCAAGAAAGCCGAAGCTGAAGACCCACATGTTGGCGGAGCTGTCGATGCAGTGTTGACTTATGAAGAACTGCGTTTGTGGATTGACGGAGTATCTATAAGAAAGGACCAACTTATATCTGCTGATTTCGACGATATTCCTGCGTCGCTTGCAAGACTTTTTCCTCTGGAAGGAGGATTAGCTGAGTCCGCATCTATGGGACCTAATCTGCTCAGACAGGATTTTGCTGCCATATCAGGCAGTTCCGAAGTCGTAGAGATGCTGGAAAACATCAAGAGTGGGAGCCCGATACGCCTGTTCGAGGCTTTGTTCTGTCCTGGCGGATGCATCAATGGTGCGTGCTTTGGAGATGGCAAGGATATTTTCCGCCGACGCAACTATGTGCTTCAACACCAAAAGAGGGCGCAAAATCGGGGATCGGACGAGGAAATTCGCGCTGCAATGGAATGCATTGAAATGCGTCGCGCCATCAGTGAGAACCCTATCGAGCTGCCCAAGGTCAGCGAGGAAGCTGTTAGGGAAGTGTTGGCAAGAACCGGTAAGACCAAACCGGAAGATGAGCTTAACTGCGGAGCTTGTGGCTATGCCTCTTGTCGAGATAACGCCATAGCTGTTCTTAGCGGAATGGCTGAGCAAAATATGTGCTTGCCTTGGATGCGCAAAGTAGCTGAACGGAAGGCAGATCAGATCATCGATAACAGTCCGAACGGCATTGTAATCGTCGACTCGACTCTGAGAGTAGTAGACTTTAATCCTGCGTTTGGAGAAATGTTTTCAGCTACACAGGGACTAATCGGCAAGCCGCTTTCCACGATAATGGATCCGGACGACTTCGAAAAGGTCTTGGCGGGGACAGTTGATCGGATAGTATCTAAAGAAGTTTCTTTCCCCAGCTATCACGTAAGCGCAAGCATGAACGTATACAGGCTGGAAGACGAAGACCTGGTTGTCGGTATCTTCTCCAACATCAGCAGAGGAACCGAGGGGCTAAGCCGCCTAGATAGAATCCGCGAAGAGACACTTTCTCATGCGGAAGAGGTTATCAAAAAACAGATGACCATGGCCCAGGAAATAGCCGGCATTCTTGGAGAGACAACCAGCGAAACGCGAGTACTGCTTCGCAAGCTGACCGATCTCATAAAAGAATCGGAGGACCAAAACGAGCGCCCCAAGGATCTCGAAGATTAGCCGCGTTTGTGTTAAACCGCTTGTAGTTAGATTCGGGTTGGATTGAATGAAAAGCTTCACTGTTGATGTGGCAGTTCGTCAATTTTCTAAAAAAGGTGAGGATGCATGCGGAGACGCCGTAAAGGTCTCGAACACGGCGGATTCGACAATAATAGTAGTCTCCGATGGTCTGGGCAGCGGCGTCAAAGCCAATGTTCTCGCCACTATGACCGTGGAGCTCGCAACAGGGTTGTTTAAAGGCAATTTATCGTTACTTGAGATAGTGGAAACATTGATAGCCACGCTTCCGGTGTGCAAATGGCGCAATATAGCTTATTCGACATTCTCAATAGCAAGAATCTACGATACCGGCCATTTGACTGTTGCGGAGTATGATTCCCCACCGCTCATATATATTCCGGCGTCCGAAAATAACCCGCAATTGGCCGAGAGCACTGAATGCACGTTGCTTGGCAAGACCATACGAGAATCACGCTTTCGGCTAAATCCAAATGATATGATTATGATTTATTCCGATGGCATTGTATATGCCGGAGTTGGCGAAGGGTTGCCGATGGGATGGCAAGAGGAAGGCATACTTGACTATCTTGCCAAAACGGTTCCGACTTTGGACGGCAACGTGCAACAGCTGGCTAATTGCGTAGCCGACACTGCTCTGGATTTCTGGCATAATCGTCCAGGTGACGATGGCACCGTTCTTTGCGCGAAATATCGCAAAGCCCAACATGCGACCGTTCTGACCGGACCGCCCACAGACCCAGCGCTTGTGCCCAAGATGCTGCGCGACTTTATGGCTAAAGAAGGGAAGAAAATTGTTTGCGGAGGCACAACATCACACCTGGTGGCTGACTACTTGGGCAAGGAACTCGTTCTTGATGAACGCTACCTCGATACCGGACTACCGCCCATTGCCGATCTGCCGGGTATTGATCTTGTAACCGAAGGTATATTAACACTTAGTAGAGCTACTGAGTATCTGTCAAAGGGGCGACCCAAGGATCATTTCGATGCAGCTACAGCTCTGCTGGATGAGCTCGAATCGGCCGACGGTATACTTTTCATGGTCGGAACCGCACGTAACCCCGCCCATCAAAATACCGGGCTGCCCGATTCTATTTTCCTAAGGCGAACCGTTGTTGAGAATCTGGCAAAGCAATTAGAGGCAAGAGGGAAAGAAACGGAGTTGGTATACTACTAAGCATTGTACCGACAGCAGAATATAATTTGCCTCTTGTGTTGTTGCTCCAAAGTCGCTGTATATAAAACAAAATCATTTCTCCGATTAGCTTGGTCATGGTATTGTAGATGTAGATAAGCAAGGAGAAGGCCGTGCCTGTTGGTATAAGCTCCCATATCTTTAATGCGCTTTTAAACGCGTGGAATTTCATCCGGTATCTGGCGCCGTATCTGATTATAGGAATACTAATAGCGGCGCTTATAAACACATTTGCCTCGCGCCGGAAGCTGGCACGCTTATTGGAAATACGGCGATGGTGGGTGCTACCGCTTGCAAGTCTGAGCGGGATTTTGTCGCCTGCGTGCACCTATGGAACCGTACCAATCTTCATGGAGTTGATTAAGAGAGGAGCCCCCATGGCTCCGGCAGCAACGTTCTTGGTAGCATCTGCCCTTGTGAACCCGCAGATGTTTTTCCTGACGCTCGGGGCGCTGGGTACACCCATTGCTCTATTACAGGCAGGTGCGTCGCTTGTGTTTGCTGTTCTTGTCGGAGTCCTAGTTGCCCGAGCGACTGCTCGCGGAATTGACTTAGAAAGCTCCGAACTCAAGGCAGCACGGTCGGCTGAGAACTTGAGCTCACATTCTATGTCCTCTTCGTCCTCGGCAAGGAAACAATTGCCGTGGCCGCAGCGTCTCTTGCTTAACATGCTCGATCTTGTGGAGTTTGTTGGTTTCTACTTCGTTGTTGGCACGATTCTAGCGGCTCTGGTCGCGGAGTTTGTACCAGCGGGCGCCATAGTTGCTGCGGTCGGACAAGGCAAGTGGTGGGCAGTACCATTTGCCGCAGTTGTTTCGATTCCCACCTATGTATGCGGCGGCGGTATTATTCCTCTCGTTGCACAAGCTAAGAGCATGGGTATGTCATCCGGAGCGGTTCTGGCTTTCTTGATTGCTGGACCGGCTACGCGCATTACCGCGCTGACGGCGTTGGCAGTACTTTTGAAAAAACGTGCTGTTGTGATTTATGTGATACTCTTGTTGGTTTTTTCGACTTTTCTGGGAATTGCATTGGGTCGCTTTATTCAAAACAATCTACAGCCGACTTTTTGAGTAAATCAACAGCATTCTTCTCGCACTTTTAGTTGAATATTGCCTACACGTGTGGAATATCAGTCATGCAACCTGGCCTGCGGAACCGCTTACAAGGCGAATGATCTGTCGAGATGAGGTGGCGAATGGCCGCATCGAATCGGAACTCGACGAATGGAAGCGAAGAGGTTGCCGAACTCAAAGTCTCGCGCCTGAGAGTAGGTTCGAGGTTGCTGCAAGACGCCTATTCCGGAGACGGCAGTCTTCTTTTGCGGGCTGGAGCACCCGTCGATTCTCAGCTTAGACTTCAAAGATTGCTGCAGCCGGATGTGCGCTTCGGTCCTGATAGGTCGCCTGAAATACCCGTAGACTTGGATAATGAAGCCGAATTGGATGCAGCGTACGGCACGATTGATCCACGGATAGAGCAATTTTTTGAAAATTTCAGCCTAGCGAAGGCCATCAAGCACGAAGCTATCGAAGACGTAAAAGAACTCTTCCGCCGAGTGAACGCAAGCGGCGAGATCGACCTGGGGATCGCACAAAACATTGCCTCGCGACTGCTAGGTTGCCTCGTAAAAAATCCGGCCGCGCTTGTTTCGCTAAGCCAGCTAAAAGACGTGGACAAAGATACATTCGCACACTCTGTAAACGTGGGCATATTGGCTATGTACCTGGCTATACACACGGAATATCGCGAAAAAATAGAGGATCTTGGAATAGGAGCTCTACTACACGACGTGGGCAAATCGGTTATGCCCATTCACATTCTTCATAAGCAAGGGCCTTTGTCTGATACCGAAATGCAATTGATGAAACGCCACCCCGTGGTTGGATATGAAACACTTCGCCGATCCGGAGAAAACCGGCAAAGCGTGCTTTCGTGTGTTCGGTCACATCACGAAAAGGTAAACGGTAAGGGTTACCCGGACGGGAAGCGAGGTCCCCAGATCAATCCCCATGCCATGGTAACATCTATTGCAGATATCTACGACGCCTTGACTACAGATCGGCCCTACCGCCGTGCTTACAACCCAAAGGACGCTCTCGACTTGATGCTGAACCGAATGGCATCTGAACTTGAGCATTCACTACTGCAATGTTTTGCTTGGGTGGTGGGTCATTACCCGGTAGGCAGCGAAATAGAGCTCAGCGACGGAAGAATAGGAACTGTTCTAAAACACTACGCCACAGATCCCGACAAACCAACAATTATGGTTCACACCGCAAAAAACGGCCGCAGACTTGCCTCGCCGCAAATACTTCCGCTAAGCAGCAGACCTGATTTGTACATAAAAGGATTTGTGCAGAATGAGGAAGCACAAACTGTAGAGATCCGTTCCGAAGAGCAAGATTTAGCCGCATAGTTCACTGCATGAAGCTGTACGTGGGGATCCCAAACAGCCAGCCGATGATAGGCCAGATGCAACCCGTTATGAAATCTCCAAGTAAGAGACCGAGAAAGAAGTTCATTACCACTCTGTATGCTTTCAGCCCTCCTGTTTTCAGCGTTATAAGCTTTGCAGTCCAGGCTATGAGCATTGGCACCCACAGTGTGCCGATCGAGTAGCTGGTGGACACTGCGAACCCAAGTGGATGAAAGCACCACCAGTTCACACGAAGTTTCATCATGTATAAAAAGTAGGCAAACGCCATCCCCCAACCTATGGCAACGGTTGCTGAAACATCGGGTTTGGTATCCGTATTAAGCCACACGGTGAGTTCTCGATAGAACGCTTCCCACCCAAAGTGCTGCACGTGTCCCGCCATCCCGACCGAGACTCCACGCTGGTAGCCCAGGTGTAGATAAATCCAGAATCCGCTAAAAACCGCCGCTAACGATGAAATTGCAATCGCAACTGCTGTCTGCCTCTGTGAGATGTTTCCTCGCTGCGCAATCTTTAGACTGTCGAGCTGGTAAGCGATGGGAATACTGCGATAGGCACGATTGAACCACCAGAACCATGAAAGTCCAGCCAGATTTGCAGGTGTGAATGCTTGCGTGCCTAACATGCTGGTTAGAACCACCTCCGGTCCCATATAGTGGAGGTCGTGAGCCGGAGGGCCGAACTCGGCATGTATTCGCGATATGGCGAACGCCAGGAAAAAGTAGAGCGCAATCGCCGTAATTGCCATCCAAGGCGCCAGACCAATCCAATGGAAGAAAGCCATAACCAGAAGTGTGCCCGCTATTAAACCAAACACGGCTGTGCGATAATGCACAGGTCCCTCAGATTCTTCATAGGGTTTCGCTCCTCGAAAAGCTGCGCGGAAGACATCGGCCAAATGCCTTCGGCCTGACCAAAGCGCCATCATTCCGATCAAGTAGTAGGCTCCGAGCGCTTGTTGATTCATAAACGGGAAATTGGGAGTGGAGTCCACTACGCCGTAGACCGAACCGAATATCCGTATTACCTTCCACATTACATAGAAGAACCAGCAGGAGAAAAGCATGTCAAGGGGCAAAAGAAACGAAAGGCCAATTCCGTAGGGATAAAAAGATATAGGCGTCCAACCAATGGCGTTCCAAGGTTTGGTTGCGAAATTTGGCGACAGATCTTGCATCTTCACGGGGATGAAGGGGATTGACGGTGACAGAACACTGAGGCCGTTTATTAAAGATATGCTTGCAGCAATTGCAAATCCAGCCCACATAAGCCTATTCCTAAGGAGCTCATGGCCGGGCTCGGTTATCTGCATCGGAAGCTCGATCAGGGGAAACTGCAGTTTGTCGTGCTCGATCCATTGCTTTCTGACTATTACGTTGATGCAAAACATCACAAAGAGCATCGCGAATATAACACAACACCATACCGATATAGGCAGGAGCCATGGCTTGATCGTATCCCAATTGTAGAGCGTGGAGTTGCCCTCATACCAACCATTAACCGCTGCGGAATCGCGGACACTGATCCATTTCGGGATATGCGGGTGGATAATCTCAGCCCACCGGTTCTCTGGGGTAGCGAAGCGAAAAGGGTAGGTCATCATTGGCACTAAGACGTCCAGAAAGTCGATGCTGACAATGGCTGTTGAGATCGTAAGCATAACGTAGATAATTAGCAATTCTCTGCGTTCCAGCGCGGAACGTGGATGCCATCGTGCATACCAAGCATTCAGAACGACTATTGCCCCAAGGAATAAAATCGCGTTTGCAAAAAGGGAGATGGTTGATGGGTATGGTCCTCCCGTTCCTCCGGCTCCCCACTTAGTGACGACTTCCATATACATAAGCACGAATATGTTGATCGGCACTAAGATCAAACCTAGAACGGTAGCTCGCCACTGCCGCCATAGGTCCCGATGTGTTCGTAAGGCGTCAGAGTGCTGCTGCCGAAACCCGTAAGAGGTAGTCTCCATAAAATCGAGCCATAGGAAGTATTTTCCGTAGACTTTTGCTTAAAAATCACGTAAAAACGGAGTAAAACAAC
>Ga0272448_1003650_pt1 | contig 18200 bp, 20 predicted proteins | sample YNPCB0191_FD_202220 | JGI IMG/M metagenome (GOLD analysis project Ga0272448, IMG submission 202220) | Hot spring sediment microbial communities from Yellowstone National Park, WY, United States - YNP-CB-019-1 | ecosystem: Environmental > Aquatic > Thermal springs > Hot (42-90C) > Sediment... | reverse complement strand
GATAATATAACTATAGGAGACGCGTTCCGCGCCATAAGAATTTAAAAAGACGAATATCAGATCCGTACTATTATTAGTTGAGGTGGCATATACACGGACCGGGATAACAACCTTTGACATGGAGGCATGGATCTCAGCCTCATGGCTCCATTTGATGACCCCGCACACCTTATTGTTGTGAAGAAGTGATGCATGTGTAATGTAAGGGGATATCTCACGGATGGCTGAACCCCAGTGCGAGATCATCTCTCCTTCATCATCCAGTCTCATATCGGATCCAATGGAAACCCGGACCGCAAGAATATCGTCGTAATCGAACCATGGCCAGCCGGATAAGGTTATTGTTTGAAGGTTTTCTGTTGTCATAATCTTTTTATTCTGATAATATAATTCTCCATCGGAGATCGTATTTGCTACTGAGAGTGACACATTTTTTGAAGGAGTTGAATTCACTTGGATACTCTGAGTGTGCTCTATTTGAAACCCTTTCCCGGAGAGGAGGCGGGATGTAGTATATGTCCACCCGGAGGCTGTATTAGAATCGACCCGTGATACGATTTGGTCTTCTGAGAATTCATCAAAAAAAGATCCGGGGATTTCGTACCCCTGGAATTGATTGATCGGGATCTCTGCGGATCCCGAGATGATCTTGAGGTTCGGGGTATGCTTTTTTTCCCAGATGAGGGTAATATGATTATTGCTCACGGTTATGCCCTCTCCGATCTCACGAAATATGATCGATGTATCTGTCTCTGCAATAATTAACGACGAAACAACAACCAGAATGAAGACTCCGGTAATCAGCACTTTTGACATTGCAATCTGGTGGGAGGATACATTGATTTTGCATAAATAGTATATGGTACAATTATCGAACATATCTTCATTTTTCATGTTTAAAATGCCCCACCCCCCTGTATTTCCACTGGAGGCAGTTGAGGGGCATCGAAAATGGCGAAGATGGGAGAATCATAAGAATATAGATATCTGAAAGTGCCCAAACTTTTCTGGCGACATGGTCTGAGACCCGGTTTCCAGTGGAAATCTTGTAAACCGGATGGTTTATTGAGCAAATTTTAAACGGAAGAAGTTTAATATGTTAAAGTGATTATCTTGGTATCAGTGGTGAAAATATGGATGATCAACAGGGTGAAACTCCAAAACCGGTAGAGCAGCAGGGTGCTACGAAAGAGGGAACGATGGAATATCTTATTCTTCCATTTGCTGTGGCGGAAGAGGTTGATGAAAAGACTGGAAATATTGTATTCAAGAACCTTGCAGAACATATAACATTTGTTACGATGCTGATAGACCTTGAGGGGGAAAGAAAAAAACCCGGACTTCTCTTTAAAGATGAAGAAAAGATTGCTGCTGTATCACAGGTATACTATCCGATTGCGCTGGTCCCCTGGATGGAGGAAAGAGATCTTGTTATGGATCCGATGGGGATATGGAATCACACATTCGATTACAGTCGAATCGTAAATATTGAAGTTATTGAAAACGAGCTGGAATCTGTCCAAGAGATAAAAGATATGAAAAATGTTCTTATTCGATGTACAAATGCGATTAAAGAGATTTCCGGGGTTAACAAGATTGAGATCAAAGGTTTATTTTATCATGAAGAATTTATGAAGGATTTACTTCAGCATATGCATCTTGTTCAGATGACCGGGGAAGCAAAAGGATTTCTTAGACCGAAGTATGATAGGGATTTTCTTGAGATGCAGGTGAAGGCGATGCATGATCTCCTGGAGCAAAATGAGGCAGATATCGATAAGCTATCAAAACTAATTACATTTATTCACGAGAAGGGGGTACTTTGGAATGAAGCGATCGATTCAAAGATCAAAAGCATTGAAGAGGACTATGGTCAGAGGATCGAAATCCTGAGACCGCAGGTCGAAGAGAGAATTAAAGAACTAGAAGAAAAGAAGTCTCTTGAAGAGAAAAATATGAGACAGAAGATTGCAGAGTGTGAAAAGGATCTTGCGGTTGTTACCAGCAGGGTTACTGCACATGAACAGAACTATCAGAAACTTAAAGGATATAAAGAAAAACGGGTGGAGGCCGAAAAGGAAAGAACAAAACTGAATGAGGCAGTACGTGAACAGAGAACGATTAAGAGCAAGATTCGAGATCTGGAAAGAAAGATAAGGGAGATGAATGAACAGCATAAGACATTAATAGCGAGGGAATGGGATAAGATAAATAAGTTAACCAAAGAAAGGGATGACCAGATCGTTTCACTTAAAATGGAAAAAGAAAAGATGAACGATGCGCTTGCGGACTTATTATCTGTGTTGAATTCGTTAATTGAAAGTAAGCATAAAGAAATTGAAGAACTGGAGGGTCAGGGGGTAGTGACCCCTGCATTCAGCAGGAGCGATTATGTATATTTGCCCTTGTATGTAGGTATCCTCGAAGTTAAAGATAAAAAGCGAATCATTATCAGTCCGCCGATGATTGCCAAAAAAGGTAAAGGAATCGTTGGAGGATTGAAAAGCGCATTTGGCGGGATTGTTCTTCCTTTGGAGCCTAAAACAGAACAGTTTGAAAAGACCTTTAAATCAGGGATCGAAGAGGCACTGAAAAAAGACGGGATCCTTGCAGAGGCAATTATAAGGGCAGCAATGGAAGTTAATAAATTAGCAGACAAAGATGTATATAACCAGGTGTCATACGGGCTGGAAACCCTCTTAAAAGATGGATGGATAAAAGAAAAACATTATACCCAGTTGAAAGAACGATTTGAGGTTACATTAAAAAAATAAAGAGAAACTTACAATCCGATAGTAGAGATCACCTTTTCGATTTTGAATGCCAGTTCTTCACGGCAATAATATTCGATTTTAAATAAGTTATTCTCAGGTGTCAGTTCATAATAAACAATATTTTTTAATAACGAATCAAGCATCTGTGGTTCTATATTATTTGAAACCACCATTGAGGAATGCCTTATTCTTGGTGTATTCTGCAGAATAAACCTAATTATTTCATTAAGGTTCTGATTTTTGAGTGCAGAAACAGGAATGGGTTCTTTCCCTACGATGTCTTTCACTATTTTATTTGCATCTTTTATCATCTTCTCATTGAGAAGGTCAGCTTTATTCAGGATCGGGCATATATGCGAAATCTCGTTTGATTTAAATATGTCAAATGAAACTGTAACCTTTCTTTTAATTTCTTCTGGAGGATCACTACCATCAATAACGAATAAAATTATGTCCGATGCCTTTAAACAATTTAAGGTTGTTCTGAACCCTTCGATTACATCGTTAGGTAACCCTTCAATAAATCCGATAGTATCCTCAATGACGATCTTTGCATTCCAAACTTTTATTGAAGAACTTTTAGGTTGCAGGGTAGTAAAGATAAAAGGAGAAACATCAACTGAAGACTTACAGAGTGCACGATGAAGCGTACTTTTCCCGGCATTGGTATAACCTGCCAATCCGGCAATAAGCCACCCTCGCTCTTTTAATATCAATTTTTCTTTTATTTTTTGAACTTCTTTTTGTTTTAATTGCTGAATAATCTGTCTTTTTTTTCTTTTGATAAATAAATAATAATCATCAAGTCCATATTCTCCGCCCCCCATAAACCCCGGATGCTCTCCAGCCTTGGCCTTATGAATCCATTCACGAATAAACGGTCCCATATACTGCATCCTTGCAAGGTCTACCTGCAATTTCGCCTCATAAGAAATCGCATTTTTTTCAAAGATTTCCAGTACTAGCCAGACCCTATCTCTGACATCTTTCTGAAGTTCATGTTCTAGGTTATGGTGTTGCATCGGGGTCAATACCCCGTCAACAACTATCCTATCAACATCAATCGAGGTTAACAGAGTTTTTATTTCATCCAGTTTTCCGCTTCCAATATAATACCTCTTATCAGGTAGTTGTCTCTTCTGTATTACTTTATCTACAATGAAATAGTTTAATGTGGTAAGGATCTCAATAAGTTCCGGATCCTCTTCTTTAAGCATTATTAGCAGGCATCTCCTTTTGTTTATTTCCATGAAACCACTGTCAGCATAGTTTTTGGTTTAAATAAATGTGTTTCAGTTGCGTTGCCGAGCAACTCAAGTACCGTATCGGGGAAAACCTTTGAGAAACAGGTTTTTCCGGACCTTTCGGAACTCATCCTGCAGAATTCCAGGAATTCTAATTGCAAATCTTTTCTCAACTTTTTTCTGGTACCAAAGAAAAGTTGTACGATAAGAAGTGGAGGTCCTGTGGTTGCCCTTAAAGCATTTCCAGTGGAAATGAAGGGGGGAGGGTGATGAAGAGGGTATAATGTTTATTTTTCGGTACCAAACATCTCCTTTGCCTTTTTCAGTTCATTTGTAAAGCGTTCCGGAAGATCTAAACAAAGCCTTTCCAGTTCCGCCTCATTTTTTGAGAACTGAGTCTTAGTTTCAACCCTTATGAGTTTTTTGAACCGATATAGTGCCCTGATCGTGTTAAAAAAGTAATACCCTCCGGCAAATCCAAAGACCACTCCGGCAAGAAGAAGCCATAGGTGCCATGCCTTTAAGTTGGAAACAAGGTCTTTTAGCGGTTGTGGTGTCTGTTCCAAGAAGAATATCCCCGGGATCGAAATGACAAGGGCAGCAATGCTGAGAATAAAAATTACGAAACTGATTTCGCCTCGATATTCGGTAAGGAATGGTTTTGCCATACAATTTTCCTCCAGCAGACAAATAAGAGCCTCCTAAAATACTTTACTCTTAAGATGCGAGTATACATTTTCTCGGGATGGAGCAGCTCTATCCAAAATCGATTTTAGAGGAGAGAATCAATTTATATTCACATTGCGATTCACCCTTATGGACGAAGATGAACGGTATCAGATGGTAAGATCACTCTTTAAGGCAGGCAACTACCTGATTATAAAGGAAAACAGACCTAAAGGGTTTAAATTTCTCTGGAAAGGGGATGCCATCAATATTCGTAATGCGAAAAAGTATCTCTATGATCGTGTGGATTCGCAGAACTACACCGTCACAACCGAGGGGTATGTAAAGTTCAAGACAGAAAAGGAAACCCCTGTAATTGAATGGGATGTCCGGGCATCAAAAGGAGTGGAAAAAGATATCACCCGGATAAAATGGGACTACACAAAGAAAGCATGCTATATCACATTTATTTTTGTGCTTGCAGTAATTGCAATCGTAATCATTCCTCTTCTTAGAGAAAACCCATCTCACGGTATCGGAAACCTTATTCTTGCGATCATCTTTTCTTGGATTCCGCCCTTAACTGTATATACTGTTTTAGATCATTTACAATCAAACCTCAAATACCTCGGGGTAGAGAATGTGGCAAAAAAGGTTGAGAAATTATTCCAGGGTCATCAGGACAAACTTCAGGGGGTCAGAATAAAGCGTTATTCCAGGTCATGATAACCTTCTATCCGGGATGGCGATAATCAGATCAGGTAGAGGTCTTCGAAGGCATCATTGTTCGAAGTAATCTTTTGATTTTTCCGGGTGCATCTGTAATTATTCCGTCGACGCCAAGGTTGATACACCTTCTGAGATCATCTGCGTGATTGATGATCCAGACATTGATTGAAACCCTGATCTCACGGCACCTTCTGACGATATTTAAAGAGGTTTTCGGGTCTTCCGGGGCAACCATAATAAGATGATAGATGTTTAAGAACCCACCGGGTTTCAGGGGCAGATCCTCAAAAGGTATCCACACTCCTCTTTTCATGTCAAACACTGCAGCGACATCAGTATCCACCCCCTCCATCCTTGAAAATACAGAACCGGGTTTAAGCAGGAAGGCAGGTCTAATCTCGTTGCACTCGTTTACCTGACGGATATATTCAGAATCCCATGAGGAGATCATCACACGATCCTGTGCTTTTTTCCTTCGGATCTCCGAGATCAGTATCTCGAAGGGCACATCTTTTACATCGATAACTGTCTTTACACCCAGGTCAAGGACATCTTCAAGTGTTGGAATAGGTTCCCCGTTTTTGCATGGGATTTTCTTAAGTTCTCTGAGGGTGTATTCTGCTACGAGACCGGACCCTTCTGTCGTTCGGGAGAGGTCATCATCATGCATGATTACCACTTCGTTATCCTTTGAGAGTCTGACATCACATTCGATCCAGTCCGCACCCTCTGAGATTGCACATCTGAACGATGATATCGTGTTTTCGGTCTCTTTTTCAGGTGCGCCTCTGTGTCCGATTACAATCATGTCCATGCCAGAGTGAACCGGATCAGATACAAATCAATTTTGTTTAGTTGTGAGGTGATGAATGCCAAACTTTGAATACCCGGATGCCATTCCTCTGGCGTTATGGGGATAAGCGTTATAATCACAGTTCGCAATGAAGAACGAAATATTTCCGACCTCCTCGATTCATTAATGGTTCAGGAAGGGGTTTTTGAGGTAATCATTGTAGATGCATACAGTGAAGATCAGACACGAGCGATCATAAAACAATACCAGGAGAAAATGAATAATCTGCACCTCTATCTAAAAGGCGGGACCCGGGGTGAATGCCGGAACTATGGGGTGGAAAAATCCGTGTATGATCATGTAGCATTTGTTGATGGAGATGTGATAGCCAACCCCTTCTGGCTTAAAGAGATGGCATCCACCATGGAGAAGGCAAAGGTGTGTGCAGGGAAAACTATAAATATCGGGTTTGCGGCGTTTGAGGAACTCGACCGGGTAGAACTCTTTCATAAAGGATATGATATTACATACCCCTCGTGCAATCTCGGATACGATAAGGAGACATTTCTTGCGATTGGGGGGTTTGACCCGGTATTTATCACGGCAGAAGATATAGATCTTAACTACCGGGCTGTGGAGATCGGGGCAAAGATCATATACAACCCGCGGGCTATCGTCTATCACAGGGTCAGGAGTTCGTTCTTCAAATTTTTCAAGCAGGCATTCTGGAACGGGTTCGGAAGAAAGCAGCTCACACTCAAACACGGGTCACTATGGAACTCGTATAAACTCAGTGACCTCGCAAGAAACATTCAATCCCCGTGGGCGCTTGCAAGGTTTACATGTGCCATGCTCGGATATCTCGGGTGCAAGGTTTACTGGAAAAGACCTGAAGGGTGGGGAAAGAAATAGATGACACTCGATAGCCATCATCTTTCATAGATAGGCTAATATTCGTGGGGTCTCAAACCTTATTCCAGTTATCGATTGTTCTAGGCATCACCTCAATCTTAAGGTAAATATACTGCAACTTCATCATAGGTTCAATGCTTAAAGGTAGATTCTCCGGTGGTGCAAAGGAAGTAGACTTAGACTTCGCTTCAAATGGAGAACGGAGTGTTGACATCATCATACCGAAAGGTACGGTAGTCCGGCGTGCGGATCTGACCGTGGAGGTACGTGATTATCCTCAGGTTCAGGTCAACAGGATCGGGCTGGTGAGGAACTGTCCCCTTCCCGATTTTCGTGCGCTTGAGGAAGCCCTGGAAAAGGCAGCACGATCAAGGGAATCCGTACTTCGTGGATGGGGGATTCCGGGGTTTCCGCCGTCCGAAGAGAAGTTCGCTGTCATACCGATTGATCCGACGGAGATGGTATCTGCCACACCATCCAGGTATCGAAATGAGTATGATATGGTAATCATCCCCGCAGGTGAGGAGGAACTGAAGATCGATGCACTTATCCACTCAGGGATCCCTATTTTGACCATGAACTCGGATGTTGCAGTTGCACTGGGTCTGATCCAGAAAACTACACTTCATGCAGGGATCACCATGCTTCGTATCGTGGATAGGATGAATTTTATTACTGAACGGGTCGGAAGGGGGTCTTTGCCCCTTGGTCCGGAAGGAAAATATGTGCCTGTAGATACAGCACTCGCCGGAAAGGACTGTGTAATCCTTGCAGATACAGGAACAGAAAACCAGGGGGTGATCATCCTCTCCCTGGAGAAAAAATACTGTTACATCGGGATCCTTGAGGCAAAGGATATAGCCTCAGATCCGGTATTTCCCCTGTTTTTACGTGCGGTAGAATGGTGCGGGGTCGGGGGCACAGGCTCGGATGTACGGCTCACGGTTGGTGCATCATCGCTGGAACTCGGGGGAAAACGCTCCCTGAGGTTGAAGAATTTTGCACAGGTTATTGAGGAGGCAAGAAAGGAATTAAAGGAGGAGAAGATTCCCATTCGTGTCTCGACATCGAGTCCGTGCAGGGTATTTCTCAGGGATCTTGATATGGATCTGGCATATATCGCAATCCTGAATCATTTCCAGGGGCAGAAGGAGGTCACGGCAGGGTTCGATTCCCTTTCGTGGTTTGAGACAAAGGTTACACTACCGCGGGACGCTGTAGTAAGATATGCGACAATGAAGATCGAGACTCAACTCAGAAATGAACGGATTGCAAACCATTGTATTGATACCTCCAGCGAATACGGTGTGCTCATGCACCCCGGTCAGTATGCCGCACAGCGCATCAAGCCTGAGACAGCATACCTGATGAGGCATGTGGAGTTCATGCTATCCCGGGTTGAGGATGACACCGTGATTGAGGTCTCACTTGTTGCCGGGGGGGAGGAGCACCCGTCACGGGATGTGATTGCATCTGCGGAACTTAACCCCGGGGATATACCACCGGAGTACTCCTGGGTAGATGTAGAGATGGAGAGCACCCTTGATCCGAAAGATACATACTGGTTTATTCTCCGACCGATCAAGGGCAGGGTGAGGTGGCGGTGCACGCAGACCCCGCAGGGGTGGTTGATGTACACTCGTGATGGAAGCCGGTTCTGGACGAAATACATGATGGATGGACTGCATAAGGTATATGTAGAGGCGCCGGGGGTGACCATGCCGGTGATGTCCCTTGAATCCCTGCATGTATGGAGCGGAAGAAAGGAGATCGAATCCCTGCCTGATTTCTCACAGCAGATTAACGACTACCTGCTCAAGGCGCCAAAGAACCAGCCAAAGATCGACATTCCTCTGCGGCTGTACACCGATGTAATAGGGAGTGCACGGCTCTTTGACCTCGTAATAGAATATGAGACGCAGGAAGAAGTAGTCTCAGAGGCTGCCGAGGTGCGCAGCATTATCGAGATGATAGAATCCCTGAAGATGCGTGTGGATGAACTTGCAAGGAGGCTCGGTCCGAGAGCGGAAGAGCTGTTAATTGTAAAAGGGAAGTGAGAGACCAGCATCCAAGAGGAACGATGCACTGATACAGAATGGAATTCATCATTCTGGGTGCGGATGTGGAGATGAAGCAGTATCTGCAAAGGAATGTTTATATCTTATGTGCTATCTGTGACATCAATGACAGGATCCAAGGATACTCCCGGGCAAAAAAGGGTGTGTATGCTTTTATTGAATGATTTGTTACACCCGGTGGACTCCCGGGTATATAAAGAGGCAAGGACCCTCGTTAAAAGCGGGTATGATGTCCATGTGGTCTGCTGGACAAGGAGATACACCCCTCAGGTTATGAAAGAGGTATCCGAAGGGATCCATGTACACCGTATCGTATATGAGCCCGGACCGGTAGATGCCCCGATCATACATAAGGTAAAGGTCTTCCGTGAGGTCAGAAAAAGGATGGCAGAATACACCCTCTCATTGAGTCCTGATATTGTTCATGCACACGACCTTGAGACCCTTCCCATCGGCTCGCTGGTGAAAAAAACCCTTCACATTCCTCTGGTATACGATGCGCACGAGGACTGGCCCGCACTCGAGGCAAGAAAAAGCAGGATACTCGGGGTGATGGCAGGTATTCTTCAGCGGTGGTATATCAGGGATGCGGATGTGATCCTCACGATCGGTAAGGGTGTTGCTGAGAAACTGAGGGGAACCGGAGTAAAGAAAACAATACTCTACAATTCAAGGAGTGCAGAGGAGATTAAGGGTTTGCGTAAAAAGATGGAAAAGGAGGCACTCGGGTTTGCAAAGGATGAATTCATTGTCGGATATTCAGGCAGGATAGATTATGACCTCGGGTATGATATTGCACTTGAGGCAATGAAGACCCTGAAAAAAGAGGGTATCCGCCTTCTCGTTGTCGGGGGGCCAAAAGAAATGAAAGAATACTATGAAACACTTGCATCAAGATTAAATGTGGATGACTCGTGCGTGTTTACCGGGCATGTGCCTTACGAGCGTGTGTATGACTACCTCTCCGTGGTTGATGCAGGGCTCATACTCTATGAGAGTAACCCGCTTTACAATCTCGCTCTGGGAAACCGGTTCTTCGACTACCTGGGTGCAGGTATACCAATTATATGCTCGGACCTTCCCGAGATGCGGCGGGTCGTCGAACAGGCAAACTGCGGAATCATCCTTGAAAGGAGGGATGTGCCATCACTTATCGACGCAGTAAGGAGACTCAAACTCCATCCAGACCTCCGGGAGACCTTCAGAAGAAACGCACTCGAATCCTTCAGGAAAGAATTCTGCTGGGAAAAACAGGAGGAAAAGCTGTTATCCGTCTATAAGAAATTATGAAGGCGCCTGGCGAGATTCTCTACACATTTTAATTCTCTCTTTCAATTCGTTATACCGCTCGAGAAGCCCATTCTCAATGACCTCCCACCGCCACCGTTCCCTTGCTGCGGATCTTCCCCGTTCACCAAGGGACCTCGCATCTTCCCTGCAGGAAACAAACCTTCTGATCACGCCTCTTAATTCCTCGATATTCCCGTATTCTACCGCTACTCCACACCCTACATCCCTGACAAACTTCTCACCCACAGTCCCCCTGCTTACGATGACAGGGAGCCCTGCATTCATCGCCTCAAAGACCTTATTACCCATCGCCATGCTATAGTTCTCGTTTTTCGGGTCAATGATCTCCACGATCGCATCGCAGGCAGAGAGGATCTCCGGGACATTTTCGGGAGGAACGAACCCGATCAACCTTGATTCTTTCACACCCTCTGCAAGATCATGAATGGTCTTTTCCTCCTGACCGAACCCCCCGATCAAAAAGATTACATCATCCATGCCTTTTACCGCTTCTATTACCTGTTCGATCCCTCGACCCTTCATGAAGACCCCGATGTACCCGATCACGAACTTTTCATCCAGATCATACTTCTTTCTCACATCCGCGCGACGGGCGGGCGTGACCCTCTCAAACCCTTCACCTTCAGGTACATTCGGAACAAGAACGGATCGCGGGTATCTTGCCTGAAATGAGTCCCATACGATAAGAATAAGATCTGCAGCCCTGCTCAGGGTCTTATCCAGCCATGCAAGACACCTCACGATCAGAGGAGGAACCGACCCGCGCACCATCCCGGGGTAGTTTTCATACACATCGTAAACGAGTCCGCACATCAAGATCTTTTTTGCGAATACCCCGACAGGCAGGGTATCCAGATCCGCACAGTGAATAATATCCGGTCTTTTCCGTAATATAGAGAAAAATGAAAATACCCAGAAGATCGGAAGCATCACTGCAAACCTGAGAAAGATGTTATACCCGGCAGGGAGATGCACCCTCCGGATAGAGATATTGTTGAGCGTCTCATTTTTCGGGAGTTCACAGAGCCTGTCCCAGGCAATGACATGCACATTATACCCTGCTTTAACCAGTGTCTTTGCCTCTTTGAACCCGCGTGGCTCCGGGTGAAACGGGCGGGTCCTCAGCATCACGACCCTTGGTTCAGATGGCACACCTCCCAATATGAAAGATATTATAATGAACCTTGCCATCGGGGGATGGGTGCGAGTTTGCCATACATAGTAATTAATCTTAAAGCATACTATCCGGAAGGTGTGGGTGAATCCGCAGAACGGATTGCAAAATCCGCTTCAAGGATCCAGGAAGAATCGGGGATCTCCTTTGTTGTATGCCCCATGGCACAGGATATCCTGCGTGTGTCAAAGTATACTGAGACATGGGGACAGGATGCAGACCCGGTAGAACCCGGCGCCAGAACAGGAAGCATTACACTCGAAGGTATACATTCTGCCGGTGCAAGGGGTGTACTGATCAACCATGCGGAGTGTCAGCGAAGGGTTCCGGAAATAGAGTTTCTTGTAAATCGAAGTAAGAGTCTCGGGATGTCGCAGTGCATCTGTACCAAAACATCCGAGGAGAGTAAAGAGATGGCGAGGTTTCACCCGGAGTTCATAGCGATCGAGCCTCCCGCGCTTATTGGCGGGGATATATCCGTTACCACGGCAGATCCGGAGATCGTGAGAAGAAGTGTCACCTCTGTGAAAGGTGTTGCCGGGGGTGTAAAGGTATTATGCGGGGCTGGCGTAAAGAACGGCGAGGATCTCAGAACGGCACTCGAACTCGGGACGGAAGGTGTGCTTCTCGCCTCCGGGATAGTCAAGGCAAAGGACCCGGAAAAGGCAATGAGAGACCTGATCTCGAGGATATAACACCTGATGCTATAGATCTCCTGATGCTCCGCCCTCATCAGTGAACGCAAGGAGTGAGAGCACCCTTGCCCTTGTCTTCTCAGAATAAGAATATCCTCGAACACCCTCATCAAATATGATGAATCCACGGTTAAGTAGAGAGATCAACTTTTTTCTCACAACACTTCTTGATGCCTTACCGCGTGCCCTGCGCAGTTCTTGAGTAATCTGAGATATATTTCCGTATCTCATCCGGAGAAGAATAAACATAATCTCCCGTTCGATAGGGTCTCGAATCTCCGGAAAGAGTATATCACTGGCTCCCGTTCCCGAGCCAAGGATAAAGGTCACGAGCCGGATATACCTCTCGATTAATCTTGTAGCCTGCGATAGTGGGTCGGTCATCCGTCTCAATGTCTCCTCAAGGTCATCAACCCTCTGAGCAAGTTCGTGGATCTGATCGCTTAACCCTTTTGTCTTTTCCTTTTTTGAGGGGTCTGCCGTCATTGTTCTCAATCCCATTCAAGCCATCTATCCCAGTGCATGCGCTCTCGCCAGGTCGGGGGTCTTTCTCGTTGCTTGAAGGCACGGTATATCGCCAGTAACCCCAGAAAGATGATAACAAATGCTGCAATGATCCACCAGTTTACCTTAATCTCGGTATATGTGTTGAGGAACAGGATAATCGAGAGTATCATAAGCAGAATACCCAGCCCTGCCTCACCCGGTCTAAATCTGTGTTTAACCCAGGCAGAGATGAGCATTGCAGCCCCGATAACAAATAGTACAATAATCCCTCCCAGCCAGCAGCATACCTCCAATCCAGATGAGGATATACGGTCAAGTATGGACTTAAAAGGCTCATACCCGAACAGCGAAAATACCAGAAATATGCCAACCATCAGAAGAAGTATCCCTGTCATCAACCAGAAGGGGTCGATCCGTTTCCTCGCCGGGTTATAACGGGGTCTGATCCTTATGGTCCCCTTTCCCGGGAGGTCTTTACCTTTTTTCGATGCATACTTATCTTTAAGTCTGTGATAGGTCGATTCATCGATATCCCCGTTTGCAAGCCATTCATCCAGTTGGGTTAAAAGGTCTCTATCCATCTGTATCCCTCTTCACTTTTTTCTTAACTTTTGAACTAAGATGAACCTTTAACCTTGAACTGAACTCAACAACATCAATGATACAGTTCGGTCCGATCGTCACATGCCCCCCGGATACCATCCGGCATGTTGTATTCTCGATGAATAGTGTATTTCCCATGATATGCTCCGAGGATAACCCCCCCCGGGAAAAGAACCTCTCGTCCGAGCGAATCTCCACCGATTCCGCAGTAACCCTCTCGATATCTGATTTACCCTCGAGATCAAGAACTACAATCTCCGCTGAAACCCCCGGCGTGGATATCGTCCCGGAGCCTTCAAGTGTGTCACACTTTATTCCCTTTTTACATACCAGGGAACCTCCGAATTTCACCATATCTGCAGTTAGCCTCCCGCCTATCATACACCACCCCGCCGGAATAAATGTATCCGCATCCACATCACCCTCAACCACCATCGACCCGGCACACCTTACCGTGTCCGCCTTAAGGTTCCCCTTTATTTTTACACTCCCCGCAGATTTCCATTCATCCGTCTCTACTCCCCCATCAATAGTGCATGACCCTGCAACCTTGCAATACTCATTCTTCACATCACCATCAATATGCCCTCCACCTGCCACAATAAGCCTTGAACCATCCTCTACTACATGAGGAACTCTAATATGAACATGCGGTATCTCGATCTCCGGAATCTCAATAACAACCTCCCTCCCCCCTTTACCACCCATCCCCCCTCCTGAGGATTCATACCTTCTCTTAATCTCAAGGTAAGTCTTTTCGGATATCTCTCCACGAGCCAGCCGCTCCTCAAGTTTCCTCAGTAACTCTTCACGGTTCATTCAACCCAGCCTCACAGGTATCAGATCTTCATCATCCATATATCCTTCATACCTATTTAATAGATCTTGAATCTCCATGTTGTCAACCCCAACATATATTTTAAATTTTTCAACCAAAAAGTTAAAATATTCATCATAGTATCTGTTCATGATGATGGAGAAGTTATTTAATGGTGTAATGAATGTGATTGCATCGCAGGTGAGGATAGGGATTCTTGAAGAGATAATGAAGGGGGTAGACCACCCGGATGACCTTGCGAAAAAGTTCAATATGACGCGTCAGGCGATTGATAAGCATCTGATGTTCATGTATTCGCTGGGGTTGATTGATCGTGCGGCGCTGTATCCCCCGGATGGGAGACCAAGAATTGTATATACAGTGTCGAGGGAGGGGGTGGAGTTGGTCCGGGATATTCAGATAAGGGTTCGGAGGTATGCTGAAGACAGGTGGAACCGATATCTTCATGAGATTTCTCAACTGGATGCAAAACTCGCCTCAGGCGAACTCTCAGAGGATGCGCATAAGAGGCTTGTAAACAGATTGAAAAAGAGGTATAGAATCATTGAGACATGATCCGGGGTATTACGGATGCGTTAGATTATAATCCAAAAGGTTATTAGTGATGATGTTATCAGCAGGTGAAGATGGAAGAGATATGGACTGAGAAGTATAGGCCACGATCGCTCGGTGAGGTTGTCGGACAGGATGAGATAGTTCGGCGGTTACAGGGGTATGTGCGTGTGAAAAACATGCCTCACATGCTTTTTGCAGGGAAACCGGGGACTGGAAAGACTACATGTGCGCTGGCACTGGCCAGGGATCTCTATGGAAACGACTGGAGATACAACTTTCTCGAGATGAACGCCTCGGACGAGCGTGGAATAGAGACCGTGCGGGTAAAAGTGAAAGAATATGCAAGGACATCGCCGATGGTAAGTACAGAGTTCAAGATCATCTTTCTGGATGAGGCGGATGCCCTGACAGCGGATGCGCAGGCTGCCCTCAGGAGGATTATGGAGATGTATGTTCGCACATGCAGGTTCATCCTTTCATGTAATTATTCTTCAAAGATCATCGAGCCGATTCAATCGAGGTGTGCACTTTTCAGGTTCAAACCCCTTGATCAGGAGGATGTGATAAAACTGTTGAAAAAGATTGCTCACAATGAAAAGATCACGCTTACCGAGAGTGGCATTGCAGCGATCATCCAGGCATCAGAGGGGGACCTCAGAAGAGCGATCACACTCCTCCAGGCATCTGCATCCTCTTCGAAAGAGATTAATGAAAATGTGGTTTATGAGGTATCGAACCTTGCCCATCCCGAGGATGTAAAGAAGATGGTCAACATTGCATTTAAAGGTGATTTTGAGGGTGCAAGAAAGATCCTGGATACGCTATTAATGGATCAGGGTGTCTCTCCGGAGGATCTCGTAAAACAGATACACCGTGTCCTCTATGAGATAGCGATCGATGATCGTATCCTGGTAAAGATCATCGATAGGTTGGGGGAGATCGATTTCCGGATCAATGAAGGTGCTGATCCGAGGATACAGATTGAAGCGATCCTGGCGTATATGGTTGCATCACATAAGGGGTGAACAATGAGGGATGTGGAGGGTCTGATGCAGGAGCCTGTAGATGGTATCATGGTAAGGAATGTCATTATGATCAGGAAGGATCAGACCCTTGAAGCCCTGCTCACCCTGCTGCGCGAGAAGGGTATCTCCGGGGTTCCTGTGATCGAGAGTGATGGGACCATCTGCGGAATAGTCACTGAGTATGATGTGATGAACTTTCTCTCGGAAAAGGCAAAGACAAGGATCAAGTTACCGATCGAACTCTTAGCCCTTGAAAGGGGTGAACGATTAAATGCGTTATCCATGCTTGAGGGGTTCAAATCCATGAAGGTCTCGGAGATCATGAAATCTCCACCCATCACCGCTCCACCAACAATGAAGGTGCGTGATGTGGTTGCCCTTATGGTAAAGCATGAGGTGAACCGTATTCCCATTGTAGATAAAGGTAAACCCGTGGGTATAATAACAAGGGAAGATATTATTCGTGCACTCTCAGAGGGATAACAGCCGGAGAGCAATGACAGGAGGATTATCCTTATGTAATTGGAGATATTACAATCCACTTGCAGCCGAGGTAGCAGAGTGGTAATGCGGCGGACTGCAGATCCGCAGAACGCAGGTTCGATTCCTGCCCTCGGCACATTCATACCACGGGGCTGTGGGGTAGCTTGGCCAATCCTTCATGCTTTGGGAGCATGAGACCCCGGTTCAAATCCGGACAGCCCCATCCCACCAAGTATAAGGTGGTTCCGGCGGTTTTCCCGAGTAATTTCACTTCTGATAGAAAGCAGAGATTCAAATTCAGATAAATTAATATATCCCTATCTTATGTGTTTGTTTATGGCATACACGCCATACTCTCCGCCCTCACAGCAGACCGCACCTCAGTATACATCCAGTCAGCAATATCCTCAGCAACCGATGATGTATCAACAGTCAACCTATCAGGCACCGGCACCTCGTGTAATCGAACATATGGAAAAAGATATCACCGAAATCCTTACTCCGAAGATTACGGCTGGTGTGATAATTGCATCTGTAGTCATTGTTTATATCGGAGTTGTAATCACACTCATAACTAATGGGATTACACTCTTTCACATCGGAAAAATACTTGCAGGACTCGGGATTCTGATCTTCTCCATAGTTCCGGCTCTTCTGAGCATGCAGGAGAAACTTGAGCCACGACACAGGGCTACATACTATGCAATCCCTGTGCTTGCGATTATTGCTCTCGTCCTCCTGATCTAGAATGCCTTGCAGATGTACCTGATGGCAGATTCAAAGAACGGTCTTCCATCCATCCTTCCTCTGTTGCACCCCAGTCCCGGGTTGCTATAAGAGAAAAATGCACGCTCAGGGTGCGGCATCATCCCGATGACAGTACCGGCGATGTTGCATACCCCGGCAATCGACAGGGTTGAGCCGTTCGGGTTATAGGGATATGGAGGGTCTATATCCCCATCGGGTGTGCAATACCTGAAAAGGATCTGCCGATTGGCAATCATCTGATCAAGTACCTTCTGCGATGATGGAATGAACTTTCCCTCAGCATGCGCCACGGGTAAACAATATATTCCCCCCTCCGTATATCCCTGCGTGAAGGCACACCTCCCGGGGGTCTCAGTTTTCAGAAATATATGTCTGCACTCGAAACGCACAGAGTCATTGATATTAAGTACTGCATCGGGTGCCGCCTGAACACAGTTGTCAAACCCGGGGATCAGCCCCAGTTCAACCAGTACCTGAAACCCGTTGCATATACCCCCGATCAACTTTCCCTCATCAATAAACTTGTTAATCTTATTAGAGATCCCGCGCAACCTCGCTGCAAAGATCGCACCCGCACGGATATAGTCCCCTGCAGAGAACCCTCCCGGGATAAGCAGGATGTGATAATCCTCGAGGTCTCGCCTGAGTGATGGCGTACACCTCCCCTCAATCTGCTTCAGGTGTACGATCTCAGCCTGCGCACCACATTCCCTGAATGCCCGCCAGGTCTCTGCCTCACAGTTCGTTCCCTCGATCCTCAAGATGCAGACCTTTACCTCCTCCTTTTGCATCAACCCCCGGTATCCATTATGGTTTTATTGCTTTCCCTCCTGAACGCAGGGGGGAGGGTAGGCTCACTTCGTTCGCCTCTCCCCCCTTCATTCCTCGCCGAAACGCGGGGAGGAGTGTAGGCTCCGCTTCGCTCCGCCTCTCCTCCCCCCATTTCTCGGGAATTTCTGACCCCCTCCACCTAGCGCGGGCGCTTCGCGCCCTTGCGAGTGGGGGTGCGTTGTTCCCATCATGACGATTATCATGGTTCGCACCC
>Ga0272448_1003649_pt1 | contig 18204 bp, 15 predicted proteins | sample YNPCB0191_FD_202220 | JGI IMG/M metagenome (GOLD analysis project Ga0272448, IMG submission 202220) | Hot spring sediment microbial communities from Yellowstone National Park, WY, United States - YNP-CB-019-1 | ecosystem: Environmental > Aquatic > Thermal springs > Hot (42-90C) > Sediment... | reverse complement strand
TGCGACTTGACCGAGGGAGCGCGCTTAGCTCTTATGCCCGATACCTCCTAGAACGTATGTTCTTGGTAAAGATCAGGGTTTGGGTAACCTGCGGGAGGGTCATCCGTGTTTCCGTGCAATCCGTGCCCGGAATCCGTGGCCAGCTCGGCCCGCTTTCCAACTTCTCTTACCCTAACCGTGAACAGTTACACAGGCAGCCAATATTGACGCTTCCTAGACCATCTGTTATAATTTTGGCGGAGCTAGAAGTCTGAAGGAGTGAGGGCATGTCCTTGCCCGCCAGCGCTGATGCCCCATCTGTAGCCATAAGTAATCGTGCGATGAACGCTGTTGCGGCCCATCGCAGACGCTATCTACGAGAGACGCTTCTTGCCTACTTGTTCCTCCTGCCGGCAGGTATTATCATCTTCACGTTTCATCTGCTGCCTGTCTTCTATGCCTTCTACATCAGCCTACACCGGTGGATTCTCGTCAAAGGAGGCTTTATCGGCCTCAACAACTTCGTCAGAGTCTTCAAAGACCCAGCCTTCTACCAGTCGCTTCAGGTGACCGTCTTCTATGTCCTCGGCACGGTGCCACTCACGATCATTCTGTCGGTCATTATTGCCTATCTTCTCTTCCAGAAGATTCGCGGGCTGTCTCTTTTTCGCACCATCTATTTCTTGCCCTATATCGTTTCATCTGTTGCAGCCGGCGCGGTGTGGACATGGATTTTCAACCCGCGCTTCGGCCCCGTGAACATGATTCTCAATGCCATCGGCATTGCCAGCCAGAAATGGTTGCTGGAGCCACGTGGTGTGTTCGAATTAATCGGCCGGGCATTCGGCATAGCTGTACCTGCCTGGGCAGCAGGGCCAAGCCAGGCGTTGGTGGCGATTATGGTCTTTGCCATCTGGCAGGTCATGGGCTTTGACATCGTCGTTTTTCTGGCCGGTTTGGGCGCCATCCCCAACGAGCTCTACGAAGCGGCCCGCATTGATGGCGCCAGCGGCTGGCAACTCTTTCGCCGCATCACCATCCCCATGCTGTCGCCGACCACCTTCTTCGTTCTCATTATCTCGATCATTGGTTCGTTCCAGGCATTCAACCATATCTACGTTATGACCAGCAGCGCCGGCGGCTCCCTGGGTGGGCCACTGGGCACAACATCAACCCTGACCATCTATATGTTCCGGCAATTCTGGGATAATCAGAACATGGGCTACGGTGCTGCACTGGCCTTCGTGCTCTTTGCCATCATTCTGACCCTGACGATCCTCCAGAATCAGATCCTAGAGAAACGGGTGCACTACAACTAAGAGATGCAGACGACAGTCGTTACCCAGCATAGCCTACGCATGCGCCTGCCTTATCTGATGGGGCGCACCGGTGTTTATTTCGTTTTGATCGTAGGGGCCATTATCGCTGCCTTTCCGTTTGTCTGGATGGTTCTGACCTCGCTGAAGAGCTACCAGGAGACGGCCCTGCGCGTGTGGCTACCGTCTCAGTTGCTATTTTCCAACTACCCCCAGGCATGGAATCAGGCCCCCTTTGCCCGCTATTTCTTCAACACAACCGTGGTTGCCACAGCGACCGTGGCCGGAGTTGTGTTCACGTCAACGCTGGCGGCCTACGCCTTCGCGCGCATGGAGTTCTTTGGCAAGAGGGTGCTCTTCATCATCTTTCTGACGACGCTTATGATTCCCTTCGAAATCCTGATGATCCCCGACTTTGTGATCATTACGCGCCTGGGATGGGCCAATACCTACGCTGCCCTCATCGTGCCGTGGACGGCGAGTGCTTTTCAGATTTTTCTCTTGCGCCAGTTTTTCGCCACGATCCCCAAAGATCTCTATGATGCAGCTGTTCTCGACGGCGCCGATCATCTCGCTTTTCTGAGGTTGGTTGTCATTCCACTCTCGCGGCCAGCATTGGTTACCGTGATGCTGTTCAGCTTCTTGGGGTCGTGGAAAGCGTTGGTCTGGCCACTAATTGTGACCAAGAGCGAGACAATGCGCACGCTCGAGCTGGGCTTGTCGTCTTATGTTCAGGAAGCCGGGACGCAGACGCAACTCTTGATGGCTGCGGCAGTCTTCACCATCGCACCGATTATTGTCCTGTACTTCCTGGGCCAGAAGCAGTTCATCGAAGGCATCGCGACGTCCGGCCTCAAGGGGTAAGCGTAATACAATGAGGAGGTGATAACGAAGAGTACAGAAGCTCTTTGCGTTAAGTCTTGTTTGCTTAAGCAGGTAAGGATGAAAGGAGGATTTTGAATGAAGCGCGTCAGTACCATTGTGGCACTTCTTGTGATCGTGAGCATGGTGATCGGCGCCTGTGGCGCCACTCCTACGCCAACCGTTGCACCGGCGCCGACCAAGGCGCCGGCCGCACCAACAGCGACGCCGGCGGCGGCCGGCACGGCCGTGGACAAGGTAACCATTGACAAACCGGTGGAAGTTGTCTTCTGGCATACATCCACCCAGACGCAGGAACAGAACCTGCTCAAGATGGTTGATGAGTTCAACGCCAAGAATCCGAACATCAAGGTCAAACCCGAATTCGGCGGATCGTACAGCGATATTCGCAAGAAGATCCTGGCAGCGATTACGGCCGGCACAACACCGGATATCGCCGTCGCCTACACCAACCAGGTAGCCGAATATGCCAATGCCGGAAAGATCGTTGCCCTCGACGATTACATCAATAGCGTCAAGTACGGTCTGAGCAAGGCCGACTTGGACGACCTGTATGCTGCCTATCTGGCCGTTGACCGTAATCCTACCCAGGGCAACAAGCTGATGAGTCTGCGCACCAGCCCCAGCATGGAGGTCATGTTCTACAACATTGACATGTTGAAGTCGCTCGGTTTTGATGGCAACCCGCCGCAGACCTGGGATGACTTTGCCAAGATGTGCAAGGCTGCTGGAGCAAAGGGGCTGAAAGGCTATGCCCTGAGCATCAGTGCCTCAACCTTTGCCGGCTGGCTCTTCACCCGTGGTGCCGATGTTATCTCTGCTGATGGCAAGAAGCCCACCCTGAACAGCAAAGAAGCCGTGGATGCCATGACTTTCCTCAAGGATTTGATTGACAATGGCTGCGCCTACCAGATTGCCGAGCGCTATGGCGATCAGACGGATTTTGCCAACGGCAAGGTGATCTTCACCTTCGGCTCCACCGCCGGCTTGCCCTACTATCGCGATGCTATCCAGGATAAGACGACCAACAAGCAGAAGTTCGAGTGGTCCATCGCACCCTTCCCACACACAACCAAAGACCCCGTCGTCGACATGTATGGCCCGAGCTGGACGATCTTCAAGAGCACACCGGAGAAGCAACTGGCAGCCTGGCTGTTCCTCAAGTGGTTTACCGAAACAGATCAGACGGCCAAGTGGTCGGCCATGACCGGCTACTTCCCGATGCGCAAGTCGGCGGCACAATCCGATGTGGTCCAGAAGCAAATGGCAGACCTGCCGGTCTACAAGAAGGCGTTTGACTTCCTACCCTATGCCAAGAGCGAGCCAAACATCTCCTCGTGGGAGGCCATACGCAACATCATTACCGATGCCATCACCGCGGTGGTGACGGGCAAGATGACACCACAGGCGGCGCTAGACGATGCACAAAAGAAAGCCGAAAGTGCGATGGCCGGGCAGTAGTCGGTCGCCAGCAGTCCGTTGTCGGAACCGGGCCCGCAGAGCGGGCCCGGTTCTTTCTCTCAGATGGGGGATGGCGGCAGCGGGAAAAGGCCGGGCAACATTTTAAGGTTTGAACCCTTGACGCTAGCGACGGGGATGGCTATAATGGAGACGACAGGTAGATGCTATATATTGTATCTGATGACTGGTAATATACAATATGTTGTATTTCTGAACAATGAGGAGCATGTGCGAGCATGGAGAACCGGGTCTATGTCAGCGTGTGTGGCAATATTGGGGCCGGCAAGACCAGCCTGGTCGAGCGGCTGTGTCAGGAATTCGGTTGGCAACCCTACTACGAAGGTGTGGTTGACCATCCCTACCTGGATGACTACTATCGTGACATGCAACGCTGGGGATTCCATACCCAGATTTATTTCCTGACGGCGCGCCTGCGCCAGCAGCAGGAGATCGCCAGAATTGCCACGTCCGTCTGTCAGGACCGGAGCATCTACGAAGATCATGAGATATTCGCCCGCAGCCTCACCAGCCTGGGCATCATGAGCCAACGCGATTACCAGACTTACCGCTTGCTCTTCGAAGCCATTACCCCCTACATCTCGCGCCCCAATCTGCTCATCTACCTGCGCGCCTCGTTACCCACGCTCATGGAGCGCATTAGAATGCGTTCACGTACCTATGAGACGACCATAACCGCCGATTACCTTGAGCATCTGAACCAGCACTACGAAGACTGGATGGGCCGTTTTGACATTTGCCCGTTGCTTGTCCTCGATGCGGACAGGCTGGACTTTGTGAACCGGCACAGAGACCTGATGCACATCTTCGAGCAAGTGCATAAGATGCTTGGCTTCAGAGCACAAAGCCTGGGCCTGGCGGCCAGTGCTGCCGTGTCACAACCGCTCATCGCCACGCCGGCTCCTGTCAGCCGCGGCTCCTAGACGATCCACCCCGGCTCATGAGGCAACCGCTCTCTATCTGCACTCTTGGCAGCTTTGTCAATGCCGATCCACAGGTAGTTTGGTCGGAGAGAGCGCAGGCAGATCACGCGTACCCCGATCTTTTTGCCGTCAATGCCATTTGTCGCGGCGTTGACATAACAGGTGTTGGGAGATTGCCCGAACTTTTCACGATAGCGTGCGGCGGCCTGTTCAATCTTCCTCTCCAGCGGTTTGCGGGGATCATCATCGTACCATAACAAACCGGTCTGCATCCTATCTCCTCCTGACAGATAATAGAACATATGTTCTATTATCATCATAGCACAAGAGACGATTGCTGTCAAGAGTTACTGACATAGTAACTGTTCACCGTTCGCGTTTACAATCACTGGCCGTTTGCTGTATAATGCCATCGTCATCAATGACCATGATGGTGTAATGGGGATCGCCTCGGGAGGTATGAGGTTGCTTCATGTTTGTTATTGGCACAGCCGGACATGTTGACCACGGCAAGTCAACCCTGATCAAAGCTCTCACCGACATTGATCCCGACCGTCTGCGGGAAGAGAAAGAACGCGGCATGACCATTGATCTGGGCTTTGCCTGGTTGCGTCTCCCCAGCGGACGTGAGGTGAGCATCGTGGACGTGCCCGGCCATGAGCGCTTCATCAAGAATATGCTGGCAGGCGTGGGAGGCATTGATGTTGCTCTTCTGGTTGTCGCTGCCGATGAAGGCATCATGCCGCAAACCGAGGAACATCTGGCCATCCTTGACCTGCTCCAGGTGAGCCGTGGGGTGGTTGCCCTGACCAAGAGTGACCTGGCCGATGCCGACTGGTTGGCTTTGGTACGCGAGGATGTGCAGAATCGTCTCTTGTCAACCACCCTGGCTGACGCGCCGGTTATCCCTGTGTCGGCCGTCACAGGCGCCGGACTTGCCGACCTCCTGGCAGCTCTCGATCATCTGCTCGATCGAACTACGCCGCGCCGTGATGTGGGGCGACCGCGCCTGTCCATTGACCGCGCCTTCACCGTGGCGGGCTTCGGCACCGTCGTCACTGGTACGCTGATTGACGGTAAGCTACACGTCGGCCAGGATGTTGACATTATCCCCGTCGGCCGACAGGGCAGACCACTGCGTAGCCGCGTGCGCGGCTTGCAAACGCACAAGACAAAGGAGGAGATTGCCTATCCTGGATCACGGGTGGCCATCAATCTTGCCACCATCGAGGTTGACGATCTGAGGCGTGGTGATGTCGTGACGACGCCCGGCTGGCTGGAGCCGACGATGCTCATTGATGTTCGTCTCCGCCTGATCAAGAGCCTCTCGCAGCCAATTGCCCACAATACGCCGGTTACTGTCCATACAGGTGCAGCCGAATGCGAGGCCAGGGTGAGTCTGTTGCAGGCCGATGAGCTTGCCCCTGGCGAGACGGCCTGGGCACAGCTTCGTCTCGAGCGGCCGCTGGCCGTCGTGCGCGGCGATTTCTTTATTATCCGCTCACCAAACACGACGCTTGGTGGGGGGCAGATCATTGATGCCCATGCTCGGCGGCACAGGCGTTTTCATCAGCAGGTCATTGCAACCATGGAGACGATGGCCCAGGGGACACCTGAAGAGGTGCTCTTACAAACGCTGGACGCGCAGCCGCCGCAAGAGCTCGGTGCCATCGCCGAAAAGAGTGGGCAGACACTCGCCGACGTACAGCGCCTCATTGCTCAACTGGCGGTGAAAAACCAGGTGATCGTTTTCGACGACGACCGTGCTCCACTCACGGCGCGCTCGCTGGTCAGCTCACTGGTCGGCTGGAACGAGTTTGTCGAGCGGGTGAAGCAGACCTTGGCTGCCTACCATCGCCAGTTTCCTCTGCGCCAGGGTATGCCGCAGGAGGAGCTCAAGAGCAGACTGGCCTTGAGCACACGGGTCTTCACCGCCAGCCTGGAGCGGCTGCTCGTAGACCGGGTTGTGGCGACACACGGCAGCCTTGTGCACCTGCCCGATCATCAGGTACATTTCACCGCCCAACAGCAGGCAGCAGTCGAGCGGTTTTTTGCCCAGTTGGCACGGTCGCCCTACACCCCACCAGGACGCGCCGAGATTACTGCCCTGCTTGGCGACGAGATGCTGAACGCGCTGATTGATCAGGGGCGGCTGATCAAGGTTAGCGAGGATGTACTCTTCGCTGCCGATGCTTATCACGCCATGCTTGACGGTGTGATCGCACGCATCAAGGCTCAGGGACGCACCAACGTAGCCGATGTGCGCGACCTCTTCAACACCAGCCGCAAGTATGCAATTGCATTCTTAGAGCACCTCGATCAGCAGCGTGTCACGCGGCGCGACGGCGATGATAGGGTTCTTGGCGAGAATGCTCCTGGCCCATGAGCAAGCGAAGCGATCGAGGGGCTGCTGCTTCCGCCTGCATGGGCGGGCCGGGGGGAGAACCTGCCGCAGAAAACCCCGCCGCCGAAGTCGGCAATTCTGGCACACAATCAGGAGGATCGCCCCAGGTGCGGTTGCGGACCGGCGTCGGCATTCTTGTGATGCTTGCTGCTTTTCTCGCCTACGTCGCCACGATGGCTCCGGGCCTCACCTGGTTGCATGACGGCGCCGACGGCGGCGACCTGGCCGCAGCGGTTATGGTGTCGGGCGTTCCTCACCCGGCCGGTTACCCTACCTATCTGCTTCTGGCCCAGGTCTTTGCTTCTATCCCAATTCGCGATGTGGCATATCGCCTCAACCTCATGTCGGGGGCCTGCGCTGCCTTCAGTGTCGGATTAGTCTACCTGCTTGTCCTTCACACGTGCCGATCCTCTGTCGCCTCGACTGCCGTGGCCAGCATCTCTCGTGCTCATCTGATGATTGGCAAGATGTGGACATGTCTGCAATGCTGCCCCGTTGCGGTCGCTGCATCGGTCGCGCTGATGTTTGCCTTTTCACCGGTTTTCTGGTCGCAGGCAGTAATAACCGAAGTCTATGCGCTGAACGCCCTCTTTGTGGCTGCGCTGCTTCTGGTTGCCCTTGCTGTCTCCCGGCACAAGGTGCTGCTGTGCTTCATTTTCGGCCTGGCGCTTGGCAATCACCTGACCACCGTCCTGCTGATACCCACACTGGTCATCATGGCCGGCAGTGGACAGATGGCGTCACCGATGCAGCGGAAGCGCTCCTGGGCGAACATTGCCTACCCCGCGCTGGCATTGTTTGCCGGCCTGTCTGTCTATCTAATCCTGCCTTTGCGAGCGGCTGCTGATCCTCTGGTCAATTGGGGCCAGGCGAGCACCCTGTCCGGCTTTCTCTGGACAATCAGTGGTGGGCCGTATCGCGCTTATGCTTTCGGCCTGCCGCTCGCCGATGTGCCGGGGCGGCTGGCAGCCTGGGCAGCGTTGCTGATTGAGCAGTTCGGCTGGGTGGGCGTGACCCTGATGTTGCTCGGCCTATGGGATATGCTGACCGGGGGTGTGAAGCATGCTGGCGGCGACCGGGTGGCTATAGCCGATCGTATAGCGGATACCCGGTGTGGCTGGGGATTGCTGCTGACGTTCATTCTTTACAGCGTCTACGCACTAGGTTACCGAACGGCGGATTCATATCTGTACATGATACCCGCCTACCTGGTGGCAACGCTGTGGCTGGGACGTGGTTTGTTCATCGTTGTGGCAGTGTTCATGTCCTGGGTTAGACGGCAGACACTCACGCTGCCACGAGAGGGCACGTTGGTGCTAATGGCAGGCATAGCCCTCTCTCTGCTACCTCTTGCACAACTGACCGGCCATTGGAGCACGGCCGATGCCAGCCGCGATCACTCGGCACAACAGTATGCGGAGGAAGCTCTGCACAGCGTGCCAGATGGCGCAATCATCATTACCGCCAGCGATGAACACACATTTGCCTTGTGGTATCAGACGGTGAATAGTCACCGCGATGTGCTTGTCGTTGATCGCGACCTGACCCAGTTCGACTGGTATCGCCGGCAGGTTCAGCGGCGAATCACCGAATCACCGGCCCCGTCCGATGCCGTCCAATCGGCGCAGTATGTTGTTCGTATGATCAAAGAGGTAGCTGCGCGGCGGGCTGTCTACCTGGCTGATGAGGATGCCGTCTTGCTGCAGACGTTTCGCTGGCAGAAAGACGGATTATTGTGGAAGCTCCAATGGGAAGAGGAAGACAAACAGTCGTCTATCTTGGAATCATCAGGTGAATGGCATGGGCTATGCATCGGATAGGGAGCATGACCCCCCACCGGGTATGGATGCCGGCGTGGAGCGCACCATTGTGACGATTGGTCTTGGCGTTGTGCGCCACTGGCTGCTGATCGTGACAATGGCGCTGATCGTCTTCGTTTCCCTACCACTTATGGCGCCATTTCTCATGGCCAGTGGTCGTCAGGAGATGGCGCAGGTCATCTACAACGTGTACCGCGTCACCTGCCATCAGGAGCCGGCACGTTCGTTTTTCGTAGCCGGGCCTCGTCTGACCTATACCTGGTCGGAGATCGAGACCATGACCGACCTCCGCCCGACATCAGCCTACCTGGGTTCGCCCCAGATCGGCTACAAGATGGCCTATTGTGAGCGCGACACAGCGACCTATCTTGCCATGCTGCTCGGCGGATTGGTGATCGGCTTGCTGGGACGACGGGCACCCCGCCTGCCGTTGCGCCTATATGTGCTGTTTGTCCTGCCAATGGCCGTTGATGGTCTGACGCAACTGAGTGGGCTACGGGAGAGTACATGGCTGCTGCGCGTGCTCACGGGTGGACTATTCGGGCTGGGAACGGCCTGGCTGCTCTATCCGGCGCTCGACGACATCATGCGACAGATGGCAAAGGACCTGTCCACCCGCCTCACACAGGTCTAGCCGTAACTGTTCATGTTTACCCTGGAAGCAGGTGCATCGGCATGCCTATACCCTCCCGCAGGTAGGGAGCAACCGGCGTGTCGCCTCTCCCTCCCCCGCTCGCGGGGAGGGAGAGGGTAGGGGCATTCCAGTAAAAGTCCTGTTACCCTAACCGTGAACAGTTACATCTAGCCTGAGCTGTACGGGGTCCCATGCATACCTGTGCGGCGGGCGACCGCGAAAAGACCGACACAGGCAGGCCTGCCATGCGCCCGACAGCATGCTTAGGGAAGATGCACAGATCCCCGTTCATGGGCGCACGGCAAGGCAACGCTGCTGTGCTACCGATTTCGTACGTAGGCGAGCCGACGCAGGCCAATTCCCAGGCCAAGCAGACCGGCAGCCACAAGCACCAGCAACTCCACGGGCAGGCGGTTGCCACTCGCGGGCAGGGCGGCCGCGGTTGGCGCAGGAGCTGGCGTTGTTGTCGCGACGATGAACGTGGCCATGTTCTGGGCGTGTTCCCATACGGTGAGGGCACCACCCTCACCGGTGGCCGGCTTCGTGCTGTTGCCGTTCAGACCCAGCGTGGTCAGCCTGGCCATGTCGGTGGCGAGAGGTAGGGCTGTCGCAGCATCCGGCGCCTTGATGACGGCCAGAGCCTTGTCGCGAGCCTGTGTTGCCCAAGTAACAACGTTGTTCGCTGTATCAACGACATGAGGGCTGTGCAGCTTGACGTTAGCCGATGCATCGGGAGTGCCGGCAGCAAACCCGGCGTGTTGAGCCGTCCCTTTGGCATACTCGAGCAGACCAAAGCCGTCGCCAGGATTCTCGGTCTTTCCGTCGCCATTGAGGTCCCCGAAGTTCGGTCCCTTACTCCCCTCGATGATGTTAACCACGTGCTCGGTGTGCATCTTCGCCGTTGCCAGATCACCGGCCTTCAAGGCATCGAGGGCAAAATTGGCGTGCTGAGAAGCAAGCTGCGCCTGCTTGAGGGTGCCGATGGCCAACCCTGTCTGATTGGGAGCAGATGCCCACTGATAGTCCAAATGTCGGATATGGGCCAGTGCCTGAGCTGGGGCGCCTGGAGCCTCAAGGATGACGGAGCCTTTGGGGGCGGCGGCGAGCTTGTCGGCGTCCTTCTCGCTGGTGATGACGAACGCGCTGTAGAGCCCGACGAGATTCTCTCCGGTCGGTGATGTGTAGGTCATGTCGGCGCTGCCGTCGGCAGCAACGGTCAGAACGCCTGTATTGACTTTCTTGCTGCCATCGCTGTTGACCAGCCAGCCGACGTAGACGTTGCCTGCAGCAGGTGGTGTCAGGCCGGTGACCTTGATGACAATCTTATCGCTAATTGCTTTGTCATCGCGCGGTGTTACTGTTCCGGCGGGCGCCGCCAGAGCAATGCCGGTCGTCAGCAGTGACAGGATAACGGCCAGAGCAACTACGATCCAAAGTGTGCGTTTCATGGTTAAATACTCCTCCTTAACTTATATTTAACTCTACAATAATCGCCCCCGCCGTCGTTGTGGCGAGGGCACCAGGAACAGGCGTTAGTTGTTTGGCGCTCCGGCCTTGATCCAGTCGAAGATCTTCTGTACATCGGCGTCGCTGAGCTTCGGGCCGCCAAAGGGCATCACGCCGCTTTTGGTCAAGGTGTAGATCGCGCTGCCGTCTGGATTGCCGGGGACGATGTCGGGGGCGTTGTTGCCACCTTTCATGGCATTCTGATAGGACTCCAAACTCAGGCCTGAGCGTGGGCTGTTGCCGCCGTGGCAGCGAACACAGCGTGTTTGGAAGATTGGCTGGATGTCTTTCGAGAAACTTACCGACGCGGCAGCAGTGGCAACTGTTGCCGTTGCCGCTGGGGTTTGGGGCGTGCCTGCTGTGGCCGTCGCCGCAGCCCTGGTTGCTGTCGGCGCGGCCGGTGCGCTGGTTGCCGTTGCTGCTGTGGTTGCCGTTGCCGGGGCGGGCAACCTGGTAGCGGTCGGCGGAGCCGGCACTGCTGTCGGTGTGGGCGTCGCACCACAGGCAGCGATCACGAGCATGAGAGCAGCCACGATTCCCAAGGTTAGTGGCCATGTCCGACGCCAGATAGGGTGAGTCATGATCCGGTAACCTCCATGTTTGATCTTGAAACCTCTACCACTTGCTGAGTATGTGCCTCATCCAGTCTTCTCTTTTGGCCGACTGTTGTTGCCACAACTGCACAGCACGGCAGCAACCCGATGTGCTTGCAGAGCCGGTAGAACATCGGCCTGTAACAATCATACACCATTGATGGATAATAGTCAATGACTAATATTTTGCAAAATGACGCTGGCAGAAGAAGTCAGGACGTTCTTTCCCCGGCGGCACTATTCTCGTGAAAACCGGTGGCCAGGCTGCCACGTCGGCCGTCGAGTGTGGCGTAGAGTAGGGTGTGGGCATTGCGCCGGAAGTCTCGTTAGCCGAACGCTGTATGGTTGGCTGCTCTGCAGCCGTTGTCGGTGCGGGCCGATGGTGATATAATCGGCGTGCATCTGCCTGGCTGGCAGAATCCCCGGCGGATGCAGGGGGCTTTTCTACCTGTTCTCTTCTAGCCGCCGACGCCGAACCGGCCAGTTGCCACACGCGGTACGTAGCCAGGCGTCATTGCAGCGCCGGGTGTGTCCTCGGGCTGGGGGCAATAATCGTCTCTAAGGAGGACTACTCTCATGATCAGCAAAGCCGTCTACAATCAGGCGCGCGCTAAGGCCCTTGAATATCTGAAAAAGGCCAACATCGTCATCACCCCTGAAGAGGTCGAACGGATTGAGGTCGCCGACTTCGGTCTGGGCGATGTGTGGAATGTCGGCCTGCAGCTTCTCGTCTATGTCAACACCGAACGTGTATGTGCCAAAGAGCTGATCTGCCTGCCCTGGCAACTGTGCCTTGAGCATCAACATCCTCCGGTCAAGGGGCAACCGGGAAAAGAAGAAACGTTCCGCTGCCGCTGGGGCACCATGTACCTCTATGTCCCCGGCGAGCCCACACCCAATCCCAAGGCCAGACCGCCACAAGAACGGCGGCCATACCTCACGGTGTGGCACGAGATCGTCCTCAGGCCCGGCGATCAGTATACGTTGCCACCCAACACCAAACATTGGTTTCAGGCTGGCGAAGAAGGAGCCATCGTTTCCGAGTTCTCTACCCACAGCGACGATGAGAGCGACATCTTCACCGATCCGTATGTCAGCCGCATTCCGGTTATCGTCTAGTGAGCCACGAATAAGGGGATTGCCATGCCTGTCGCGTAGTACCCACGAATGGAGATAGCAAAGGCGACTCTATGCCGTCGGGCATGGCAGCCCGGTCATCTATTTGCAGCAGAAAAGCTCATTGGCGTCGAACAGGTGGAAGGCGCGGATGTACTTTTCCATCACGGCCGCGATGCGTTCGACAACGTAGGCATCGGGGTCTGCCAGGATGCGACCGACGTTGTCGTAGAGGGTACGTCGGGCGGCCAGAACGGCCGGGTCCGTCCAGACGTAGCGGGCGCCCGTCTGCACCAGCCAGGCACGCCGCGCCTGCGGCAGGCTCTGGAACGGTTGGCCCTGTTCCCCGGGTTGCAGCCATTTGCGCCAGCGTCCAGAGCGATAGACGGCATCCTCCAGAGCAGGCAGAAAGTCTGATGGCTGCAGGTGTGGCTGAATGCGACAGAGGTCGGCCTCCTTTGCACACAGATCGGCCAGTGCTCTATATTCCTCTACGGTGAACTCCGGTCCCACATTGGCACCTCCCATACCGCTGGCAGGATAGAGCTCTGGATTCTCCACCCAATCCGTGTAGTGTCCCTTGATGAGTGATCCCAACGGGGTGACCAGGTCGCTGAGTTGGCGTGCAACCTGCGGGCCAAAGTAGGTCGTGTGCAGATCGGTGCCGACTTTGCCTACGATGAAGCACGGCCAGGCATGCAGCATGCCGCGCTCGGCCAACCCCTGCCGCAGTGCGGTGATGAAATGGCGGAAGCTGTCCATGTTGACGAGCCCGCCGTGGACTTCCTCCGTTCCGACCTCATAGGCAACCGACGCGCGGCCCAGACGCCGACGCTCAACCTCGGCATATTCAATGAGATCAAGTGTGCGCTGCACGACGACAGAGATGGGTACGGGCGTGCCCGGAGGAAGGGTGCGATCAACGGTGGGGTCAATGTGCAGTAACTGGTAACCGGCCTCCAGGCAGGCGCGAAGGCTCTGCTTGACCTCGCTCATCGTCTCTGTCAGTGATAGTTGATCAACGGTGTGGCGATCCTTCAGCCACGGCCCGCCGTGATCGAGGCATGGATAGAGCGGCCCTTGCCAGTTATAGGCAGCCGCCACCTGCTGCATCTCCTGTACAAAGCGCTGTGGCGTCCAGCCGGTATAGCCCCCGTCGCGATCAACCTGGTTGAGTGTCGCGGCAAAGAGCATGGGAGCATTGTTGCGAGCTGCCACAATCACCCCGGCTTTGAGCACGGCGCTCGAGTTGGGACAGACGGCCAGCAGCGTCACCTGGATGGCGCGTTGCCGACGCAGTTCGATCATGCGTTGCACAACAAGATTAAGCGGCAACACCGGACGTTTCCCCCTCGGCTACAGTGTAACCACTGCTGTGAGGTTGCGCGGCCCGTCTGGGTCAAGCCCCTTGGCCAGCGCCCGCTCGAAAGCGAGCAACTGCAGCACCGGCAAATAGAGCACCAGACGATCGGCTGTGGGTAAGCCTGATCCGAACTGCACCGCATGAGATGGCCTTCCCGACAGGAGATGAATCGGTTCATCGCTGAGCGTCAAGATACCGGCTCCAAGATGTTGCATATCACCGAGTACTGCCGCCTCTTGTGCCTGTGCTGTCTCGGATAACAGCCCGATGACCAATGTACTGTCGTCAACCATTGACTTGGGGCCATGGCGGAACTCAAGGCTATGATAGGCTTCACTGTAGGAGAGTGACATTTCCTTCATCTTGAGCATTGCTTCACAGGCCAGGCCATAACATGGCCCATTGCCCAGGAAGAAGAAGCGTTGCCAGGCTTGATCGGCGCCCAGATTACGCGCCAGGTCACGATAGTCGGTAATCAGGCAGCGGCCGATTTCAGGGAGCGCTGCCAGACGTTGCCCGGCATGGCTGTCGCCGGCAAGGGCGGCGACCAGGAGCTGGCAAACGATAAGCATACTGGCAAAGGAGCGGGTTTGGGCTACACTCTGCTCCTGGGCGCCGGGAACGGCGAGCGTCAGAGTGGCCATGTGTGCCAGGGAACTATCCGGATAGCAGGTGATAACAACAACGGCCTGGCCGCCGCGACGGCGGAAGGCCTCGACAGCGTTGATGGTTTCGGTTGTCTCGCCAGAGCGAGAAATAGCGACGAGCAGCGTCCGGTCAGGCTGGGGCATCACCGTGTCGGTAAAGAGCCAGACCTCAGAGCCTGGGGCGGCGGAAGCTGCCCAGCCGCGCTGTCTGGCCAGTGCAGCCGCAGCAAGGCTAAGATAGTATGTCGAGCCGCAACCGGTGAACAGGATGGCTGAGGGCGATGCCGGGGTCGGCAGCGTTTGCATGGCCGCCGCTGCACGCCCGACCTCAAGGGCTTCAGCCCAAGCCTCGGGCTGACTGAGGATTTCGCGCAGGGTATGCTGTCCGCGCTGTATCATGAATGACTCCTGATAGTGGTGTGTATGATGAGATGGTGCCGTCAGCTATCTTAGCACAGATGGGGGTAAAGCTCAACAGGAACTCGCTGGGGCAACTGTTCACGGTTAGGGTAACAGCACTGTCACCGGAATGCCCCCCACCCCGGCCCTGCCATTTGACCCTCCCGCAGGTTTGGGTAACCTGCAGGGGGTATGGGGGCAGCGGCGGAAAGGGGGGGATGAGGATACAGGGATGCCGAACAAAAGTGGAGAGGGCCATCATGCCTGTAATCAAGGTCAGATGCCCCTCTCCTATATACGGCTTGGCGAGCCAGGAAGGCAGGTTATGTTCCCTATCTGCGGCGGTTGCGGCGCCTGGGAGGCGTCGGCGGCGACAAGCGCGCGCTGCTGCCACCTGCAGACTGCATGACACGGTGCAGTTGTGCAAAAAGCTCATCCGGTTCGGTGGTTTTGACAATGTAGGCCTGGGCGCCGGCCTGCAAGGCTTCCGCCATGTCTTTGTCGTCTTCCGAAGCTGTCAGCATGACGATGCGGGCCTTGGGCTGCTCTGCCCGAATACGGCGTAGTGTTTCGAGGCCGTCAATGTCGGGCATACGCACATCGAGGATGATGATATCGGGCTTGAAGACACGAGCCTGTTCAAGTGCCTGTGTGCCGTTCTCTGCTTCGCCCACTACCGTAAAATCACGACGGGCAGCGAAAAGGCTCACCAACCCTCGGCGGAACAGGGAATGATCGTCGGCAACCAGCAATCTGATTGGCGACATCGAATCCTCCATCATTGGATGACCATGTCAAGATGCACGGATGCCAGGTCGGACCTGCACAGGTGTCGCCGGGTAACTGTTCACGTTTACCCTGGAAGCAGGTGCATCGGCATGCCTATACCTCTCGCAGGTTTGGGTAACCTGCGGGAGGGTCAAACCCACAGGTAGGGAGCAACCGGCGTGTCACCTCTCCCTCCCCCGCGGGCGGGGGAGGGAGAGGGTGGGAGCATTCCAGTAAAAGTCCTGTTACTCTGACCGTGAACAGGTACGTCGCCGGGGGAATTGGACGGCAGCGGCCCCATGCCCCCCTTCTTTGTGCCCTTACCGGCAAGTTGGGGCGGGAGTCAAGGCCAAGAACCACTACCGCTATAGACGTATCATGCGACGGCCACATGTCGCCGGGGGCCAGGGAGGATGAGCCTGACCGGAGTGGTACGCCCGCCCATGGCAGCAGGGTCGTCTCGTGTTGGCACATTATGCCGGTAACGCGCTGGAAGCACAAGGCGCATGTGGGTTGTTTTGAGCAGCAAAACGGGCCATTTGGCCGATGGCCCAAAAGCACTGGAATGGGGGTTCTTTCGGGTGATAGGCGTCAAGTTGAATCCGGGGCATCTGAGGTCGTCTCGTTGGCCACGAGCCCTTCGCGCAGGGCATAGGCGGCGGCCTGCGTCCGGTTTTGGACGTGCAGTTTGCCAAGGATGTCGGCCAGATGATTCTTGACCGTGTTGACGGTAATGTTCAGGCGAGCTGCGATCTCCTTGTTGGTTGCACCCTGCGCCACCAGGCGCAAGACATCCATTTCACGCTGGGTGAGCAGCTCATTCATCCCGCCGTGCCTGCCGCCTTCTGACATCTGACGCAACAGACTGGCCGCAACAACGCCGGAGACGGCTGTCTGGCCGATCATGGTGGAGCGAATGCCGCGAAACAGGTCGTCGGGCTCACACGTCTTGAGGAGATAGCCTTGCGCCCCTTCGCGAAGCGCTTCGAGGAGGTCGGTATCGCTTCCCGATGCCGTGAGCATGATCACCCGTGCGTCCGGTCGCTCGGCCCTGATACGGCGCAAGGCCTCTAACCCACTCATGACGGGCATAATGACATCGAGGAGAATGATATCGGGTTTCAGCTCTCTGGCTTTGGCCACCGCTTCTGCGCCGTCTGCTGCTTCGCCAACGACCGTCATATCGGTGCGGGATGCGAACATGCTAACCAAGCCATTGCGGAAGAGACGGTGATCATCTGCAATTAATACTGTGATCGGTGGCATAGAATCAGGATCTCCCCGTTTCTGAAGTTGCATCCCAACGCAGCGTCTGCTTGTGCACTGCATTCGATTGCCCGGTGTAGCCTGGTAGGAATTGCGCGGCGGAATGTAGAAGATGGCCTACGTGATCCGGTGTCCCCAGGCATGAGTGACGCGGTTGAATAGATGACGTGCCGAGATGAGCCGGGGCAGGAGACAATGACAAGAGGGAAGAGGTGAAAACATGTACCCCGACCGGATATGATTCTATCATCATGAGACATGGCTGTCAAGTAAACCTTAAGTAACTCAGACATTTCCAGATAAGGATTATCGCAGGCGTTGCTTGTGCCTGATGAGAGCGCGCAGGCTCTCTTGGGGCGGTCGGCCAACCGCGGTCATGATGTCCTCGATGTTCAGAACCGCATAGCAGTCCCGGGTGTACACGACGACAGGGGCCGCCCCAACCTCACGAGTCAATTGCCGTCTCAGACGGCGAATCCCATGATTGAGCAACTGACGCCCATCTCGCCCTCTCATGACCTGGGCCACGTTGAAGGCCATGCACGTCAGGGTCACCCGCGCCGCAACCACGGCCATGCTGCGACCCCACCGTGCTTTCTCCAGACGCCAACCCTCTTTGAGCTCGCGAAAGGCGATGTTCTCGATGTCCCACCGCTGCCGCCACGTGCTGTACCCCTTCCACCCTGAGGCGAAGGGACGGGTGCTGACCAATCCCCAGGTCGTCTCCTTCATCGCCCCATCGGCTGGCGTCTCATGGATCAGACACCCCCACAGGCGTGCATCCTCTTCCCCATCCTCGGCCGCTGTCTCCCGGAAACTGTCCCACGTGGTCAGATCCTCTCTTGCCGCCACAGCTACCGTCCGCACCTGTTTGTGCCCAGCGACATAACGCACATCGGGATGCTTCTGCCAGCGGCAGGACTCTCGCTGGGCAATCTGCGTCATGTCGGTGAAGATGTCCCGGTCTTCCGGAATGCGCACTAAGGCGTCAATCCCGTCCTCGTACTTCAGACGTGCCAGAAGCGGCCCATCCGCATAGAACGCATCCATCAGAAGCAACCTGACGGCCTCGGGCCCCGCCAGAGAACGCACCTCGTCCACCATCCCCC
>Ga0272448_1003648_pt1 | contig 18208 bp, 17 predicted proteins | sample YNPCB0191_FD_202220 | JGI IMG/M metagenome (GOLD analysis project Ga0272448, IMG submission 202220) | Hot spring sediment microbial communities from Yellowstone National Park, WY, United States - YNP-CB-019-1 | ecosystem: Environmental > Aquatic > Thermal springs > Hot (42-90C) > Sediment... | reverse complement strand
GGAGCGGTGAAAAAGTTAGCTTTCATTTTCCTTGCCATTCTTACACTGCAATGAAAACAGACCCTAACGTATTTAGAGATGTAATAAAAAATGTAAAAGACACACAATACGTTGAAGGTGAAGAAGCTATGATGTGCTGCGGTTTTGCCGGATACTTCTCTGTGGCTAACTATGAAGTAGCTTCTGAGCTTCAAAAAAGAAAAATAGAAGATTTAAGAAAAACTCAGGCAACTTACGTTTTAACCGATTGTCCAGGATGTGTCCTAAATTTAGCAGATGGTATGTATAAGCACGGTCATTATAAAGAAGTTAAAGTTATACACTTAGCAGAATACTTGGCAGAAAGACTTGTAGAGGATGAAAAAAATGAAGGTAAATCTTAAAGAAGAAAAAAATCTCAAATACAGATGTAGAGTTTGTGGCTATGTATACGACCCGAAAAAAGGAGATGAGATTAATCTTATCTCTTTGGGCGTTGAGTTTGTTGATTTACCAGACACTTGGAGATGCCCGGTTTGTAATTACTCTAAAAAAGAGTTTAGAGCTATTAGAAATTAATATATACAGGAGTGAGAAATTACCTCCATATCTAGAATGTTACTGAGGCTGTTTGTAAAAATCCACATCGTCATTCTGAGCGAAGCGAAGGATCTCATTTTTTCTCGATTTTCAAAAGATAAGATCCTTCGACCTACAGCCTCAGGATGACACAGAAAAGTAAGCTTGTGAGAATTTTTACTGCACTCTCATTTTTTCTTGACAGATAGAAAATTTTTTGCATATTCATGTTAGCTTTTTAATTTTTTTACTGCACCTTGGCAATTGAATAGGTAAGCCCACAAAATCTTATATTACGTGAAAATGTGAAGTGTGAGAGGTTTTATAAACGGTTATGGATTAAATAACTTTTCAAGTGTATCTTTCATGTTTCATGCTATATTAGACAGTCAATCTTTCTCATTACATATCCTGACCTGTTATATAATATTTACTATGGAATTTAAAAATATTTTGAAAGAAAGAGAAAATTTTATAAATAAGAACTTAGATAGATTTATTCCCCGTTGCATTCCTGAAGAATTATCTAACGCAATGAGATATTCTTTAGAGGCAGGTGGAAAAAGAATCAGACCTATCTTAGTTATTGAATCTGCAAAGGCTATTAAAGAAAATACAAATATTGAAGATTTTATAGATATATCTATTTCAACAGAATTTATTCATACTTACTCTTTAATCCATGATGATTTACCTGCCATGGATGATGATGATTTAAGAAGAGGAAAGCCAACTTGCCATAAAGTATTTGGTGAGGCTATAGCAATTCTTGCAGGCGATGGACTTTTAACGTATGCTTTTGAAGTTATATCAAACAATAAAAAATTATCAGCTGAAAAAATTGTAAAAGTAATTAATATTTTGTCTCATAATGTTGGAATTTATGGTATGGTTGGAGGTCAAGCAGCTGATATATTGTCAAATTTTAAAGATGTTGAATTTATTCATCTAAACAAAACTGCAAAATTTTTATCTGCATGCTGTCAAATCGGCGGTGTGTTAGCTGATGCTACAGAAGAAGAGATGCTAAAATTAAAAAATTATGGAATAAATATAGGTCTTGCTTTTCAGATATGGGATGATATTTTAGATGAAATCGGAGATGAAGAAAAAACAGGAAAAAGATTACATAAAGATAAAGATAAAAACAAGATTACTTACCCATCTTTGTATGGATTAGAAAAGTCAATACAGATTGCAAAAGATTATGTTGAAAAGGCAAAAAATGAGATAAAAGACTTGAAAAATCCTGAATTTTTGATTAAATTAGCTGATTATATTATTAGCAGAGAGGTTTAGATGAAATACGGAGAAAAAGAAATTCTTGAAGCAAAATTAGAACCATGGCCTAATCCATATCCGGAAAGAAATTATACTATTGATATAACTTTTCCTGAATTTTCTTGCCTTTGTCCAAGGTCAGGGTATCCAGATTATGCGACAATAAAAATAACGTACATTCCGGACCAATACATTGTAGAACTAAAATCTTTAAAGCTTTATCTAAACAAATACAGAAATCAGTATATATCCCATGAAGAGGCTACCAATAAAATTTATGAAGATTTGTACAATCTTTTAAAACCAAGAAAACTTGAAGTTATTGGAGATTGGAATACAAGAGGAAACGTAAAAACAATTATAAAAGTAAGCAGTGAAGATAATAAGTAGTTTATCAAAACCATTTTATTTCAATCAGATTTGGATTATCTTATCGCAATTAAAATAAATTCTATTGCATTGTATAGAAAATTATGGATTTTATAAAACTTACGAAAGAAATTCTTCGGGCTTACGTTCTCGGGATAATAAGGAAAGAGCAGGGGGCGATTGAAACTGTTCCAAAAATTAACGGTGTCATTCTGCAGCCGGCGAAGAATCTACTCTTTTTCTTTTCAGAAAACATTAAAAAATGAGATCCTTCACTACGTTCAGGATAACAAGGAAAGTAAAAATATTGCCATTCTAAAGCCTGTAAAGAATCTCCTACTTTTACTGAATTTCTAACCAGATGTAAAACCTTATTTAGTTTTACAACCATGATTTAAATGTTAGTAATTTCTAACCTGAGTCTTAACTGATATAATAATTACAAAAAAACCAAGAGGCTTTTATGTGGATACTTGGACGGCATGATGAAGGCTATAGAAAAACAAGAAAATCGGTATTAGAGCTTGTTGGAAACACTCCATTAGTAGAACTCAGCAGGTCATTGCCTGAAGATATAAAAAAGAAAAATGTAAAAATTTATGCAAAGTTAGAATCTTATAATCCCGGCGGTTCTGTAAAAGACAGACCGGCAACAAGAATGATAGTTGAGGCAATTAATTCCGGAAAACTAACAAAAGATAAAGTTATCATAGATGCAACATCAGGAAACACTGGAATTGCCCTTGCAATGGTTGGAACAGCCCTTGGATATCAAGTTGAACTTGCGATGCCAGCCAATGTTAGCGAAGAAAGAAAAAGAATCATAAAAGCATTTGGAGCTAAAATTCATTTTACAAATCCACTTGAAAGTACAGATGGAGCAATTATGTATGTCAGAAAGCTTGTTGAAAAGTATCCAGAAAAATATTATTACATAGACCAATACAACAATGATGCAAACTGGAAAGCGCATTTTGATTCTACCGCAGTGGAAATTTGGAATCAAACAGAAGGAAAGATTACTCACTTTGTTGCCGGAATAGGAACAGGCGGCACCGTTATGGGAACTGGCAGAAGATTAAAAATCTTTAATCCGGATATTCAAGTTATAGGCGTTCAGCCGGATAGTCCATTTCATGGCATAGAAGGATTAAAATATATAGAAACTTCCATAAAGCCGGGTATTTTTGATGAAAACAGGCTTGATAGAACTATCTTTATTGGAACTGATATTGCATATCAAAGAGCAAGAGAGTTGTCAAGATTGGAAGGCATATTTGTAGGACAATCTTCCGGTGCTGCTTATGAGGCAGCAATAAAAGTAGCTAGAGAAATTGATGAAGGTGTTATAGTTTTTATCTGTCCTGATGGTGGAGAAAAATATTTAACAACGGCTTTATATGACTACGAATAAAATATCTTGCATCTTACTTGCTGGTGGTCAAAGCAAGAGAATGGGAGAAGATAAAGCATTTTTAAAACTTGACGGAGAAACATTTTTAAAAATAATCGTTAAAAAACTCTATGAAAAATGCGATGAAATTAACCTTTCAATAAATAAAGATGAAGAAATATATCAAAAAGAACTCAATGAATTTCTTAATAAGATAACTTTTATCAAAGATAAAAATCCTTACGATGGTCCATTAAACGCTGTTGCGTCAGTATCAGATAGTATTAATAATCCATATGTGTATATAGCTACTGTAGATACTCCACTTTTAAATCCAGAATTAATTGATTTTTATAAAGAAAAAATCTCAGATTATGATTGCATTCTTCCTATAATCAATGAAAAATACCAACCTTTAAATACGCTTTATAAAAAAAATGCTTTAGAAAAAGCTAAGGAAGTATATAAGTCAAGTAAATCTTTAATGTCTTGGATTGATAAGCTAAATTGCCTAAAATTGTATGAAGATGAAATATCTAAGATAGATAAGAATCTTTTTAGTTATTGGAGTATTAACACAAAAGACGAATATGAAAAATTGAAGAATTTAAAATAATTGAGAAAGTAAGATGTATATCGAGGTTGTTCTAAAATCCACACAGTCATTCTGCAGCCGGCGAAGAATCTACTACTTTTATTGAATTTCTCACCCAACTATTATTATAACTCAAATTTTCTTTACATCTTCCATAATTTCACCATCTTTTAATTTTATGATCCTTTGAGTTCTTTCTGCTAAATCGATCTCGTGAGTTACCATAATTATAGTTTTTCCTTCTTTGTTTAGATTTTCAAATATTTCCATAACTATTTCGGTGTTTTTTGAGTCAAGATTGCCCGTTGGTTCGTCTGCGATAATTACCAATGGGTTGTTTGATAAAGCTCTTGCAATAGATACCCTTTGCTGTTCTCCACCTGATAGCTCGTAAGGTCTTCTGTATTGCTTTTTTCCAAGTCCAAGTTTTTTGAGATTTTTTATTGCTATATCTACTGCCACAGATTTTTCCACTCCGCTTTTTAACATTGGAACCATAACATTTTCTAAAGCTGTAAGTTCATTTATTAGATAATGAAACTGAAAAACAAACCCAAATTTTTTGTTTCTTATTTCTGAAATTCTTTTTTTATCCTTAAAATTTATCTCTTGATTTTCAACAAAAACTTTTCCGTCTGTTGGCTGGTCTAAAAGTCCAAGAATGTATAACAATGTACTTTTTCCTGAACCGGATGGACCTATGATGCCTATAAACTCTCCTCGTTTTACTGAAAGATTAATATTTTTTAAAATATGTTCATTAGCGATAAACTTGTTTATATTTTCTACTTTTATAATTTCCATCATCCACCACTTCTAAAAATATCAACAGGATTTAACTTAGATGCTTTGTAAGATGGATAAAAAGATGCCAGTATGGAGAAAAACATTGAAAAAACAAAGCCATAAACAAAGTAAAGAATACTTCTGTCAAGAATAAAACCTTTTGCTCTTATTAAACCTTCAACGTCTATTTTTAAGCTTGATAGCCATTCTTGGATAGAATAGCCAAGTATTGCTCCTATTATGTAGCCAAAAAAGCCAATGATTACACCTTGAAATGTGAAGATTTTTATTATTTCATCATCTTCATACCCAACGGTCTTTAAAATTGCTATATCTTTTTTCTTTTCCATAACTGTCATCATTATGATGTTAAAAATTCCAAAAGCTGATACTATTAAAATAGCAAATACTATCATGTATGTGATGTAGTTTTGGATTTTAAAAAGCTGTAAAAAGTTTTTGTATGCAAACTGCCAGCTTTCAGTGTAATAACCGGTCTCTTGAGAAATTAATCTTGCTAATCTTTCTGCTTTATTTACGTCTTTTATCTTAAATATTAGCTCATTAACTTCATTTGGTCTTTGAAGCATGGTTTGAAGCGTTCTAAGGTTTAGATAAACTCTTGTTTGGTCTAAGTTTGTAATTCCTGAGTTGAAAAAATCAACAACTTTAAACAGATGGGTGTTTCCGTTTGGGGTTGTTAGTATTACTTTCTTTCCTGTTTCGTATATTCCAAGGTCTTTGGCAAGAAGTTTACCAATGATTATGCTGTTTTCGTCTGCTAATAAAACGTCTAATCGTTTATTTTCTATAAATTTATCTATTACTGATGCTTTTCTTTCCAAATTTGGGTCTATACCAATTAATGACCCAGACTTTTCAACCGTTCCATATTTTAATATACCTTGACTTACAAGATGTGGTGCTACACCAAGAATATCAGGATTGTTTGAGTACTTTTCTATTATAAATTTGTAATCTGTGATTTTATCCTTTTTTTCAGGGGGTTTAGACCCAAGAATTACTGGAATAATTTTATCACCAAAGTAAATTTTTAAAATTCTATCCGGTATATCTTCCGGTTTAGTTTTAAGTGTAATGTGTGCGTTTAGGTCTATTGCTTGCTCTACAAAGTATTTTTGAAATCCATTCATCAATGAAGCCATAACTATAAAAGCTGCAACACCGATTCCAACACCAAAAATCGAGACAAAAGTCTGTCTTTTTCTTTCAACTAAAAACTTTAAAGCTAAAAAAAGTATATGATACATCTTATTTACCAATAACTATGGTTTGACCTTCGTTTAAACCACTTAAAACTCTTAGATAACCATTATATTTTTCTTTATCAACTTCTACTTTTACATTCTTGATTTCTCCATTTTCTAACAATTTGACATAGCCGTTTTTATAAGCATTCTCCGGAATAAACAAGCCAGAAACCTTTCCTAAAATTATATTAGATTCTACCGTCATGTTTAACAAAACAGGTCTGTCATAGTTAACATCTGCTTTAACTTTGACCGTCCTTGAATTTTTGTCAGATTGAGACTCTATAGTTTTGATTTTTCCAGTGAAAACTTTATCCGGATAAGAATCAAGCTTTACGAGAACTTCCATTCCTTCTTTAAGCAGTGGTGCATACTCTTCATCTACCAATAAAACCGTCTCTGTCTTATCTAAACTTCCAATAGCAAAAAGCTGATTGTTTTGAGAGATGTTATTTAGATAGTCTCCTTCATTTACAAATTTTCTTAAAACTTTGCCATCTGTTGGAGATTTTATATAGTATTTATCAATCTCTTTGGCAACTTCTGACTTTTTAGCTTCAGAGCTTTTTAGCTGATAAGACAAGTCTTTTAAACTATCTTGATAGTTTGCAACCGCTTTCTCATAATCTCTCTTGGCTACTTCTAAATTTTTAGCTACCTCATCAAACTGCTCTTTTGGAATCAGCCCTTTCTCAAATAAATTTTTTCTTCTCTCGTAAACCTTTAAAAGATTTTCATAGTTTGCTTTTTTCATTTCTATATTTTCGATAAACTGCTTTCTAAAATCTGAATTTTCAGAAAGTTTTTGTTTGATAAGCTGTGCTTGAAACTCTATATCTTTTAGATTTTCATAAAGTGTAGGATTTGATATTTTCGCAAGGATTTGACCTTTCTTTACTTGGTCGTTTTCCTTTACGTATAATTTTTCAACGTAGCCAGAAACTTCCGATTTAACTATTACGCTATTTTCACTATCTATATATCCTGAAGCATAAATAGATTTAACAACCTCTTTTTTCTCAAGCTTATAAGTTTCGTATCCGTTTTTGCTTTTGTTATAGAAGAAAAGTAAAGCTATTGATAATAAGAAAATCGCAAAAATTAAAAATATTTTTTTCATAAATCAACCTCTGTTTTGGGAAGATATTATATTTTTTTTAGCATATGTAAATAATATACGTCGGGTTAGAAATTCAATAAAATCATGAGATTCTTCGCCGGCTGCAGAATGACGAATAAGGCAATCGTTAACATACTTTCACTTTCTTTGTCATCCTGAGGCCGTAAGGCCGAAGGATCTCATTTTAAATTTTATAAAAACCACTAATTTCTCACCCAAAGCATATAGAAATACTGCCAATTCAAAATATTATTATAGCTTAATTATAGATTAGTTTAGGAAATTTAATTACTTTTTGATTGTAAGATTTTTAATTTCAGTGAATCAGTGTATGTTGTTTGAAAAATTGATATGAGGCGGAGATTCTTTTACAGAATTTGATAAAGTTTTTTTAATATTCACCTGTCGTTCAATAACTTAATTAATAAAAATTTGGACTCCCGAGACCTTTTAAAGTCTCGGGATATTTTAAAGATATTATGGGCAAGCATCTGTATGAGGAACTTTTCCAAGACCGATCAAGAAAGTTTTGAAAGGTTCCATAAATTTCATTGCTTCCACTTTAGAACCTTGGAATGTCATCTTTTTCATAATACCCATTCCCATAAATCCAAATTCACCTCTTGCTAAAGACTTCCAGTTTTCATCTGTTGCGTGCATAACGAACTCTGGATTTGGGTCCTTAGCTTCACCACCATATATACATATAGCTTTTCCGTTTTCATACTTAATTCTAACTTCAACCTTTTTAGGTGGATTACAATCTTCTCTGTAAAATTGGATTGTTTTATAGCCTTTTTGTTTATTTACGTTGTATTCTGCCCATTCTGCCATGACCGTTTGCATATTTTTGTTCCAATACTCACAAAACTGCTCTGTCCACTTTGGACTCATCCAGGGTTCTGCTGCAAAGCTTGAAAAAGAAAGGGACAAAACCGTCCCTAAAACCGCTAATTTATTCATAACTCCCTACCTCCAATGCTTAGAACGACCATCTTAAAGCTACACCAACTTCATTTTGTGAGTTTTTAGCTCCAACAAGTGGTAATCCACCACCCATATTTCCTGAAGATTCAACCTTTTTCTCAAATGCATGTACATACGCTAAATCAACTGCAAAGTTTTTTGTAAATTGATAACTTCCACCAAGTGATATATGGTGTTCTGTAATCGCTGGAAATCCAATTAGATTGAACCATTGAACGTTAAAGTCTGGGAAAGGTTGTGCTAAGCTTGGTATATTATTTGTTGGCATCATTCCGTTCAATCCAGAATAGCTTCTTATTGGAGATTTGCCATAGTTATAACCAGCTCTTAATTTTAATGCTGGATTTACTTGATATTCACCACCAACCGCTATAACAGTTTGGTCTTTCCATTTAAATTGCTTATAACCATCCGCTTTAGACCAGTTAATCCATCTTAAATCTAAACCAACTTTTAAGTTTGGTAATACTTTATAACCAATACCAGCTGCAACTTCTTGAGGTTGTTGTAATTTTAAGTCTTCATATGAACCATTGCCATCAGAATCAAATACATGCTTATATTTCATTGAAACAGGAGATTGATAGTTGAAACCAACAGTTAAATCCCCAGCTCTATAACCTACACCTAATTGTGCACCTGCACCATAAGAAGATGATTGTCCGCCACCTGCATTATAGCATGTAGCAGGATTCATTGGATTTGCACACATTGTAGCGCCCATATCAAGAGAACCCCATGCTAAATCAAGCCCTACACCAACTGATAAATTAGGATTTATTTGATAAGAAACTGCTGGAATAATTCTCATAAACTGTAAAGTTGTATGCATATTAGATAAAACAGGTGTTCCACGTGCATTATTACCTTTATCCCTATAATCTACACCCATACCAGAAACACCATATGCGGCAATACCGACAACCACTTGATCATTTATTCTGTTTGCAATTCCTATCTCTGGTACAGTAAAGAAGTTTGCTCTTGAAGAAACATAACCTGAATCCATACCTGGTCCCATATTGAATCTTCCCTTAACATCTGGCATAAATAAAATACCACCAAAGCTTACAGTAAAGCCTTTTTCTGAGTTCATCCATGCTGGGTTTCTAAAAATTGAATCAATAGAGCCAATTGGCATACCAACGCCAAGACCACCCATTGCCTCAGATGCTGGAGTAACACCTATCATGTTATCTCCGTTTGTTGCCATTGCAGACCCTGCCACTGCAAGAATTGCAGCTGACGCTAAAACTTTTCTCATAATACTAACCTCCTACGAAAATATATTTGCATATATTCAATACAAAAAATACAAAGTTGTCAAACACTAACTTAATGGGGTTTTTTGTAAATATTAGGATATTTGAATATTTTAATGAAGAATTGATATAGTTATCTTTTTATGTTATATGTCGATGAGAAATTAAAAAACAGGAGATTCTTCGCCGGCTGTAGAATGACAGAGTAGAGGTATAAAAACATGAGATTCTTCGCTTTGCTCAGAATGACACCATTGGGTCGTTCTTTGTCATCCTGAACGTAGTGAAGGATCTCATTTTTTAATGTTTTTTGAAAAGAAAGAAAAAGAGGAGATTCTTCGCTTCGCTCAGAATGACAGAGTAGGAGATAAAATCAGGAGATTTTTCGCACGGCTATAGAATGACAACTTTACCTTCCTTGTCTTCCTGAAGACTTTGGTCAAAAGGAACTCATCTTTTAAGAAAATGAGAAAGTGAGTGAATAAGAGAGAGGTATAAGAACAGAGGTCTTCTTTGTAGCTTATAATGACACCACTAAAGGAGCTTTTATTAGCAAGAAACAAGCTAAAAAGTCTTATAATTTTATTTTATTAAATTTTTACAAGATGTTATGACTTATATAAGCGACGAGTGAAGAGTTTTTAAAGACTTTCGATTTTACTCATCACTCGTCTCTACCTGAGCCACTTATTATTTATAAATAAATCTCTAATCCATCTTTTCTTTTAACTTGTATTACCGCTGGTCTCGGGATTGGGCAGTTGTCGTTTAGATAAGGCCATTTTGTTGCGTTTAAATCTCCTTCTCCTGGATGCTGGATTGCACAGAAAAATATTTTATAGTCATCTGAAAATTCAGGACCGCATATTTCACAGTTTGGTACGCCTGATAAAAACATCTTTAACTCTTTTGTAAATGGATTTAGTACATAAACACCATCATTAGATTTTAATCTATCTAATCCAGGATTACCGTCGGTTGCTATCCATACATTGCCAACTTTGTCAATGGCTATGTTGTCCGGTGCTGATATTGGTGGAACATCAGACTTAGCAAGCTGCCCATAAATAAAAAGCTTGTTATTGTAAGAGCTTGCTTTTGGGTTCCCGCACATCAAAGCTATTCTCCAATTAAATTTTGTTGAAGTAGGATTATGATTTTCTTCAATGATTTCTATAATATGTCCCATTGTATTTTCGGGTCTTGGGTTTGCTGCGTTTGTTTCTGATGCTTTTCTTTTTTCATTGTAAGTCATGACAGCAAAAACAGATTTAGTAATATGGTTATACTCCACGTCTTCCGGTCTGTCCATTTTCGTAGCGTTTAATAAATCAGCAGCCTTTCTTGTGTAGATAAAACACAAGGTAGGGTTTTCTTGAAATATGGTTGGTAGCTTTGGATTTGGCTTTATTATATACTTTCCATTTTCTAAGTAAGCCGATGCAATTTCTACCCATTGTCCTGTAAAATCATCGTTAAACACAGCCACGTATAGCGTTCCTTCGTCTAACAGGTTAAAATTTTTCTCTCTATCATGTGGGTCAAACTTGTTTTTAGTTACGAATTTGTAAAGATACTCATATCTTTCATCATCTCCCATGTAAACTGCCACTCTCCCATCTTTCCCGATAGTAGTATTTGCTGCCTCATGCTTAAACCTTCCAAGGGCTGTTCTTTTAATCGGTGGTCTGTTTGGGTTTAATGGGTCAATTTCCACAACCCAGCCAAATCTATTTGCTTCGTTTGGTTCTTTTTCAACGTTAAACCTGTCATAGTATTTGTAAAATCCATAATAATCATGATATTTAATATCCGGAATGCCGTACCTTTGATGGATTTCAACAACTTTGTAATCTGTCATTTTTTCTGGGTCTATGTTTTCTAAATCTCCTCCAAAGTAAGAATGAAAGTTTTCTTCACAGGATAAAACCGTTCCCCATGGAGTTTTTCCCGCTGAGCAATTAGCAATAGTTCCATACACAAACTCGCCGTTTGGGTCGTAAGATGTTTGGAGAAGTTTATGTCCTTTTGCAGGTCCGGATATTAAAGTTTTTGTTTCTGCTGTTATTCTTCTGTTGAATTTAGAGCCTTTTACATATTCAAAAAATCCATCTTTATTCTTTTTAATCTCAACTATAGAAAGTCCGTGAGCCTGAATCATAAAATCAATCTCTTCTTTCGTTGGCTGATTTCTTAGAATATAATCCTTAAACATAAGCTCTGGGTTAGTGTACTCATGATTTACAACCAAAAGAGTTTTATCTTTAAAGTTAAAAAATCCTACAAAATCATTATTGTATCCAAAGCAGTACTTTTGCCTTTCAGCATCATGGTTAGATGTTTTTTCAAAAACATTCTGATAGTTTATTCCATCGTTGTTATCTAACGGGTCTCCCCATTTGATTAAAATTTTCCATTCATAACCTTCCGGAATTGTTATTTCATCTTTTGTATTAGGATAAATGGTTCTAAAAGATAGGTTTTTATAGTTTTTTACAGATGTTTGAATATTCTTAGAATATCCAATGTTAAACAGCCCAGAAAGCCCTAATATCCCGCCAATCTTAAATAAATCTCTCCTTGATATTGCTCTTTCTAAAATGTCTCCAAAGTAGTTTTCCATGATTTAAGACCTCTTAAAGTTATTTTATAATCAGAGATTTTATCAATTTTTTATTAAAATTAAGTTAAATTTTCTTACCTATTTTTTAAAAATGCTATAAATACAAAAAGAATGAATCATTATGAAAATTTTAGGAACCAAAGAAAAATTTCGATTATTTTAAGCAAGTAAAGACAACTTTATCTACGAGGCTATTCCAAAAATCCACATAGTCATTCTGAGCGAAGCGAAGAATCTCCTGTTTTTCTTTTCAAGTCAAAAATCAAAAGAGGGGAGTTCCTTCGGACTTACGTCCTTGGGTGAAAAAAGTAAACTTACATAAATTTTGGAACACTCTCACTTTATCTACTATCTAAAAGAGCTTGAATTTAGATACAATTTTAAGGATAATATTAGCCTATACAAATGCTTAGCGAAAATTATTACTTTATTAAAATTAGGTGGGCTGTAAGATGATGGATTTAGTTAACATAAAGATTGATGGAATTGAAATTTCTGTGCCTAAGAATACAACCGTTTTGGAAGCTGCAAAAAAGATTAATAGATTGATTCCAACCTTCTGTTATCATGAAAAACTGCCAATTTTTGGTGGATGTAGAATGTGTTTGGTTTATGATGTCAAAGCAAAAAGAAGCATTATTGCATGTGGAAGTTATGTCTATGATGGAATGGAAATAGAGACTGAGAATGAAAAAGTAAAAGAAGATAGAAAATTTATACTTGAAATGCTCTTTACAAGACATCCGCTTGATTGTCCAATATGTGATAAAGCCGGAGAATGTGATTTACAAAACTGGGGGACCTACTGGGGACCGCAACATAATATACTACCAATAACACCCTTTGAAAAAATAAGACCGGAAGAAGATTGGGAAAGTGATTATCTTGAGTATGTATCAAATAGATGTGTTTTATGTATGAAGTGTGTGAGCGTTTGCGATAATATAAACAAATCTCATTCTATTACTCAAATAGAAAGAGGATTTGAGATATTAATCTCGCCGGCTTTAAAACCTATGGATACATCAACCTGCGAAATGTGTGGTCTTTGTGTAGATATATGTCCGGTTGGAGCTATTTTATTTAAGCCTTTTAAATTTAATGCAAGACCTTGGCTGTTAAAAGAAACATACACTCATTGCAGTTTTTGCTCCCTTGGCTGTCCTGTTGTAATAGACCATGATGATAAAAAAATACATAGAATAAGAAGCACAGCAGAGCTTGAATTATGTGCAAAGCCTTATCTTGGATATGACAGCTTTAATACAAATAGACTAAAATATCCAAAAATAAACAATGATTATTCTTCATTTGATGATGCTTTGCAAGAAGTTATTGACCTATTAAATGAAAAACAATCTCAAACTGTTATTGTTGTATCTCCTTATTTATCAAATGAAAATCTGCAAAATATAAATGAAATTGCTTCTAAATCAGGAGCATATATTACATCAACAATTACATTAGATTTACTGCCGCTTTTAGAAGGATTGGGAGAGTATACTCCACCATCAGAGGGAGAGTTAAAAAATGCTAAAAAATGGATAGTAGTTGGAAATGACATCACCGATACAAATCCTGTAATTACATATTACATGAATAAAAAAGTCATTGCAATTTCTGCACAGGTAGAAAGATTAAAAAAATTGTATCCGCTTATAATTGATGCAGAAGGTGAACAAATCATTGAAAAACTTATTGAAAATGCAGATGGCAGTGAGATTATAGTATACTCTAACTATTTCTACGGAGAAGATGCTTACAGGTTTGGGATAAAACTTAAAGAAGTTCAATCGCAAATGCAAAATAAAATCTTATTGATTCCACCATATCCAAATGGTTTTGGAATAATAAATATTGTAGAAAATCTTAGCTACTTGCCGGATATTATTTCAAAAATTGAAAGTGGAGAAATCAAAAACATCATTCTTTTTGGTGAGGATATAGCAGAATTTTTAGAAGAAGATAAGTTAAAAGAGATTCTAATGACTTTAGAAAAGAAAGTAATATTTACTCCTTTTGAAGATGGGCTTGCATTGGTTTTTGATGTAGCTATTCCATTAAATACATGGACAGAAGAGGACGGACATTATAGCTTTGTAAGAGGTATAAGAAAGGTAAAAGCTTCGATTAAATCAAATATCAACAATAATAAAACTTTTGAAAAGATTTTAAATCAACTAAAATCCGGCAGTAAACAAAATATAGCAAAATCCAACTACGGAAAATTACCAGCTTATTTTAATATTGAAAAGCAAAATATTTGGGATGTTTCTTTCTTTTCAAGAAGGTCTAATAACTTGACCGGCTGGAAGATGAAGAATTTAAGCATGGTAGAAGAGGAGTAATTTTTAAATTGTAAGGTGCCAAAGATAATGCAAAATTTATAAGCAATTAATGTGCGTCTAAAATGAGTTTATTCTTGCCTGTCATCCCGAGGATTTAGTTCGAAGTATTTTTCTCTTTTAAAAAGTCAGAAAGTAAGTAGATGCTATTCAAAAATTACCAATACAGTGAATAAATGAGAGGTAAAAGGACGGACATCCTTCGCCGGCTGTAGAATGACACCATTCGGAAGTTCCTTAATGCTTAACTTCTATACTATTTTCTCGCTTAACTTACTTGTTTAATGCCTTTTTGACAATCTCTAATCTATCTTTAACTTTTTCTATTTCTTTTTCATCTTTAAAAAATTCTAAGACTTCTTCATCTTTAAACTCAACTTTCCCTTTTTGTTTTATTATCTCCGCAACATAATCAGCAACTGCAAGTAATTTTTTACATCTTTTGGATGAGTTGAATTTAACATCAGTAATTTTACCATTTTCTTCTTTAATATAAAAACTAACTACATGACAACCGCTTTTACATTTCCCAATTTCTTTGTAATCTGAAGGAGCAACTTCTACAAAATTTTTCAATCCACTTTCAATATAATCCTTTACCTTCATAGTTTTATCCCCCTTTTATATAAAATCTGCTAAAATCAAACATTTTTAAATAAGGCGATTCTTCTTCTTTGTGAATTAATTGAGTTATTAATTTTGCTGTAATTGGAGCAAGTAATATTCCGTTTCTATAATGCCCTGTAGCATAGTATAAATTTTTTATCTCAGATTTTCCAATAATAGGAAGACCATCTGGGGTTGCTGGTCTAAATCCATACCAAGTTTCCGTAATTTCATAATCTTTCTTAGATGGTAAAGTCTCTAATAAACCTTTAAGTAGTAAAAATATTCCGGATACTGTATTTCCTTCTTTGAAAAAAACATTTTCTTGTGTAGCACCAACGATAACTAAATTGTTATCTTTTCTTGGAATTATGTAGGCTCTGCTGCTGTATAAGATTTTTGAAATTTCGTTTTTGGCTTTTGTCTTGAATGATAACATCTGTCCTTTAATTGGAAAAACTTTAATAGGTTTTATTTCACCTGACCAAGCTCCTGCAGCTAAAACACAAAAATCTGCTTCAAAAGCACCATTGTTTGTGATTACTCTTTGAAATACTCCATCATCAGCTTCTATAAATTTAACTTCAGTAAACTCTTTTACAGTTATGTTAGAATTTTTTGCATATTTAACTAAAGATATAACGAGTTTTCTATTATCAACCTGCTTATCCTGTGGAAAAAAAGCTCCACCGATAACAAAATTTGAGATTTTAATTCCCATATCTAAAATTTCTTGACGAGTAAGAATTTTCGACTCTAAACCTAATTTATTGTAATAATCTACCCTTTTAGATAAGTTTTCCATTTCTTTTTCTGAAAAAGCAGGACAAACAATTCCACATTCATAGTATGAAACTTCATGTCCTGTTTCTTCTTCAATCTGCTGTACAAAATCTTTGTACATCTCTCTAGATTCAACGGCAAAATTTAGAAAATTTCCGGTTAAACCCTCTGCTTGAGGGGCAAGCATACCACCAGCTGCCCATGATGTCCCTCTTCCAAGTGAGTTTTTTTCTAAAATCGTAATTTCATAGCCTAATTTGTTTAATTCTCTTGCTATCGAAAGCCCTATAATTCCACCGCCGATGATTATACCTTTCAACTATACACTCCTAAAAATCCACCTTTAATCCATCATACGCAGCCATTACTTTTAAACCTGTTCTGTCTGACATTTCTTTTGCAACCTTAGAAGGTGTATACTTTAACATCTGTATACTGAAATGGGTCAAAATAGTTAGCTTAGGTTTTACTTTTTCGATTATCCTTTCTACATCTTCGGCAGAAAGATGATAATAATTTAAATTAGGCTTTACAAATGTAGAATTGAAAACCATAATATCGGGATTTTCTGGGTATGCATACAACATATCTTCATAAAATCTTCCACAAGCTACATATATAAAAATTTTGTTGTTATATTCAAGCTGTAAGCTGTAGGTATCTGCACCCTGGTGTATGTGCTTGATTAAGGGTTTTATTTTTATGTTTTTGTATTCAATGATTTTTCCAAGCTCTGTAGTCTCAATTTTTTTAAAGCCTTTTTTAGTGTATTTTAAAACAACCGGGTCATCTCCATCTATTGCATCTATTGGAGCGAGTAATAAATCTAATTTATTTTTATTGCTATCTGTGGCAGATTCTACAACAGATGCTATATCTGCTACATGGTCTAAATGTCTATGAGATAAAACTACTGCGTTTAAATCTCTTGGCTCTAATCCTCTCTCAAAGATTCTGATTAAGCTTCCAGGTCCTGGGTCTATCATTATGTTTTTACCGGCAAAATGAAGCCACATTCCTCCAGAATGCCTTAGCTGTCTAAAAACTACGGTTCTACCCCCACCAGTGCCAAGAAAAATTATATAATCTAAAATATTAACCTTCCTCCTTCTACAGGGATTAAAGCTCCTGTTGTAAAATCAGTTTCTATTAAATATTTTATAGCTTTAAAGACTTCTTTTCCACCCGCCCATTTTTTAAGTAGTGTTTTTTGAAGCGGCTTTTCTATTTCATCTAATTCATCTAAACCTTCTGCCGGTATGATTGGACCAGGTAGTATTCCATTTACAAGCACATATGGTGCAAACTCTTTTGCAAATGCTTTTGTCATGGTAATCATTCCACCTTTTGATATGCTGTAAGGTGTAAAATCTTTGTAAGGAAGAATAGCTGAATAATCTATTATGTTTATAATCCTTCCTTCTTTCCTTTCATACATGATTTTTCCAAATTCCTTTGACAAATAGAATGGTGCCTTTATATGTATCTCGTAGAATATTTCTAAATCTTCAAAGGTAGCTTCTTCTAATGGTTTTTTGTAATAGATTGATGCGTTGTTTATTAGAATGTCTATGTGTTCAAAAATATTAAGTGATTGATTTACTAAATTTACAAGTTGATTTTCATCAAGCAAATTTGCCTTTATAATCTCTGCTTTTACTCCAAAGCTTTTTGCTTGCTGTAATAATTTTTCAGCTTCTTCTTTGGAAGAGTTATAATAAATCAGAACGTTACACCCGTGCTCCGCAAGACCTAAAACAATCTCCCTGCCAATCCTTTTCGAACCACCTGTAATTAAAGCGTTTTTCCCTTTTAAGTCCATCTTAATCCTTTAGAAGATTTATTAGAGTTTAAATATAGTCATAAAGGGTTATGATTCAAGAATGAGATTATTTTGACTAAAGTTTTCAGGCAGGATTATCGGAAAAGTGGAGTATAATCAGGTTTGAGTTTAATACACTTCAATTCCTCATATATAGACTACAAACCCGTTAACTTTTAACTTAAAAATAAATTCGTAAAAATATTATTCAATTGCCAATGTATAAAACATTATACCAAATTTTTAAAAAATCCGCAAGTTGAAGTTTTTTTCCGCAAATCTCGATATACAAAAAATATATTATTATATTTTATCCTTCGACTTCCTATCACAAGCCAATCGCTGAAAACTTCAAACTCAGAAGCCCGCTGCAAATACCACTCTTTAACTTGCCGATCTCAAAAAAT
>Ga0272448_1003646_pt1 | contig 18211 bp, 20 predicted proteins | sample YNPCB0191_FD_202220 | JGI IMG/M metagenome (GOLD analysis project Ga0272448, IMG submission 202220) | Hot spring sediment microbial communities from Yellowstone National Park, WY, United States - YNP-CB-019-1 | ecosystem: Environmental > Aquatic > Thermal springs > Hot (42-90C) > Sediment... | reverse complement strand
TATATTGCTCATTTATTTTTACCTCGATATTTTTCCCTTAAGCTATGGGCTTTTAATTTTTCCTAATTTCATTGAAGCACGATTTTCCAAGAAAAATCAAGAAATTTAGCGGTCCTCCAAAGCAACCACTAATCAATTTTTTTACTGACCATCGATCAGTTTTTAAATTCCAGCTTAATTCAGGCGGGAGGGAGAGAGGCTCATTAAAATGAGGCACACATTTTTTCATGGGAACAGGCGGGGAGATAGACATTTATTTTAAAAGAAGGAACCTATTATTTAAGTTTATCTGTCTTAGACAAGTATTTCCCCGCCGTTCTTTGAGGAGAGAAGGTGGGCAAGAGAGGAATGGTCAATTCCCAGCCGATTTTAATTTCGCCTCTCCCCCTCCCGCCTATTTCCTACTGGCGAGAAATATTAAAACTGATAGACGGTCAGATTTTTTTAACATTGACTTCCCAAATACCTTCATGCTAATTTATTTTCCACTTAAACCTACCCTGCTAAATAAAAAGCTTGGGAGAATAGCTTTGTCGGAATATTTAGCTAACCTTTTAGCAGAGCTTTCCGCTCTTGATGGCCTTCCCGGGCACGAACAATCAGTAGTGCGTTATTTAAAAGAAAAATTCCAGCCTTTAGCCACGGAAATATCTATAGGGACCAATGGCAATATTTATGCTCTCCAAAAAGGTAACCAGCCTGGCTTAACTGTCATGGTGGCCGCCCATATGGATGAGATCGGCTTAGTAGTACGCGATATTGATGAGCGGGGAATGATTCGTTTTGATAAATTAGGATGGTTCAGCGATTCATTCCTTCCCGGAACGCGAGTGCGCATAAACGGCCTTCCGGGGTTGATTAGCATAAAACCAGGCCATTTGCTGACGGATGAATTTAGAAATTTTGCGCATCTGGCAGGAAACAGGGAAAACCATTCTCTTCGTAACTCATGGAATTCAGGAAGCAGTTTTTTTGGCTGATCGAGTCATCGTTCTTAGTGCCCGACCGGCCCGCATGGTAGCGGCAATAGAAGTCAATCTTCCGCGACCACGGACTATGGAAATGAAGGCTGAAAAAGAATTTGGCCGGCTCTGCTTAGAGATTTACAAGCTTTTAGAATAATAAAAATAAAAAGAGAGGTAAAAAATGGCCGTAAATTTTTTAGGCAAACGCTCTATAGAAATGAAAATTTTGGCTAACCGCGAGGAGATGGGCAAAATAGCGGCCCAAGAAGTAGCGGCCGGCATAAATCGTTTTTTAAAACAAAAAGGAGAGGTTAATATTGTTTTTGCGGCCGCTCCTTCCCAAAATGAATTTCTGGCTCATCTGGCCAAGAATAAAAAAATTGATTGGTCCAAAGTGACCTGCTTTCACCTCGATGAATATGTGGACCTGCCCCGCCACCATCCCAATACTTTCGAAGTATATCTAAAGGAACATATCTTTAATTACGTGCAACCGCGGCGGATTTATTTCTTTAAAGCTTTAAAAGGCGAACCTGAAAAAATAGCCCAAGAATATGGCAGGTATTTGACTAAGCATGGAATTGATATGGCCTGCTTAGGTATTGGAGAAAATGGCCATATCGCTTTCTGTGAACCGGGATCAGATTTTCACGATCCTCAATTAATCAGGATCATCACTTTGGATGATCGCTCAATACGCCAGCAGTATAAAGATTACCAAAACCACCCCAATCCGCAAGCGCGCTATCCATCTCTGGAAGCTGTCCCCCGCCGGGCCTTTACCATGACCATCCCGGCTATCCTGCAGGCTAAAGAAATTTACACCATAGTACCCGGTCCGCAAAAGGCTCAAGCGGTTAAGAAAATGTGGGAAGGACCTATTTCCTCTGCCTGCCCCGCCTCGGCCTTGCGCTTGCATCCTATGGTAAAAATTTATTTGGATAAAGATTCAGCCAGCGCGCTTAAGAGATAATCTGCTCCTTGTTTAAATTTTACCTACCCCATTATCCAGGACTAATTTCCCGTCAAAAAAGACGCGGGCATCTTTGAAGATGGCGTCATGATGATTGGGAGCCATTATCTTTCCGCCGATAGCAAAGTTGCTTCCTATGCCACAATGGCAATTACCTAAACGCCCCAGGTCTTCTAAATTGGTAGCGGCCAGACGGGCGCAGGGATTAAGGCCGATGCCAAATTCGGCAAAGTTAAAAGCTCTTTCATCTTCCAACGCATAAAGAGTATCCCGAAACTTTTTCGCAGCCATTCCTCCTTGAAAATCTATCACTTTTCCTTCTTTAATGATCAAAGTTACTGGATCGTACAGAGTCACCCCCACGCTCATAATGGAAACGTCTATCACGGCTATTCCTTCTGTTGTGCCTTCCACCGGAGAGATATTAATTTCGCTATCCGGAAAAGCCGCAAATTGACCGGGTTTTTTAAAAAGGCCAGTTTCGTATTGGACTGGCCTCCCCTTGACTTCTCCGCGAATGTCCGTTCCCGCCGGAGAGGTTATCCTTACTTCTTTGCTTTCCGCCAGAATGGCGCCTAACTTTCTCCCTAATTTATCGCATTCCTCAAAATTTGCTTCAATAGCCCCTACACAGAGGGCGTCTTCAGTAATCTCGCACATGGTGGAACCGCGCTTCCCTGCTTTTATAGCTTCCACTCGCGCCTTGGTATGAGTTTGGGACCAGGTGGAAGGTTGCAGAAAAACATCTGCTTCCCGAAAGGCAGCTACCACTGGCTCTGGAAGCTGCGCACCGTGAGTTTTCACAGGTGGAATCATTATAATGATGGGTGTGGCGCCTACTGCATAAGCTGCTCCAGCTAAGGCTTCGGCAATCCTCAATTTATTAGTATCTGTAGAGATAAGGACCGTCTCGCCAGGTTTGACACCACCACACTCCATGCATTTCATGGCTCCGCGCATCATTTGAATGGGACTGGAAGGAGCAGGCGTATAATGCCAATAAGCAATATTCCATTCTCCCCTACTATTCATAAATAAAACCTCCTTTTTCCCAAACTTCATTTCATAACTCCCCTTCTCCCCCTCTTAACTTAAGAGGGTGTTGGGGGCGTTAAAATGTTGCGCTATGAATTATATCCAGCAAGGAACAAACCGAACCCGCATTTAGATATCATTTATTTTTTGCTCTCATTAAATAGAAAATTTTTAATGAGCCTTTTCTTAACAATTTATAAGGAAAAAGATCAGCAAATTATTATCGAATAATAACCTTGATCGCCTCAGGGCTATTGGCTATCTCGAAAGCTTTAGAGATATCCGACAAAGGGAATGGTCCACTTAGAAGTGGTTTGACTTGAATAATTCCTTTCCAGTAAGGGGCCAAGAGACGATCAAACCAGGCCATCCTTTCATAAGGAGTATTTACATGCATGACGCAAGTGGTGCGAATAGTTAAGGCATCATCATGCCAGCGGCTAATATGCAGGCGCACGGGCTCCATAAACCAGCTATAGAGCACCAAGGTTCCATTCTTTCTTAATATGCGCGTGGCCATATTCATAGAATCTTCCGTGCCAGCTGCTTCAAAAACTACTTCTACTCCTTGCCCTTTAGTCAAATCCATGATGACTTTTTCAGTCTCCGGATTTCCCGGATCAAAAACATAGTCCGCTCCCAGCTTGAGGGCTAAATCCCTTTTTCCTGTTAAAGGTTCAATTCCGATTACCTTCGCCGCTCCCTTTTTCTTAGCCCCCTGGACCATTAACTGCCCAGCAAAACCTAATCCCATTATCGCCACATTATCTCCAAGCTGCACGCCAGAGTTAAAGATGGAATACATTACACAGGCTAAAGGCTCTCCTAAAGATCCTAATTCCCAATCCATTTCCTAACTCCTTTACCCACCTCCACAACTGTACCGCCCCCTTCATGCCCTAGTTGATTGATGGGAAATTTTAAACCGGGGGGGAAGAATGCCATTATAAATATTCCTATCAGTTCCACAAATAGAAGATTGATAGGTTTTGACTAAAACTTGCCCTTCGCCAGGCGCGGGCAAGTCGGTGGTAATTAATTCTACTTTCTTTGGTTCGGGTGAGCGGATAGTCTTAATCTTCATTAAAGAGCACCTCTTTAATTTTTATTACTTACATCGAAATTTGATCCATACCTTAATAATAAGAATCATTCATTCTCTTGATTCTCCATGTCGGGAGTTTCTTCCAGAGGTAATTCTTTATAAATAGCTTCGATCTCTTCTCGAAAACTCTCGGGGGCAAGCACTATGCCCCATCCTTTTTGAAACTGGAAGATTCCGTTGTAGGCTGAGTCATAGTAGCTGCGAATTTGATGAGGGATATTGCGCTCATTTAGAACTAAATCGAGTAAGCGAGCTTCAATTTCGTTCTCCAGAACTAAAATTTTTTTAAATTCTTCCATAGCTCACCTTCTTTTATCGGCGCAGCAAAATAACCTTTCCAGCATTATTAAAGAGATCTCTGGATAATTCTCTGGAGAGGCAATTACATTATTGCTGCGCAAGCCGAAATCGACTATTTTCAAGGCCTTTCTGGATTCCCGCTTTCGCAAGGGTGACCGAAAAGTCGGTCTTTTAGAGACCTCTTAAATTTCTAAATTCTTTTCTTCAAGATCATCTTAATGAAATCAACATGGGTAAGCAACTGAAAAATAGAATGAGGAATGATGGGAAAAATGACTTTCCCAGAGTTCGCCGAGCACGCAGAGAAAGAAACAAATAAAAATTTTTAAAGAAAAAATATGGAATATTGGAATGATGGAATAGTGGGCTAATATTCTCAATGGTTTTATTCATTTTAGAAAATAATTAATTTCTGTGGGCGCTGTGTCCTCGGTGGCTAATATTAAGAAAATAATTCTCTGCGCTCTTGGCGCTCTCGGCGGTGACTCGTAATCCCTCCTCACCTCCCTTTAGAAAAGGGAGGAAGGGCACCCCTCTTTTTTAAAGAGGGGATGGGGGAGATTATAGGACGCAGATGCACGCAGATTTTCAGGATTTAAAAAAATCTCCTTGTTCAATGTGGAGTAAGGGCTTGTCCCTTATATCAATTGAAGCAACTCATAAAGAAGAGGCAACTTACAAATTTGAGATCTCTAAAAACGGGTTTTTCGATCACTCCGATTTTTTCCTTGACATGATTTATTATATTCTTATAATTTAATCGTGTTTGGAAAAGGGAATAAAACTTAAAGCAAAAGGTAGGTAATTATTTCAAAATTTGCGCAGCAAGTTAGCCTAATCTCAAAGGAGGTGATTGAAACTCAAAAATAAAATTGTTTATTATTTTACCATTTAATAATATTAAAAGGAGGGTAAAAATATGGAAGAGAAAAAAGTGGTAGAAAAAAGTGAAGAAGGAATGAAGCGCCGGGATTTTATAAAACTTGGTTTAGCCGGGGCAGCGGCCGCTGGGGTAGCGGCGGCTCCTCGCGTAGCGCGGGCGCAAAAGAAACCAGTTATTACCTGGATAGGGCAAAGCTCATTGCCACCAGCAATGCCAGTTTCGATAGGTCTTCAAGATTTATCCGACCGAATCAAAGCGGCCAGTGGAGGACGAATTGATTGGAAGGTAAAACCAGCCGGCTCGGTTGTCCCCGGAACTAAAGAATGGCAGGGGATTGACAAAGGAGTCCTTGATTTTTGTGGAGGTGGTGGTTCTTATATGGTTCCCGATGTGCCTTTTGGCAGCATCGTGGCTCAACGTGTTGGATCAATGATGTCTCCCTTTGCAGCGTATATGTGGCTGGAAATAGAAGGGCGGCCGTTGATTAACAAGTGGTATGAAAAATTAGGCCACAAATTCATCAACATTGGGGCCCTCCAGGGACTTCCTGAGGGATGGATTCATTTGGATAAACCCTTAAAAGGCCCTGAGGATCTAAAGGGGTTAAAAATGCGTGCCGCCGGCGATTGCGGGGTGGTTTTATCGCGGTTGGGCGTAGGCACGGTCTTTATGCCATTAGGGGAAGTTTTTGAAAATATGAAAAGAGGAATTATCAATGCTTATGAATGCAGTTGCCCGGCTTTCGATTGGGATATGAAACTATATGAAGTGGGCAAATATTATTATTTGAGCCCTACCCGTGCCCCTTGGGAAATCTATGAAATTCTCGTGCGGAAAGATAAATGGGAAAAACTTACCGAAGAAGACAAAGCCATTATTTTAAATTGCATCAAAGGTGCAGAGATGGCTTATCATGCTCGCCTTTTAGCCAAAAACGAGCAAGCCGTAAAAGGTTTTAGAGAAAAAGGGGTTATTGTGGAAAAGCTTCCGGAGTCTATTGATAAAGTTTTCGTTGCAGAAGCAAATAAATACCTCGATGAGGTAGCCGCCAAACATGAGTCGATGAAAGAAGTTTTGGCATCTCAGCGCAGGTTCGAAGCTATGTGGAAAGAACTTTATGGCTTACCCGGGATAGGGAAATAAATTCCCCAGGATGAGCCCCTTTTTAAAAAGGAAATTCCCAGAGATTGGGAAAATAAATTATTTGGCTCAAGTAGGTTCTTTCATTTTGAACCTATTTGAGCCTTAATGATTCAAAAGATAAAGACGGAGGGTATTGAGTTGTGAATAAAATAATAAAGAAAATTGATGATATTAATGAAAAAACAGGCAGATTTGCTAAATGGATTACTTATGCGTTTGTAGCTCTCATTTGTGCTGAAGTTTTTATGAGGTACGCGTTGAATCGGCCTACCATTCAACTTCCCGTCATTGTGACCATGACGACTGCTGCGATGTATGTTCTCTCTTTCGGTTATATTTTCCTACATGATGGCCATGTGCGGATAGATGTGGTTACCCGCCTGCTTTCCCCACGAGGCAGAGCAATAATGGATGCTGTTTTTGGATTGCTATTTTTCTTTCCGGTGATTGGCTCATTAACCATTCAAGGAGCCTGGTGGACGTGGTTTGCCTGGGCCACAGGAGAAACAGACAAGCAAACTTTCTGGTACGCTCCCATAGCTCCCATCAGAACGGTAGTTTTTATCGGTCTGCTTCTCTTCCTCCTTCAAGGCATATCAGTATTTATTAAGAAATTTTATTTTATCGTAAAAGGAAAGGAACTAACCTATGATTGAGTTGAGTCCTGAACTTATTTCATTTATTATGCTTGGTGGAATTCTGGCCGGGGTGGTCTTAACTGGCTATCCCTTAGCTTTAGCTATTGGCGGTGTATCTTTTATTATGGGCATGTTAATTTTTGGACCAGCAGTTACTTTAGAAGTTTTCTATAGCCGTTCTTACGATATGCTGAACAATTATATTTTGCTGGCCGTGCCCGGCTTTGTCCTTATGGGAGCAGTCTTGGAACACTCTGGAGCAGCCGAGGGAGTTTTTGACGAGCTTTATGTATGGTTTGGAACAATAAGGGGTAGCCTTGCTTTAGCTACCATTGTCTTAGGCACAATTATTGCCGCTACGGTAGGTGTTATTGCTGCTTCCGTTACTTTATTAACTTTAACGGCCCTCCCTTCTATGATTAAGAGGGGCTATGATAAAAGTTTGGCCGCTGGCGCTGTCTGTGCAGGTGGCAGCTTAGGCATTTTGATACCGCCGAGTATCATGTTGGTTCTTTATGGACCAATGGCCAACCTTTCCGTGGGCAAAATGCTCATTGCTGCCGTTTTTCCAGGACTTTTTCTTTCTCTTTTATATTGTATATTTATTTTGGTAAAATGCAAAATATCTCCTGAAATTGCGCCGCCAATCCCACCCGAAGAGATTAAAGATTCTTTTTTAGTTAGGACTTATAGACTCGCCCTCGCCACAGGCCCCCTCGCTACCCTTATTCTAGCCGTGTTGGGAAGCATCTTCTTTGGCATTGCTTCGCCAACGGAGGCGGCAGGAGTTGGTTCTTTAGCCACTATTATTTTGGCCGCAGCCAACCGCAGATTGGACAAAAAACTCCTGGCTGAAGCAGCCTTAACCACCATGAAAGTTAGTGGCATGGTTCTGCTCATCGGTATGTTGGCTTCTTCCTTTACCGGTATATTTATGCGCGCCGGGTGCGATGAGGTGGTAGGCAACTTAATCATGGCTATGCCTGGAGGCAAATGGGCTATATTTGCCCTTATCATGTTTATCTGCTTTATGTTGGGCTTCTTTATTGACTGGTTGGGGATTCTCTTTATCATGGTACCTATCGTAACTCCCATCGCCGAAAAGCTCGGATTTGATTCTCTCTGGTTTGCCATGATGATCTGCATCAATCTGCAAATGTCTTTTATGACACCACCTTTTGCTTATGCTATTTTTTATGTCCGGGGGGCGGCTGATCCACAATTGGGGCTTACTACAGCCGACATAATCCGCGGTGTTATTCCTTATGTACTTTTAATTATGGCTGCCCTCGTGATTTTCATCCTCTTTCCACATATCATAACCTATTTACCAAATAAAATGCTCTAAACAATTTTTAAACAATAGAAAGTTTCGCTTAAATAATAGATTAAATGTGGCTGAGAACCCACCTATTTTCCCCCTTCCCTTGAATTTATAGAGGGAAGGGGCAATGCCTCATGTCCATTTTAAAAGTCTATTTTCTCGCTAAGTCGTCTGGGCGTAATCCCTCACTGAAGAGTGGGTTAGATATAAAAACAATTATTTCTTGTCATTTCGTAGGGCCATCCTTTATGGCTGGCCAATTTCGCTAATTATTTGCCTCACAAATCTAATCTATTGTGCATCTCGAAATTTTGTAACTCCCCCTTTTTCCCCCTCTTAAACTAAGAGGGGGAAAAAGGGGGAGTTATAAGAAATCCACCCTTTAGTAAGGCATTACGTCTGGGCATTTTTTCCTCTTGACCTTTTCTTTAGCTTTTTGCTAATTTGATGATGCTATTTTAGGTAGGATGAAGATAAAACAATCGTTAATCCTTTCCTCAAGAAAGGGATGATCTTATGAACAAAGTATCTTTATTCATTCCCTGTACCGTCGATCTCTTCTTACCCCATATCGGAGAAGCGACAGTTAGGCTCCTCCGCTCCTTAGGAGTTTCCGTGGTCTATCACGAAGAGCAAACTTGCTGTGGCCAGCCGGCGATGAATGCCGGCTATCAGAAAGAAGCCCAAAAGGCAGCCCAGCATTTCCTCGAAGTCTTCGGCGAAGATGAAATAATTGTTAGCCCCTCTGGATCATGCGTATGCATGGTGAAATACCACTACCCTGAGCTCTTCGAAAATGACCCGGAGTGGCGGCGCCGAGCCGAAGAAGTCGCCTCGCGCATCTATGAATTTTCTCAGTTTCTCGTCGATGTTTTACATGTGGAAGACGTGGGAGCTTCTTTTTCGGGAAAAGTAGCTTACCATGAATCATGCCATATCCTCCGCGGCCTTAAGGTTTCTGTTCAGCCGAAAAAATTAATCCAAGCCGTGAAAGGCGTAGAACTTGTTCCCCTCAATGCTGCTGATACTTGTTGCGGTTTTGGTGGCGAATTCGCCTATCATTATGCGGATATTTCGGAGAGCATGGTTAAGAATAAGGTGGAAAATTATTTAGCCAGTGGTGCGGATTTACTCCTTCTTGGCGAACCTGGTTGTCTTTTAAACATCGGCGGTTACCTCAGCCGCAATCATCCGCAAAAGAAAATAATGCACTTGGCCAGCTTCTTAGCCGATTACCGAAGGGAGAAAGCATAATGGAACCACGAACAGAAAAATTCAAAGAATTAGTGGCCAGAGAGTTGCATAATCCTCTCTCGCAAAAATTCTTAAAAGTTATGCCCCCGATCCAGAATATGAAAAGAAGTATAGGGCTGAGTACTTTCCCCGATATTGAGGCGGCGCAAGCTTATGGGGCTGCTATCCGCCAAGAAGCCATAGCTCGACTCCCCGAATTATTAGAACAGTTTGAGAAAAATGCTTTAGCTAATGGCGCCCAAGTTTTCTGGGCCCGAGATGCCCAAGAAGCCAATGAATATATATTGAAGTTGGCCAAAGAACGCGGAGTTAAGTATGTAACTAAAGGAAAATCCATGGTCACGGAGGAAACAGGGCTAAATGAAGTTCTCAGCCAGAATGGCATCGAACCCTGGGAAACGGATTTGGGTGAATTCATCGCCCAGCAGCTTAATCTTCCCCCTTTCCATATTGTGGGCCCGGCGATTAATGTGCCGGTGGAAGAGGTAAGGGATATTTTCATGGCCAAGGCCAACCTAAAAGAACCTACCTTAGATCCCGTGGAACTCGGTTATGCTGCCCGCCTCTTTCTCCGCGACAAATTTCACCATGTGCAGATGGGTATTACGGGTGTGAACATGGCTGTGGCGGAAACGGGTACGATCATTAATGTGGAGAATGAAGGGAACATTCGTTATACCAAAGCTTCGCCGCGAACCCAAGTTTCTGTAATGAGTATCGAGAAGGTAGTTCCCACCATGAAGGATGCTTTACACTTAATTAGACTCCTTTGTCGCAACTGCACTGGTCAAAAATTATCCGCCTACGTATCTATGGACAGCGGACCTAAAAAGAAAGATGAAATAGACGGGCCGGAGGAACTTTTTATCGTCATCGTGGATAACGGGCGAACCAAGATCTACCAAGACTTAAAAGCCCGCCAAGTTCTGCGTTGTATCCGCTGCGCGGCCTGTCTAAATATTTGTCCTGTCTACGGGCAAATCGGCGGCTATGCTTACGGCTGGGCTTATTCTGGTCCAATGGGCCAAGTCTTAAACCCTCTGCTTTTAGGCTTAGAAAAAACCCAAGATCTTTACCGGGCGACGACTCTTTGTGCGGCTTGTAAAAGTGTTTGTCCGGCGGGAATCGATCATCCCAGTCTCTTCTTATATTACCGGCATAAAGATGTGACTGTGGATCCGTATTTTGGGGGCAAGGCCCGCCCAGCTCAAGAAATCCGCTTTTTTAAGGCTTGGGCTTGGGCCATAAAACGCCCTTGGCTTTGGAATTTAGGGATTAAAATGGCCCGGCCCTTTATCAATAAAAATGCCCGAGAAGGAATAATTCGACAAATAAAGGGCTCTTTCGCCGATTGGTTTAGGCAACGGGATCTGCCGGCCATGGCTGAGAATACTTTCCACGAAAGGTGGAAAAATTTAAAAAAAGAAGCTTAAATAACCAAGCCTTCTTAAAAGTTGGGGAGGTTTCGATGGAACAAAGCAGCGCCCGCCAGGAAATAATCCAAAAATTAAAACAAGCTCCGGCAGAGCCTGTTGGTCCGAGGCCTGTCCTGCCCCCTTTAGCCGAATTGTCCATGACTCAGGAAGAATTGGTAAAAAGATTTACGGAGCGTTTGGTTGAGGAAACTGGGGTAGTATATCGAGTTAAAAGTTATGAGGAAGCCATAGAAAAATTAACTGAAATTGCCCAGGCTGAGAACTTAAAAAAAGTCATGGTCTCTACAGATGAAGTTATAGGTCAACTTAATCTGCCTGCCTGGGGGACTAAACAGGGAATAAAAATAATGACTCCTTTGGACTTTGCCGACCGCGATTCTTACAAAGATGCTGTCTTTTTGGAGGCAGATGCCGGCATTACCGGTGCTGATTTTGCTGTGGCAGAATCAGGAACTTTGGGCATCAGGCACCGCAAAGATCAAGCTCGACTCATTTCTCTTGCTCCTATTCTGCACATCGCCGTTGTGCCGATTGAACGGCTCGTCCCCACTTATGAAAAAGCTATCGACCAAGTTTTCGCTAATAAAAATAGTCTGCCCAGCCAGTTCGTCTTCATTACGGGACCGAGTATGACCGGTGATATTCAAGGAGTGCTCTTTAAAGGCATGCATGGCCCGCGCAAGTTGATGGTGATTCTTATTGGCTAAAAAGGGAGGAGATAAAGATTGGTTAAAATCTCTGTCCCCTGCCGCCTATGGTATGAAAACAAAGAACAAGAATTATTTTTCCCTGACCATTGGCAAATTGATAATCTCCACCCTCCTGGTTTGGCAAAGCCGGCTCTTCCGCCTGCTTTGATAAAACAAAATATTCTCCACCCTTTGGGCGGAGCCCCTCTTGCCGATTTGGCCAAAGGTAAAAAACAAGCCGTGATCGTCTTCGATGATATGACCCGTCCTACTCCCGTGAAGGAGATTGCTCCTCATATCTTGCAAATCCTGCATGAATCTGGAATGAAAAGGGAGCAGATCCGTTTTCTTTGGGCTTTGGGAGCTCACGGAGCTCAGGACATGACCAGTGCGCGCAAGAAATTAGGAGAAGAGATTGTAGAAAATTATCCAGTTTATAACCACGACCCCTTTCAGAACACCGTCCGCATCGGTCGCACACCTACGGGAGTAGAACTTTGGTTTAATCGGGAGTTCCTAAGTTGCGATCTAAAAATAGGTATCGGCTGCATTACCCCTCATGTCCATGTGGGTTTTGGTGGGGGAGCCAAAATTATTCTCCCGGGGGTGGCCGGGATAGAAACTATCAATCAATTTCACAACCAACTTTATCGAGACCCCCAACGCACGGGCTTAGGCAATTTTGAAAATAACATCATGCGCGCGGAATGCGATGCGGCTGGCGATGCGGCGGGGTTGAATTTCAAGGTTGATTGCTTAATCAACCGTCGCGGCGAAATTACCCACCTTTATGCTGGTCCTTTCCGCGCCACCCATCAAATCGGCAGCGCAGAAGCTAAAGAACACTACGGAATAAAAAATAATGGCGGCTATGACCTAATCATCGCTAATGCCTACGGCAAAGCCAATGAAGCCGCCATCGCCCTTCTTTTGGCGCTCATGTTATTAAAACCAAAAGAGGGAGTCGCGGTTTTAATCGCTGATGCTCCGGAAGGACAGGTGCCCCATTATGTAATGCGGGCTTGGGGGAATGAATATGGCGGGAGGCATTTTTCCCCTAAACCTAAGGGTTTTCTGCAGCAAATTTTGAAAAAATTAATTGTCCTGACCCCCTTTCCAGACCGGACTTTCTTAGACTTAATTTGTCATGCGGATGATGCTTTAATCGTTAAATGCTGGGCCGAAGCTTTGGCCATCTTGGAAAAAGAATTCCCGGAGAAGGCCAAAGTAGGCGTAGTCCAAGACGGCACGATGATGTATTTAAAAAAATAAAAATATTAGCTTCATAAATGCATTGAGGAGGTAGAATGCCAGATAACGTCTTGTTGATTCATCCTCGGGATAACGTTTTCGTCGCTCTCCGAGATTTAAAAAAGGGAGAATCCGCTATCCTGAAGGGGGTAGAAAATTTTTTAATTTTGGAGGATATACCAGCGAGCCATAAAGTCGCTCGCCAAGACATTCCTGCGGGGGAAGAGATCATTAAATATGGCGAAGTGGTCGCCGTGAGCAAAAAAGAAATTAAAAAGGGTGAGTGGGTCCATACCCATAATTTGGAAAGCCAGAGGTGGAAGAAATGAAGGAGATTACGGGCTATGCGCGGCCCGACGGTAAATTTGGTATTCGCAATCAAGTCTTAGTGCTACCCACTGTTGCTTGTGTTAATGGAGTAATTGATCATATTTCGCGAGCAGTTCCCGAAGCTACCTGTATTACTCATGCCCATGGTTGTGGAAGGGGAAGTCCCCGCGATACCCAAATTCTTTTTCGCATTTTGGCTGGAATGGTTCATCATCCCAATGTGGGCGCGGTCGTGCTTATTGGGTTGGGCTGTGAACGGGCTAATACTAAAGCTCTGCTGCCTTTCATAGAGAAAGCTCAAAAGCCAATAGAAATTTTTAATGTGCAGGAATGCGGATCGAAACAAACTATAAAAAAAGGAGCAGCCGCGGCCCGGGAGTTGTGGGCCCAAATCAGTAAACAAACCCGCGTCCCCCTTCCATGGGATAAACTTTTGGTAGCCATGGAATGTGGCGGTTCTGATGCTATGTCGGGAGTAACAGCCAATGTAGCTTTGGGGGCTGTTTCTGACTGGCTGGTAGAAAAAGGGGCTTCGGTTATTTTCGGCGAAAATACTGAGATGATTGGTACCGCCCATGTTTTAGCCCGCCGCGCCAAAAATGAGGAAGTTGCCCAAAAAATCATCACTATGATTGCCCAAGCTGAACAACGGACTAAAGACATTATGGGACCTTTAGCCAGTTGGGTAATTTCACCAGGCAACATGGACGGCGGAATGAGTACTATTGCCGAAAAATCTATGGGCTGCATCTTCAAAGGTGGTTCAACAACTATTAATCAGGTGGTCGATTATGGCGAATGGCCGACAGAAAAAGGGCTGATCATCCAAGACGGGCCCGGTTATGATGGCGATTCTATGGCTGGATTAGCAGCCAGTGGAGCGCAATTGATGTTTTTTTCTACAGGTCGGGGAACTCCGGCCGGATTTCCAGCCGTGCCCGTAATTAAAGTAGCTAGCAATTCTCAAGTATATCAGCGGATGATTGATGATATAGATATCAATGCGGGCTGCTTGATTGAAGGAAAGACCCTCTCTGAACTAAGGTCCGAAATGATTGATTATATGATCAAAGTAATCAATGGCGAAAAAACTAAAGCCGAAACAAACGGCATGGAGATTTTTACTTTCATGACCGTGCACCCGCCTTTTTAAGAAGATAATATCTCTTCCATAGATCGGGGCCATCCTATTTTCTTGATATTTTAAAAAAATGTAGGGCAAGGGCTTGGCCCTTGCCGCATTTGGCCAAGCCTAAAAGCGCAGCTGATGGTTTTTAATTAGACCCTTTCGCCCATTTACGACTCCGGTTTAGCGGGCGAGAGGGTGGTTTGCGTCAATTCTTAAGCTGGCCTAAAAGCAAGATAAACCTTCTCTTCCGGCCCTTGACCACTCTTAATAAATTCAGCCCGCCATGGACTACCCACCTTAATTTCATCTGGCTTTTTGGCATCGATGCCTATCAAACGGGCCACAATTTTTACGCCTTCTTTTAGCTCCACCACACCTACCACATAGGGATTATTCTTCCCAAACCCTTCTTTAGCCATAAAAGGAGGAGCCACGACAATATCGGTGAAGGCAGCCAATTTCCCCTCTCCTTTAAATTCAATCCATTCCATCTGGGTACCATAACAGGAGACGCAAATTGGTCGGGGAGGCAAAGCTTTTGCTCCACATTTTTTACAAAGAGACCCCATAATCTTCCCTTCTTTCAGGAACTGTTCATATGAATAATCATTGAAAGGACGCTCTGCCATAGCCTCACCTCCTCTCCAAAATAACAAAGGTGCAGGTTCCACCTGTACCTCCTAAGTTATGAGCTCCACCTACGCGTAAATTGGGATTCGGAATCTGGCGTGGGCCAGCCTGACCTCTAAGCTGCAGCCATACTTCGTAAAGCTGGGCTGCGCCAGTAGCGCCGACGGGATGACCTTTAGCCTTTAGACCTCCCGAAGTATTAATCGGCTTGGGGCCATCGAGTCTGGTTAACCCTTCGGCTACGGCCTTATAACCTTCCCCTGGTTTGAAGAAACCAAGATCTTCCATGTGAATAATTTCGGCAATGGAAAAACAGTCATGAACCTCTGCAAACTGCACATCCGCCGGAGTTAATCCCGACATCTCATAGGCCTCTTTGGCTGCCTGCCGCGTCGCTTCAAAGGAAGTCAAATCTTTAGTGGCGTGCAAACTATAACCGCTTCCTTGACCTAGGCCAGCAACATAAATAGGATTATCCGTAAAGTTCTTGGCTATTTCTTCGGCCACGAGGAGCAGGCAAGAAGCCCCATCGCTAATCGGGCAGCAGTCAAAAAGATGCATGGGCCAGGCTATCGGAGGATTAACCGAAACATCCCGCAAAAAATCTTTCTCATCCTTCCAGGTGGGGAGAGGCTCACCCTTCTGCCGGCAGCGTTCGATGCGAGCGTTCATAAAGTCACGGACGGTCATAGGAAACTGCGCTTTCGGATTCAAGGGCGCATTGTTGTGACTTTTAATAGTTACGTTAAAAAGGTCCTCCCGCTTTGCCCCATATTTAGCAAAGTAGGCTGTTGCGATAGTCCCGAAAACCCCGGGAAAGGTAAACCCCGTGGCCACTTCATAAGGACTACCTGCTGTACCCAGCCCTTCGGTGACTTCCTCAGTAGTACGTTTGGACATTTGCTCGATGCCCCCCACGAGGACGATGTCATAAAAACCAGAAGCAATAGCGAAAACACCCTCCCGAAAGGCCAAAGCACTGGAAGCGCAGGCTCCTTCAGTCCTGGTTACCGGCTTGGGTACATGACCTACCAAATCAGCGATAATCGGACCCCAGTGGGCCTGTTTGACAAAGAAGTCATTACTGAAGTTACCAATATAGATGGCTTCAATATCCCGCGGATCAATCCCTTTATCCACGGATTGCAGCATCTCTAAGTAAGCTTCAGCAAAAAAGTCTTTACAATTTCTTTCTTTAAAAAGGCCGAGTTTGGACAATCCGCCGCCCACGACGGCCACTCCGCGGAAGAGCTTTTTCTTTTTGGCCATATCTTCCTCCTTAATCAGAAATTTAAGGTTCCACCAACATCTCGGAAAATTTTATTTACCCTTTGAGAAATTTGGTCAAGCGTTCTTGAACTTCATAAAGGGTAGACCACTTCTTGGCAAAACACAAGCGCACTTTATCCCTTCCATCTTCAGGAAGGTGATAAAAACTTGAGCCAGGCACGGTCGCTATACCTGCTTTCTCCACCAACGCCATCGCAAAATCCTCATCACTCAAATAACCAAGATGGTCAATCTGAATCATCATGTAGTACGCGCCGGCCGGGCGCAAAACAGGAATTGATAATTCGGCAAATAACTTTAAAAGGAAATCCCTCCTTTCTTGATAATATTTTTTGAGCTCATCATAATAAGAATCGGGGAGGTTTAGGGCGAGCGCGGCGGCTATCTGAAAGGGAGTGGGCGCAGCGACGACCAAATAATCATGCACTTTGCGGATAGCATCCATGATATTATGATGAGCTACCACATAACCCACTCGCCATCCGGTGGCACTGTAAGTCTTGGAACAGCCACTTACCGTTACTGTCCTCTCCCACATTCCCGGCAGTTTGGCCATGGGGATATGTTCTAAACCGTCATATATAATATGTTCGTATATTTCATCGGTAATAACTAAGACCCCTCTTTCTTGACAATAGTGGGCAATTACCGCCAATTCATTTTGGGAAAAGACTTTTCCCGATGGATTGCCCGGAGAATTTAGGATGATCGCCCTGGGGTTTTGGGCAAAGGCTCTTTCTAATTCCTCCATGTCAATGGCCCATGCTGGAGGCCGCAAGTGCACAAACAAGGGGGTGGCTCCGCAGAGCGCTAACCCGGGTAAGTAATTTTCATAAAAAGGCTCAAAAATGACCACTTTTTCGCCCGGATTCACCAAACCTAACAAGGAAGCTATCAAACCTTCGCTACTTCCACAGGTTATAGTTACTTCCCTTTCTGGGTCAGCATTGATCCCATTAAATTTCTGCACCTTCTGCGCCACTGCTTCCCGTAAAGCTTTCTGCCCCCAGGTTATGGAGTACTGGTTGTTCCCATTCTGAATAGCTTGCACAGCTTCTTGAATTACTTCCGCAGGAGGCTCTTTTTCGGGAAATCCTTGGGCCAAATTAATTCCCCCATACTGCTGGCAAACGCGCGTCATCTTCCGGATGACTGACTCTTGAAAAGAAACTGTTCGGTGCGCATAATTATCACGCATTTTTCATTCTCTCTTAAAGACTATCTAAAACAATTTAGGTTAGCTGCTTAATTTTATGCCCTTCCTTGCTTAATATTTTTAAAGTCTCCCCTAACTGTTCCTCCCGCACTAAGAAATAATCTGTCTCATAAGTAGAGACAGCCAAAATACTTATACCATTTTTAGCCAGCGGCTCGGTAATTGAATTTAAAATGCCCACCGCGGAAAAATCTAAAGGGCCTTCCATCTTCAAACAGCGCCAATTAGTATTTTTAGTTACTCCCTGGGGGACGTATTTTTCCAGACAAACTATAGAGAGCTCTTCAAAAGTTCGGGTAATAGAATAAAAGGGGCTATGAAAAACCCAAGGAGGAATTACTTCATCCTTCCCTAAACGGGAGATAGCAAAAGTTTTAGGTAGTACTGTTATTTCCATTTTATTTTGGCTCTCTTTACCTACTCAAGGCTTATATTAACCAAAGCGCTATTAAAAAATCTACAAGAATTTGAATCTAATAGTAATCCCTCACTCAAGGGTGGGTTAGATATAAAAACAATTATTTCTTGTCATTTCGTAGGGCCAGCCTTTATGGCTGGCCAATTTCGCTAATGGTTTGCCTCACAAATCTAATCTATTGTCCGTCTCGAAATTTTGTAAC
>Ga0272448_1003645_pt1 | contig 18211 bp, 21 predicted proteins | sample YNPCB0191_FD_202220 | JGI IMG/M metagenome (GOLD analysis project Ga0272448, IMG submission 202220) | Hot spring sediment microbial communities from Yellowstone National Park, WY, United States - YNP-CB-019-1 | ecosystem: Environmental > Aquatic > Thermal springs > Hot (42-90C) > Sediment... | reverse complement strand
ATTCATTGATTAGCCTAAATAACCAGCTCGCATGTTCTCGCTCGTTTTCTGCCGTAATTAGGAAAATCTCTGCTATTTGTTCAAAGCCTTCTTTTCTAGCGATTTTAGAATAAATAGTATATCTATTCCTCGCTTGGCTTTCTCCAATAAATGCTTTTGCCAAATTTTCAATTGTTTTTGCCATGGCTAAAATTATGGTAACTTTTTTAAAAGTTTTTTGCTGGCCAAAACTAAATTTTGCTAGGTTTTTTAATTTTCAGAAACGCATAAGCTGTTCCAGCACCAGCAGCAGTGCTAGCCAAAGCGTGAAAAATCGCAGAAACTACATAATCGAAAATTTGTTCTGGAAAATCGTGATAAATTGCGCTCAAAATAATATCTGGTAAATTTAAAACCCCTGTAACTAAAAAGCCTGAAATACCTCCAACAAGCAAAAGGGTCTTCTCGTCAAGTTCAACTTTTTTCCCTTTAGTATAACCAAAAATTGTAAACCATCCAGCTATTGCACCTCCAACGAAAGCCAAGGGCAAAAATGTGCTTTCATCTTCTGTAAAAAACATAGTCGAAGTGTAAACAAAAAAGCCTATAAAAAATCCAATAATACCAAACACAATTGCTAGCAACAAACTTGGCTTTTTCTCTTCCTTTGACATTTTCTCACCTTTATTTTTTGTTTAAGTAAATATTTAAACTTGGCGCTTCAGGGCAAAAAAATCTATAGCAGCTTCAAAAAGTTCTCTATTTGGCAAATAAGAAAAGTATTTTCTGAAATTTTCTTTTGCTTTGGTTCCTGATTTTTACTCTGACAGCTTTTTAGAAAAAATCGCAGAAAATTTTGCAGTTATCGAAACAGACGCAAAGAATTATTACAGAAACAAGTATGAAGTTGATATAATTTTAAAGATCGGGAAGGGAATACTGCCGGTAGAAGTAAAGTATGGCAAAGCAGAAATAAATTCTACGCTAAAATTTCTTTCTGAGTTTAAATTAAAAAAAGCTATAATCTTAACAAAAGATGTTTTTGCTAAAAAAACATTAGATAAAAAGAAGATTTTGCTTTTGCCGCTCTGGGCTTTTTCTCTTACAAAAGAAGATCACATCAAATAGTTAGAAAGTATGACTCAAAACCACTCATCGTGCAAACAAGGCAAAAACTTACATGCAAGGTTAAAGGTCAAAGATTATTGTTAAAGGTCTTAGACAACGTTATTTTTTCTGCTACCCTCATATTCCGTTTGAGGTACTCTTCGGCTACGGATGCCCACCACAATACCCCTACAAGATAGTCGGGTGCTGTGTTTGAGCATCGAGGATCTAAATCGTAAGTAAATTGGGAAAGGTATTTTAACGCAGGCAAGATATCCCCTTTATACTCCTCTCTAAATCCCTTAACACGAGTTTGTAGGTCAGGAAAATTTAATTTTAGTTTTTCTGCCTCTTTAGATACCCAATTCACTGTCGCCTCTAAACGACTTAGACCTTCTTTGTAATCTTTGATTGGTTCCCACACACTTTTTACCAAGTTCATAACGTAGTTAAAGTCATACGCAGCATTTTCTCCAGGTTTTGGCATATAGTTTGTAGAATCTCCCATAATTGAGATGAAATTAAAAAATCTTAAATACTTTTATATTCTGAAGACTCCAAATTAAATCATATCTGAGCCATGCTATGTGGCGAGCTTCTCTTATTACTATTCTTTTAGTTAAATTACATTGATGTTTTGATAAGCAACCATTTCGAAAACCTCGCTTGAATAAGCTAACTGAAAAAGATTGGCGAGAACGACTGGTGCAAACTTTATAAAATTTAGCCAACTACTAAATGTATGGCGACTCTGTTAGAAAGACTTGAAAAAGCGAGCCCTGGAAGAAATTTTGTATTTACAGCGATTGAAACATTAAAAACTCCAACAGAAATAAAACAATTCTACCAAGAATATGTCGATTACCTTAGACAACACGGAGCTTCAGAAGAAATAAGAGCAAATCCAGAAGCAGTTGCAAACGATAATATAAGATATCTTCTCGAACGTAATAACAAAGAAACTGCTAATAGATGGTTTAAAGTTCTCCCAAATGTAAAGCCATCCAATTTTTGGAAGAAATATTTTCTCAGTTTCTTCAGACGCTCTTATAGCAGTACAAATTGCGGCGGAAAATGGGGTTGAAGCTCAAGACAACATATCGAACAAAAAAGGAAAGCTAATGCGCAGCACTCATAGATTTTTTATTTTTGATTCAAAATATTTATCAAAGCCAATTAAAGAAAGCGCTTCTATCTCAACTTTATATCCTTTTTTCAAAAAGCGAATTTTATCTAAGAGTTGACTTATTTTTATATCACTAATAAATTCCAATATTTTTTCTTCACAAGGTTCTATTTTAATCAATACATTTTTCTTGCTGAGAAATTTATCGTAATCATTTGGTGTAAGTCCAGCAAATTTTACATTAAACTTTATTTTACTGTTCTTTCCAAATTTTCTATTACCAAAAACAAAGGTAAGATAAACCCACAAACTCTCTGCATCCAAATCACCAAAATAGAAAATTCGTTTATCCCTAAACTTCCTTAAGTGCTCTAAACAAGATTTGGAAGGGACACCGACGCTACATACAGAGTAAAATTTTCCAGAATCTTTATATTCGCTTATAAATCGTTGAAATGTAGAAACTTTTTCAAACAAGAATATTTTAGTTGATTTGGGATTTCCAAATACATAAAAATTTTGATACGGACGAACTATTTTTCACTAATAGACGACGGAAATTATAGAATTTAATGTTAAGCCCGTTTCATGCGGACATTAATCTCTTTTTATTATCAAAAAAGCGCTACGAGCACTTGCATATAACATATGCGATTAAGAGACGTTTACCGTGCGCAAATTTGAGGAAATCTCGCTGGATTTTTCCTATTAACCGCTGTTAGGCGTGGTGGGCATAAACCTAAAAGTGCAGTGTCTCGACGAGCGAAGTGAGAAGAGTTTTCTCTGGGTTATTCTTTTTCAATTATTGCACAATACGTGGAGTTATCAGAATCAATAAACTTCTTGATTCTCCAACCAGTATCTTTGAGAATCTTTTTCATTTCATCTTTTGAAACGAGCAAGTAATCAAACCAATCACTAATGTAATTTCTAAATCTTATCCTAATGCGAAGTTGCCCGGGCATTCTTCCTCTTTTTTTGTTGAACTTGTGATATGCGAGATGCGCAGGATCATCAGTTTTGTACGGATCAGTACTCTCAGCAATTATCAAAGCGCTAGGACTCGTAATCCTATGAAGTTTTTTAAGTAAAGTTTTGGCTTTTTTAAAACTGCCAAATAAACCAAAATTATTGCCAAACATAATAATAGTATCAAAAGTACTTGGTTTAAACACACTGATTTTTTCAATAGGCAAAATTCTGGCGTGTTTTACTCCTCGTTTTTTTACAAACTTTGATGGCCAAAGGAGAATTATCGATGGCAGTAACATCGAAACCCTGTTTTTGTAAATAAAGTGAAACACGACCTGCCCCAGCTCCAATATCTAAAACTTTGCCTTTGGCAAACTTGATTGCTTGTTTCTGAATTTTTGGCCAATCTTTAAACTCAGCGAAATAAGCCGCCGGACCTTCAGTTAAATCAATTAAACCATCATCTCTTTCAACAATTTCGTATGATTTTTTCTTTTGGAAGAATGCCCATACCTCTTGGCCATAAGCATCTTTTTTGGGTTCCATAGATTTGATCACGATAGGATTTATATAAATTTATCGCGTTAAGCTAGGTAAACTTAGCGAACTGACGGGCTGAAGGCTAGGAGAGCTGCGGGCTTGGGCTTTTATTTTTTATATTTTATTTATTTTGAGAACTTGAAAACATTCACAATATTTTCCTTTTCCAGTCATTATTCCTCTATATCTATTTAATCCTTTTACAGCTTCATTGTATTCAATATCTTGAATTTGAGACTTGTGCTGTTCTAAAGCTTTAATTTTTAATTCAATAAATTCTGTAATATCTTCTACGTAAGAAATTTCTTGTAAAGGTGTCCAAACTTCATAACATAAAACAGTTCCAACAGACCACGGTTTTCCTTTACATTCTTGAAACCATGGTCCGGCTGCTCTTCCAACAGCTTCTACAACTATTTCGTGGGTTTTTATATGATCTTTATGCGCATCAGATTTATGAGGAATGTAAATTATATCTGGTCTCTTTTCTCGTATCAAATCTATAATTTTCACTAAATTTTCTTTATTGTATTCAACATACCCATCAGGGTTTCTGAGGAAAACCAAATCTTTTACTCCAAGAATTTCCGCTGCGTTCTTTGCTTCTATTTCTCTTATTTTTGCAAGTTCTTGTTTTGAATATTTTAAACTGCCGGCATCTCCAGAAGTCATGTAAACAATCGTAACTTCATTTCCTTGTTTAACATGTTTAGCTATACTTCCTCCACAGCCAATTAAATCATCATCTGGATGTGGTGCAAAGATTACTACTTTTATCACAAAGAATATTATTTAGGTGTATTTATAAAAGTTTCGGAGTTTTTGCGAGCCGACGCCACTGCATATAACATATATTATACGCAATTTTTAGCTCTAAAACTTCCTTGAGATTAAAAAATATAATAAAAAATCAAAAAATTTAATCTTCCTTGTTACTTTATTCTCTTTGCCTAAAACTACTTTACTTCACTTATCTGCTGAATCTTCTTTGACGTCTTTTTGCAAAGCAATCTTTGCAGTAAACTGGCCTTCCTTCCGTAGGTTTGAAAGGCACTTTGCAAGGTTGTCCGCACTCGGAACAAACGGCGTCAAATAGCTCTCTATCTTCCATCTTTTCACCAACTAGCAATTTAGTACTTTTGCAGAAGTCTAAACTGCTTAATAAGTTATAGAAAATGCGTATTTATAAAGTTTTCTTATGATTAAAAAATTTGATTTAAGATTAAAATTTTTAATCTATTTTGGGAAATAAAATACATCTTTACCGTCTTGCCTTTTGTCCAGCAAACCTATAGAAAATAGCTTATTTAGCTTCAGAGCGGCATTAGACCTGGAAATGCCTAGGGCTTCAGCAACTTCTTGGGCTCTAGCCTCTTTTGTTTTCTTAATAAAATCGAAAACGCTTTGCTCACTCGAATTGAGCTTAATTGCTGGCTTAGAAGCCGATTTCTGCATTTCGACTTTTTCCAACCGTTTACTTAGCTCGTCTAATTTTGCGTTTATTTCATTTAACAGCTCCATTATCGCTGTCAAAAGTCTTTCGTTAACTATTTTTGCTTGCGTGAGTGGGTGTTGTTGCAGCTTTTTTACTTCTTCTCGCCACTCACGCAGAAGCACATGCTCCAGCGGTTTCTGTCTTTTTCTCTTTCTAACCTGTTTAACAACAGTTCGCGCTTTTCTGGCCTCCGGTTTTTCTTTCTGTGGCTCAGCAGGTCGTTTTTTAATTAAGCGTTTAAACTCGTCAAACAATCCCATTTTCGTGTTTAAACATGTTTAACATTTTGTTTAAACGTGTTTAACTGTTAAACAAAATTAAACACTTCTTATTTATAAATTTTTCGGCACAAAAGCAACTTAAAAAAATGGTGGAAAAACAAGCATAAAAATTCACATAAAAATAGAAGTCAAAAGCGTAAAAAATTTTGGCTAAATAACATATTGAAAAATATGAAAAGTGAGAGTTTTTTCCTAAGAGATCAAAGAAAATGAAACAAAAAAATTAAGAAAAAAATAAGTTAAAATGATATCAAAAAGCAAATTAAATATTACAAAAAAATAAAAGTGAGAGTTTATATTTAAAAGCGCGGAGAAAAATAGACTAGAATTTCTCCGAGAAATTCAGACAAAAAAGCGAGAAAAAAATATGCGAAATATTATAAATAAATAAAAGTGAGAGTTTTCGCTAGAAATCCAAAAAAGAATTAAAAGAAATTTGGGCCAAAAGTTTACAAAAATAAGGGTTTAGAAGCGTACGAAATATTATAAAAAAATCGAAGTGAGAGTAAATAGTAAAATTTATATTCTCAAAAAAACAAATAAGAAATGGTGAGAAAAATGTTAGCCTATATTTTGCTGGGCGTCCGGCCAAATACAGAAGAAAAAGTATACCAGAGGCTCAAAAAAATGAAAGAAGTGAAGCAAGTCAACCTCATGTTCGGTTCTTGGGACATTTTAGCCCAAGTCGAAATAGAAAGTACACAGGCGTTGAACGAGTTCATGCTGGATAAAATTAGAAAAATGCCTGAAGTAAGCCTTTCTGCAACAATGATTGTAGCGAAGTAGTTAGGCACTACAAAAAAATACCCAGAATGCCTTTCCTAAGGGTAAAAAAAGTACCGCGTCGCCAAAGTTCTCATAAATACGAATATGTTTACGAAGTAGAAAATTACAGAGAGGGAAACAAAATAAAACAAAAAACACTAAGATTTTTAGGCAGGCTGGTTGAACTAAATGAGCTTGCAGGCAGTAACCAAAATATAGAAAATTTAGAAGAGTTCGAGAGTATTTCTGACAAAGAGAGGCTAATTGAACACTTAGCAACCGCAATTTTGTCTGCCCATGGATTCAAAAAATCGAAAAAAGGTTTTGTCAAAAACAAAATATTAATTGACTTGAAAAATTACTCTGTTAAATTAAACAATAGAAATGTTTTCATAAAGCTAAATGATGGCTACTTCGGAAAATACACGTTAGAAAAGCTGCGAGAGGCAAGAAGCTACGAGGAGCTAATTCGTTGGCTGGTAGCTTCAGGCTTAGTTCCAAAACCTAAAAAATTCGACGAGAGCGATCCAAATTTCGTATTTTTAACTAAGCTAGCTGCGCTATTTAAAGATAAAATCAAAATAAAAACAATTAGCTTCGAAGAATTTGCTAAAAAAGTGGGTTACTGATACTCTTTTTAATTACTTCTTTTCCTCTGGTTTCTTTTCTGCAGGAACAAATCTAGGAAGTTGTATAGGTGCGGGTAATCTAAGCTGATTAGCCAGCGCGACTGCTTGAAGTAAGCCAGTTTCTAGTGCTCTGTTTCGAAGTGCAAGCTCTACATCTTCATTTGGCAATCGCTTTTCAGAACTCCACCCTTTCTCCAAACTCTCTATTTCTTTTTTATCTCCGGAATAGAAAATTTTCCCCTCTAACTCGATTTTGCTACCAGATTCGCCATAATTGCTAACAAATTCAAAATCAACTACCAATACTGGTTTCTTCTCGCCTTCGAGAAGCAATTCTTGTTTTTTAACATCTTTTATATTTATGTTGTTCGCAATAGTCATCTTTCTAAGAACGCCTTTGTTTTCGGCAACGATTTTTGTTAGCTGTTCGCCAAGTATAAAGCCCATGTTAAAACTAATCCGAGACCCTATTTAATATTTTTGGTATGAAAAAGCGGGCCCGGGAGGATTTGAACCCCCGTACCAAGCTCCGCAAGCTTGTATCCTATCCAAGCTAGATGACGGGCCCTTGCACGCTCAAAGCACATCTCTCAAAAGTTTTAAATTATAATAAGTTAAAAATCTTACTAGCCCCATCGTCTAGCGGTCAAGGATGGCGGGCTCTGGCCCCGCAGACCTCGGTTCGAATCCGAGTGGGGCTATTATGCAAGAAACGATCCAAGAGCTCTCCTTTTTCGGAAGCAAAACTGCGATGATATGCCTAGCTGCAATTTTCGCTGCTACAAATCACTTTGCTCAAGCAGCACAAGTCATTCTCAGCCTAGCAGTGATTTATGCAATTGTTTTCCCAATAAGGATGGTAATTTTCAAGCCAAGACCAAAGCCAATGCAATGGAACAACTTATGGGAGAAATTTAGTGCAAATTCGCTAATTTCAGTTCATGTAGCAAGGGCTACTTCCATGGCCATAATTTTAAGTCTCTATTTCTCTAGTATAGCATTAGCTATTATTTTCTTCGCGATTATTCCAATAGTAGCTATTTCCCGTTTTCTTTTAGGCAAACATAAAAAAGAAGATCTATTTTTTGGATTTCTGCTCGGATTGCTAATTGCTACAGCAATAACACAACTAATTAAGTTTTGATTAGGCTTAAACCAAAATACTAAAATACTAAAACACAATGTGCGTGAGGTATTTTACCAAGCATTAAAACTTTATCTTTGTCAATTAAATTTGCCTCAACTCCAAAAGAAACTGCTTCTTCACCAATTAAATTAACAGACAAAAACCACTTGTCTTTGACATAATTGAGCAGCCATTCTTTAGTTGCTTTTGTTTCGCCATAAAATCTTGGATTTACTAAAATAGAAAGCTCGTTGAATTTTATCTTTTTTCCGATTAAGTCACAATCTGCAACAGCTAATACATTTCCAAATTTCCCTTTGTGTACTTTGTAGCAAAGCATTAGGCTTTTTTCCCGGCAAGTTTTTCGGCAAAATCTCCTGCAATAGGTAGCTTATAGCGCTCTCCTTGGTATGCTTTTAACATCAAAATTAGCCAAAGTATCAACATAACTATGTCGATCAAAATTGCCAAAATATAACCGAAAAATGGTATTATTCCAAGTATAATCGTAAGTATCGACAAAGGCAGGAAAACTACAATTGATTGTGCCGCATGGAATCTTACAAAATCACTTTTCTTTTCGAGCACAAAGAATACGATGCCTGTTAGCCAAGTCAAGACATAGCACAGCAAACCCTCAACATTTTCATCCAAATTTAAAGATGTTTTATCAGCCATTTTTAGATTTCAAAAACGCAATTTAAAAATTTTATTATTTCAAAGTTCTTACGGATTCCTTTGCGCCGCAAGCTTCACAAATAAGCAAAGTAGCCGAACCAACTTTTTCTAAATGCGTATCTGGCTTTCCGCACTGCTTGCATAGCACGAATTCCGAAACATATTTTTTAATCTTAGCTGCTAAAAAATCATTTCGGAATTTTCCAACAAAAATTGCTTCACCATTCTTTAATGTTCCTGTTGTAGCAAGCTCTCGTAATAGAAATTTAAAAACATGGGATAGCTCGCGCCTTACTGCTTTGGCTACAGTTTCTAAATTATAAATTATCGTCCTATTTCCTGAAATAGTGCTTTTGAGTTCTGGAATTTCCAATCTTATTTGTTCTTTTTGTTCTGTTTTTGGCAAATTCTCATAAAGAGTATTTAGCATTTCTTCGTAGCTTGGTAAAGCCATTTTTCTAATCACCAAATTTTATTCAAAATTATAAGCACGACAATCATTCCAATAATAAACGATACAACTGTCACTGGGCTGAGTTGGATTTTAGATTTTGATTCTTCAAAATACCTTACAAGTCCTGCTTCGGATGTTGGCAGCCTTATTCGTTCTTGAGCCATACAATTTTTACCTAAATAGCAATTTAAAAAGTTAGTGGAGACAAGCCTATAAGCTGCCTTCTGTGCAGCCCCTTAAGCTGAGCTCAAGGATGGCTGTGCGAACATTCTACTAAGCGTTTTTTCAACTTGCATCCGCTTTGGCAAGCATTTTCACCAAATCTGCACCAACGTCAAAGCTTTCATTCTGCGGTGCGATTTGTGTTTTTCTGTGCTTACCAGATCCCTTCCGAGACCTTTCAAGCTTTTGGATGGGCAGACTTTCCTCACAGCTTGCGCTGCGAAAGTTCGCTGGCTTGTCTCCAATTATATACTGCAAGCTACAATTTATAAGTATTACGCCAGCTCATTCAGAGCCAATTCCAAGTTTCTTTTGATGCCAAGGATTTAACAAGTGAAGTTCTCTTAAACCACTATGAATGTAAATTCTATACATAGTACTCGCTTTGCCCATGCTCGAGGTATATTTATATTCATGAACTTTTCCAGTTCTTATTCCCAAAGATTGTGCTAACTCAGCCATTTGCTCTAAGATTGGCTGTCTGTAGCTATTTATTTCCATCGTGCTTTCCTGCATAATAGTTCCTTTTCCAGCAATATAACCTTCAAGAAATGCTATTTGTTGTCTTTTCTCCGGCAAAAATTTCAAAATTTTATTCACATCATAAAATCCTAAATCGTCAATAAGCCAAGTCTTAATCGCTTTCGAAGCAATCTCAATTCTTGGATTTTGATAAAGTCCTTTATGTTTCCGTCTTACATAAACTACTGGGGCAGGTATGTTAAAAACTTGCTCTATACGGTGCGAAACCATTTCCTCATAAAATTCTACATGATTTTGACTTCCCAAAAGGCATATAGTTCCTACATCAAACATTATATCTCCATCTGCTAAAATTATGCCTAACAGCTCAGCCTCTTCAATTCCGATTCTCGTAGGCAAATTAACAAAGCGCTGCCAATCGTGTTTGTCTGGTTGAAAATTTGAATAAACCCTTCTGGCTTTAACCAACGGATGATCCTCGATTCTTTGTCCAATAACATCAGCTCTTACCAAAGCAATATAAGGAACGTCTAAATTATATTTCTCTAAAATTTCTTCTTTTTTACTACCGTAATGCTCGTGGATTGTGCCATAATCTAATCGCGTCCCTAGTAATCTTTCTAAGTTTAAACAGTTAACATCTGCAGGATTTCCAGTTTGATTATAAATATGCTCGCTTAACTTTAAAATCAGTTCAAGAGTTTGTTTACCCCTGCGCAATGTGATTGGTTGAATTTTTCTAGACCCTCGCACCATAAAACATTATAATATGGTAAAGTCTTAAAAGTATTTTGATTTGAAGCCATAAAAGAAAGCGAAAGAAAATTAGAAAACTGTGCATAGTCATGGTTGTTCGAGAATTCGGAGCGATTAGTGATCGCGAGCTGAAAGCCTCGTTACCTTGGCTCGTACACTCCGATCCTATCAACGCTCTCATCTAGAGCAGCTCCTCGGGTCTCTTTTTGAGATGGGCTTCGCTCTTAGATGCTTTCAGAGCTTATCCCTTCGCGCGTAGCTGCCGGGCCTGCCTTATCAGACAGCCCGTACACCAGAGGCGCGGGCAGTTTGTTCCTTTCGTACTTAAACTGCCTTGCTCTCAGACCCTTTGCACCTCCAGCAGATTGTACACCAACTGTCTCACGACGTTGTGAACCCAGCTCATGATGCCTTTTAATCAGTGAACACCTGCACTCTTGGCTGCTTGTACACAGCCAAGCTAGGCAAAGCCGACAGCGAAGAAGCAAGCGCCGAGGTCGATGTGTACTCTTGCTCGGCACGACTCAGTTATCCCCGAGGTACCTTTTCTATCAGATAGGGCGCTCAGCAAAAGTGACGCCTATGTTCGCTAGGCCTCGCTTTCGCGTCTCGGATCCTCGCTGGTTAGATCCGAGTCAGACCGGCTTTTAGCCTTGTCCTCTACCCAGGGTTTCCAAGCCTGGTGAGCCGATCATTAGATCCTGCCGATGCCTTTTCGGAAGGTTGCCGCCCCAGCAAAACTGCCCACCTGAAGGTGTCCCCCGAAGGGTAAGTGATTTGCCTAAAGAAGGCTGGTGTTACACTTTCCCCTCACCCTTCCCCGAAAGAAAGGGCTGCAAACGGGTCCCAGCTACTCTATGCAACCTCAAACAAACCACAGCAACAGGCTGCAGTAAAGGTCTACGGGGTCTTCATTTCCCGCTGGAGGTCTCTGGCCTGTTCGCCAGAAGAGAAAATTCGTCGGGTTCCTTCCAGGGACAGTGGGGATCTCGTTAGCCCTTCATGCACGTCACCAATTAAGTGACAAGGCATTTCGCTACCTTAAGAAGGTCAGAGTTACCTCCGCCGTTTACGGACCCTTGGCTCCGTTGGACCGGAGTTTCAGGTAACCGTACTGGGCAGGAATCACCAAGCGTACAAAGCCGTTTAGACTTTGCGCTTAGCTACGTTTTTGTTAAACAGTCGGACCCCCCTTGTCATTGCACCCTGCAACTCCACTGATATTTCACAGCAGTGTCGCAGAGACCGCTTCTACCGAAGATACGCGGCTAATTTGCCGAGTTCCCTTGGAAGGGGTCAACCCGTCACAGCTCGGCTTATTCGGCCAGGGTCACCTGTGTCGGTTCTGAGTACGGTTATCGAGTCACTTTTGTTTGCCTTTTCACCGACTCCAGGAATTGGCTAAACGCTCTTGCGAGCGCTATTCGCGCTTTCATCTGATTCTATCCATTACGGAATTCCTCAGACTTCGGCGCTTAAAGCACACGACAGTGTGCCTTAGCTTATCCCGAAGTTTCGGCAAACAACTTGCGTCGCCGCACGCGACTCGATAGCGTCCTATTATTAAAGGACTTCCCTTTCGTCTTGCACAGTTAAGCACAAGACTTAGGACCGGCTAACTCTCGGTTGACGAGCAGTGCCGAGAAAACCTGGCCCTTCCGCTGGCATGGTTTCTCACCATGCTTAGCTTCTACTTACACCGGCATTCACATCGGCCATAGGTCCACACATTCTCACGAACGTGCTTCTGCCCTACGGTCGCGCCCACATACCCCTATCCTTTCGGATGGGAGTGGTATCGGCGGCTAACTTAGCCCCGTCCATTTACGAACCCCAATGTCTCAACTGGTCCGCTGTTACGCGTTGCTTAGGCGATGGCTGCTTCTAAGCCTACGCCCCAGCTGTCTACGACAAAGGAGTCCTTCTTTGCACTCAGTTAGCTCTTTAGGGCCTTAACCACTCTTTGGGTTGTTTCCCTCTCGCCCACGCAGCTTAACCGCGCTTACTTACTCCCGACTTCTCTGCTTCATAAGGATTCGGAGTTAGACAGTGGAACGAAGCCGAAGCCCCAATTCCACAATCTGTACTCTACCCCTTATGATAGCTCTGTCGAGGCCAAACTTTGGCTTGTTTCTGTGGGAACCAGCTAGCGCCTGACTCGATGAGCATATCACTCCTAAACCAGACACAGAAGAACGCGTATGTGCAGAACCTCTTCGGCCCTCCACTCGGTTTTACCCGAGCTTCAGCCTGGTCTGGCTTAGCTCGTCAGGCTTCAGGTCTTACTCCTGTGACTTTAACGCGAGCACACGCCGCCTCTCGCTCAACGCTGCAGGCTTCTCGCTTTCGCTACGCCTCCTCTTTTTAAGATTAGGCTTGCCACAGAAGTAAACTCGCCGGCCCGTTTTTCAAAACGGACGATGCAACCCCTAAGGGCCGCATCTTACTATTACCTTTTGGTTTCAAGCTCTTTTCACTCCCTGCTATGGGAGCTTTTCAGCGTTCCCTCACGGTACTGGTACGCTATCGGTCTTGGGAAGTATTTAGGGTTGGATGTTGCTGACACCCATCTTCATGCAGGAATCCCAACCTGCATTACTCTTTGTTGTTCCAACCACTTTAGACATTACTACGGGGCTATCACCCTCTTCGGCGGCTCTTTCCAGAGCACTTTGTAAAGCCTAAAATGGTTGTTGAACAACCCACATCTTCCTTTTGTTACCAAAAGGAATTCAGTACGCCCTTTGCCGCTTTCGGTCGCCCCTACTAACGGCATCCCTATTGGTTTCTTTTCCTCCGCTTACTAAGATGTTTCAATTCAGCGGGTTCCCGATCCTTTCGGACCTCTCTCCGAAGAGAGAAGGAAGACCCATTAGGCAATCACAAGTTCAAAGGCTGCGTGCGCCTACCTTGTGCTTTTCGCAGCTTGCCACGGCCTTCTTCGGCTTCCCAAACCAAGCTATCCACCAAAAGGCTTCTGTTCTCGAACAGGCCATGACTATGCACAGTTCTCAGCATGAGAACTGCTCAGTCCCCATCATTCGATTGGGAACCTCAACACAGTAGTGGACCGGTCGGGATTCGCACCCGAAGCCTCCGCCTGTCTTGTAAAATTGCAAGGGCGGCGATCTACTGTTGATCTACCGGCCCTGCATTTACATTCAGACGGCTTTTAAAAAATTTGTGTTAGTACCAGTCCAAATAGGAGATAAGAGTTTTAGGAGGTGATCCATCTGCAGGTTCCCCTACAGATACCTTGTGTTGACTTACCCCGCCTCACCGAGCCAAAGTTCGAACTTTTCAGCAAAGTCCTCACCTTGACCCGATTCGGTTGAGTTGACAGGCAGTGAGTGCAAGGAACAGGGACGTATTCCACGTGCTATGCTAAAACACGTGTACTAGGGATTTCGCCTTCACGAGGGCGAGTTGCAGCCCTCGATCCGAACATGGTTGAGATTAAGAGATTAGCTTCCCCTTTCGGGGTTGCAGCTCGTTCTCTCAACCAATGGATGCCGCGTGCAGCCCAGCAGATTCGGGGCATACAGACCTATCGTCGCCTGCACCTTCCTCTGGCTTACGCCAGCAGTCTCCTTATTGTGCACCTTTTCAAGCTTTCGCAAGAAAAGGTTAGCAATTAAGGACGCAGGTCTCGCTCGTTCTCTGACTTAACAGAACACCTCACGGCACGAGCTGACGACGGCCATGCACCACCTCTCTGCGTGTCGAGTGCCCCATTCAGGAGGACCTTCATTCTGCAGTCGCTGCTGGTAAGGTTCCGGGCGTTGAATCCAATTGAGCCGCAGCATACACCCCTTGTGTGTTCCCCCGCCTATTCCTTTAAGTTTCAGTCTTGCGGCCGTACTCCCCAGGTGGCCCGTTCAACGCCTTCGCTACGCCACTGCAATGCTTATACAGCACTGCAATAGCAAACGGGCAGCGTTTACGGCTAGGACTACAGGGGTATCTAATCCCTTTTGCTCCCCTAGCTTTCATCCCTCACCGTCAGACGCGTTCTAGTGGAGTGCCTTCGCCATTGGTGGTCCACCCTGGATTAAAACATTTTACCGCTCCCCAGGGCATTCCCTCCACTTCTCCCGCTCTCTAGCCTGTAAGTATTTCCTGCCCACCCGACAGTTAAGCTGCCGGATTTCACAGAAAACTTTACAGACCGGCTACGGATGCTTTAGACCCAATAAACGTGAGGACCACTTGTGGCGCCGGGATTACCGCGGCGGCTGGCACCGGTCTTGCCCACTCACTTATTCGCCGTGCTTTTAAAACACGACAAAAGCTAACTCAAAGAGTTAGCACGTGGGGTCCCCTCGTCACGCTTTCGCGCATTGCGAAGGTTTCGCGACTGCTGCACCCCGTAGGGCTGGCACCCTTTTCTCAGTGTGCCTCTGGGGGCTCCCACTCTCATGGCCCCTACGGATCTCAGGTTTGGTGGTCCATTACACCACCAACAGCCTAATCCGCCGCCGAGCCATCCTAAGGCCCCGAAGGATTTCAGAGATAGGCTTTTCCAAGTTCTATCTCCTATAGGGAATTAGCCTCACTTTCGCGAGGTTATGCCCTTCCTTAGGGTAGGTTCTCGACGTGTTACGCAGCCTTGCGCCACCGGTTTGATGTAATCTCCCCAGTAGACTTGCATGTCTTAGTCGGACCCCACTAGCAGTCCTCTCCCGCAGGATCAACGGGAATTATCCTCATAGCTTTTGCTCAGATTATCGGCCGCTATGTCCGAAACTCAAACTCTTATCTCCTAATTCATCCCAATTCCTACGAATTGGAATTCATGCAATGTACTCCGATACGGATTTCGCCCGAGTATCGGAGCCGCTCACAAAAAAATGCGAGCGAGCAAACACTCAGAGCATTTGAACCAAATGCCCTTCATTCCGGTTAACCTAAGGGCTCATGAAAAATCGCCCACTTAAAATTAGAATTATGACTGCTTTATAAATTTTTTGCTCAAAGTGCGTGGAGGATGATTCGAACCAAACTTTTAGAAAAAGTTTGATCAAAAAGACGAGTAATAAGCCGGCCTTACATTCGCTTTTTGCTTTCTCGTCGTAATAAGCAATATGCGGGGAGGAGGATTCGAACCTCCGAAGGCACTAAGCCAATGGTTCTTGAGACCATCCCCTTAGACCGCTCGGGCATCCCCGCAAAAATACATTTCGAAAAGAATTAAAAAATTTTAAGATTGTCCTATCATTCCTAAGCGCTTCATCTTTCTGAGTCTCTTTCGCTCTTTCAATTTCTTTCGATACCACTTCCATCGTCCTCTATACCCAGACTTATTCTTTTTCTTCCACTTTCGAGATGAACGTTTCATATAATCTTATCTTAAAATTTGTTTTAAAAACTTTTACATTTTAGTAATTTCTTCGATTCCAAGCAAATTAAGAGCTGTGCGTAGGACATAAAAAAAGGCTTGTACCAAAGCGATTCTTGTCTGCAGAGTATCGCCTTTTTCTTTAATAACAGGACAATTTTCATAAAATTCACTAAAGCATTTGGCCAAATCATAAGCATAGTTAGCAATTATATGCGGAGCATATTGAACTGCTGCCTTTGAAACTATTTCTCTAAATTCACACAATTTTTTAACTAAATCGATTTCATAGCTCTGTTCAAATTTCGTAACAAAATTTTTCTTAATTTTTATTCTTGCCTTCTTCAAAATATTCCTGGCGCGCACTAAAGAATAAAGTAAATAAGGACCAGTTTCGCCTTCGAATGAAAGCATACTATTTAAATCGAAATCTATTGTTTTATCTGAAGATTGCTTTAACATAGCAAATTTTAATGCGGCTAAAGCAATTTTTTCAGAAATGTTGTCAACAATTTTTTTGTTCAGAGACTTATTTCTTTTCAAAATTTCTTGAACTGCTCTTTTTTTTGCAGTTTCGAATAGCTGCTCAAATGCTACGACTTCTCCGGCTCTGCTAGCCATTTTTTTCCCGTGTAATAGCACCAAACCATAAGGAACATGATGGCAGTTTTTTGCTTGTTTAAAACCTGCGAGCTCCAACGTTTTGAAAAGTTGCTTAAAGTAATGGCTTTGTTCTGCTGCAACAACATAAATAGATTTATCTATTTTATATTTTGTAAATTTTTGAAAAGCCAGGGCCAAATCTCGAGTTGAATAAAGCGCTCCGCCATCAGACTTTAACAAAACAAGTACGCCAAGACCATATTTTTTTAAATCTACGATTATTGCGCCTTGGTCTAATTTTGCCACACCTTCCTTCACAAGTTTTTTTGTTAAACTTTTGCCAATTTTGCTCAATTTAGATTCGTAAAAAATCACGTCTGTTTTTACACCTATTTTTTTATAAACTTCTGAGAAAGTTTTTAGGCTGGAATCTCTTGTTTTTTTCCAAAGAGCTTTCAGGCGCGCATCTTTTCCAAACTCGATTTTGTTTAAGATGTTGGAAACCTCTTGGTGACTTTCCTCGTGTTTTTCATAAAATTTGTTGGCTTCTGTATAAATTTTTCCGAACCATTCAGAAGTTGGAGATTTTGGTAATTTCCCCTTGTAAAATTTTAAGTAAAACCAAAGCCACTTAGCAACATGCATTCCAATGTCTCCGAAATAATTGGCTGTTAATACATCGTAGCCGTAAAAACGCAATATTCTGGCGAGGGCGTCGCTTAAGCAAACATTCCTAAAATGTCCTATGTGAAAAGCCTTGTGTGTATTCGGCTGGCCAAACCCTTCGATCATAACGCGTTCGCTTTTTTTTGAACCAGAACCAAAATTTTCTTTTAATTCTAAAATCTCAAAAATTGTTTTGCTTGCCAAATAGTTTTTGTCAACAAAGAAATTAACATAGGGGCCAGCAAGTTGTATTTTTTCGATGGCGCGAGGTTTTTGTAATTTTAAATAAATATCTTTGGCGATTGCGATTGGATCTGGCGAAAGTTCTGTTTTTAATTTAAAACAAGGTAATGCGAAGTCGCCTAAGTTTTTATCCTTTGGAACTTCGAGCAAAGCGGCTATTTCATGTGGCGCTCTTTTTATTGCTTTTGCAACGGCTTCAGAAATGTCTTTTTTAACCTCCTCAAGCATATTTTAAAAATTCCTTGGCTTTTTTTAATCTTTTTGCTCAAATTCCTCTATTAAATTTAGTCTTTTTCTCTTAGGCACTTGATTTAACAAAAATTTTCCGCGCAACAACCCCAAGCCCAAGCAATTTTCTCCGTAGCGCACAATCACATAACCATCGCTAGCTCCGTTGAGATTTTGTAGCTCCAAATCCATGCCACTTATGAAATTCTTTGCGCCTTGCTCAGATAGTTCGACTATGTTTCTACTTGCCAAATGACCAAACATTTGTACAAAAGTTGTTGTTGGCTTAACAGTCCTACCTATTCTTAAGGCCGCAAAACCCAAATCGCAGACATTTAACACTTTGTTCAAATACTCCTGGCAACCAAGTGAGCAAATTCTAATTTCCTTTGTTGTTTTATAACAATCAAATCTCTCAAATAAGTTTGGTGGAAAGCCAAAGCGTTCTATCAAGTAATTAAACGCTTTTTTCTTTTCATCTCCAGATAAGAAGTTAAATTTCATTTTTTCTCAATTTTGC
>Ga0272448_1003644_pt1 | contig 18218 bp, 16 predicted proteins | sample YNPCB0191_FD_202220 | JGI IMG/M metagenome (GOLD analysis project Ga0272448, IMG submission 202220) | Hot spring sediment microbial communities from Yellowstone National Park, WY, United States - YNP-CB-019-1 | ecosystem: Environmental > Aquatic > Thermal springs > Hot (42-90C) > Sediment... | reverse complement strand
AATCATCAAATGCGGTCCTGGTCTTACCTAATACAAAATGATAGAATAAATTATGGGCCAAGGAAATATACTCCAGAAGCACTGCCTTGGCATCAGATTCCCTCTCCCACCATCGCCGAGGACAATCCAAAGGATTTACTGCTGTTGAATTAAAGATTGTAATACCTGTATTTTTGAAAACTAAAGAAAAAACTAAAAGCACCCGGCGCATATGATAGGTATCGGTAATCAAAATCAAAGAACGCCACCCCTTCTGTTGCATAAACTGACAGGTAGCCACAGCCTCATCAAAGGTTGAGGTAACCTCGTTATCGGTAAAAAAGATATCCTCAGTTTTTACCCCAAAATACCTCAATGCCCTTAAAGCAATATCCTTACGAGTTACCTCTCCAAGACCCAGAAGGATATACTCGAAATCATATAACCGCCTTAATTCCTTATACCTCTCAGGAGTAGCAGAAACTAAAATAGCCCTGGCATAACCTTGGTGGTAAAGCTGGGCTGCCTTACTGTATCTTGACCATAAATTGCCACCTAAAGGTACAATACAATCAGACCTTCCTAGTTTATCCTCCACCAAAAGAAATCTTGCCGGTAAAAAGAACCAAAACCTATAATTAACAATAAGTAGCAAAAAGAAGGTCAGAAATAAAAGTAGTCTAAAACTAACGCCCGACCTTGAAATTTTATCCTGGGCTATAGGCATACTATATTATAACACAAAGAGCAAAAAATAGCTGGCAAAACTGCATAATTTTTTCTAAAACTTGGGCCACACAATAAAAACGACTTTTCAATTAACCATTGGTTGAGGGGTTACCTCCTCTATCTCTCCTACGATCTCCTCTATCAAGTCTTCTAATGTAACCAGGCCCAGGGTCTTTTTTTGGGCATCCACAACAATTGCGATCTGAATCTTTTCCCACTGAAACCTCTGCAACAACTCATGCACTTTATAATCCGCTTTGACATAAGTAACGCTATGCACCAAATCTGCAGGAACAAACAAACCTTTTTCTCGAAGGATATAGAGAAGGTCGCGGGCATAGATTACCCCCACTATATTATCAATAGAGTCTTTGTAGACAGGCAAACGCGCATGCCCTTGCTCTACAAAGGTATTCAGGAGTTCCTCATCGGTAAGGTTTATATTTACGGCAACAATCTTTTCTTTAGGCACCATTACCTCTCCTACTGAGATATCACCGAATTCAAAAATACGATGGAGCAGTTTGCGCTCCTCATCACTAACCACGCCTTCCTCCCGGCTAATCTCAATCATCAAGCGAAGCTCCTCCTCCGTAATAAGTGGCGAGCGCCCAGTCTTGGTTATGCCAAAAAACCTAAGGATAAGATTACTAATAGTAGTAAAAAAGGCAATCAGGGGAGAAAACAACCTGATAAACAACCCTAACAGTCCAGATACCTTCAGGGCAATTGCCTCTGCATGCTTGGTGGCAAGTATCTTAGGGGTTATCTCGCAGAATATCAAAATCCCTAAAGCCGAAATAATAGTTGCAACAATACTTCCAATTTTGGGGCCAAGGATTACAACCGCTAAAGTTGTCAATACTACTGAGATAATAATATTTACTAGATTATTGCCTATAAGAATAGCTGCGATTAACTTATCCAGTTTTAGAAGCAATCTCTCAAGTGACTTTGCCCCTCGGACATTATGACTAATCAGATACCTTAAGCGAAATTTACTTACCATAAATACCGAGGTCTCAGCAAGGGCAAAAAAGAAAGAAAGCAAGGCACATATACCAACAATTATCATTGAGATTAGGTAAAACATTAACATAGCGCTATCTTGAAAAATATTTTAAAGCTGCAGGGTATCTTGCAGATTAAGCTCACCCTCCTTAACCGAACTAATCAAGGCCAAATTAAGCTTTTCCTGCCGGAAGATAAAACGCGCCAACTCGCGCAGTTCCTGCCGTTGTACCCTAGATACTTTGTTTTTTATCTCTTTAAAATTCTCCACCCTGCCAGTACTACTAACTGATTCCCCCAGCCACAACATGTTATCCAGTGTATCCTCCAAGGCCAAAGAAAGCTGACCTAGATAATACTCCTTGGCCCGCTTGAATTCATTTGGCGAAACCAAGGAATCCTTCAACTTAACAAGCTCAGCCAAAATCACCTTTACTGCCTCTTTTATCTTGCCGTGGTCCAATCCCGCATGAATAATAAAGGCACCGGTATCCTCGAAACGCTTAACAGAGGTTCCTATCTCATAAGCCAAACCGCGTTTTTCTCTTACCTCGTTAAACAGCCTACTGGACATATTTGCCCCTAATATGACGTGCAATAACCCCAAGGCATAACGCCGAGGGTCATCCCGCCTGAGGCTATGGAAACCCATTGCCAGATGAGTCTGTTCTGTCTCCTTGCACAGATGCTTAATCTGAGGTCTATCCTGATTCTCACTGGCAGGTAAGAAATTACTCCGGGCCATATCCTTGAGCTTGGGATAAATTCTCTTTACCTTTCGTGACACCATCTCAGGCTTAAGTCTGCCTGTAGCACAGACTACGATATGGGAAGGCCTATAATAATGCCTCTGGAAATCAAGCAGGTCCTTACGCGTTATGGACCTAATCGATTCCTCAGTCCCAATAATGCTAGCGCCCAATGGCTGATTAGGCCACAACAAGCCATCAAGCAACTCATGCACATAGCTTTGGGGTAAATCCTTATACATCTTCAACTCTTCCAAGATAACTGTGCGCTCCTTTTCAATCTCTTCAGCAGGCAAACTAGGATAAAGAACCATATCCGAAAGGATATCTAAGGCTAAATCAAGATAGCGATAAGGGAGTTTGGCTAAATAACAGGTCAACTCCTCAGAGGTAAAACCATTCAACGAGCCACCAACTCCCTCAATTGATTCCTTAATCATTCTGCAGGAGTACCTCTTGCTACCTTTAAAGAGTAAATGCTCCAGATAATGACTTATGCCCTTTTGCGCAGGTGTCTCGTATCTACCTCCTACCCGAATCCATATCCCTATGGCAACTGATTGCATATCTGCCATAGCATTAGTTACTATATTGATGCCATTGGCAAACCTTGTAGTAGTTATCATTTTTCATCCTCTTTTTAGCCAGGTTAGATAATCCGCTACCTTCAAAACCAAATCCTTTTTATCCTTAAAGCGCATAATCTGCTTCACAATAGCACTACCTACAATAACACCATCGGCTACCTGACAGATACGGCGTATCTGCAAAGGATGCGAGATACCAAAACCTACGCATACGGGCTTTAAGGTAAGCGTCCTCAGTCTCTTTAGGTTAATAAGTAAATCTGATGGAAGTTGCCGGCGCTCTCCAGTAACTCCGGTAAGAGATACATAATAAATAAAACCTGTTGAAGTTTTAAGGATAAACGGCAGTCTCTCTTTCGAGGTAGTAGGGGCAACAAAATTTATAACATCCAATCCTGCCTTAATGGCCATACGCCTCAAACCCACCGCCTCTTCAGGCGGAAGATCCGGAATAATCAAGCCATCTACACCGCATTCCTTGGCCTCCTTAATGAATCTTTCTTCTCCGTAGCAAAATATCGGATTGTAATAGGTCATAAGACAAATGGGGATTTCAGTTTTAAGACGGGCCCTTTTAACCAGAGCGAGAATCTTAGAAAGATTCACCCCCCTTTTTAAGGCATAAAAAGAAGCCTGCTGGATAACTGGGCCATCGGCAACAGGATCAGTAAAAGGCACCCCTAATTCAACAATATCCACTCCCCGCCGACTAAATTCTTCAATTAGTCTCGCTGTTACCTCTAAGGAAGGAAAGCCAGCTGTGATAAAGGCAATAAAGGCCTTGTTGCCCTGGCTTCTCAATTCTAAAAATTTTTTATCAATTCTATTCATTAGAGTTTAAGATGCTGGGTAACAATCCCCATATCCTTATCGCCTCTTCCGGAAAGACAAACTACAACTAATGAACGCTTATTTAAAAACCTGTGCATCTTCAACAAATACCCAATGGCATGCGCCGGCTCTAAGGCTGGTATTATCCCCTCAGTCTCGGCTAATAATTTAAACCCAGCCAAGGCCTCCTCATCGCTAACTGCCACATAATTCGCCCGGCCAATCTTTTTGTAGTAGGCATGCTCAGGCCCTACCCCAGGATAATCCAGGCCCGCAGAAATAGAATGCGTAGAAAGCACCTGGCCATACCTATCTTCCAGAAGCCTAGACTTTGCCCCATGCAGGACGCCTATGCCTCCAGCTACTAAAGTAGCAGCATGCATTTCATTTTTTGTTATCCCCTTGCCACCAGCCTCAACCCCAATAAACCTTACCTGCCTGTCATCAAAAAATGGATAAAAAAGCCCCATAGCATTACTTCCGCCTCCTACGCAGGCAACCAGATAATCAGGAAGGCGCTTCTCCTTGCGCAATATTTGCCTACGGGCCTCCCTACCAATAACCGACTGAAAATCCCTTACCATTGCGGGATAAGGATGAGGACCAGCAACTGTGCCAATAACATAATGGGTAGTGCGGACATTCGTAACCCAATCCCGCAAGGCCTCAGTCATTGCATCCTTTAAGGTCATAGAGCCAGTAGTTACCTCTTTTACCTGCGCACCCAAAAGTTTCATCCGGTAGACATTCAGCGCCTGACGGTTAATATCCTGTTTGCCCATATAAACCTGGCAACTCCGGCCAAAAAGAGCAGCCACTGTTGCGGTAGCCACACCGTGCTGGCCAGCTCCGGTCTCGGCAATAAGCCGCTTCTTTTTCATCCGCAAGGCCAAAAGCCCCTGGCCTAAGGTATTGTTTATCTTATGTGCGCCCGTATGCAAAAGGTCCTCGCGTTTTAGATAAACCTTGAACCCTAATTTTTTCGATAGATTCGGGGCAAAATAAAGCGGGGTAGGCCTGCCGGCATATTCTTGAAGATAAAATTCTAAATCCTGCCTGAATGATTTATCCTTCTTAGCCTGCTCATACTCCTTGCGTAACTCCTCTAAGGCATACATCAAGGTCTCAGGCACAAACCTGCCACCAAACTCTCCAAAATGCCCTTTCTTATTTGGAAGCCCCATATCTTTACTCCTCTATAAGATAAGATTTACCAACCTTAGCTAGGGCGTTCAGGTAATTTAACCTTCTTGGCTACCTGGACAAACATTCTAATCGCCTCAGGGTTCTTTTTACCAGGACAAATCTCCAGCGAGCTTGAAACATCAACCCAGTCAGGACGAATAATCCTAATCGCCTCAACCACATTCTCCGCGTTCAACCCACCAGAAATAAAAAGTAACTTATCCTTTAACTTCAGGCCCTTAAGCCAACTCCAATCAAAGGTCTGGCCAGTACCGCCAAACTGCCAAGGCTGATAACTATCAAAAAGAATCCCCCAGACTGGATAGCTAAATACATCTTTCAAGTCAGATTTATCCTTCAGGCGAATGGCCTTTATTATCCTATAACCTTTAAATTGGCTACAGAAATCTATTGACTCATCGCCGTGAAATTGCATTGCGTATAAACCTAATGCCTTGGCAACCTCTTTTATCTTCTCTTGTTTCTCGTTAACAAAAACCCCTATCTTTTTTATCTTTTTAGGTATACGCCGATCAATCGCAACTGCCTCCTCTAAAGAAATGTAACGCGGGCTTTTCTCATAAAATACAAAACCTAAGGCATCAGCCCCAGCCCCAACTGCAACCAGGGCATCTTCCAAATTAGTTATCCCGCATATCTTAACCTTTACCAACCCATCAACTCCTCAATCTTAGCCTTAACATCTTCAGCGGACATAAAGGCCTCGCCAATCAATACCGCCTCTACCCCTAATACCTTAAGAAATAAAACATCCTGCCTTGTCTTTAAGCCACTCTCAACCACTACAATCCTATCCCGAGGTATTAAAGGATAAAGCCTTTCAGTAGTCCTTAAATCTACCTCTAAGGTATGCAGGTCGCGGTTATTTATACCTATGGCGAAATTCACATAACTTGTTTTCTTTTCCGATGACTTTTTAGGCGATTTCTGCAAAGTAGCATTGTTCTGCGCAGGAACTTTTAAATTTAATATTTTTTTTAACTCCTTCTCCTGGTGGGTCTCTACTAAACAATCCAGGCCTAAACTATCAGCCAAACCAATCAACTCAAAAAGGGAATCCTTAGTTAAAGCCTCAGCAATCAGAAGCACACAATCCGCTCCAAAATAGCGGGATTCGTAAATCTGATAAGGCTCAAATATGAAATCCTTGCGTAGAAGTGGCAGGCTGACCTGTTGGCGTATTTCTTTCAAAATATCCAAACTACCCTGAAAATAATCCTCCTCAGTTAAAACAGATATAGCCTGAACCCCACAATCGGCATAGATACGGCAGATTTCTATTGGGTCAAAATTCTCACGAATTACGCCCCGTGAGATTGAGGCCTTTTTTACCTCAGCGATAAGGGAGAGAGAATTAGGCTTACTTATCGCCTCTAAAAAAGGACGACAAGGAGGTAAACCTTCTATCTTTACCTTAAGCTCATTCTCTGGTAATGCCTGTTTGGCCAAATCTAACCTTTGTTTTTTCTTAGCGATTATCTCTTTTAATGCATCCATGACCAATAATATTTTACTGTTGTGAACAGGCAACTAACTGATTTAACTTCTCCAAGGCCCTTCCTGAATCAAGGGATTCTTCTGCTAATTTTAATCCCTCTTTAATGGAAGATACCTTACCTGCAGCATAAATTGCACAGGCAGAATTCAAAATCACCACCTCACGATAACTCCCCTTGGCCCCATTTAATACCTCTTTGGTTATGCGGATATTCTCAGCAAGGTCTGCAGCTTGTAAATCCTTAAGACTAACCCGCGAAAATCCAAATTCCTCAGGAGTAACCTCATATTCAATTATCCTTCCTCTATCCAACTCTACCATAAAGGTCCTGTCAGTAAGGGTTACCTCATCCAAGCCATCTGCGCCGTGAACTACTAATACCCTTTGAGACCCCAGATTCCGAAATACCTCAGCCAGAGGCAAAAGCCATCTTTTATCATATACCCCAACAAGTTGGAATTTTACCTGGCAAGGATTAACCAAGGGCCCAAGGATATTAAAAATTGTCTTTCGGGCTAATTGCCTGCGCGCTGGCATCACATGCCTCATTGCCGGATGCCAATTTGGCGCAAAGAGAAAGGCTATACCAACCTCCGCGAGACACTTTTTTACTGTTTCTTTGGACATATTAATATTAACCCCTAAGGCCTCTAAAAGGTCAGCGCTGCCGCACCTGCTAGAAACCGACCGATTACCATGCTTGGCTACTTTAATCCCAGCACCAGTTACCACCAAGGCGCTAATAGTAGAGATATTGAATGTAGAAAGGCCATCGCCTCCTGTGCCGCAGGTATCCAAAAGATCTCTTTCCCAAACATCCAACTTTTCTACATAACTGCGCATAATTGCTGCTGCCTGGGTCAACTCCTCAACTGTTACCCCTTTTTCTTCCAACAAAAGCAAAAACTTAGCAATTGCCTCAGTATCGAATGAACCCTGGAGTATTCTCTCCATTACCGAGCGCATTAAATAAGCAGGTAAATCCTTCTTTTCTTTTAAAATTCCTATCGCCTCTTCAATCATTGGGCTAAAAAATTCCCTAACAAATCCCTGCCCTTTTGGGTCAGGATAGACTCAGGATGAAACTGCACTCCCCAAAGAGGATACTTTTTATGCCGCAGCCCCATTATCTCATCAGCCTTGGTCCAGGCAACAATCTCTAACTCTTCAGGTAAACTTTTATTTTCAACTATTAGAGAATGGTAACGCGTAGCCTCAAAAGGATTAGGCAGTCCTTTAAATATGGTCTTACCATTATGGTATATAGCTGAGGTCTTGCCATGCATCAGGCGTTTGGCAACAACTATGCGGCCACCAAAAACATAGGCAATTGCCTGATGCCCCAGACAAACCCCCAGTATAGGAATCCGGCCACAAAATTCCCGAATCACCTGACAGGATATACCCGCATCCTCAGGCCGGCCTGGACCAGGAGAAATTACAATATGAGTCGGGGTCATCTTTCTAATATCATCAGTAGTTATTGCATCATTACGCAAGACCTTGACTTTGGCATGCAGCTCTCCCAGATACTGCACCAGGTTATAGGTAAAAGAGTCGTAATTATCTATCATCAAAATCATCCCTTTTCCCTCCAGATCTTGGCGCCCAGCTGCTGAAGCTTAACCTCCAGATTTTCATAACCCCGCTCCAGGTGATACATCCTCGAAATATCAGTTCGGCCCTCAGCCACCAGCCCAGCTAAAACCAAACAGGCCGAAGCCCTTAAGTCCGAAGCCATCACTGGTGCTCCGGAAAGCCTCTCTACGCCCTGGACAATAGCATGCGGGCCTTCCCTCTGTATCCGGGCCCCCATACGATTAAGTTCAGCCACATGCATAAATCTATCGGGATATATCTTTTCAGTAATAACACTTACGCCCTTGGTAACACTCATCAGGCTCATCATCTGCGCCTGCATATCCGTAGGAAAACCCGGATAAGGCAATGTGGTTACATTAACCGCCTTAAGATTCCGACGAAAGCTAACCCGCAGGCCTCCCTTAAAAGTTCGGACTGTCGCCCCTGCCTCCTTCAGTTTATCTAAGACCGCGGTTATATGCTCAACTACAACATTTCTTATTACCACATCACCTTTGGTAATAAGCGCTGCTATAATAAAGGTTCCGGCCTCTATTCGGTCAGGGATAACTGTATGTTCTCCTCCGTGAAGACTTCTTACACCATCTATCTCAATAATAGGCGTGCCTAAACCTTTTATCCTCGCACCCATCTTGATTAAAAACTCCCCCAAATCGCTAACCTCTGGCTCACAAGCAGCGGATTCAATAATTGTCTTTCCCTTGGCTAAACAAGCTGCCATCATCACATTGTCCGTAGCCAAAACCGATGAACCGTATTCTCCCCCCAAGTAAATATGGGCGCCCTTGAGCATCTTTGCCTTGGCCACCACATATCCACCCTCAATATCTATATCTGCCCCCAATGCCTTTAATCCTTTAAGATGCAAATCCACTGGCCTTACCCCAATTACACAACCACCAGGCAAAGAAACCTTGGCCTTTCCCAATTTTCCTAAAAGAGGTCCTAACACACAAAAGGATGCCCGCATTGTGGAAACTAATTTGTAATCTGCAACATAATCTGACGCCTTGGCCTGGGTAACAGTAACTACGCCATTATCAAAAACAATATTTTTGCCCAATGACTTAAGGATCTTAAACATAGTATTGGTATCCTTAAGATTGGGAACGCCTTTGATAACACAGGCCCGGTCAGTCAAAAGGGTAGCAGCCAATATCGGTAGGGATGAATTTTTTGAACCTGAGATGGTAACTTCACCTTTTAATCTATTTCCACCTTCAACTACAAGTTTATCCATAGGAACTACCTCCGCTATTTAAATAAAGCTAAGCAGTCTTTTCAACCATTATGACTCTTTCGATATTAGAATAGTCCCTTACCACCTCTTTTAAACTATAGCCTGAATACCCTTGCAAGATTTCTTTTATTGCCGAAAGCTGCCCCAAACCCATCTCCAGGGCCAAAACACCTCCTGGTTTAAGTAGTTTATCACTAACCGAAAAAATCCTTCGGTAGAATCTCAAACCATCCTCTCCACCATCCAAGGCCAAGGAAGGTTCCTGCTGAATCTCGGGCTGCAGATCTTTTATCTGTCTGCTTGGGATATAAGGAGGATTGCTTACTACAATATCAAATAAATCCTTAGGGTTATATCTAAAAATATCAACTAAGACGAATTTTATCCTTACCCCATAAGAATCAGCATTATCACGGGCAATCTGAATGGCCTTTTGGGATACATCTAATGCGGTAATATCAAGGTAAGGCAATAAATACGCCAGGGCCACCGCAATGCAACCTGAACCTGTGCCTATATCCAATAACCTGGCTTGCGTATTAAGCCTTGACATAGCTTGGGCATAACGAAAAACAACTTCTACTAAAATCTCAGTCTCAGGCCGAGGGATAAAAACCCCTTTTTCTACCTTAAAGTTAAGACCAAAAAAATCCTGTTTACCTATTATATACTGTAATGGCTCGCCTTGGATTCTTCTTTTTAAAATCGCAGCCAACTGCTGACAATGGCTATTTGATAACCTGAGTTTTGCCTCAAGATATAGCCTATGTCTAGGGCATCCTAAAAGCTCGGTTAAAACCAACTCCGCCTCATTCATTTCTATTCCTCTGCTCTGCCTCTATCAAGGCATCAGAGAGTTCATCCAGGTCGCCATCCAGAACTTCCTGTAAACGATGGGTGGTAAAACCAATGCGGTGGTCAGTAATCCTGCGGTCAGGGAAATTATAGGTACGAATCTTCTCGCTACGCTCGCCTGAACCAATCTGCGACCTCCTCTCTTGGGTGATCTTTTTTAATTCCTCCTCCTGTTTCAAATCCATAAGCCTGGCCCGCAGGATGCGCATCGCCTTATTTTTATTTTTTAACTGCGAACGTTCATCCTGGCAAGCCACTACTATGCCCGTTGGGATATGGGTAATCCTCACTGCAGAATCGGTCTTTTGCATATGCTGGCCACCTGGCCCAGAGGAACGATAGGTATCTATCTTCAAATCCTTGGGCTCAATGACCAAATCTACCTCTTGCGGTTCAAGCAAAACTGCAACCGTAGCAGTAGAGGTATGAATCCGACCTTGGGATTCGGTTACCGGCACGCGCTGGACCCGATGGACCCCACTTTCAAACTTTAATCTCTTAAAGGCGTCTTTGCCTTTCACGCTAAAGATTATCTCTTTAAACCCGCCCAGCTCCGACGGACTGGAAGACAAAACCTCAAGCTCCCAGCCCTTTTTGGTTGCGTACTGCATATACATCCGATACAGGTCTGCGGCAAAGAGACCAGCCTCATCTCCGCCTGTACCCTGGCGAATCTCTACTATTATATCCCGCTCCAAGTCCTTATCCTCACCGCTTAATGAGCGCTTCAACTGATTCTCCAAATCCAAGCGCCTTGCCTTTAAACCTTGTAGTTCGCTTTTAGCCAACTCTAAAAAATCCGCCTCGTGTCTCTGCTTAAGCAAGCCTTCAAGCTCGGTTATCTCCTTGTCCACCCTTTTAAGCTCCCGGAACAACAAAACCGTCTCTTTTAGGTCAGCTAATTCCTTAGCGTAGCGGTTATACTGGTTACGGTCGGCAATTACTGCCGCATCTGCCAGTTTACCCTCCAGCTCTACATAACGCCGCTCAATATCTTCTAAACGCCCAAGCATATCCTTTTAAAGATTAGCCTGCTTTTTTGCCGTATTTTTTCATAAACTTTTCCACCCTTCCAGCAGAGTCAACAAACTTCTGCTTGCCGGTGAAAAAGGGGTGGCAGCTGGAACACACCTCCACCCGTATATTGGGTTTGGTTGAACGGGTGTGGATGGTATTCCCGCAAGCACAAACAATTACACAATCCTGATACTTGGGATGAATTTTATCCTTCATCTTTTGACCCTCCCTTTTGGTTGTTATTGCCTCACTATTGGTTCATTGAATTTAAAAACTCTTCGTTATTCTTCGTCTTGGACAACTTCTCTATCAGAAGCTCCATTGCCTCGACATTATTCAATTCATTCAAGACCTTTCTTAAAATCCAGGTCTTAGAGAGTATCTCTGGTTTCAGGAGCAACTCCTCATGACGGGTGTTAGAACGCTTAATATCGATTGCCGGGTAAATCCGGCGTTGAAAGAGATTGCGGTCCAGCTGTAGCTCCATATTACCTGTTCCTTTGAACTCCTCAAATATAACCTCATCCATGCGGCTTCCAGTATCCACTAAAGAGGTAGCGATTATAGTCAGGCTTCCACCCTCTTCAACTGCCCGGGCTGCCCCAAAGAATCTCTTGGGCTTCTGTAAGGCATTGGAATCAATTCCTCCTGAAAGGACCTTGCCACTATGCGGAATCACCGCATTGTATGCCCTGGCCAAACGAGTAATGCTATCTAAAAGTATCACCACATCGCGCTTATGCTCCACAAGCCTCTTGGCCTTCTCCAGAACTATCTCTGATACCTGGACGTGCCTCTCAGGAGGCTCATCAAAGGTAGAAGAGATAACCTCCCCCTTGACATGCCTCTGCATATCCGTAACCTCTTCCGGACGCTCATCAATCAAAAGAACTATTAATATAACATCAGGGTGATTGGTGGTAATGGCATTGGCAATCTTCTGAAGAATCACTGTCTTTCCACTGTAGGGAGGGGCAACTATCAGACCCCGCTGGCCTTTGCCAATAGGGGTCAAAAGGTCCATAATCCGGGTAGACACCTCTTCGGGCTTGGTTTCTAAGACAAAGCGCTCATGAGGATATACTGGGGTGAGGTTATCAAAGAGGGTCTTTTCCTTCACCTCCTCCGGGTTTTCAAAATTCACTGCCTCTACCTTAAGCAGGGCAAAATACTTCTCTCCCTCTTTTGGGGGACGAATCTGGCCACTGACCGTATCCCCCGTGCGTAGGTCGAATTTACGAATCTGCGAGGGAGAAATGTAGATGTCATCCGGGCAGGGCAGGTAGTTATAATTCGGTGAACGCAAAAAACCAAACCCCTCAGGGAGTATCTCCAGTATCCCCTCGCCAAACATCAAACCTTCCTTCTCTGCCTGCGCCTGCAGGATTTTAAAAATCAAATCCTGTTTTTTAAGCCCGCTTACTCCATTGATATTCAGGTCCTTTGCCAATTTGTTCAACTCAGAAATCTTCAACTCTTTTAGATGGCTTATATCTAACTTCTCCACACATACCTCCTGGTTAAAATTGCCTTGCGCCTCTGGGCCAAAGCTATTTGTTTGTTAACTCTTTCCAAATCCTCACAACCTGCATCTTTGTCTTTTGCCGAGTTCCACTATTATCTATAACATAACCCGCAAGGGATATCTTGTTTTTTAAGGGTAATTGCGCCTGCATCCTCTTAATTATATCAGACCTGCTCAAGTTGGTCTTGCGCTGTAATCTTTTTATCTGGAGCCAACGCGGCAGGCTCACAACCACCAATACATCTACCAAGGGTCTTAATCCCGCCTCGATTAAAAGCGGGGCATCCAAAACCAAAACCCCAGCCTTTACTGCGTCTATCCTTTTGCGTATAATCCGTATAACCTCAGGGTGGATCAAGGCATTGAGTTTATTAAGAAGGAGCTGATTGGCAAAAACCATCTTGCCTAATTTTTCGCGGTCAATACTTCCGTCGATGGCTAAAACACCCCTTCCAAACTGGGCAATGATTTTCTTATAGATGCGGCCACGGGAAGATAAAAGACGGTGCACAATCTCATCGGCATCAATACAGCGGGCACCCAGCCCTGCAAAAAAATTGGCAACAGTAGACTTGCCGGTTCCAAAACCGCCCGTAACCCCAATAACCAACCTTTCACTAACTGAGGATTTTTTCATAAACTAATACGTACTTCTTGGCCGACTCCTCCCAAGAAAAATTACAACCCATTGCCCGCACAACCAGTTCCTTCCAGGCCTTCTTATCCTGAAATTTAGCAATGGCCTTCTTAATGGTTTTAACCAAGGCCTCCTCGTTGTATTTATCGAAGACAAAGCCATTATCTTCATTTATCGTATCTGCCAGGCCTCCAGTCTTAAAAACAAGCGGGATTGTCCCATAGCTTAGACTTATGAGCTGACCCAACCCACAAGGCTCATAACGCGAAGGCATAAGAAAGATATCTGACCCTGCATAAATCTTATGGGCAAGTACATCGTCAAACTTAAGGGAGAGCGAAATAACCTCAGGAAATTCCCTGGCCATCTTTTCTAAAAGATTATGGTACTCCAAATCCCCTGTGCCCAAAATTACTAGCTGTAGAGGCATACTGCAGATATCCTTTATCCCCTTGGCCAAGATATCAAAGCCCTTCTGCTGGGCCAATCTGGAGACTATACCCAAAAGGGGGATATCCTGCTTTTGGGGAAGATGACAGATTTTTTGCAGGTCTTTCTTGCATACCGCCTTGCCTTCTAAGGAATCCTTCCCGTAATGCTGGGCAATAAAATTATCAGTTTTAGGATTCCAGATATCATAGTCAATTCCGTTAATTATCCCGTAAAGCTGCTTTTTGCGTTTAGCCAAAACCCCCTCCAGGCCAAAACCGAATTCCTTGGTCTGAATCTCCTTGCTGTAGGTAGGGCTTACAGTAGAGATAGCATCGGAAAATATAATCCCGCCTTTCAAAAGATTTATTTTCCCAAAAAACTCCAAGCCCTCAATGCCAAAGAGGCTCTTATCCAGCTTTAATTTGGAAAATTCCTCAGCAGGAAATAACCCCTGATATCCCAGATTATGAATAGTAAACAAAGTCTTAATCCCTTTATAGAATTCATCCTTGGCTAAATTGGTCTTAATATATACCGGTATAAGGGCAGTCTGCCAATCGTGACAGTGCAGGATATCGGGCTTAAGGTTAATCTCCTTCAAAAGGTTTAGCGTATTTTGGCAATAAAAGGAGAAGCGGTCAAGATTATCTTTATAATCACCATTTTTATCACCGTAAAGCCCATCGCGGTAAAAATAGGAATCATTTTCAATAAAATAAACTCGGCAGTTTTTCCCTAACTTGGCAGTATAAACACCGTCTTGAAAACGGCTGGCTTTCGCAGTCTTTTCCTTGATTACTTTATAATATGGCATAACTACACTAACCTCGAAACCGAGCTTCTCCAATGCAACCGGTAATGCCCCAACCACATCTGCCAAACCACCTGTCTTGGCAAAAGGAACCACCTCGCTTGAACACATAACTATCCGCATAGTCTTCTGGTCTCCTTTCTTTAAGTTACCGCCTGCATATCCAACCAGTTCTTTCCCTTTTTTACCGTGACCTTGAGTGGCACTACAAGCTGCAAGGCGTTCTCCATCTCTTTTTTAACCATAAGGGTAAAGGCTTCCTCTTCGCCGCTGGCTAGGTTAAACACCAATTCGTCATGCACCTGAAGAATCATCCGCGAATTAAATTTATTGTTCTTGATATTGCGGTGGATGCGCACCATCGCCAACTTTATCAAATCACTGGCTGAGCCCTGTATCGGCGTATTTACCGCCTGGCGTTGGGCAAATTGACGGATAGACTGATTCTTATTTTTGATTTCAGGTATAGGACGCCTCCTGCCAAGCATAGTAGTCACGAATCCATTATCTTGGGCCTTTTTAATCTGCTCTTTTATAAAGTCCTGGACCTTCGGATAACGTAAAAAAAACGCATCAATAAACTGCTGGGCATCCTCTAATGGAATATTCAAATCCCGTGCCAGGCCATAGGCAGTAAGACCGTAGATAATCCCGAAATTTACCCGCTTGGCAACCTCGCGCATAGAATCAGTGATATCCTTCTCAGGTAACCCATAAATTAATGCGGCAGTAACCCGATGTATATCCTTATCCAACCTAAATGCCTGAATAAGCTCCTCGTCCTGGGCAAGATGGGCCAAGACCCTAAGTTCTATCTGGGAATAATCGCAAGAAAGAATGTAATCCTCATCTCGATATGCAATCACTGCCTGACGTATCAACCGGCCTATATCGGTCTTGACGGGTATATTCTGCAAATTGGGGTTGCTGGAACTCAATCTCCCGGTTTCAGTGCCAGTTTGGTTAAAGGAGGCGTGTATCCTCTGGGTCTTTTTATCCACAAGATTAGGCAGGGTATCGATATAGGTATTTTTTAATTTTGTCAACTGCCGATATTCCAAAAGAAGCGCCGGAAGTTCATGCTGGCTGGAAAGTGCCCTCAAGACCTCTTCATCAGTTGACGGCCCGGTCTTGGTCTTTTTCACCACCGGCAACTTCAGCCTTACAAACAAGACCTCGCTGAGCTGTTTAGGAGAATTGATGTTAAAATGACAACCACTTATTTCGTAAATCTTCTGGCATATCCTTACCAACTTTGACTCTATCTCAGAGGAGAGTTCTTTTAACAACTGGCAATCAATGCGTATCCCATCTGACTCCATATCTGCCAAGACCTCAATCAATGGCATCTCCACCTCTTGAAAAAGAGAAAAAAGATTATTTTCCTGCAAGCGCGCCTGCTGTAAAGGAACTATCCGCTGAATATACTGCATCGCCTTTACCTCATCTGGGCCTGATGTCCCAGGTAACTCACCCAAAAATTCCCAGGCCAAATCACTAATCTGGTAGGATGGTTTAACAGGGTTGAGAAGATAAGCAGCTATCATAGCATCAAAATACAACCCCTCTAGCCTTATCCCTGCCTTAGCCAAAAACCCCCTAATTTTTTTAAGGTCGTGGCCAATCTTTTTCACCTGGCCATCAACCAAAAGGGTCCTCATCCGTTGGCCAATCTCCTTAACTCTAAACACCTCGCCCTTTACAGCAAAAACCAAGCTCTCCAGGGAATCTCCGCAGATAAAAATACTTTCAGCCTCTAAATAATGCTTGGGTAGCTGGCTATCTTCAACTACCTTACAAGAAAGACAAAGGTCAGGGTCTCCCTCTTTTTCTTCCAAGGGTATATCCTTCAGGAACCGCTTCAGCTCCAGATGGCTAAATATAGCGTAGAGCTGACGGTAGTCAGGAACAATAATCTTAAATTTTTCCAACTCAAACTCCAAATCTAATGTTCTATCAAGACAGGCGAGTTTCCGATTCAATCTAACGGTTTCTATATGCTCTAAGATTGTCTTGCGCAACCGCTCATTAGGCAATGTCTCCAGATTAGCCAAAAGCCCATCCAATGAGCCGTACTTTTTAAGCAAATCCACAGCAGTCTTTTCTCCCACTCCAGGTACGCCTGGTATATTATCAGTAGGGTCACCCATCAAGGCAATAATTTCCGGAATTGCCTTAGGCTCAACCCCAAATCTCTCCTTTACCTTCTGTTCATCATACAAAATACCGCTATCCTTATAAGGGCTGAGGACCCGCACATAACTATCTACGAGCTGCAACATATCTTTATCCGAGGAAACGATAACAGTAGGAATCCTGGCCTCTTTAGCCTTTTTGGCCAAGGCCGCGATTATATCGTCAGCCTCAAATCCTTCTTTTTCATAAAGGGTTATTCCTAAGGCAACCACTATCTTTTTAATAAAAGGTATCTGGCTGCTCAGTTCATCGGGCATAGCCGGACGCTGGGCCTTGTAGTCAGAAAACATCTGGTTGCGAAAGGTATCCCGCGAGACATCAAAACAAACCGCCATATACTCAGGTTGGCCTTCCTGAATGACCTTTTTCAGCATTGCCACAAAACCATAGATGGCATTGGTTGGCTGACCGAAAGAGGTAGTAAGCCTTGGTAACGCGTAAAATGCCCTATAGCAAAAGGCGGTAGCGTCAATCAGATAAAATCTACTCTCACCCATTAACTAAACCTTAGGAAAAATAAACATCGGTAGGAACTAGAATTAGTGGTGTCTCTACCTTGATAAAAGTCTTTTTTGAAGCCTATCAATAAACTCGCTAATCTGCTTATTCGTAGGATCTAAAAGTTGGGCATCAGTTGCCTGTTTTAAGGCCTCACTGTACTTCTCCCTCTGGTAACTCAACTTGGCATTCTTAAAATATTCCTGGGCCAAGGCCTTCTCATCGTATTTTAAAAGCAATTTTTTTTGGGTTATATCCTTAACCAACTCGACGACATCCTGCTCGCGGTCAGCTACTGGCTTTTCCCCTAAAACCAAAAGGATATCATCGTAGCGAGCCTTGGCCTTCTGGGTCCAGAGGTCCTGCGGTAAACCGCATTCTGCCCTTTTCTTCCAATAATAGGCTGCCCTCTTCAAATCCCGGGCATTTTCGTAAAAGATAGCTAGATTTGAATAGGCGCTTAAATAATCAGGGTCAATGCGTATGCTCTGAAGATAATGCTCTTCAGCGCGCTTCAAATCGCCCAGGGCCTCGTAGATTACCCCCAAATCGTTATAGGCAACGGCATATGCAGGGTCTAACTCAATAGCCTTCTGATATAATGTCAATGCCTGCTGCAGGTTACCTAAACTCTGAAATTTAAATCCCTGGCTACGATAAATGCGGGCCTGCCTCTGCAAAATAGTAAGCCCTTCATCATCCACAGGGGGAATTTTAACCGGTGAGTCCTTGGCCTTGTCAACTTTAGTTTTTGCCGAGGAACCCAAAGAAAGCTCGAGGCTCTCCTGTGCTGACAACCAAGCTGTGGATAAAAA
>Ga0272448_1003643_pt1 | contig 18219 bp, 16 predicted proteins | sample YNPCB0191_FD_202220 | JGI IMG/M metagenome (GOLD analysis project Ga0272448, IMG submission 202220) | Hot spring sediment microbial communities from Yellowstone National Park, WY, United States - YNP-CB-019-1 | ecosystem: Environmental > Aquatic > Thermal springs > Hot (42-90C) > Sediment... | reverse complement strand
GTATACGTATTGTGAAGGATATCCTTATCTCCTTCATAGGCTCACCTCCTATGCTTTTATTGGTTGAAAATAGTATAGGGTGAGCCTTAATTATTTTCAATCACGGAGTTAGGGATGCTTCCTTAAAAAAACTATTTTATACCACCAGCCTCTTATCGAGGACTCTATACTGAATGGCTTCTGCCACGCATGTATCTTCTATATAATCCATGCCCTCAAGGTCGGCAATCGTCCTCGCAACCTTCAGAATTCTGTGGTATGCACGAGGTGAAAGACCAAATTTTTCAATGGCTTTTTCGAGAAGTGTCTGACCACCCTGACGTACCTCACAATATTTTTTAATCATCCGTGTTGTCATCTGGCTATTGGCGTATATCTTTTTCCCCTTAAATCTTTCTTCCTGAATCTTCCGCGCCCGAATAACTCTCTCTCTGATACTCTCAGATGATTCTTCTTCCCTCTCTGTGCCAAGTTCCTGTATGGTCACCGGTGGTACCTCAATATGAAGGTCAATTCTATCCAGGAGTGGGCCTGATATTTTAGAACGGTAACGGTGAATTTGTGAACCCGTACACGTACATGTTCTCCGGGTATCTCCCCAGTAACCACAGGGACAGGGATTCATTGCAGCAACGAGCATAAACCGTGCAGGAAACATAATTGCATGGGTAACGCGTGAAATCGTTACGTATCCATCCTCAAGGGGCTGTCGCAATCCATCAAGAACATTTCTTTTGTATTCTGGAAATTCATCGAGGAATAATACACCGTTATGGGCAAGGCTTATCTCGCCTGGTTTTGGTACATGACCTCCACCAATCAGTCCAGCATCAGAAATAGTATGGTGGGGTGCCCTGAAGGGTCTCTGCATGACCAGAGATTTATCCATGGTGAGCAACCCTGCAATGCTGTGTATCTTTGTTGTTTCTATAGCCTCTTCATAATTCAAGGCAGGGAGTATTGTTGGGATTCTCCGTGCAAGCATGGTTTTTCCAGATCCGGGTGGACCGATCATCAAAACATTGTGACTTCCGCTTGCGGCAATCTCAAGGGCGCGCTTTGCGTGTGTGTGCCCTTTAATATCAGAAAAATTTAATCCATCGCTTCCTGAACCCATTTCCAATAATCGATCTGTCGCAACAAATTCTTTCAGTCCACCTTCACCTTTAAAGAACTGCACAATCTCAAGGAGGTGGGTTGCTCCAAAAATCTTTATATTCTTTACAATGCTTGCCTCGTTACCATTCTCATACGGTACAATGATACGCTGAAACCCTTCTTTGTTGGCAAGTATCGTCATGGGCAAGACTCCCCGTATTCCTTTGATTCTGCCATCCAGAGAGAGTTCGCCGGCAATCATATACTCATGTATAATGTCCTCTTTTAGAATACCCATTGAGGTGAGAAGTCCTATAGCAATGGGGAGATCAAATGACGAGCCTTCCTTTCGCACGTCTGCTGGTGCAAGGTTTATGGTTATCCTGTCATTTGGAAAATCAAAACCTGCGTTCTTGATTGCTGCCCGCACCCTTTCCTTACTCTCCTTTACTGATACTTCAGGCAATCCTACAATTGTGAATGATGGCAAACCAAAGGATATATCAACCTCCACGTCAACTTTAATACCATCAATGCCATAAACGGTTGCAGTGTGCACTTTTGAAATCACCGTACCCTCCGGTTAAGAAAGTATCATTCGTTTATGGGTATACCCTGTTGAGCCGTCTTGCTATTTCTCTAACTTTTTGAGCTTGGTTCATGTCACAGACAAGCACGCCATGTTCTGTTGCAGCAACAATAAGGTGTGATACACCAATTATTCCTACAGGAATATCACTGTATATAACACACCCCGTGGTGTCTATAGTTTCGATATGTTTACCTTTCATGAACTGTCTATTCTTGACAAGACGCTTCAGGGCGCTCCATGTTCCCACATCATCCCACTTGAAACGACCTGGTATCATACATACATTATCTGATTTTTCCATAACCCCGTAATCGATAGATATCTTTGGAAGTGTGGTATACCCGGTATCAATTATTCCACCTGAACGCACAACAGGTAATCGCTGTAACCCTTGATACAGGTCTGGCATATACTGGCGAATAGCATCCATTATTACAGATGCCTTCCATACAAATATACCGGCATTCCAGAAATAGTGTGGATTCTTTGCGTATGTGCGTGCCTTCGTTATGTCTGGCTTTTCAACAAACTGTGTCACGGTATACAGGGGCACCCTGTGTGGCGTTGAGAGTTTTTTTGTACCAATCCGTATATACCCATACCCTGTCTCAGGCCGTGTGGGTTTGACACCAATTGTAATCAGGCATTCTCTACTTTTTGCAACCTCCACACCATGAGAGATAACTTTAATAAACCGAGAAACATCCGGTATATAGTGGTCAGCTGGTACCACAACCATGACCGCTTCCGGATCTCTCTTTAAAAGAGTCCGTGCAGCATACCCGATACAGGGAGCTGTGTCCCGTGGTTCAGGTTCACGTATGAAATTTTTCTCTGATAGACCCTTCAACTGTTTTCGAGCAACAGCATAGTGATCCTTCCCAAGAATAACAATAATTCTCTCTTTCGGTACGTATGGAAGAATCCTGTCAACAGTGAGTTGCAGTAAGGTTTTTGTATTGACAAGCTGGATGAATGGTTTTGGTAGTTTTACAGTGCTTACTGGCCAGAATCGCTCTCCCCTTCCCCCTGCCATTATCACACAATACGTTTGATTATTCATAGACAACAATTTGGCACAACCCTATGTCACAGAGCATTCATCAATGAACCGCTCATAAATGCTCAATAATTTTAGGCAGTATGTTTGATGCGGTTCCCTCAAAATAGTAGTCTGTTATCGATGAGGTAAATGGTGTTGGAGCAATATTTATTTCTACTACAGTAGCACCTCGAGACTTCACAATATATGGTATTTCTGCAGCAGGATATACAACACCGGATGTTCCAATGACAAATAAGATGTTGCATCTGTTTGCCTCTTCATTTGCTCGTATCATTTCCACCATGGGGATACCTTCGCCGAAGAATACCACATCCGGTTTCAGTACATTGTTACAACGCTCACATCGCGGGTAGGGGAGAATTGAGACAACATCACGTGTCAGGGGGGTTCTTTTTGAACAACTCAAACACACAAGCCATCGGTGGTTTCCGTGGTACTCTATAACGTTTGTATTACCGGCAACGTGGTGGAGACCGTCAACATTCTGTGTAATAACCGCTTTTAAAAAACCTCGTTTCTCCAGTTCACTCAGTGCATAATGGGCATTGCTTGGTTGTGCATCAAGTATGACCTGAGACATCTCTCGCAGCATTACCCATACCTTTTCAGGGTTGCTGTTGAATGCACGGATGTGTGCATACTCCATGGGATCATACTTTTCCCACAAACCCTGACCGCCACGAAAGGTGGGAATACCGCTATCTGCCGATATACCTGCTCCAGTAAATGCAACCACATACCCCTTCTCCTTAATAAGGTCAGCTACATGTTTAAAATCTTCCATCCCGCAATACCTTCATGACGACATATTTTTTGCAAGCCCTCAATGATCTTTAAATGGCTTTCCACCCTTTGTGTATATCTTTAAAGGCTGGTAGCAGACCAAATCCATCGGCCTTCTTGACAGCTCTTTTTATTGCTTCAGCGATAACAAACTCGCTGAGGACACCAACCTTATTGATGTCTGATTCAATCTCGCCTGTGGATAGAGCAAATACAAGGTCACCATCAAACGTGGTGTGGACTGGGCTTATTGTTTTGATAAGTCCTCCCTGAGCCATCTGTGCAATCTTTGTAACCTCTTTCTTATTGAATCGTGCATTGGTCGCAACAACCGCAAGGGTTGTATTAACGATACCAAATTGTTTTTTAACGATACCCTTTTTCATACACTCGAGGGTATTTGCAAACTCAAAACTATCCTCTGATTCACGGGCACCGACAATAATCTTTCCTGTTACATTATCGATAATATCTCCAAAGGCATTCACCACAACGAGCGCACCAACTTTTAGCCCATCAGGCAGATTGATACTGGATGTGCCAAGACCACCTTTCATAGCTCTGGGCATTTCAAAGAGTTTACCTACTGTGGCTCCAACACCTGCTCCAACGCTTCCTTCATCCACATGTGTGCCGGCACTCATACATGCCTCATATCCCATCTCTACTGTTGGACGTGCTCTCATATCTCCAAAAAAAAGGTCGAATATGACTGCAGCCGGTACTATGGGAATGCGCGTACCCCCCACATCGAATCCGACGCCTCTCTCCTCAAAGTACCGTGTAACCCCGGCAGCTGCTTCAAGACCGAATGAGCTTCCGCCACACAACACTACTGCATGGATTTGTTCTACGATGTGGTTGACGCTCAGTGCATCAATTTGTCTCGTCCCTGATGCGCTCCCCCGGATGTCGATACCGCATACAGCGCCCTGCTCGAAGATTACAACAGTACATCCTGTATACCCCACGAAATCAGATGCATGACCCACTGTGATACCGTTAATGTCAGTAATAGCGTTTAACATGTTCACACATTACCAGAAATAAGATTTTTTTGTCAATTGTATAGATTACGACGAATATTTGCAGACTTTTCTTCGTTCTGTTTCTCCATCTCTTTCTTCATTTTTGCAAGTTTCTCACGAATTCCCTTGTATTTTATGGAAAGTATCTCGCATGCAAGGATTGCTGCGTTCCGTGAGGCATCGATGCCGACGGTGGCAACAGGAATCCCTTTAGGCATCTGTACAATAGACAGGAGCGCATCAATACCCTTGAGAATACCACCGCTCACGGGAACCCCGATAACCGGAAGAGTGGTATGAGATGCAATAATACCGGGAAGATGGGCTGCCATCCCGGCAACAGCGATAATTACTTCGAACCCTTCATCCCGTGCTTTTTTTGCATGATTTATGGCTTTTTCAGGATGGCGGTGTGCTGATGCAACATCCACAACAAAAGATACGCCAATCTCTTTGAGAATATCTATACCATCTTCAACAATAGACAGATCACTATCACTTCCCATGAGGATAAGAACTTTAGGCTTTTGCATAGACCTTACTCCTTTTTAAACGGGTTGATATGACAACAATTTCTATCATACCTGAAAAAAATGTTTTTTTCTATACAATCAGCATGATTCCCATTGTAATACCGTGGGGATTGCAATAGAATAGAATCATGAAGGAGTACAGACACGATGCCCTGAAACGTATGAAAACAATACCACTCTTCAAGGGGTTGCCTGAAACGCAGTTGCACGACCTTTCCCGTATAACGGTCCTTCGCACATTCGGCCGCGGAGAAACCATTTTTGCCGAAGGCGATGGTGCAGACGGTTTTTATATTGTGCTGACAGGGCGTGTCAAAATATTTAAACTCTCCTCCGAGGGCAAGGAACAGATTCTCCACATCTTTACATCTGGCGAACCATTCGGTGAGGTACCCATGTTTCTTGGCGAAAGGTTCCCTGCTTATGCCGCTGCTCTTGAAGAAAGTCTTGTTCTGTATATTCCTAAAACAGCATTTATTAACCTCATACATAAGGACCCTTCGCTTGCAATGAATATGCTTGCCCTTCTCTCCATACGGCTTAAACATTTCACCCGGCTTGTTGAAGACCTCTCCCTGAAGGAAGTACCCCAGAGACTCGCTGCGTATCTTCTCTACCTTACGAAGATAAAAAATAAAACAGAGGATATTGAGCTTGATATCTCAAAAGGGCAGCTTGCAAGCCTTCTCGGAACAATTCCTGAAACACTATCACGTATTCTGAACAAAATGGTAGCGCAGAAACTCATAGAGGTACGGGGTCGGAAAATACGTATTGTACATACGGAAGCAATCGAGCTTTTAGCCTCCGGGATAAAAACGCTCACCTAAAAATCTTCAGTAGATTATGAGCCCTTTATCCGTGGAGTTTCACCCTCTTCTTCAGTATACCAGTATATTTCAACAACCGAGACAAAGAGGGCCAGTACAAGGGGACCCATAATAAATCCGATGAATCCAAAGAGCTTGATGCCTCCCAGAATACTGAAAAAAATCGCAAGGGTAGGCATTTTGACTCTCCCCTTAATAATAAGAGGTCTTAGTATATTATCTACTGAGCTAATGGCCGCAACCCCGATGATGATAAGAATAATGCCCTTCAGCAGGGCACCTTTGAACATAAGATGCACAGCAGCTGGTCCCCATACAATAAATGTACCGACAAGGGGAATAAAAGAACAAAAGAACATTGCAAATCCCCAGATGACAGGTGATGATATACCAAGAATAGAAAAACCTACTCCGCCAATCATTCCCTGAACAACCGCCACAGTAACACCGCCATATATCGTTGATGCAACAATATCTTTTATCTGCTTGATTAAACGCTCTTTCTGTTTTTTGGAAAAGGGCACGTAATCTTCGATTGTTTCAAGGAAGGTAACTCCATCGGTGAAGAAAAAAAACAGAGAGAGGACCATGAGAATAAAATCAAGTAGTGCTGATGCAATATTGCCCAGACCACCCCGTATCATACTCAACGATTCTTTACCAAACTGTGTAATGCCCTGAACAAATGCCTTCTGAAATTCTGTTTCCGTCATATTGAACCACGATAATACCTTCACCAGAATAGGTTTTATAGCAGGATGATCAAAGAGCGCGTGCATGAGAAAAGACCTTCCTTCCTCTAATGACATGACAGAAGATTTCAATTCCTGTGTCAGAAGATAGGACAGGTATGACACAGGACCAAGAATAATAACGAGAATAATACAGAGTGTACAAAGAGAGGCAATTGATTTCCATTTTAGATATTTGAGGAGCAGTGTATAGAGTGGATAAAATATTATGGAAAGTACAATTGCCCATGCTATGGGTGAGAGAAAGGGCTTGAATATCTGATAACTGAGATATCCGAGGAGAATTACAACAAAAAGAAGAGCATAGGTGTAGAATCTATTATTGAGTACCATAAGGGTACAGTACGAGTTCCCTTATAACATGCCGTGTTCTTTATGAAGATGAATATTCGCTATATTGATGCTTCTTATGCCTTCTGTTTTTCCTTTTCGTAAGCCTCTTTCCCGGCTTCAATTGCAGAACTTATGACAGATTTCTCTTTTTCTATAAAACCCTTGCCCTTCTCAACAAGTGACTCTGCCTTACCCTTTACTTGTTCAATATAGCTTTCTGCTTTCTCCCGGGCGTCTCCTGCAAAATCCTTAATCATTTTCCGTGTTTCCTGTCCTGTCTTCGGAGCCACAAGTAAGGCAATCCCTGCACCAACGAGACCGCCAAGAAAAAACGTGAGAAGCAATGAGCCTGCACTGTAACCACTTTCTTGCTCTGCCATACATGACCTCCTTGTTATACAGTTTTCTTATCTTTTATTAAAAAATGTTTTACCAAATGTTCAACTCCTGCTTTAACACCTGCACGAATACCTGATGTGTGTGCTGCCATTTCGCGGGTCATTTCACTAAGCCGTTTCACATTTTCACCTACCGCGCGAATAGAACTTGACAGCGTCTTAACATCCTCTGTTACAACACCGATGTTATCTGTTATTTTTCTCACGCTGTAGAGTGTGGACTGCACTTCTTCAATGGTGGGCCGGAGGGAATTTTCCGTTGTCTTAACCATCTCATCTGTACTGTCTATAAAACCTCTCAGCCTCTGAAGTGTTACTCTGAGGTCTCGTATAAGATAGATAACGTATATCACCAGAACAACAACAGCAAGTGTTATAATGCCAAAGAATAGTGTACTCACTTCTCATACCCCCTTATTGGTCATGAGATTTACAATACCTATTTCCTTTTGCTTTTTTGTATTGTACCAGAGTCAGTACAATAGTGCAAGCATTTTACATTTTCTATCCTTGACACCCATCTGTACATAAAGGATAATGTAACCCGATGAAACGGTATATCCTCCACAGAGACACTGGTCCAAGGGCTCATCGTGTTGATTACGAAAAAGAATTAAATGAAGAACAGCGAAAGGTTGTTATGTATGGCGATGGTCCCATACTGGTCATTGCCGGTGCTGGCAGTGGAAAAACCCGTGTCGTTACATACAGGGTGGCACAACTTCTTGAACGGGGGGTCTCACCCGGTAGCATTCTACTTCTCACGTTTACAAATAAAGCTGCCAGGGAAATGCTCCACAGGGTCGAGCATTTATTAAAAATGGATACACGGTATATCTGGGGTGGCACATTTCACCATATCGGCAATATGATTTTGCGACAGCACTATGAACGTATTGGCTATCGGAAGGGATTTACCATCCTCGATAATGAAGATGAAAAGGACCTCATCGAACTGGTGACAAAAGAATCGAAAATAGATAAAAAAACAAAACGATTTCCCAGAGGCACCGTGCTCAAGGAAATTTTCAGTTATGCCATCAATACCATGAAGGATATTCAGGAATCGGTGAAGGAAAGATCTCCATATTTCTTCGATATTATCGATGAAATCTCTGATGTTTACCGCCGGTATACTGAAAAAAAGAAGGCAATCAATGCCATGGATTTTGATGATCTTCTCCTGTACTGGCATCAGATACTCGCAGATGATAGTGATGTACGGAAACTATACGGCCAGACCTTCACACACATTCTCGTTGATGAATACCAGGATACGAATAAAATACAGGCAGAGATAGTTGATTTTATGGGGGAATTCCACAGAAATATTATGGTTGTCGGTGATGATGCCCAGAGTATCTATTCCTTCAGAGGAGCAAACTTTCAGAATATCCTGGACTTTCCCAACCGCTATAAAGAAACCACCATCTTCAAGCTTGAAACAAACTACCGGAGTACACCAGAAATTCTTAAGCTTGCAAATAATTCTATTTCACAAAATAAACATCAGTTTACAAAGGTATTACGGAGTATCAAGAAGGGTGGCCTCATACCAGTTGTTGCGCCATCGAAGGATGTGATTCAACAGGCTGAATTCGTTGCACAGAGGGTGCTGGAGTTACATGACCGCGGTATTCCCCTGAATCATATTGCTGTGCTCTATAGAGCACACTACCATTCTATGGAATTGCAAATGGAGTTAACACGAAGAAATATTCCTTTTGAAATTAGGAGTGGGCTTCGTTTCTTTGAACAGGCTCACATTAAAGATGTTGTTTCGTTTCTCAGAATAATGGCAAACCCCCAGGATGAAGTTTCATGGAAAAGAATGTTAAAACTCTTTCCGCGGATAGGCCAGAGAACAGCTGATCATATCTTTGAATATATGAGAGGTTCTTCCTGTCCTCTCGAGCTTTTTATTTCAAAGAAGATATCTGACGTATTTAAAAATATCCCCAGGGAAAACATCGATATATGGTCTAAACTCTTTGCCGAACTATCTGCACTCCATGACAGGGAAGGCATTTCAGAGATGATCTCCGCCATCCTTACCCATGGTTATACAGACTATCTAAAGTATAATTTTCCAAACTATGAGTCACGCCTTGAAGACATTGGCCAATTAATAAATTTTTCCACACAGTATCAATCGCTCGAGACCTTCTTAAGCGAACTCTCTCTTATGAGCGGTGTGAGCGGTGAAGAGATTATCACCGTCGGTGATGAGAACGAACGGTTGGTATTGAGTACCATACATCAGGCAAAAGGGCTTGAATGGAAGGTTATTTTTCTTATATGGTGTGCTGAGGGAAGGTTCCCTAATCCAAAATCTCTTGAGGAAGGAAATCTCGAAGAGGAACGACGGTTATTCTATGTGGCAACGACACGTGCTATGGATGAATTGTACCTCTGTTATCCGCTCCTCATCTTTGATAAACAGATAGGTCATGTAATACTCAGACCATCCCGGTTCATTTCAGAGCTCAAACATTCCTGTTACGAAGAGTGGCAGATATCAGACTACAGCTTTTAGCTTATCGCTCATAACGCCAAGCTATTCTATGAGCTATGAGCTAATTGATAAATACCTTCTTGTACTTATTCATATCTTCAAGGGCTTTCCCACCACCCATGACAACAGAGACTAACGGATCATCTGTTACAAGAACCCTGATGCCTGTTTCTGCTTCAATCCTCTGATTGAGTCCTTTGAGCAGTGCCCCACCACCCGTCAATGTCATACCCCTTTCATTTAAGTCTGAGACGAATTCGGGTGGCAGTTTCTCCAGTGCCCGCATAATTGCGTCAATAATAGCACTTACCGGCTCCTCTATAGCTTCACATAATTCATCTTTTGTGATTTTAATGTTTTTTGGTATACCAGTGACCAGATCTTTTCCAACAACATTTATTTTTTCATCCTTTGTCAGATCAGGATACACCGAGGCACCCTCTATCTTTATCTTCTCTGCAGCAATGACACCAATAGCGACCTGGTATTTTTTCTGGAGATAGCGCACAATGGACTCATCCATTTCATCACCTGCAACCCTCAGGGATTCGCTGTATGCTATTGCTGAAAGGCTTATGATTGCCACTTCAGTCGTTCCTCCTCCAATATCGACAACCATGTTGCCCCGTGGCAGTTCAATGGGCAATTCTGCACCGATTGCAGCGGCCATGGGCTCCTCGATAAGGTAAATATTCCGGATACCCACCTGGAGACATGCATCTATAACCGCCTTTTTTTCTACCTGTGTGATGCCTGAGGGGACACCTACAACCATCTTCGGGTTCGAAACCTTTCTATCCTTTCGTACCTCTGTGAGGAAATGTTTTATCATTGCCTTTGTGACATCAAAATCAGCGATAACCCCGTCCTTTAATGGTCGTATGGCGCTTATGTTTGGTGGTGTACGACCAATGAACTCTTTTGCCTCTTTACCAACAGCAATCACCTTATTGGAGCTGTTATCTATGGCAACCACTGACGGTTCATTGAGTATGATACCTTCTCCTTTCATATAGATGAGCGTGTTTGCAGTCCCGAGATCCATTGCAAGATGGGTAGAAAAAATATGAAAAAGCCGTTTAATAAAGTCCATTATCCCTCCTTCGGATTATTACATTATATATAGTGTGATTTTCCCCCTGCCCTATCCAGTAAATCCCAGATATTTGAGATGCCATCATCGGGAAAAAATGCCATGTGAGACTCAATGACCACCTGTTCGCTATGGTCCTCACCATGAAAAATGCTTTTTTGAATCGTGTAGTTCAATATTTTGAGCAAGTTCTTTGCTTCCTGTTCGCTGCTCCCTTTAAGCAGTATATAAAAATGGCCACCACTCTTTCGAGTTATCAGTGCGTTCTCGCCAACACAATACCGTATGATCTGGAAAAACTTTTTGATCACATTGTTGGTAAATTCATATCCCCATTTCCGATTGTACATATGTATATTGGACAGCTTCACTGACAGGACAGAAAATGTCTCTTCCTTTTTAAAAGCCTTTTCCACACTATTCAAAAAGGTGGCAAATTGGATAGAACCTGTCACAGGTTCAAAGTCTTTCAATTTGTCTATATGGTCCTTCATCCAGTGGTAGGTATAGTAGAGGGAAAGAAATGTTGCAATATCCCGCAAGAGTCCTATGGGTGTTTCCTTTAGTTGTTGCTCTGACAGCGAAACAAAACCAAGGGTTCCAACAACCATTTCTTCTGTGATAAGGGGAAAACCGAAAAATTGTTTTGCAGTAATGGGTTCGCCGGGAAAGAAAAGCGGTTTCTCCCGTAAATAGCCACTATTGTATGGAAGTAACAACTCTCTTCCTCCTTCCATCACAAGAGAGGCAATGCTGTTTAGCCGGGAGCACTCACGCATCTTTAATTCATTCTCTGGAATGCCATAGACGTCATGAATAAAGAGTCTGTCACCCTTTTCCATACCAATAAAACAGAAATCAGCGCCAGAAAGATCTGAAGCTTCTTTCAAAATTTCCTGTACAGAAATCTTTAGAGCGTTGAGTTCATGAAAGCGTGTCAGTATTCTTCGCTCTGTAATTAATTCTTCAACCTTTTCCTCCATTTCCCTGTATATCCGTTCTCTCTCCATTTCCTGCTGAATGATTGAAGCAAAATTCCCGAGTATCTTCTTCTCCTTATCTGTAAATACCCATTTCTTCTTGCTATCGATAACAATAACACCCCTTCCCTCCATGGGATATGCCATAAATGATTTAATGCCTTCTTCCGCACCATAATATCCAAGTGTATTTTCATCTTTATCGAAATTCGGGATAATGAGTGGTTCATTATGCTTGATAACCCACCCCGGTAATGTTCCCTCGACGGGAACACTTCTATTCGTATCAAAACTTTTTGCAAAGGTTACCGACGAGAGACATCGCAACCAATCTTCCTGTCTAATAAAAAGGGCAACAGTAAATGCTTCATAGATATTGAATATGAGCTGGGAAAAGTTATCGAGCATTTTCATGGAAATTATGTCACCTCTTTACGTTCACTGTCAAGGATGGGGATATATTCTTCAAAGGAAATTGTTGTTTCTATCCCCAATTTTCTGAACATTCTACATACACTGCATGTATCTCCATATGAAGGGTAACCACAATGGAGACAGTAGTTGCTTGTTTTTTCGCCATCCTTTACCATCCTGTTCATATAACCTTTGAGAAACTGTAGCTTCATGCCTGGAGATTCTTCTTCTATGACATTGAGCATTCGTTTGTATAGAATTGTTTTTGCATCTACAGAAAAGGGGCATTCTTCGTAAATATAATCTATGCCATTGAGAATGGCATAGGCAGCCATTTCCCTCTCAGAGCAGAGGAATAATGGTTTTACCTTTTTAACAAGATGGCCATCGATACCGGGCAGGGTAATACTCTTTTTCCAGAGGTGCTCTTCTTTCCAGAAAAGAATATTGCCAAGCAGTGCAGACGCCTCATCATCGAGATTGTGGCCTGTTGCAAGCACTGTGTACCCTTTCTCAATACAGACCCTGTTCATCACGTATCGCTTAATGATTCCGCATGCTGAGCATGGCGGTCTTCTCATGGTCTTTGCAAGTCCATCAATACCTTTCCGTATATGTTCATAGACGGAAAAAATATAGACCCTTCTTTTCAGTTGATCAGCCATATGTTTTACTTTTTCACGGGATATACGGGAATACTCTTCTATGCCAAGGTCGATGTAAAATCCGTCACAGGGATACCCGATTGTGTTAAGCACATACCATAGTGAAAGGCTATCTTTACCTCCTGAAACAGCAACAAGGGGTTTGTCTCTCACTGATACAAGCGCGTAGTCTTTGATTGTATTGAAGATTCTTTTTTCTATAAAACTGATAAAATCCTGATCACAGAGGGCAGTATTATATGCTCTGAGATTGATGCTTGCCGTTCTTCCGCATACCCTGCATTTCATCCGCCTGATATTACCCGAATCACTCTTACTTCGTCGTTTGGGGCAAGCCGGTAATCTTCTGTAACAAGTTTGTTATTCACAATCACAAGGTGTGCCTCTTTGCTCAGCGAGAGTTCCTGTAATAACCGAGAGACAGCCATCGCTTTATCGAATTCGTATAGCGTACCATCCACAGTGACTTTCATCGCAATTAGATAGCACAACACAGAACCATTGTCAAAAGGCTGCCAGCGGCTTTCATTTTCGGCAATCAGTCATCAGGGGAGGATGGGTGCCTCTGGTTTTAGAACGTTGATTTTGCAAAAATAGTGATTATATTAGATTCAGTAAGTGAAGAGGGGGCTGGGAAATGGGACTATGGAGAGAGGTTTATTAAAATTTGAGGTGAACAATGAACTGGGATAAATTGACTATAAAAGCTCAGGAAGCAGTTTCTGAGGCACAGAAAAAAGCAGAATCTTTAAATCACCAGCAGATTGAGAATGAACACCTTCTCTATGCGCTTGTCACGCAGAAGGAAGGAATCATAAAGCCATTGCTCGATAAGCTCGGCGCAAACACGAATGCCATTCTTAATGATGTTGAACGAGAATTGAAAAAGAAACCCCGCGTTGAAGGTATAACACAGGTCTATATTGCACCTGCCCTCAAGCGGGCAATAGATATCGCCTTTGACGAAGCATCACGTCTCAAGGATGAATACATAAGTACAGAACATCTCCTCATCGGTATCACAGAGGTAAAGGAGGGTTATGCTGCTCATATCTTGAAAAATAACGGGGTAACAAAAGATAGCATCTATGCGGTTCTGAAGGATATACGGGGAACCCAGCGTATCACTGACCAGGCACCTGAGGAGAAGTACCAGGCACTCCAGAGGTACTGTCGTGACCTAACAGAAGAGGCACGGAAAGGAAAGCTTGACCCGGTTATCGGCAGGGATGAAGAAGTACGGCGCATTATGCAGGTTCTTTCGAGAAGAACAAAGAATAATCCTGTTATCATTGGAGAACCAGGTGTTGGTAAGACAGCGATTGTGGAAGGGCTTGCCCAGAGAATAATAAGCGGTGACGTACCTGAAACCCTTAAAAATAAACGTGTTCTCGCCCTTGATCTCGGTGCCCTGCTCGCAGGTGCAAAGTACAGGGGTGAATTTGAGGATAGATTAAAGGCGGTCTTGAAAGAGATTGATGAGGCTTCCGGCTCTATCATCCTCTTTATCGATGAACTGCATACGATTGTAGGTGCAGGAAGTGCGCAGGGTGCAGTAGATGCTTCCAACATGCTTAAACCAGCCCTTGCAAGGGGTGAGCTTCGTTGCATCGGTGCCACCACTCTCGATGAGTACAGGAAATATGTGGAGAAGGATGCTGCCCTTGAGAGACGGTTCCAGCCTGTATATGTGGGTGAACCTTCAGTAGAAGAAACAATTGCCATCCTCCGTGGCTTGAAAGAGAGATATGAACTCCACCATGGTGTGCGCATCAAGGATTCAGCACTCATTGCTGCTGCCACACTCTCACACCGTTATATTACAGACAGATTCCTCCCTGACAAGGCCATCGACCTCGTGGATGAGGCTGCCTCTCGACTCAGAATGGAGATCGATAGTGTACCTACAGAGATTGATGAAATAGAGAGGAAAATCATCCAGGTGCAGATTGAAATAGAGGCGCTCAAAAAGGAGAAGGATGAGGCATCGAAGGAAAATAGAAAAAAACATGAAGACGAGTTGAAAGCACTCAAGGCAGAGGTAAACGAGAAGCGCCAGCATTGGGAAAAAGAGAAGAAACTCATTATGGATATACGAGAGATTAAGGAAAAGATTGACCGTGCAAAAACTCAGGCTGAGGAATTAGAGCGTAAGGGTGATTTCGGAAAAGTTGCAGAGATTAGGTATGGTCTTATATCAGGACTTGAACAGGAATTACAGAAAAAGAACAATGAACTTATAGAACTCCAGAAAGGGCGTAAAATGCTCAAGGAAGAGGTTGATGAGGAGGATGTTGCAAAGGTTGTCTCAAAATGGACTGGCATTCCCGTAGCAAAGATGCTCGAAGGTGAAATGGAAAAACTTGTCACCATGGAAGAGAGAATCCATCAGCGGGTCATCGGCCAGGATGAGGCAATTGAGGCTGTATCCAATACCATTCGGCGTGCCCGCGCCGGGCTTCAGGATCCCAATAGACCTCTCGGCTCCTTTCTCTTTCTGGGTCCCACTGGTGTGGGTAAAACAGAACTGGCACGAGCCCTTGCAGAATTCCTCTTTGACGATGAGCAGGCAATTGTCCGCATCGATATGAGTGAATTCATGGAAAAACATTCAGTCTCTCGGTTAATCGGTGCACCTCCAGGATACGTTGGATATGAGGAGGGAGGGTATCTCACAGAAGCTGTGCGGAGGAGACCCTATTCCATTATCCTCCTTGACGAAGTGGAAAAGGCACATCCTGAGGTATTCAATGTCCTGCTCCAGGTTCTTGACGACGGAAGGCTAACGGATGGGCAGGGACGGACTGTGGATTTCAAGAACACGGTCATTATCATGACCTCCAATATCGGGAGCCAGTGGATAACTGACCTTACAGACAAAGACTATGATGAGATGAAACGCCGAGTCTTAGAAGCAGTGAAAATGCACTTTAAACCAGAGTTTATCAATAGAATAGACGACATCATCATATTCAGATCCCTTTCACCAGAGAACATAAAGGAGATCGTAAAACTTCAGCTCAATTACCTTACGAAGCGGGCGGCAGAGCGGAATATTGAACTCAACTATACTGAGAGGCTGAAAGAGATGATTGCAAAGGAAGGCTATGATCCCACCTACGGTGCACGGCCATTGAAAAGGCTTATCCAGAAGAAGATTCAGGATGCCCTTGCGCTCATGATTCTGAAGGGTGAGATAAAAGAAGGAGACACCATTACAATAGATTCTGACAGCAAAGGAAATGTGCTGTTTACATAATGCAAAATTCACGTGGGGTTAATACACTTGAACCATTGAATCCTCGAACCCTCATTGCATAAGTTTCCCTTGACATGGTAAGAGGTTGTTGTTATATAATCCAAACAAAAAATAGGCGCATAGCTCAGTGGGAGAGCGCTACCTTGACGCGGTAGAGGTCAGGGGTTCAATACCCCTTGCGCCTACCATATATATTTCATAAAAGTGTTTACGTTGTAATCAAGGCAGGAAAGTACATAGAGTGAAAATAGTCATCATCGGAGCTGGCGAAGTAGGTCTCTATTTAGTCACACGCCTTTCACAGGAAAAACATGACCTTGTAGTTATTGATTCAGACCCTGAAAAATGCAGCAAAATTGAAGAAGTACTTGATATTGCTGTCATACAGGGTGATGGTGCAAGCCAGAGTGTGTTGCGAGAAGCGGGTCTTGAATCAGCCGATTTGCTCGTTGCTGCTACAACTGTAGATGAAGTAAACCTCATGGCCTGTATGATAGCTTCAAAGATGGGCGTCAAACGCAAGGTTGCCCGTGTTAGAAATCCTGATTATTACAGTGAATCGTCTGTCCTCACCATGAAGGATCTTGGAGTTGATCTCTTGATACATCCGGAAGAGGAGGTGGTAGAAGAAATTACCCGTCTGCTCATGAGGTCGATTGCATCAGAAATTATAGAATTTGAAAACGGCAAGATTCTCATGGTGGGTGTGAAGGTTGATGCAACATCACCAATACTCAATATACAACTTAAAAATCTTGGTACAGCAGAGCAAAGAAAAAATTTCAGAATTGTTGCCATATCAAAGGGTAACAAAACGATTATCCCGGACGGCAATGAATATATTAATAAGAATGACCAGGTCTTTGTTGTAACAAAGAGGGATAGCCTCACAGAACTTCTTGCTATGACAGGAAAGAGCGATGAAAAACTTGAGAAGATTATGATTCTTGGGGGTGGTAAGATTGGCAGGAGGCTTGTGAGGAACCTTGAGGACAAGGATATTAAAGTAACCATTATTGAATCAAGCAGGGAGAAGTCCATGCGTATTGCCGGTACACTCAAGCGCTCTACAGTGGTAAACGTGGACGGCACAGAGATTGATTTACTTGCCAGAGAAGGCATTCTCAACATGGACGCCATAGTAGCGGTGACTTCTGATGACCAGACAAACATCATTGCCTGCCTTCTTGCAAAACACTTGGGCATTCATAAAACCATTGCTCTTGTAAACAAAGTGGTCTATATGCCACTGATGCCTGTTATCGGAATCGATTCCACCGTTAATGTTCGGCTCTGCACAGCAAATGCCATCCTCCGTTTTATAAGGAGGGGCGAAATAGTTTCAGTGGCAACCTTTCACGGCATTGATGCTGAAGCCATAGAACTTAAGGTGAAAAAAGAAGATAAGCTTACTGGCAAGCCACTGAAAAAACTTAAATTACCTGATGGTTCCCTTGTTGCAGCCATTGTAAGGGGCGAAGAAGTCATCGTGCCGTACGGCGACAGCATCATTGAAGCAGGGGACAGGGTTATTATATTTGCTCTACCTCAAGCAATAACTGCCATAGAAGATAAATTTTCACATTGAGGGGTGTTTGAAAACATCCAATATACTTTTTGTCTTATCGCGTTTGTGGCTCATCTTTAGTCTTTTTTTTCTCTTACCCATTGCGTTTTCACTCTATTACCACGAAGGTCTCCATTTCATTTATATCCTTGTTTCAGGAAGTCTTATTATCCTCAGCACAATCATCAGGAAGCATCCCTAACTCCGTGATTGAAAATAATTAAGGCTCACCCTATACTATTTTCAACCAATAAAAACATAAGAGGTGAGCCTATGAAGGAGATAAGGATATCCTTCACAATAAGTATACCAT
>Ga0272448_1003642_pt1 | contig 18220 bp, 19 predicted proteins | sample YNPCB0191_FD_202220 | JGI IMG/M metagenome (GOLD analysis project Ga0272448, IMG submission 202220) | Hot spring sediment microbial communities from Yellowstone National Park, WY, United States - YNP-CB-019-1 | ecosystem: Environmental > Aquatic > Thermal springs > Hot (42-90C) > Sediment... | reverse complement strand
CACGCTTGCAAAACTGTTTCCAGGTTTACCAGCAGGATCACCTTTTTTCACGTTGGTGATTAATACCTGAGTGATACACCCATTATGATTTCTATGGAGCCGAGAAAAATAATAAAAAGGGGAAAATTAGAAAAAGAAACCAAAGAACTACTCCAAGAACCAGGCCGAGAAAAATAATAAAAAGGGGAAAATGAGATTAGAAAAAATTGCTATAATTTTTTAAACGCCAAATCTATATCCTCTGCTTTAACAGTCTTTCTTCCAGCGTGCTTTGCGAGTTTAATAGCTTCTTCTGCTATTTTTTCACCTAGTTCTTCTAGGGCCTTGGCTAGTGCTTCTCTTGCATCATCACTTATTCTCTGGGCACCGGCATTTTTTATTATCCTTCCAACTGGTGCTATTGGTAATTCACCCATAATATCACCTCAATTTTATCTTCAAATCTATAGTATTTAAATTTATCGTTCATTCTCCCATCTTTGTGACCAACAACCCATTTGTAAATACTAGGGTAACACTAAAGACACTAATAGAATTTTGAAAAACCCTTTACACCAGCAAGGTAATATCATGAAGTTTCAAATAATATAATATCCCACATCACTAACCTATAAAAAGTATAAAAAGGTGAAATTTTCAGATGAAACAAGTCATTATAATCCGCACCGACCTGAAAATGGGAAAAGGAAAACTTGCAACCCAAGCCTGCCACGCATCCCTCGAATCATTCAAAAGAACACCCAACGAAAAAATAAAAAAGTGGGAAAAAGAAGGTTCAAAAAAGATAATCCTAAAAGTGAAAAACCTAGAAGAACTCATAGAAATATATGAAACTGTTAAAAAGAAAAAAATCCCACACTACCTCGTACGCGACGCCGGACGCACACAACTACCCCCAGGTACAATAACAGCCCTTGGAATAGGCCCAGACGACGATGAAAAAATAGACAAGATAACAAGCCACCTAAAACTACTATAAAATCCAAAAAAATAGAAATAATAATAAGATTAAAAAATGATTTCATCCACACAACAGTAAACTACCCCTCCCATTTCGAGTGGGGGCTTCCTGCTTCATCGAAGAGACCCACCCCCCAACCCTTGTGTAGGGAAGGGGATCTTTCCTCCACAGGCATTCGGGGGTCGTCCCAACCCCCCTACATCTTGGATGTTCAGGGGGGGGTCCATGATATGGGTGGGCTCTCCCAACTCACACCCCCCCATTTTCACTGAAAAACTAATACAAAAAAAATTCCCCTCTTGTATACACAAGGAGACTTAACAGCAACAAAAAGTTAAAAGGTGCCAATATTGAAATGGACGGTGAAAATAGGAGGCAGTCTATTCCCCCAACACGCGAAAAAACTCCTCAAAAAACTTTTAGGCGAAGAAGTTATTATCATACCAGGAGGCGGGGAATTCGCAGATAAAATAAGAGAATACAACAAAAAAATCAGGTTTTCGGACACTGCTAACCATGAAGCGGCCATTCTATCAATGGATATAATGGGCATACTCCTAGCAGACCTCATAAAAGCGGCTGAGGCAACCCACACAATCAAAGGTGCCCGAAAAATAAAAAAAGATGGCAAAATCCCCATCCTACTACCATCGAGAATCCTACACTATCTAGACCCCCTCAAACATTCATGGAAGGTAACATCAGACTCCATCGCATTTTACATATCAAAACTCATAGATGCAAAACTATTAATAGCAACAGACGTAGATGGTATATATACAACAAACCCCAGAAAAAAAGGGGCTAAATTTATAAATGAAATAACTGCTAAAAAGTTACTAACTTTTGGCGAAACCGCAGTGGATGAAGAACTACCAAAACTCCTACTAAAATACAAATCTGATTGTTACATAGCCAATGGAAAGCATCCACAACGGATTCTTTCTATAATAAGATCCACTGACACCATACATACAAAGATAAGAGGTGATTAAATGGCCAAGATAAAATGCACATCCTGCAGACAAGAAATACCACCAGTTGAAAGTTATGTTAAATTCGAATGTCCATTCTGCGAAGAAATCATATACAGATGCGAAAAATGCAGAACATTCGGCCACCCCTACAAATCTAAATGCGGATTCGAAGGCCCATAATTTTAATAGTTACATTTGGAGGGTTAATATGGGAGAAGTTGTCGCCACGATCAAGATAATGCCAGAAAGTCCCGATATAGACATGTCAAAACTAAAAAATAAAATCCGATCATCCATCCCTGAAAGCGCTGAACTATACAAGATAGAAGAGGAACCTGTCGCATTCGGCCTCATAGCCCTCAATATAATGGTTATTGTAGATGACGCTGCCGGAGGGACGGAAAACGTCGAAGAAAACCTATCAAAGATAGAAGGTGTAAGCAACATCGAAGTAACTGATCTGCGACGTTTAATATGATTCTTAATAATCATACACTTTTTTAAAATAATCTTATTATTTTATTTGGTGTGAGGTTTGTCCATTGGTCAGTGTATATGAGGAGCACTTTTGTTTGCTTGCTTGGCAACTTCATTATAAGTTTTAGACTATATCTGCAATGAATGTGGAGTAAGCTACGCTGGTTGTGGAGCTAAATATTAGACTGTCAACAATCCAATCAAATAATCGGTTTATATGCATTATTAGGGAAGTTTCAGGTGCCATCAGTAGAAAGAAAACATTTTTGGCGGGGTTGATTATTATGCGTGTGGAACAAGCATAGTTATTTCGAGGATGCATCTTTAGGGATTCGTCTGTTTGGATTAGTTAATTCCATAATTCAACAAAATATACCCTTGTTTTGGCTTCCTTTTCATCATACCAGTTTTTTTTAACAGATTACCAAACTCAATGCATGACAGTGGGCGTGATTCAATGAAACATTTACATCCTTTGTTTCGCCTGATTACCAAACTCAATGCATGATACTGGGCTGACTCCTCTAATAGCATCTATAATCCTTGTACTTTCAATTTTGGGGGGGTTGAGATTCACAACAATTTTAGATCCTATATAACTTTGATGATTGGTTTTCTTACCTCTGCACTGTGAACTTTCCTATTGGTAGGGATTAACTTAAACACCTAAAACGATGGATATTACACCATCAAACATCATCTTTGGTGTGAGAACTGGCTTTTTATTTTCAAAGTTACCATGTTGCTGTCAAGGGCGAATAAGAAACAGACGCATCCAGTCTAGTTAATTCATTTAAAGTCTAGGTTATTTATTGGGGGGCGGCTTTGATAGAATCTTTGTTTTTAATAGGAATATTATAATGGAGTCACAACTAGAAGCAACTGGCCAGAGAAACATTATCACACAAGAAATTCGGGATAGCCTTTTTTTTAATAGGGGGCTTTTATTCGTAACAGGAAACCGCTACCAAAGAATTTGAAAAATTCGCCAGAGATATCTATCTTAACATCTTAAGATTACTATTTTCAATTTTCATAATATTATAAAATTCGAGACCCACAATAAAATATAAATAATAACATTGAATTTAATATTACGTTTAGAGGGTTAATATGGGAGAAGTTGTCGCCACGATCAAGATAATGCCAGAAAGTCCCGATATAGACATGTCAAAACTAAAAAATAAAATCCGATCATCCATCCCTGAAAGCGCTGAACTATACAAGATAGAAGAGGAACCTGTCGCATTCGGCCTCATAGCCCTCAATATAATGGTTATTGTAGATGACGCTGCCGGAGGGACGGAAAACGTCGAAGAAAACCTATCAAAGATAGAAGGTGTAAGCAACATCGAAGTAACTGATTTAACTTGGATTGGTGGTTGAAATTTTCGATCTTATCCTCGCCTGCTTTCTAGGGATTCTCTGCGGTACCATTACTGGTATTATACCCGGAATCCATGTTAACACTGTAGGTGCCTTCACATTTGCAGCCACACCCTTCCTTTTCAATTTCTTCTCCCCTGAATTTTTAGCTGTTTTCCTGCTTTCAATGTCCATTGCCCATGCACTGCTGGAATTTATACCATCCATGCTCTTTGGTGTGCCGGATGAATCAACAGCACTATCAATACTCCCAGGTCATAAGATGATATTGGAGGGGGAAGGCAAAAAAGCCATAAGATTAACAGCCATTGGCGGACTCGGAGGCATAATATTCACAATATTAGCCCTGCCATTATCCATAATTTTATTACCCCCAACATATGAGCTGCTGAGACCATATATAGGATTATTACTCCTTATAATCTCAATTTATCTTCTGATAAACTTGAATAAAAATTTAGAAACTACTGCATGGTCCATTATAATATTCATCCTTTCAGGAATCCTTGGATGGGTTATGTTAAACGCCCCAATTTCATCTAACATTTCCCTTTTGTGCACTTTCAGCGGCCTTTTTGGGGTGAGCACGCTACTTTACAGTCTAGGTAAAAATTCAATTTTACCCAGGCAAGATACTGTGAACGAGATTAGAATTGACTCCAGGATTCTAAGAGGAATCTTCGGGGGTGGGACTGCAGCAGTCCTATTAGGATTTCTACCCGGTTTTGGACCTGCGCAAGGAAGTATATTGGCCCAGGAGATCAGCGGGGGGAATGATGATAAATTGGAAAACTTTTTAACATCTCTCAGTGCTTTGAACACCTCAGATTCTCTTTTTTCTCTTATGACAATTTATCTTATGGGAAATGCTCGCAGTGGAATAGCAGTATATATCTTGAAGATAATAGAAAGTTTCGGTTTAACCCATCTTATATTCTTCAGTTTCACGTCTATTCTATCAGCTGCAATATCTTTTATTTTATGCATAAAATTAGGGGATTTCCTTGTTGAACGCCTCCAACACGTGGACTATAATAGGCTTTCCAAGCTTATAATATGTTTTATAAGCTTTTTTATAGTGATATTTTCCTTACTGGAAAGTGCACCAGTCCATTTTATCTTATTGGCCTATGTAACTTCCATTGCACTTGGTTTGATACCCCATTATACAAGTGTGAGTAAATCCCATCTCATGGGATTTCTTATAATACCTGCTCTAGCCATATATCTTTAACTGATCAGGAGTATGTCCCTGGCAAGCTTTTTAGAAGCTTTAAGGAAACTAGAAGCATTAACACCAGGGAATGGGTCTATGATGCAAAGATCATATTTTTCATCAATGAATGAAGGCAGGTCCCTTATATCCTCGTTATACACTTCAAAGTTTTTATCTCCTTTCCCAACCTTAAATCCATTCACTTCCAAGTTTATAAAAGTCATTTTCACGGCTTCACTCCATATATCATTAAATATCACCTTATCAGCGCCTGCAAAGAGTGCGAATAATCCAAGAGTCCCCGGGCCACATGTAGCATCTATAACTTTAAATGGATTTTTAAATTTTCTCAGGATATTATAGAGGCTCATGACTTTTGGATATGAGGATCTTGGAGATTCAATATGCATTCTACTCTGCCTTTTATAAATGCACAAGGCTCCTATAGGAGTTTCTATAATATCACAGCGCATATCACATCCCGCTAATCTTTCATATACTATTGGTTCATGTTCCGAGTCAAGTATACCTACCGTTACCCTGGGATCGCCCCTGATAACCCCTTTAACTTCGGGTACTTCACTGATTATGCGTCTAGCAGTTTTTTTATCCATGTTCTCTGAAAGCAGCATCAAAGATTTTAGAGGTAAAAAAGGCGCCTTTGAAAGAGGATATCCTATGGTCATAAGTGGACTGCCAACACTTCTTAAACTAGATTTTTCATCTAGGAGCCCCTCTTCAACCATTATAACGAGGATATGACCCATTGTACTGTCAAGGTGCCTTTTACCACACCTACATTTACCCCAATCCCTATCAATAACCTCCAAATTCGCCTGATCTTTTAGGGGCATCCTCTTGTCTAACCGTGGGTCATGGCAACTTTTGCATCCATTATAAAAATCTTGGACCCTTTCTAACAAGGATAACCTATCTAGTATGCATTCCCCCCCACATTCACACTTTAGCTCCATACAAAACTTAAATATGATATTCACTATATTAAAAAATGATCTTCATGAAGGATAAAAGGAAGGAAATCTTAAGGGAAATCTTGGGAGAATTCGCCTCTGAAAGTTCTTTTGAATCTGGCGAAGAAAAAACCAAAACAGAGAAGAGCACCCTCGACATCGAAAAGATAATTAAGAAAAAACCTTCAAAACAGGGAATAGTAGACGCCAAAGAAACCGAAATCATTGAAAAGGATCTAATACCACTCTACAAGGTTTCCCTTCCAAAATTCTCTGAAAAAGAAAGGGAACTTATAAACGAAATAAGGGAAAAAGTCGTGGAAGCCGCTGTAACAGCCGGCGGCGAATTTCAAGTCGATAAAGAAACTCTAATGCGCGAGATCAAGAACTTCCTCAGGATAAAGGGAGTCCGCAACATTGATAGACTCTCAGAACAGATCATACAAGAAATGATAGGCTATGGAGAAATCGACCCCCTCATAAGAGACGATAACCTCGAAGAAATAATGATAATCGGCGTGAAAAAACCAGTTTTTGTCTACCACCGAGAAAAGGGTATGATGATCACAAACCTCACATTCGAGGATGCTAACAATATTAAAGCTCTAATCGATCTAATCGCAAGACAAGTAGGTCGTCGCATAGACCAACAAACACCCATACTCGACGCAAGATTACCAGACGGATCAAGAGTCAACGCAACCATACCCCCAGTCTCGCCAGATGGCCCCACCTTAACTGTACGTAAATTCAGAAAGGATCCCTACACAATTATAGACCTTATAAATTTCAGGACAATGTCATCTTATCTTGCGGCCTTTCTCTGGGTATGTACCGATGGCCTCGGAGCCAAACCATGCAACGCAATAATCGCCGGTGGGACAAGCTCAGGTAAGACAACAACCTTGAATACAATAGCAGCATTCATACCACCCCGCGAACGGGTTATAACAATCGAAGACACGCTCGAACTTCAACTCCCACACCCACATATTCTAAGACTGGAAACAAGACCCCCAAACATAGAAGGAAAAGGCGAAATTGACATGGACACCCTAGTCAAAAACTCCCTACGTCAAAGACCAGACAGGATAATAGTAGGAGAGGTAAGAGGGCCTGAAGCCATAACATTATTCACAGCATTAAACACTGGACATTCAGGATTCGGCACATTACACTCCAACACCGCACGCGAAACCATCACACGTCTCACAAACCGTCCAATGAACGTGCCAAATATCATGATACCCGCACTAGACTTCATTATAATGCAGAATAGGATGTATAGCTCATCCGGCCGTTCAATAAGGCGCATAACCGAAGTAGCCGAAGTTGTGGGGATGGAAGAGGATAAAATCCAATTAAATAGGATATTTGAATGGGATAACGTTACAGACAAAGTCGAATACGTGGGTATAACAAGCCAAACCCTAAGAGAAATAGCAGAACTACGAGGCATAAGTATAACAGAGATAGAAGAAGAAATCGAGAGAAGAAGACTAGTCCTAGAGTACATGACCGACGAAAACATAAGATCCATAGATGAAGTGGCCAAATATATACACAATTATTATAAAGACCCTGAAGGAATCCTAGATAAAATATTATAATCCCCCCATCATGTAGGGTGTAATATAATGGTTCTTAAAAAAATTTTTGAAAAACTCGGCGGCCTAACAATAGATGCTGGCAAAAAAGTGGAAGAGGGGATAAAAATCCCCGCCACAAAAATAAATCTTATAGGACCATCAATTACTGGTAGAAGTGACTTCAGGAGAACTATAAAGCGTAGAAGCACGTCCATGGTCATGGAACGGATGAGGATGACTCCCGAGGAAATAGAGATATTCAAAGATCTCATCGAAAGCGACAGACGCCGCGAAGAAAAAGAAAAGAAAAGTGAAAAAGAATATATGGAAGCTTCACTCGAAGAATTGTTAAAAGAAGAAGAAAAAAAGTTCGATCCCAAGATAATGATCATGCTAGGAGTCGTCTCTGGCCTCATATTATTACTAATAACAGTTACGCTTGGTTTTGGATTGGATATCGGTCTCATATTAATGTTCGTAGTAATGTCATTATCAGGGATCCTTATTTTCGCGCCAAAATTGCAAAAGGGAAGGAAATCTTCTGAGGCGTCCCGTCAATTACCATTCGCCTTGAGACAGATGGCAACAGAACTTAAAGCGGGTCTAGGACTCCATGATAGTATGCGTTCAGTTGCAATGTCAGGATATGGGGCATTATCTGAAGAATTTGCAAGGACAATTGAAGAGATAAGATATGGTGAAACTACCGAAGATGCCCTACGGGAAATGTGTAACCGGATAGATTCAGAGGGCTTGGATAGAGCTGTTTATCAGATTACAAGGACACTTGAGAGTGGAGGTGACCTAGCCAAGACCCTTAGTATTATAGCAGAGGATATAGCCTATGAGATGAGGATGAAACTTAGAGATTATTCCCAGAAACTTAACTCATTTACCATGATATACATGTTTATAGCTATCCTCGCACCAGTCATATTCCTAGTAATGTTACTTGCAGCCGCTACAGTCATGGGAGGGTCAGTTTTACCTCCAATAGCGATACTATTATTCTATCTGTTCCTGTTCCCATTAATAGTGGGATTCATGGCATTCATGATAAAAAGGCTTGAACCAAAATTATAAATTCACCATTATACTTTCGAGGAGCTTCCAGATGAACTCGTAATTTAACCTACCGTTGCTGCTAAGACCCCCCCATCTTCCAAAAAAAGAAAGGATACAGCGACAGCAGAAGGGCGGCTAATAAGTTATAGTATCCATAACAGAATGTCCTATATGTGTGGACAGCCCCCCCAAAACGCCTGTGAAACCCGCTCTTTTATGAGCCCCTAAGCAGTGACTATGAGGGGGTGTGAACCCTTCTCTATGAAGCGAAAAGCCCCACCCCCCATGGATGGGATGGTTCACTAATCCTCCCTCTATAATTGGAGCATATAATCTAGAATATGGGCAACAATTTAGTTAATAATATTTAAAACTTTCGATTACCTTTAAATCATAAATTATTTCTATTTTACAGATAAACTCATATATTGGTTGCTGGACATTTCCCCCCACATAAGAGTGGGGGAAAGGCAACAGGAGAGGTGGGTGGGAAAAGACAAAGAAAATCTGGGAGTTGAAAAATTCCCCCTACAACCTGCAAGGGATAAATAACACCCCATCCCCCACTTTTTAGCTTAAGGGGGAAGGGAAACAAAAAAACTTCCCAAAGAAATGGGAAAAATCCCCCAGAAAACATGTAATAACCCGAAGGTGATATATATGAAATTTGGTATCGAAATAGTCCCAAGCATGCCAATAGACGAAGTAGTTGAAGTCGTTAAATTGGCAGAGGACGTAGGCTTTGAATACGCTTGGATAACAGACCACTACAACAACAGGTACGTATATCAAGTCCTCGCCTTACTCGCTAAAGAAACCGAGACCATCAGAATGGGTCCAGGTATAACAAACCCCTATGTTAGGAACCCAGCAATAACAGCCTCCGCAATAGCAACCCTCGATGAAATTTCAAATGGAAGAGCAAACCTTGGTATCGGACCCGGTGACAAGGCCACATTCGACAAACTAGGCATCGCATGGGAAAAACCAATATCAAGGATAAAAGAGGCAATATCCATAGTAAGAACCCTAACAGCCGGCGAAGCACTCGACACAGGAGCGAAATTAGACTACAAACCAGTCCAGGACAAAATCCCAGTATATATGGGCGCCCAGGGCCCAATGATGCTCAAAACCGCTGGTGAAGTGGCAGATGGTGTGCTGATCAACGCTTCAAACCCAAAAGACTTTGAAGCAGCCGTTCCAAACATAAAAGAAGGGGCAGAATCCGCAGGTAGAAGCATGGATGAAATAGACGTTGCCGCATACACATGCACATCAGTAGATGAAGACCCTGAAAAAGCAGCAAACGCTGCTAAGATAGTTGTAGCATTCATAGCCGCAGGATCACCACCATTCGTACTTGAAAGACACGGCCTACCAGGTGAAACACAACAAAAATTCGGAGACCTCATAGCCAAAGGAGACTTTGGCGGTGCAATAGCAGCAGTCGACGACGCATTAATGGAAGCATTCGCAATTGTAGGCACACCTGACGACCTCGTGCCTAAAATAGAAGCCCTCGGTGAAATGGGCGTAACACAATACGTTGTTGGTTCACCAATAGGACCAGACATGAAAAAATCCATAAAACTAGTAGGAGACATCATAGAAAGCTTCTAAAACAATCCTACATTTTCTAATTTTTTTACACAAACTTTTTTTTATTCTAAAATTAACGACTGTAGATTTGCCGTTTATTTCTGGAATAGTTTTTATCGTCCAGTATTCTTTTCAATACTGATATTACTTGATGTTTCTCTGATAATGGTATGCTGAAAAGATACAGCATTGCAAGCCGATATTTTTCTGTTCTTCACGTTTTTCTTGGCGTGTCATGTTAGTTGCTTCCAATTCTTAGTTTATGCGTATTTCTTCATGGTCGAATGCCCCTGTCCATGCAGAATCCCGCTGGCCTGTATTTCCTTGTTGGTTGGTATTGTGTCCTTTGTCTCATGGGGGCCCTTGGGTACTCTGTGTGTTAGTATAAACTTGTTTTTTGTGTAGTTTTTTTTCTCCATCCTTTTACTCTGTGATCTGGCTCTTTGGACGTAGTAAAGGCTTGCGTGGCCCCTTGCAGATGTTCAGTCAAATGGCAATCCCATGGATCTTTTATCTTGAATAGATGCGCTGTGAAGTTGAGCATTTTATCCATGATCCCGATGCGTTTAAGATGAACTTCTAAAGTGTGGGCACGTCCTTTCAAGCCCGAGCAATCCATGAGTATATATTACAGTGATGTGAATCCTGGTTTAATCTTAAACGGGTCTTCAAGCATAACAGTCATTAATTGGTGCTGGATGTACCTACGCTTTGACATGATGCTTTGAATAGGGCTGTTAAAGACTTATTAGCCCACTTTGAACGCCGCTGATGTAAACTTTATTAGCTCGTTCTCACTTAAATCACCCTTGTGGGATCACCTTTCACTCGTGTAATTAATACTTTAACCTTACCGCCGGGAAGTCCCCTCCCGAAAGGGAGGGGGATGAGAGGCGGAACACATATATATGAGAAAAACATACAACTATAAGACACGAACTCGACAAGGGCGCCCCACTCAGTATATGCACTTCAGTCTGGTTCAAGTAGTGAAATACCGAAAGAAAATGTTTGAAGACGAGGATGGTTGAGGAGATAAGCGAGAGTTTCAGGGGTGGAAGTTCTGAATTTGGAGTACGACAAAGACCACCTTCCACATGATTTTCAAGGCAAAAGCCGACTCTGCTCTGGATATACCACGATACATCAACGCCATACAGAGGAACTTTCCAGAGGAAAGAAAGTCTCCGTCATATTTCCTCGCCACAACAGGGACAGGTAAACTCTCGGATGTGCTGAAAAGAATACGTAGAGGGGGCAGAGTCATGCTTAGTTACAAGATTCCGTCTGTATCCATCGAAGACAGCCGAGCGCACCCTGAACCGTCACATGGAGCTTTGTAGGTGGCTCTACAACCGTCTGCTGTCTGAGCTAAAAATCTTGCAAAAGGGGATAAAGCTCAAGCAAACAGACACCCAAGCCCCTTATCGTTGACCTGAAAAAAGAAAAGCCCGAACTTGGCGAGGTGTATTCGAAAGTCCTCCAGATGGTGAGAACCACCGGCTCTGGTCCAACATCCATGCGCTGACAGGGCTGAAGCGGAACGGAAGAAAAGTCGGCAGATTGAGGTTCAAGGGCGCAGGGTGGTTCAAGACCCTAAACTACAACCAGTCCGGCTTCAAGCTCGAAAACTCATCCTCTCGAAGATCGGGGAAATCCCCATCAAGCTCCACCGGAAAATCAAGGGGAAAGTGAAGGGAATAATCATCAAGCGTGAACGCTCCGGGAAATGGTTCGCAAGATATTTTCAGGTCGAGGACGAGCCCGGGCTTCTGCCCAAAACAGAGAAGGCAATTGGGATAGATGTTGGGATCAGACATTTCCTGACAGACAGCGAAGGGAGGCAAGTCGAGAACCCGAGGTTCTACGAGAGGACGCTTGAGCAGATAAGAAGGAGGCAGAGGAGGCTGTCAAGGAAGAAGAAAGGCTCGAAGAACAGGGAGAAGGCCAGAATAAGGCTCGCCAGAGCACACGAGAAACTGGTGAACCAGCGAAACGACTTCCTCCACAAACTCTCAAGGTTCTACGTAAACAACCTGATCGCCGTGGAGCACCTGAACATCTACCGTCTGGGCGGAAAGATTCTCGATGCCTCTTGGGGTAAGTTCATGCTCCTCCTACAAGGCTGAGAGAGCTGGTAGGAGGGTGGTGGACCCCAAGGGGGACCTCACAAAACCTTCCGGAGGGGGTTCGACAGGGACTACGTAGCCGCCTGCCGAATCCTCTCCCTAGGGCTGGGACGGTCCGAAGTAACGCCTGTGGAGATGGGACCCCTACTCCGCGTCCCGGCTTCTGCTGGTGGTCGCGGGGCAAGTCCCGTCATTGAAGCAGGAAGCCCCATGCGAAAGCTGGGGGTAGTTCACAGGGAAAATGATGAGAAAATTAGCACTGAAAACCAGGAAAAAAGCAATTAAAAGGATTAGGAGAAAGTCCCCAGAAGAGTTAGCAACGAGCTGGTGCCAAGAAGACTTGCTCTATTCAGGGAAAGGCAAAGCCATTTTCATGATACTCCCCACCAGAGGATGCTCATGGGCACTATCAGAAAGTGGCGGTTGCACCATGTGCAGCTACCTCTCAGATTCACTACTCGAAGATATCAAAGCAGAAAAACTAAACCAAATATTCAAGGATCTAATCTCAAAGTATAAGATAAAAGACAAAACAGCAATTAAAATATTCATCTCAGGCAGCTTCCTAAACCCCGAAGAATTCCCAGAAGAATCTAGGAAATTCATACTAGAATATCTTGATAAAATCGACAAAATAGAAGAAATAATCATAGAATCCCGTCCAGAATACATAAACAAAAAAATACTCATTGAATGTTGCAGCCAAGCACCCAACAAAATCCTAGAAGTTAGCATAGGACTCGAAACAGCAGACGATTACACCCGCAAATTCAAAATAAACAAAGGATTCACAAGAAAAGACTTCGAAAAAGCCATAAAAACCATAAAAACCCTTAAAGAAGATTTCAGGATAAAATCAAAAGCCTATATCCTTGTAAAACCCATTCTAACATCCGAAAAAGAAGCCATCCAAGACTCAATCGAATCTGCGGTTTACGCAGAAAAAATCGGCGTGGACAGAATATCATTCTGCCCCTCAACAATCCACAAAGGCACAGTAATGGAAGAACTCTGGAAAAAAGGCTCATACAAACCACCATGGATATGGAGCCTAGTCGAGATAATAAACAGCACACGAAAAACTCTAAAGATACCCTCAATAATGGACACCTCAGGATTAGGAACACCAAGAGGCCCATACAATTGCAAAAAATGTAACATGAAACTTAAAAAATTGATAATAGAATCCAACCTAACCCAAAAAACCATACCATGGATAAAATGCGACTGTTACAAAAGATGGGTTGCTGAAAAAGAACTCGGAGATTTCGTAAGATCAGCTAACACCATCAAATACCAAATCTACTAAGAACACAAATTAAAATTTTTCATACACACTCTTATTCTACTAAAGTTTAGGGGGAGTTTATGATTGGTATAAGCGCAGATTTCGACCCACTACATAAAGGCCATGTACAACTCATAGAAAAAGGACGCGAAATAGCGGAAAAAACCGGGGAAAAACTCATAGTATACCTTAACAAGGATTATAGTGCCAACCACGCCCCATTCTTCACACCATACGATGCACGTGAAAAAATGGCGCTTAAAGCAGGTGCTGATGAGATTATACCAATTGAAGGTCTGCACTACAGGTTGACCCTATCATACACCGTGCCTATAAGGATAGCTATGATGATAGAAGACGGAGTCACAGATTATGTGGACGCAGCGAATGTGCCACCACACTTCATAAAAAAAGAGGCGGAATACTTCGCGAAAAGGGGTATATTCAGTGGCATACCATCAAACCTCCCAAACAGGAACGTTATCAGATGGTTCGCTGTTAATGAATTTTTCCAGGGAAAATATAAGCGTAAAATGAAATTTCACATCATCCCAGAACTCACAGAAAACGGTTCAAAAATTTCAGGCCGAGAAATAAGAAAAAAAATAATAGAAAACAACCTAGAAATACCCGAAGATGTGGCTAAACTCCTACCTGAAACCACCATAAAAATCCTCGAAAAAGAACTCAAAAGAGGCAGAGCGCCAGGTAAAAGAAACCTCGAGCTAATAAAAGATAAAATGAACAGACTTTCACGGGCAGACCTCCTAGAGATAGCCTACCTCAACGCCAACCTCATAAACTCCATAATCAAATGGAGACCATACCATACAGAAAATCAGATATGGGCAACCTTCAGAAAAGCCGGGTACGGACCAGTACTCACAAGACTAGCAATGAGTTCAATGGAAATGAACGTCACAAGAAGAGAAGTCTATGACCTAATAGGACACTATGAAAAAAAAGGATGGATACCACCAGACCAGGAAAGGAGAAAAATAATCCAAAGAGCCTGGTTCATATCAAAGAGCATAAAAAAAGGTCACACCTCAAAAGAAGCCCACAAAAGATTCCTAAAAGGCCACATACCATCTGAAGAGCCTGAAAGATCCCTCAATGCGGGTTTGAGTTTAAGAAAATTTGAAACGAGAAAATTAAGGGAAGGGACAAAAGCCAAGATCTATGTGAAAGAAGATGATGTTATCTCCTGCCAGATAAAAGATGGTATGAAGATTAAAAGTCCATTAATCCTTCCGGGTGCAATGGCAACTTACCTCCGATTAATAATTGATTCTCATTTCATACCATTCAATGGCCGGCTCATCAAAAAAGATGAAAGTTTCAGGATCCAGATAAACATCGGATAAAAGTCTATTTTTCTTTTCTATGTTCTACTATAGGACATGTCCATGATTTGCAAAATGTCATGACAAACTTACCTTCACCAGTATCTAGATGAATCCTCCAGCACTCATCATCATAAAACTTGAATTCAACATCAAGGATCTTTTTTCCAATCAATTTTTTAAGATTTTCCCTACACTCATCTATGATACTTTCTCCCAACTGAATCACCTACATTATATCTATTGTCCATTTCATTATATTATAACTCCTTAATATAATCAAAAACTCCACTGTAATCTTCAAATTCCACATCTAAACCTTCTAGTTGCCCTATTATCCTCTTAAATGTTCTGAGGGTGCACTTCGACATTATTGGAGTTATATTCTCGGATAAAAACGATTCAACATCCTTCATCTCCTCATATCTTCTCCTCGAATGGAAAGCCGAACTTATAACCCTTGAAATTGCACGTTCCCTAAAACCCTCACCCTCAGTCTCCTCAAGCATCTCCAATAGAGACCCATCAAGACCTAGGTGATATGCGGCTAATAAAGTTTCCCATAGAAGTGCTGAAACACCCTTAGTATAAGAACTCCTCAACATTTTAAGGGCAGAAGCATCACCAACAACGTCACCCACAACCTTTATATTGAACCCATAATCATTTAACCTGGCAAAGTCCCGGGCCGAACTTCCAGATGCTAAAATTTTAACCTTCAAACCTTTTACACGCCCCATGATAGCAGCATCAACTACCTTACCATTCCTTATATTTGCAAGGGCTCTTTTCACAGTAGCAGGGGCAACATTATTCATATCCACATAAACACCAGCAACATCATCACCAACCTCCCTAGCAACTCTAACAGCCACTCCAGGAGTGACCGCAGATATTACAATATCAGATTCCCTGGAAACCTCCTGGATATCAGCACATTCAATAACTCCTAAATCGCGTGCTAGCTTCCTCGTGCGTTCACTCCGGCCACTAGTAGAGGTTAAAACCTCAACTCCCTCTTCCATGAGTTTTGAGGCCATGATGGATGCTACTTCACCAAATCCTATGAAACCAACCTTAATAGTATCACCTCCTACCAGAAGGAAGACAACCACCCCCCCGGGAGTTTAAAGGGGGATCAACTTTCGGCTTTGTAGAAATCATATTTTTCTCTATTTTAATATGGTTTTTACGCGCCTGTATATTTAGATGTTTTTGAACTTGTGTTTCCACTGTATCCTTTGCCGTTTATCTCTGGAATCTTTTCAGCACTGATATTACTGTTTCCACAATGTTTCTCTGGGTATAATGGTATGTTGAAGAGATCTAGCATTGTAAGCCGATGTTTGCTGTTCTTTACATTCTCCGTTTTATGCGCATCATTTTCCAGATCTGAACACCCCCCCTGTCCATACAGAAAACCAAATAACTTACAGTGGGCATTACATCCCCTTATCTCATGGAGAGGACCCCCCCAACTACTCCCATGTACTAATATAAACCCGCTTTTCGTGCATCCTAGTTTTTAGTGTACCTCTTCCTCCATCCCTCTACTCTATGATTTAAGCGTAATACACGCTCTACACAACCACCCCTACATTGTTGATCTTCCATCAAATGACAATCCAAAAAATCTCTTATCCTGAATAAACATGCTTTAAGTTGAGCATCTCTTCCAAGGCCCATAATCCAATGCATTTAAACTTCTAAAATGTGGGCACATCCATTCAAACCCTAAGCATCCAGAAGCACTAAAAGCATTAAACTTAGTTTGATGTGAATTCACGATACCTGAGCCTCAGACAAGTCTTCAAGCATAACGTCATTAGTTGGTGTGGGGGTTGCGTTTCGATTTGATACTTTTGAATATGTTGATAGAGCTTAGCCCGCTTTGAATGCGATACCCGTAAACCTTATTACCCTGTTTTACTTAAATCACCCTTGGGGATCCATCCTTAGGTGTTAGTGATTAATATTTTAGTAACTTCATGATATTCTACAGGGTCGCATTTTTTTTTAACGTATATTAAATCTTTGTAACCATTAAATATTACTCTATGGATAATCCTTTGGATCCAACTTTTTCCTTCTTGAAGAATTCTATTGTACTGTATATTAGCTTTTGTGTAAGTTCTTTCAATTATTGGATTTTTGAATGGTTTTTTCGAGCACTTAAAAAAATCCGCAGAAACGATTACAGTACCCATGGCAACGACTATCACTATTAGATCATACGCATAAACAAACATAAGAAAAGCGAACACAAAAACCAAAAAGAGCTAAGACAAAATTCACCGCATAACGTGGAGTGAAATAATCATGTCTTTTGGATATCTCCTCTAATTCTTCCTTAATTCTGATCCAAAGATCTTGAACATATTAAGGTCGTTTTCACCTAAACATGTAATTGCCACGCGAAAGGATCATGTCCTTCATAATAATCATTGAAAACCATATATCTAAGGGGATAGTTCGCTATTTTATTCTGCTGATACCTGAGTTCATCCATTAGATATTCCAAAAAAAGAATCAACTATTTCACCGTTGATTCCCATCCCCGTGAAATCGATCCATCCCAAATTATTTACTTTCAGTGTCCATAATTTTATAAGCAAAATAGCAGACAGTTATCAGCATCATTAGCCCTAAAGCTATTCTAATATAAAGGAAAAATCGGCGCTAACCAAACACCCATCATCCAAATTGGGCCGAAGATAGGCATAACCATCATTGCAGAAAGTATAGAAAGTTCAACAAGACTTATTATCGCCAGTCTCACTAAGATATACCAAACAAAAGTTCTTATCCATGCAAATACAGCACTTGTAACGGCTTCTTGCTTATTTCTCCAGGATCTAAACATGAATGGAACATGACTTGTAGCGAGAAATTCAAGAATATCATTTATGTTCATCTGTACTCGCTATCTAAGGCTTCTTACAAGCCTTCTGCTATGATGTAGGCTCCCAGACCGTTATTGTCGATGGAAGCCCATCCTATCCCATTCCCCAATTGTAATCCTCCCTAGGATTCTAGTAGCTTGCCTCCACATCATATTATTATCCAGTTTTTTTTATCCACGATGCTACTTTAAGTTTTGGTAAGATCTCATAGAGATTTTCTTGGTTTATGACATAAACTGAATTCTTTGGCTTTGAGCATAAGCTAATGTAAGTTGTTGAGACCTCTTCTACATTAAACAAGCCATAAGTG
>Ga0272448_1003641_pt1 | contig 18223 bp, 11 predicted proteins | sample YNPCB0191_FD_202220 | JGI IMG/M metagenome (GOLD analysis project Ga0272448, IMG submission 202220) | Hot spring sediment microbial communities from Yellowstone National Park, WY, United States - YNP-CB-019-1 | ecosystem: Environmental > Aquatic > Thermal springs > Hot (42-90C) > Sediment... | reverse complement strand
ATGACCCCCGAATACACCCCCGATGAACTCCTGCCCCTTTCGGGCATTCAACACTTCCTGTTTTGCCGCCGGCGGTGGGCGCTGATTCACGTCGAAATGCAGTGGCAGGACAATGTGCTGACCGTCGAAGGCAGGCAGATGCACGAGCGCGCCGATGATCCGTTCTTCAGCGAAGCGCGCAACGGCACGGTCATCGCGCGTTCGGTGCCGGTGGCTTCGTATCGCTTGGGGCTTTCGGGCGTGTGCGATGTGGTGGAGTTTACACAATCTCCACACGGCGTTAAATTGCCGAACCGAGACAGATTGTATCTTGCCGCGCCCGTTGAATATAAACACGGCAAACCAATGGAAAAGCCAGCGGATAAAGCCCAATTGTGCGCGCAAGCCATGTGCCTGGAAGAAATGCTCTCCACGCACATCCCGCGCGGCTATCTCTTTTATGGGCAAACCCGCCACCGCGAGGAGGTCGAGTTCACGCCCCAATTGCGAACGCTGGTGGAAGAAATGTCCGCCGAGATGCATCACTATTTCCAGCGCGGCTACACCCCCAAAGTGAAGCCCTCTAAAGCCTGCCGCTCGTGTTCACTGGCGGATGTGTGCCTGCCCGTGCTGCAGGAAAACGTCCTCGCCGCGTCGAAATACATCCAAAAACAACTGGAAAATGTCTGACCTTTGTAATTTCCTTTTTGACCTTCGTGTCCTTCGTGGTGCAATTCCATGAGACGCCTCGCCAATGTCCTCTACATCACCACCCCCGAGACCTACCTCTCGCTGGATGGCGAGAATGTGGTCATCAAAAAAGACGAGAACACCTCCACGCGCCTGCCGCTGCACAACATCGAAAACATCGTCTGCTTCAACTGGCAGGGGGTCAGCCCGGCGCTGATGGGGGCGTGCGCCGAGCGTCACATCGGGCTGACGTTCCTCGCTCCCAGCGGGCGCTTCCTGGCGCGGGTGAGCGGTCAGGTGCAGGGAAACGTTCTGTTACGGCGAAGGCAGTTCGAGGTCGCGGAGGACGAAGCGCAGCGGGTTCCCATCGCTGCCTCGTTCCTGATGGGGAAAATCGCCAACAGTCGCAAAGTCCTCGAGCGCGCCCTCCGTGACCATGCCATGCTTGTAGATGTGAAGGCGCTGACGAGCGCGTCGAACTTCCTGAAAGAGACGCTGCGCGCGCTTCCGCAGTGCAAATCCACCGCCGACCTGATGGGCTTCGAGGGCAGCGCGGCGAAGATTTATTTTGGCGTCTTCGACCATTTGATTTTGCAGCAGAAGGAGGAGTTCCGCTTCGAGGAGCGCAACCGCCGCCCGCCGCTGGATAACATGAACAGCCTGCTCTCGTTCCTCTACACTCTGCTGACGAACGAGGCCGCTTCGGCGCTGGAGACGGTCGGCCTGGACCCGTTCGTGGGCTTCCTCCATCGAGACAGGCCCGGCCGCCCCTCGCTCGCCCTCGACCTGATGGAGGAACTGCGCCCGGTGATGGCTGACCGCCTGGCGCTTTCGCTGGTCAACCGCAAGCAGGTGACGGGCAAGGGCTTCACGAAGAAGGAGAGCGGCGGAATCTTGATGGACGACGAGACGCGCAAAGCGGTCATCACTGCCTGGCAGGAGCGCAAGAAGGAAGAGTTGATTCACCCCTACCTGAAGGAGAAAATTCCCTTTGGGCTGCTGCCGCACGTCCAGGCGATGCTGCTGGCGCGTCACCTGCGCGGCGACCTGGACGCCTACCCGCCGTTCTTTTGGAGCTGAGCGGTCAGCACGAGCAATCCCTTCATGCATGGAGAAAACACTATGATGGTTCTCATCACTTACGATGTCAGTACCGAAACTGAAGCGGGCAAAAGCCGCCTGCGCAAGGTGGCGAAAAAATGCCAGGATTACGGTCAGCGCGTGCAGAACTCGGTCTTCGAGTGCCTGGTGGACGCGGCGCAATTGAAACAATTGCAGGCGAAACTGCTCAAGATCATTGACCCGGAAGTGGATTCGCTGCGCTTCTACTATCTGGGCGATAACTGGAAAAGCCGCGTGGAGCATATCGGCGCGAAACCGAGCCTGGACCTGGAAGGGACGCTGCTGGTTTGATTTGCGAACCCGAAGTGATCAGAAAATCCCTGGGAGGTTCGCAGGAGATTTTGCACCTTAACAACCGAATTACGGCGTTTGGGGAGTGAAAAATTGACTTTGCGACGCGCTTCGTGTAGAATAAGACCCAACATCTGGCGGTAAGGAGCCTTCCATCCCCCAGATATTGCGGTCGCTCCCCACACGGGGAGCGTGGATTGAAACACCCAGCGCAGTTGGCTGTTATGCGGGGAGGGCGGTCGCTCCCCACACGGGGAGCGTGGATTGAAACCTACGCTCGGCAGCGGCAACTCGTTTGGGTGCGGTGGGTCGCTCCCCACACGGGGAGCGTGGATTGAAACGCCGATACCCGGCCCGGCGTGGGATGCCGTAGCTTAAGGTCGCTCCCCACACGGGGAGCGTGGATTGAAACTTCCAGTGCCAGGTTTAGCCCCTCTGCCAGCAGTTGAGTCGCTCCCCACACGGGGAGCGTGGATTGAAACCCGTTTTCCGGCCTCGTCATTTACATGCCACGGGCGTCGCTCCCCACACGGGGAGCGTGGATTGAAACAAGCCGCTGACACAACGTGTTGGCGGCGAAATGGTGGTCGCTCCCCACACGGGGAGCGTGGATTGAAACGATGTCGGCAGCGGGGAAGTAACCGTTCCCGTAGGTCGCTCCCCACACGGGGAGCGTGGATTGAAACTTGTCGTGATGCGTACCGTGCATTGCCCAGCACGCGTCGCTCCCCACACGGGGAGCGTGGATTGAAACTCACGCGGAGTGGATACTGACGCGCTTTAGCCGGGTCGCTCCCCACACGGGGAGCGTGGATTGAAACAAAGGTGGAATATGGCCGCCGTGACCAGGCGGCAAAGTCGCTCCCCACACGGGGAGCGTGGATTGAAACACCCCGTACAGCGCGGCCTGCGCTGTCAGCAACTGTCGCTCCCCACACGGGGAGCGTGGATTGAAACAACAGTTATCGTTTGGCTGGCGACGCAAATTTTGCAGGTCGCTCCCCACACGGGGAGCGTGGATTGAAACGCTCCGGTCGCCGTGGAATCACGACCGGAATCGTCGCTCCCCACACGGGGAGCGTGGATTGAAACTTCTCCCCCTGTGAGGCCGGGGGGTCGCCATTGGGTCGCTCCCCACACGGGGAGCGTGGATTGAAACGCCCCACCCTGGAACAGAACGCCAACGAGTATCTGCGGTCGCTCCCCACACGGGGAGCGTGGATTGAAACGCGGCGGAACATCGCGCCGGAGAGTTGCACAAAGTCGCTCCCCACACGGGGAGCGTGGATTGAAACTTACACGAATCTCCTTTCAATCCCTTGCAGGAAGTCGCTCCCCACACGGGGAGCGTGGATTGAAACTTCTGGCCATTGGCGGCTTTGGCGATGACATTCACGTCGCTCCCCACACGGGGAGCGTGGATTGAAACATCCATTGAGCCGGGTAACATCGGCGGCGTGATGAGTCGCTCCCCACACGGGGAGCGTGGATTGAAACTTTGAGGTATAGAGATGCCGGACGGTGAAATTTTTGTCGCTCCCCACACGGGGAGCGTGGATTGAAACTGTGAAGGCGCGGCAAGCGTACCGTTTGCGCGTTGTGTCGCTCCCCACACGGGGAGCGTGGATTGAAACATGAAGGACGCGGATTAACTCCACGCCCTGTGCTGTCGCTCCCCACACGGGGAGCGTGGATTGAAACCCCGGCGACCTGCTGAGAATGGCGGTCTTGCAAGTCGCTCCCCACACGGGGAGCGTGGATTGAAACATCCAGGATGACGAATTTCCTGACTGGTGTGGCGTGTCGCTCCCCACACGGGGAGCGTGGATTGAAACATTGCTAATTCCCACCCCATTGTATTAGCAGCAGTCGCTCCCCACACGGGGAGCGTGGATTGAAACGGTTGGACGCGGGTTATCGAGGACCCACCCAGTCGCTCCCCACACGGGGAGCGTGGATTGAAACTCCGGGGCCTGCCCGACCCAGGACGCGGGCCGCCCCAAGTCGCTCCCCACACGGGGAGCGTGGATTGAAACCTTTCTAGATTTCCAACACTTCGCCGCCGCTGATGTCGCTCCCCACACGGGGAGCGTGGATTGAAACTGTTAGAACCTCGATCGAATTGTTCTGCAGCCTAGTCGCTCCCCACACGGGGAGCGTGGATTGAAACTTGCAATGCACGGTTTCGGAATATCAACAGGATTTCATGTCGCTCCCCACACGGGGAGCGTGGATTGAAACTATCAGTATTGGTGCAAAGTATCATTGGATATTAGTCGCTCCCCACACGGGGAGCGTGGATTGAAACCGATCGGACGGCACTGTTACGGGCACATGGGAACGTCGCTCCCCACACGGGGAGCGTGGATTGAAACTCCCACATCCACACCGCCACCCACCTCTACAGGTCGCTCCCCACACGGGGAGCGTGGATTGAAACGGTCTCCTGGGCCGACACGCCCAGGGATACTGCCAGGGTCGCTCCCCACACGGGGAGCGTGGATTGAAACATGATTAGTCAGTTGTACGGGTTATTTGTGCTTGGTCGCTCCCCACACGGGGAGCGTGGATTGAAACACGTACAAAACAAAATGTGGGGTCAGCATCTAGGTCGCTCCCCACACGGGGAGCGTGGATTGAAACCGTATATGCCAGCGCGTTTTCAGGATATGCCCCTGGTCGCTCCCCACACGGGGAGCGTGGATTGAAACCAACCCGATAGCCTGGCCGCCCTGCTCGAAGTCAAGTCGCTCCCCACACGGGGAGCGTGGATTGAAACGATACCCTGTCGCCATCCTGCCATGATATTCCCGGTCGCTCCCCACACGGGGAGCGTGGATTGAAACATTCCGAAAATCGCGGAGTTAGCAACGGCGTTTGCGGGTCGCTCCCCACACGGGGAGCGTGGATTGAAACTGCATCTCCAGGTTGTGCAATTCGGCATTATCGCCCGTCGCTCCCCACACGGGGAGCGTGGATTGAAACGCTGACATTCCGTTCCGTGGTGTGACACCGCTGGCGTCGCTCCCCACACGGGGAGCGTGGATTGAAACTGCGCGCGCCAGCCAGGTGTTCGCGCGAGCGATGTCGCTCCCCACACGGGGAGCGTGGATTGAAACCCCGATGTGGACGTGAAAACGCTGATGAGCACCGAGTCGCTCCCCACACGGGGAGCGTGGATTGAAACCCATCCAGTACGTAACAGGTAATCGTTGAGAGTTGTCGCTCCCCACACGGGGAGCGTGGATTGAAACGAAAACCGACAGGCTACCATCCGTGCCGAAATCGCGTCGCTCCCCACACGGGGAGCGTGGATTGAAACGCGGCGGGGTTTGCGTCCGTACTCGTACGACACATAGTCGCTCCCCACACGGGGAGCGTGGATTGAAACATCACTGAAGTCTTGAATGTGCAAATTACCACGTGTCGCTCCCCACACGGGGAGCGTGGATTGAAACTGCGCCATTTTTGTATTTCCAGAGAATGCGCACCCGTCGCTCCCCACACGGGGAGCGTGGATTGAAACTGCGCCATTTTTGTATTTCCAGAGAATGCGCACCCAGTCGCTCCCCACACGGGGAGCGTGGATTGAAACGCTGTCTGGCGTCGCATTACAAATCCTATACCAACCGTCGCTCCCCACACGGGGAGCGTGGATTGAAACATGTAGACTTGCCGACCGATCACAAGCTGAAGGCGTCGCTCCCCACACGGGGAGCGTGGATTGAAACGTCGTTGCAGACGAAGCGGCACACATCCGAGACATGTCGCTCCCCACACGGGGAGCGTGGATTGAAACCCCCTTGAAACCGCCTGTGACCACCTGCGAGCCATTTGGTCGCTCCCCACACGGGGAGCGTGGATTGAAACGCCGACACTGTAGACGATAGTGGCTAGGATGGACGGTCGCTCCCCACACGGGGAGCGTGGATTGAAACGCGGCGCGTCTTGGGTCAATTGTCAATTTCGACCGGTCGCTCCCCACACGGGGAGCGTGGATTGAAACACCCCGGTATCGGGGTGGTTTAGTTTGGGCCAGATGTCGCTCCCCACACGGGGAGCGTGGATTGAAACAGCCATCACGGACAGGTGATATATCCCTGCACCAATGTCGCTCCCCACACGGGGAGCGTGGATTGAAACCAGTCGGCCCGTGCCGTGTATCAGTGGACACAGGCGTCGCTCCCCACACGGGGAGCGTGGATTGAAACGATTTGCCCGCTGCTGGTCAGACAGAGTGCCTGGATGTCGCTCCCCACACGGGGAGCGTGGATTGAAACTTACCACTGATTATCAGGTATGAGTCTAACTTACGTCGCTCCCCACACGGGGAGCGTGGATTGAAACGAGGAGATCCGCCTGGCAAAGACCACAGATGGGATGTCGCTCCCCACACGGGGAGCGTGGATTGAAACTTACCACTGATTATCAGGTATGAGTCTAACTTACGTCGCTCCCCACACGGGGAGCGTGGATTGAAACTCGGGGGGTGATTGACGGTGTGCGCCGCTGGACACGTCGCTCCCCACACGGGGAGCGTGGATTGAAACACCGAGACCTACACTGTCAACAACTGTATCCAGTGTCGCTCCCCACACGGGGAGCGTGGATTGAAACTCTCCTTTGCCCCTGTATGGCCGGGGCCAGCCATTAGTCGCTCCCCACACGGGGAGCGTGGATTGAAACGGCGGAAATGAGGAGGTGACCTATGCTCCATCGTTTGTCGCTCCCCACACGGGGAGCGTGGATTGAAACTCCCCTCCCATCACCATCGCCATCACCGCCGCATGTCGCTCCCCACACGGGGAGCGTGGATTGAAACAAGCCGAAGTATACGGTGCCGGGGTCGGAAGTCAGGTCGCTCCCCACACGGGGAGCGTGGATTGAAACACGCCGGCGGAACGCCAGGCCGATGACGCGTCACCTGTCGCTCCCCACACGGGGAGCGTGGATTGAAACTCGCGGATTAATCCGATGACATCCTTGCCAGCATGTCGCTCCCCACACGGGGAGCGTGGATTGAAACTGCCGGTTGAATGGCTCGCAGCAATGCCGGTCTCCAAGTCGCTCCCCACACGGGGAGCGTGGATTGAAACTGTCGATGCCACTGTAATTGAATCAAGACCGGCCATGTCGCTCCCCACACGGGGAGCGTGGATTGAAACATCCTCCAGGTCGCTGCAGCCCCAGAATTCGCCAGGCGTCGCTCCCCACACGGGGAGCGTGGATTGAAACTACCGCCGGCAGACGAGCCGCATCCTCCAAATATGTCGCTCCCCACACGGGGAGCGTGGATTGAAACGTGCGCCACCGTCCAGCCATACCGATCGGCTAGGCCGCTCCCCCACGGGGAATGTCAATGCCCTGTTCACAGCTCGCTATCCGCCAGCAAGCCATCGGCGCGCCCCGATGGTGGCAGGCTTCGGCATCTTCCTGTTGTCACGCCTCCTGCATGACAATTCGGCGGTGAACCTTGTGATGATTGTCGTCAACAATCATGACATTTACGCCTAGCCTCACGGCGCGCTTCGAGTATTATGGTAGCAATCACTCCCTCTGAGTCAACAGGAGAAGACGTCCATGCAAATCATCCCCAGCGGCGAACTGGCTATTGATCGCAAAGAACGTTCGTACACGCCCGGGCCGGGCTTGCAGACGCGACCGCCTGCCGAGCGGGTGCGCGACTTCGAGGAGGCGGTTATTCCCCTGACCCCCGAACAGGCGCGCCGGGAGGCCGCGCGCTGTGTCCATTGCCCTGACCCGGCGCCCTGTATGCTCGCCTGCCCGGCGCATAACGATATCCCCTCTGCCCTGTGGTTGATCGAGCAGGGACACTTCCTGGAAGCCGCTCAGGTGTACCGCCGCACCAGTTCACTGCCGGAGATTTGCTCCCGCGTTTGTCCACAGACGCAGCTCTGTCAGGGTTCGTGTTCGGCGAGCAAGGCCCAGGTTGCGGTATTGTGCGGCGCGCTCGAAGCCTTTGTGACCACCTATGAACGGCAGACGCGCGGCGTCAGTATTCCGGTTGGTCCGCCCACAGGGAAGCGCGTCGCCATTGTTGGCGCTGGGCCGGCCGGCCTGGGATGCGCCGAACAACTGGTGCAGTATGGCCACGCGGTGACCATCTTTGACGCAAAGCCAGCGCCAGGCGGTCTGCTGGTCTATGGCATTCCGAATTTCAAACTCCCACGCCGCATTTTCTTCGAGCGTTGGGCCGACTTCGAGCGCGCGGGCGTCCGTTTCGTTGGCAATACCACCATCGGCAAAGACAAAACCGTGGATGATTTGTTCCGCGAGGGCTTTGAGGCTGTTTTTATTGGCGTCGGCGTCGGCGTGGATGCGAGCCTGAACATTCCCGGCGAGGACTTACCCGGCGTGTATGACGCCACAGAGTTCCTGATGCGCGCCAACACTGATCCCAGCCTGCTGCCGGAGGACAAACGCGCCCCCTTAACCGTTGGCCGGCGCGTGGTGGTCATCGGCGGCGGGGACACTGCCTCCGATTGCCTGCGGACAGCGTTGCGCCTAGGGGCAGAGGAAGTGATCTGTCTGTACCGGCGCAGCGAAAAGGAAATGCCCGGCAATAAGAAAGACCGTCAGATGGCGAAAGAGGAAGGCGCGCAATTCCGTTTTCTGGTGCAGCCGGTACGCTTTATCGCTGGCGAGGATGGTCATCTGGCTGCCGTAGAATGTGTGGAGATGCGCCTCGGCGAGCCAGATTCCAGCGGACGCCGCAAGCCCGTGCCGGTGGAAGGCTCTCATTTCTCGGTCGCGGCCGATATGGCCATCAAGGCCGTCGGTTACTGGCCGGATCCTCTCCTGGGCGAGACTACCTCGGGCCTGGAGACGCACGCAGGGGGGCTGATCCGCGTGGTGGACAAAGAAACCGGCCAGACCACGCGGCCGGGCGTCTTCGCTGGCGGCGACGTGGTCACCGGCCCCGATCTGGTGGTAACGGCGATGGTCGCCGGACGCAAGGCCGCCGCGGCGATCCACGCCTATCTCTCCGCGCGGGGAGAGTGACCTCAGCGTTACTTCCAGCCGTGCTCGCCCCGTAGCAGCACAAAAGCCACCGAAATGTTGCGCTCCTGGCGGTAACGCTTTCCATGCCGTTGCCACAACTGCAATTCCTGGAAGCCGCGCCCGCCAATGGGAATCACCAGACGACCGCCATCCGCGAGTTGCTCCAGCAAGGGTTGGGGGACATCGGGCGCGGCAGCCGCTACCAGAATGCCATGGTACGGCGCGGCCGGCGGCCAGCCCAACGAACCATCGCCGATGTGGACCCAGACGTTCGTCAAGCCCAGGTTCTTTAAAATCTCCTGCGCCCCTTGCGCCAGTTCTGGTATGATTTCTACCGTATGCACCTCGGCAGCCAGTTTTCCCAGAATGGCCGCCTGATAGCCGGAGCCGGTGCCCACCTCCAGCACACGCTCCTGACCCTGCAGGGCCAGCAGTTCGGTCATCAACGCCACAATGTAGGGTTGGGAGATGGTCTGACCATGGCCTATCGGCAGAGGACCATCACTGTACGCATAGGCCTGTTCCTCCGGCGGCAGAAAAAGATGGCGGGGCACGGTTTCCATCGCGGCGAGAACGCGCGCGTCGCGAATACCGCGCGCGGCAATTTGTTCTAGCACCATTTGTTTGCGAGCCTGCAGATAGTCATCCATAAAAGGATTTCCACTTGATCAGAGACGTTGACACTTATAGTCTACTCGAAAATGCCCCGGATATGAGCCTCATAATCGGGATGGAGAATCATAACAATTTCATAACATTTTCTCTTTCCCCTTGCAAATTTGGGAGAATTATGTCAAAATATAGTTGCCCGGCGTTGGGTGCCCCCCTCACCCAGCGCCGGGCGTTTTTAATACGCTCAGGGCAAAATGCACCATGACCTCTAGCGCGGTTGAGCATCCCCAGAATCTGGAGCCGGTTTCGCCACAAAGCAAGGCGCCATTCCTGGCCCTGGCAGAAGCCTCCAGCGCGGCCGTATGTATCTATCAAGGGACGCGCCTGTGCTACGTTAACCAGGCGATGAGTCGGCTGACCGGGTATTCCGTTGCTGAATTGCTGCGAATGAATTTCTACGATATTGTGCCTCCGGCAAACAGAAAGCAGGTCCGTGCCTGGGGGCTGCAGGTACAGCGTCCGGCGGCGGAGCCGCAAAAGCAATCGTTAATCATCGTTACCAAAGACGGCGAGGAACGCCAGGTGGAATGGGTTATCGCGCCCATTGAGCATCAGGGCAAGCCGGCTGGCCTGGGAATCGCTACCGACGTTACTGCTCTGTGGCAGGCCCAGTGCTTTGAGAACATGGCGCGGCGCTTGTTGCAGGCCGCCTTGCAGACCCCGGATAAGAAGGCGCTATTCGCAGCCATTCATGCGGCGCTGCAGGAAACGATGCCGGCAGGCGATTTTTGCGTCGTGCTGCGCAACGGGGCATCCTCATCATGGGAATCCGTTTATCAGGTGGGAGTCATCGGCGAGGGTGCAGGGACGGCAGAAGCCCTGCGTTATGTCGCGGAGCAGGTGCTGCGCACGAACGACGCCTTTGCTGCCACGCCGCCAGACTGGGAGGCAATGGTTAATCGTGGAGAAATCCAGCAATCCCCGCCTGGCGCGCGGTACTGGCTGGCAGTGCCTGTTCCGGGAGAAGGCGATAGCGCAGCCGGGGTATTGATCACAGCGGCCCCGCGCCCCTACGCGGAGGGAGAAAAACGCCGCCTGGAATTCGCCGCCTCCCTGACCGCCATGGTGCTGAAAACATGGTATCGCTCTGCGGTCAACGAGGAGGCCGGCGCGCGCGTGGACGATCTCGCCATCCTGTACGAGGCCTTACGCGACTTGACGGTCCAGCGTAACCGGGCGCGGTTGCTGAACGTGATTGCCGAACGCGTGATGACGCTGGTACAACCGAGCGGGTGCGCGATCTATCTTTACGATGCCGCGCAGGATGAACTGGAAGTGGTTGAATCCACAGGGATATGGGACCTGCGCGGAGCGCGTGAGAAAACAGGCGCTGATCTGGTCGGCAAAGTGGCCGCCTCACGTCAGGTACGTAGTGAGACCGGCTATCGTCCTGAACATCTTTCGCCGCGAGTGCCTCTGGCATCTGTGGCCGTAGCCATTCCCTTGCTCTTTGGCGGGGAATTGATGGGGGTACTGCTCGTTTACGATGAGGAGGCGCCCGGCGCTCGCCGTCAATATACGCCGCGTGAGGTACAACGGCTGACTTTTTTCGCCGACGTTGCGGCGGTTATCTTGAGTACTACGGCGCTGTTCGATGAAACCCGCCAGCGGTTGGTTGAACTGGAAGTTCTGTATCAGGCCAGTCTGGCCGCGACCCAGATTCACAGCGTCCGCGCCGTAGCGCAGCGCGTGGCCGAGACCCTGGAACAATTGATGAACTGGCAGGTCTCTGTGTGGATCATTGATGCCGAGCGTCAGCGTCCCAGCCTGATCGCGTATGGCGGCAGCCATCAACCGCCGGAGAAGTTGAAGGCGCGAGAGGAATACATTAACAGCCTGGTGCCTTCGCTGGAGATGGGGATTGTGGGCTGGGTATGCCGAACGGGGCAGCCGGTGCGCGCCGACAATGTTCGTGCCGACCCGCGTTATGTGGAGGGGGATATTAACACGCGTTCGGAATTATGCGTACCGCTGAAAGTGGGCGGACGGGTAATCGGCTGTATTAACGTGGAAAGCCCGCAGGAAAACGCCTTTAGCGACCATGACGAGCGGCTCTTGACCACCCTGGCCAATCAAGCAGCGATAGCAATGGAAAACGCGCGCCTCTTCGAGGAAACGCGTCGGCGCGCGGCCAGCCAGGCGGCGCTGAACGAGATTGTCCTTGCGGCCGCGCGCGCCGGCGCCGACCTGGATACCTTCTTGAATCATGTCCTCAAACACACTTTGCAGGCGCTGGGCCTGGAGATGGGCGCTTTGTGGTTAACGCCCGATACCCGTCATCCTTACCACGTGGCGCTTCAGGGCGTTCCCCCGGCCCTCGAAACAGCCATGATCCATTTGCAGGCCGCCGGTAGTGCAGATTTATCGCGCACAACGGTTGTCCATGATTGGAGCGCCGAGACCGGCCCCATGGCGGATTTGTTGCAATCTCTGAGTATCGCCGCCTCTCTGGCCATTCCCCTTTCCCTGGGGGAGCGCTGCGTCGGTGGCCTGGCAGTAGCCACCTCGTCGCCTCGCCGCTGGACTGAGGAAGAAATCAACTTGCTGGAAATTATCGGCCAGGAGATCGGCGTTGCGGCAGAACGGATGCGACTGTTTGAGGAAACGCAGGCCCGCCTGCAAGAACTGGAGGCGATCAATCGCGTTTCTACCGCTCTGCGTTTGGGCCGGTCGCTAAACGAAATGCTGCCCCGTCTGCTGGAGGAGACGCTAGGCGCGCTTAAGGCACAGGCTGGCGGTATCTGGCTTTATGATGAAAACCTTGGCCGGTTGCGGCTGGTGCTGGGACACGGCTGGGTAGCGCTCCTGGAGCGCGTCGACGCGCAGCGTGAAGATGGCATTGCGCGTACCGTTTTCGCCAACGGCGACCTTTACTTTTCACGCGCTGTGGCCGCCGATCCATTATTGACCTGGCCGGCGCGTGAGGTAGTACCGCCCGACTGGAGCGCCCTGTATGTGCCCATTCGCACCGATCAGGAGACGATCGGGGTACTGATGGCTTCGGATTGTCTGCCGCGCGAGTTCTCGGTGAGCGACGCGCGTTTGATGGTCACGCTGGCAGAAATTGCCGGCAACGCCATTCAGCGCATGAGTCTTTATGAACAGGCTCAGCGTCATGCTGTGGAACTGGAACAGCGCGTGGCGGAACGCACCGCCGAGTTACAGGAAGCCCTGCAGAAGGCTCAGGAAGCCGATCGGTTGAAATCCGAGTTTATTGCGAATATCAATCACGAACTGCGCACACCGCTGACGAATCTGGTGCTTTACTACCAGATGCTACGCGCCCAGCCTCAGGTACAAACCGAGGCGCGGCTGGATGTCATCGGGCGCGAAATACAACGCCTGCGTACTCTGATAGAGGATTTACTAAACCTTTCGCGCCTCGATTCCGGCCGGGTAACCATTAATCCGCTGCCTCATAATTTGAATGAACTGGTGCTGGTTTTGGTCGAGGATCGTCGTTCTCTGGCCCAGGAACGGAACATCGAACTGAAACTCGAATTCGATCCAAATCTGCCGCCAGCGCCGCTCGATGCCCAGATGGTGAGCCAGGCGTTTTCCAACCTGCTCACCAATGCGTTGAATTACACTCCCAGCGGCGGTACAGTGCGGGTGCGCACGCTCCAACAGCATTTTGACGGCCTGGCCTACGTCGGCTTTTGCGTACAGGATAACGGTCCGGGAATAGACGCCGAGGATATGCCGCACATTTTTGACCGTTTCTATCGCGGTCGCGCCGGGCGCGAATCGGGCGCTTCTGGGACAGGCCTGGGGCTGTCCATCGTCAAGCAGATTGTAGAGTACCACCGGGGAAAAATCGAAGTCGCCAACGGGCTTTTCGATGGTCGGGGGGCGTCCTTTACCGTCTGGCTGCCTTTACAACGATAGTCCCGTCATGGTCAACGGCGCGCGCCGGCCCTGCTCTGGAGACGCATTCTCATCCGCCAGTGCCAGAGGGGAGTGACCAGAAGACGCAGAATATACTTCATGGCCAACAGGGAGAACCAGCTGCCGCCATCGCGAAAGTGGACGCGCAGCATTTCTGGCCAGCAGCGGTCATTGGCAGCCATGGTCTTGGAATGACCATGCAGGCGAAAGTTGGCCCAGGTTTGATCGGGAAGATAGATAATGGGCGCAAGGCGCGCAATCCGCACCCATAGATCATAGTCCATGGCAAAGAAGAAGGAAGGATCGAGCGGGCCGACGCGCCGCCACAGATCGGCGCGAAAAAAGGCGGCTTGCTGGGGAATGTGGACGTAGCCGCGCCGTAAACGCCGATAATCCGTCTGTGCCGCCGGAAAACGCCCGATAACCCGACCCTGTTCGTCAATAAAATTGGCATTGGCATAAACCATCCCTGCCTGCGGATGGGCGCGCAGATAGCGCACCGCGGCGGAGACGGCGCCCGGTTCATACGTATCGTCCGAGTTGAGCCAGGCCAGAATTTCACCGCTGGCATGGGCAAACCCTTTGTTGATCGCATCGGTCTGGCCGCGATCGCTTTCCGAGACCCACCACGCCAGGCGGCTGGCATATTTCTGGATAATCTCCACGCTCCCATCGTTGGAGCCGCCATCGACAATCAGGTACTCAATGCGGGGATAATCCTGCATCAACACCGATTGTATCGTCTGCTCCAGAAAACGCCCCTGATTGTAGGAGGGAGTGACAATCGAGACGAGAGGCAAATCCGTGCTCATCCTATCCATTCGATTCCCTGATTGGTAATGTTCAATCTGCGGTGGTGATGCTGAACGTGACGCCGTAGCGCCCGGTACCACAGGAAAATCCGGCCCAGGCCCAGAGTCCCGCCGAGCGCCTGGACTACCTTGAACCAGTAGCGCCATACTGCCGATGGCCGCAATCGAAAAGCGCGCCAGAAAAATCCCAGCGCCTGACGCGCGCGGCCAGCGTCAATGTACCGTCGGCCGGCAAACACATAAAGGCCCGCATAAATCTCCGCGCGATGACGGGCAAATGTTTCGCGGAAGAGAGGCTGTTGTTCGAGGGAAGGGACAAAGCGGAAGGCCTCATCCACAAACATGGTAGCCTGCGCAATCGTTTTTGCCGTTTCGTGACTGCGCTCCACTGCCCAATATTCGGCGACGTGCAGGATGGGATAACGCGCCGCAATGCGCACCCACAGGCTGTGATCCAAAATGCCATGAAAGTCGGGAATCAGGTATCCTGCTTCCTCAAGAGCCTGGCGACGCATGAAGACGGCCGGTTGGAGCAAGACATTGAATGCCAGTAAATCTACCAGCGTATATTGACGATAAGGATGCCAGTCCAGAAGTTCCAGATCGGCGTTGACCATTACGCCATCCCCATAGGCCATACCAATCTCAGGATGTTCCTGAAATACCTGAACCGCGCGACGGACGACGCCCGGATGATAGTACAGGTCGTCCGAGTTGATCCAGGCTACAATCTCTCCCCGGGCACGCCGCAATCCCTTGTTGATCGCATCAGCCTGGCCGTTATCCTTTTCCGAGACCCACCACGCCAGGCGGCTGGCATATTTCTGGATAATCTCCACGCTCCCATCGTTGGAGCCGCCATCGACAATCAGGTACTCGATGCGGGGATAATCCTGCATCAACACCGACTGTATCGTCTGCTCCAGAAAACGAGCCTGATTATAGGAGGGAGTGACAATTGAGACGAGAGGGTTATTCGCCATATCAACTTAAGGTAGAGGATTGGTCAAATCGAAAAGGACGTAGCCATCACCTTGCTTTACAATCGGGTAGTGCTCATACAACATCGTTTTTAACAATGGTTGTGCTTCCAGTTCGCCGAAGTGGGTCACCAGAAAATATTCGTGTCCTTCGATTCTGGAGAGAAAGAACTCTTTGAACTCGTTTTCTTGAAGTTGACCACCATTCTGGTTAGCATTGCGCAAGGCCTCTAGTTGAAAGTCCGCTGTATATGGCCAAAGGTCAACATGGAGAAGGCCATAGTAGGCAAGACGCAGGCCATAGTCATGAGTTAAAGCGATAATACGGCCATCGCGAGGGATTTCTTGCCCCATTTTTATCCACCCTTTAATTTCCTCATGAAAATCATTGGTACGGACCAGCAAAGACTGGTATCCTAAATAAGCCAGAAGGACAAAAAGGAATAATACTTGCCAGATGCGCTTTTGTTGTTGAACCTGTACACTGATTGTTGTGAACACCGACGTCAATGATACGGCTACGATGGGAATGAGGATCAGGTGGTAATAGTCATGGGTGGAAAACTGATAAGGCGTCAGCAGCCCAAACAGTATATAACCCAGCCAGAACCCTATCGTTAATTGCTTTCCCCGCCCAGGTAACAAGAGACAAGAAGCCAGACTGATAAAAACTGTGCTCTTGCCAACTACACTTCCTGCGGTATTCAACCAGGCGAGATAAAACCGAGGTTTTACCAAGAGGTTCGTAAAAGAGAGAGACCAGAAAGAGAAAAAACCTGCGGAGCGTTTTCCAATGCTCAAAAGGTAGTAATAGGCGGGAATGGCTACACAAATCGCTATAATTGCCCATACCTGTTTGTTCTTAATAGTCTTGATCGGTTTTCCAGCACTAATTATCATGATGCCAATCAGAGGCGCGAGAATAGCCAGCGCGAAGGATTTCACCAGGATGGCGATTCCGAGCAAGCTGCCAGCCCCTAAAGTCCATGCCCAGTTTTTCTCTTCATTCCAGCGCCAGAGGGCATAAATGGCCCATAATATCCACATCACCATAAAAGAGTCAGGCTGAAAAGAACGGCTGGCAGTAACGCCAAAAGGACAGAACAGGTAAAAAGCCAGGGCCGCCAGGCTGGCAGGCGTCGAAGTTGTCAGACGACGCGATAGAAGGTATAGAGCAATGCCCCCACATATCCAAAACAACGTGGTGTAAATGCGAGCAATCCAGAGATATTCCCCCCCTGCAATCAGGTAAGTGACGGCTACGATGGTTTCCAGAAGGGGAGGTTCATAGACGGCTTGCTGTTTCCCTATCTCTACGGCAGTCTTCCGGCGAGATGCATCCAGACCATTCGCTGTCCAACGATAATAGATGCCACGCGCGATCACAGCGCTGCGCAGCTGGCGCGTTGCATGAAAGTCTAATGGCGGATTGGTCAGGTTAATCCACCGCAGAGCAATTCCACCAAGAAGAAGGCCAATCAAAACAGGCCAATGCCACAAGACGCGAAAATTAATTTTCATAAAACAACCTGCCTCCTCAGAATAAAGCGTTGTAATCTATCTTGGGGAATACCGTCAATTTCCCGCCAATCGTTGCATCGCGGACACGTCGGCCGTCGGCCTCATAGGCCTCGCGCGCCAGACGATAGGCGCGTTCGGAGCCTTCCAGATCGGGGAGCTGCCAGCGAAATCCTTTGCCGAAGTAATTCGGCGCAAAATGATTGGGATCCGCGCCTTCTGAGACAACGACTTGATTCGCCGGGCCGCGTGCGACGAAATTATGATCAACACCAACAAGGATAACTTCCTGAAAGCCCATGTAAAAAGCCAGTTGCAGGGCTACATAGGTTACTGTAAATCCCTCAAAGAGACGTCCGGTAGCGTCTCCGTTGAAATTTTCCGGGCCGGTAAAGTCGGTGTCGAGAAAGAGAGTCTGCGCCTCGTCTGGGAACCAGCGACGCGCTCGCCAGGTGAGAAACTTTGGAATGGTCAGCGCCCTGATTTCGTCGGCGCATTGCTCCAGGACGAGTTCGTTTACCGAAACCAGGCAAGAGGTGGTAAACCCCAGTTCTGGGAAAAGCAGGTAAATGCGATTCAAGCCAAAGGTAAATTCGTGGCGCAATTTGCTTAAATCAGTCTGGCGCAGGGAGGGGCCGTTGCCCAGAATGAAACAACGTTCTCCGCGGTGCGCGTCTCGGTAGGCGATCAGACGTCCTCGATTGCGCGCCCAACGTGGGGAGAAGGTTCGGGCAAGGACGTGTCGTCCACGATTGCGATATTGCCAGTACGTGTTCGAGAGCACACGCCAGACAGGAGATGGGGTGAGACGTTTTAGCGTTTGTTTCATAAGTTCACGGAGCAGTAAGAAGTAAAATCTGGGGTTCATTGGGAATTGCCGTGGTTAAGCCAAATATGGTGGTCTGATGCAAAACAATCGGTAGCCATTCAAGTCCAGGAAGAGGCGTTGAAAGAAGTGTTTGAGATTGAACAGACCATAACAACGGCATTTCAAGACTTTGATCTTGTTGTTCAGGCCTTCCACAAAGGCGCTGTTTTTTTCTAGCAACAAAGTAGTTCGTGATAGGCTCCCACAAGCGCTTCAAGGTTTTGATGAAGTCGTCAAAACATTTCACGCCACCGGCGACCACATGTTCCATCCACTGACTCAACTTGGATTGAGCCTCGCATTTGGAAATAGGTGCATCAAAGATAGCGGTCAATTCTTCTTGCAAAGCATAAGCCGCCTTGAGTTCGGGCGAATACGCC
>Ga0272448_1003639_pt1 | contig 18225 bp, 13 predicted proteins | sample YNPCB0191_FD_202220 | JGI IMG/M metagenome (GOLD analysis project Ga0272448, IMG submission 202220) | Hot spring sediment microbial communities from Yellowstone National Park, WY, United States - YNP-CB-019-1 | ecosystem: Environmental > Aquatic > Thermal springs > Hot (42-90C) > Sediment... | reverse complement strand
AACTGTCGCCGGCTCGGGTCAGACCGGGCGATGTGGTGATGGTGAGCGGCGATCTGGGCCGACACGGCATCGCCATCCTTTCGGTTCGAGAAGGACTGGAGTTGGAAGGCGTTTTGCCGAGCGATTGCGCGCCGCTGCACGGTTTGGTGGAGGCCTTGGCCGAGCTGGGCCAGCATCTGCACTGCCTGCGGGATTTGACCCGGGGCGGCCTGGCCGCCGCCGTCAACGAAATCGCCCTGGACGCCCATGTGGGCATGGAACTGGACGAGTCGGCCATTCCGGTCGCCGAGCCGGTGGCCGGCGCCTGTGAACTGCTCGGCCTGGACCCGCTCTATGTGGCCAACGAAGGTCGCCTGGTAGCTTTTGTAGCGCCGGAGGCGGCCGAGCGGGCTTGGAAAATCCTCCAGGCCCATCCAGCCGCCGTGCAGCCGGCCCGCATCGGCCAGGTAACCGCCGAACACCCCGGCATCGTCGTCCTACGCACGCCGTTGGGCGGAAGCCGCATCCTGGACCTGCCCGCCGGCCAACTGCTACCCAGAATCTGCTAGAAAAGTACCTTTTCGTCCGAACGGTACGCCTCCTTCTGTCCTCCCCACAAAACCTCTGCATCATTCCCGCAAGACCTTCTGTCATTCCCCCGAAGCCGTTGTGTCATTCCTGCGCAAGCAGGAACCCAGCCCCCTGGGTGCTACCCTCTAGTGTCATTCCTGCGCACGCAGGAATCCAGGCAATATCGACTTCTCCTACTTTCTGGATTCCCGCTTGCGCGGGAATGACACCCCTCGGCCAGGTTCGCTCTCAGCCGGCCCCTCGACGGCCAAGAGAGAAGCAAGCCATCGGGCCTCCGAAGCAGGTCCCTCCAAGGGTCTTTTCATTCGGCTAAAGTGTTACAGTTTTCCTAGTCCCCAAAGGCGACAAACAGTCAGAGGCCCGGAGGCTTCGATGGAAATTCTGGTGGGACCTGCTAGGGCTGGAGCTTCAGGTGTGGTCGGAGCAGGTCGGCCCAGATTTTGTAACCCGCTTCGCTCAGATGGAGGCCGTCTTTTTGGAATAGTTCTTTTTTGGGGGTACCGTCCGGGCCAAGCATCGCCTTTTCGATATTGACTACCAGGAGCCGATCGTCTTTGCCCGCACAAGCCGCAATTAGGGCGTTGGCCTGCCGGATTTTTTCGATGAGATGCCATCGGGCAATGCTCGGCTTAATGCTGATGTAGATGATCCGGGTCTTGGGGAGGGTCTGATGAACTTTTTTGACAAAGGCTTCGTAGTCGGCGGCGACCTGCTCTGGCGTTTTGCCGGCCGCCAAGTCGTTATCGCCCGCATAAAGGACGATGATCTTCGGTTGATACGGTAGCACAATGCGATCGGCAAAATAGACCACATCCGACAAATGCGATCCGCCGAAACCCCGATGGATCACCGGCAGATCGGGAAAGAACTGTTTCAGGTTCCACCGGACAATGCTGGAACTTCCCACAAAAAGAATGCCGCCCGGTTTCGGCGGGCTGCTGCGGTCGGTTTCTTCAAATCGGCGGATGTGGGATTCCCATCGGTTTTGGGGTTTTTGTTGCTCGGCCGGGGAGGCGTTTTGGCCGGTTGGAGTTTTCCTGGGTGTTTGGATCGGTAGCTGGGTTTCCGTCTGGACCGTCTGGAAGGCGGAAGCCAAACAGGCCGCAGAACCCACCTCTGCCGCCTCTGGCCCGATGGCGCCCCATGCCCACCCCGCTATCTGGAGGTTTGCGAATCGTCCCCCCAGCATCGCGCAAAGCAGAACCATTGCCCAGGGGAGACAACTCGCTCTGTTTGCCCGCCCCACCCGCCGCTTTCCGTTCTTGGGAAGAAATGGTCGGTTGCTCATCAGCATTTTTGGTTCCTTTAGGTTGAAAAAGTGGAAAGACTCTCCCTCTGTTTTCATCCGCTCCGCACGGCGAAACTTTATCTTTATACGTAACATTTTAGTTTGACTGTATCTACCGGGAACAATGACCACAACCTGTGGTGTTCGATCCGATTTTTACCCCCTACATCTGGTAGGGGCCCGGCCGAGTAGATACAGTCAAATTAGCCGAATGTAGGGGCAATGTGTCATTCCTGCGCAAGCAGGAATCCAGGCCGCTTTGTGCCGTCTTCAGTGGTCCTAGGGGCGAGTGGCTTCAAGCCAACATGCACTCCACCTTTTTCTAGATTCCCACTTTCGTGGGAATGACACGCTGGGTTTGCCCTCCAGGGGAGAGGTGAGTTGCTACATTCGGCTAAAGTGTTACCTTTATAGTATCTTTCCCCAGACCGATGAAAAGATACCAGCAGGGGGCCAATCATGGGGGGTTAGATTCGAGGGCTTGGAAAACAGACGTCCCATTGGCTCCCTCACCCGGCTTCGCTTCGCTCAGCCGGCCTCTCGACGGCCAGGGGAGAAGCGAGTTGCTCCATTCGGCTAAAATGTTACGAAAATCTTTTCTTTACTGGAATCCTGTTTTCGGAGGAAGGAGAACACGTGGAGGTTTTTCTTTGCTGGGTGAATCTCTAGGGACGGTACCGCATCCACAGCGGCGCTGTAGCAAACCAACCCAGAGTACCCAGGCTGATGGCCCATCGACTTGCCGCCTGCCCCACCAGACCCAACGTATGCAACACAGGCAGCACCAGCAACACGATTAAAGCAAGCATCGAAAGCGTAAACCCAACCGTTTTCATCCAGCGTCTCCTATTGGAGGTCGGGCCTCTCAGGTTTCTCCTTGACGCCCTCGGAGCATTCTACGGTGCCCCAGAACATTTTACCACTTTCATAAAACGTTTCCTACCAGGTGGGTGATCGGCTGGTGGCCGAACGACGCCCAGCCAGAGCATCCTACCACTTTCATAAAACGCTTCCTCCTGGATGTCGGGTTTGGACCCATCGGCTGGCGCTCAGGTAGATCAGGCCTGACAAAATCCAGCCGGGCAGACAGAGGAAAAACTCCTGGATACCTGCATATTTATATAGTAACAAGCAAAAGCTCAGCGAAAGCAACCAGGCGGCCAGCGGCGGCCAGTACCAGCGACGCCCCACCCGCTCTCCATAAAAATTCACCATGCCCAATGGTTTCATCAGGTAATGGTCGGCGAAGATGACCGCTCCCATCGGCGCTAGAATCAACCCGTACAGCATGGCGATACTCAGGAATCGATTGCACAGGCCGGGGAAGATAGCAATCACGCTGGCCGCCGCTCCAGCGCCTAAGGTAACCGTGGCCCGGGACCAGGAAGGTCGGATCGACTGCAGCGCCAATCCCGCTCGGTAAATGACCGGGTTGGCCGTGGTCCAGCCGGCAAATAGCACCAGCAAGATCCCCGTCCAGCCGACCACTCGATAGGCCATCGGACCGGGCACCACGCTCGTATCTGTCGGGTCATGCAGAAGTTGCACGGCATACAGCAGACCGGCCGTGATCCAGGCAAGGTAATGCCCGAAAAACATCCCGGCTGCGGAGGCCAACCCGTACCAGGCCCGCCGGGCGTACCGAAAGATCGACAGATCGCCCATGCCCAAGTGCCAGGCCATGTTGCCAAACCAGGCAAAACAGACCACATGCCAGAAGGTGAAATGGATGGTTCCCTCGGCGGGCTGGCCTTTCCAGACTACCTGGTTGGCGGCCCGCCAGAAATCCGCAGGTGTTCGGATGCCCAATTCCGGCAGCGAGGCAATGCCGAACACCACGAACATGGCCGCCATCCAGGGCGAGGTGATTTTGCTGAAATAGGCTACGGCATCATACCCTTTGGCCGCTACGACTCCGATGACTGCTCCCACGGCCAAGACCACAGCCACCATTCCCACACTGGAAGGCCCCCAATCGGCCAGCGCCGGCGTGGGCACCCCCAACGGCACAAACAAGGCAGTGGCGGACACGTAGATAAACGCCCCGGCCAGGCAACACCAGAGGATGCCATTGGCGATATTATACACCCGAACAATGCCCGGTCCCCCGATCTTTTCCAATTGATAATAAAGAGTCAACCGATGACGGACGGCAATCGGGGCCGTCAGCAGCGTCCAACTCAGCACTGCCAGCAGGTTGCCTACTGCCAGGCCCACCAGCAAGTCGAACGCCGACACTCCGTGGGCCACAAACAGCGGGCCGATCAGCAGTTCCGTGGCGGCCACGTGCTCGCCGGCAAACAGCCCCACAAAGCTGCTCCAACTTTTGGTTTTGTTTTTCGGCACAGGCTGCCGTTCGTACTCGTCGGCATAGCCGGAGGGTCCAGAAGAAGCACTCGGAACCAAGCCGGAGACCTGCACCTTCGGTTCCGCCTCTGCCAGACTGGAATCCGAAGGCCCCGCCTTCGGCTCCGGGAGCACAGACGGCTGCTTTTCTAGGGGGCGGCACACCCCTTCCGGCACCCGGTTCACCACCGCTTCAACTTTTGGAGGATTTCCGGCTGGTCCTTCGGTTCGGCTGGAATCCATAACATAATTCCTCTAGGGTCCACGCGACGCATGAACGGTTCTAATTCTTCCGGTTGCAGATCCACAATCACACTTTTTCCTGCCTGCTGAATTTTTTCGATCAACGGAATCCATTGAAGGATCGGTTGGGCCGCTCCGTAGCCTTGGACCCATTGCACGCCCACAAGATTAGGCAGGGTGAGGATGGAGTCGATGTGCCGGGCCACTCCCCGGCCGTCCACGTGAAAAACGTTATGCGTGAACAAAGATGCCTCTCGCCGCAGGATCGGCATACACACAGCGTCGAAATGTTCTCGGGAAATATTCGTGGCAAAATCGCAGGCCAAGACGTTGAATGTTTCCCGGCTGGGAAGGTTCATCCAGGTAATCGACAATTGACCATGCGATTTCAGCATCTGGTCGAAGTGCTGATACACGGCCGGGTACTCCTGCCAGGCCATGTTGATCAGCCGACGCAGGGCGTCTGGCTGAAAAAGGACATCCAAACACATCTGCTCCATGCCGCGCAGACCCAGCGTGCAATCCACCCCAGCGTACATATCTGTATAGCCTACCAGAAACCGCCCCTCGGCCAACTCCAGCGCCCGGCGGGTCATCGCCTCCACCGTGCGAAAGTAGATATTGTCCCATTGCACCCGCAGCTCCGGCGGCTTCTCCAGGTCTTCCACGCAGGGAGTTACCCATACGGTTACATCGTCGAACCGGGCCTCTTGGCCGAGAAACAGATTATAGACCACGGCGCTCAGGTTCGGCCAAAAGACCGGAAATGTCTCGGCCAGAAAGGTGGTCCCTTTTAAGGATTCGATAAACGCCGAGACCTGGAATTCCACGTCCAGCCAACGGTCTTTCGGCGTCTTCCACGGGCCTTGGACCGTCCGATGCCGCTCGTACTCGATGTTGTGGTGAGAGAAGCGAACCGGCGGCCGATCCAGCAGTTTCTGCTCATACCAGGCTTCGATCCGCGCCAGGCACTCGTCAAAATCGGGTTTACAGGAAAACTTCGGAGTGGTTACGGTACTCAATCGAAGGACCCCTTTCTAGAAAACAGGTTTATTCTGATTGTGGTTGGGACAGGGCGTCCAGCGGCAGCACAATGACATTGTCGAACGAGGCGGCCGTGTTGAACGTGCGAAACCCCACCGCCCCGGCCAGAACCGGCTCGCTCGCATCGGTTGCCTCCAACCGAAACCCAGCCTGCGGATCGGCCGACGGGTGCATCCGATTGAACCAGACCCGGATTTTCGGCCCTTCGACAGCCACCCGAATCAGGTTCCACACGCCCGGCGTAACCCGGCAATCCAGCTTGCTTAGATCAAATCGGGCCAGCTCTTGCCAACGGTTTTGCAGCTTGCCCAGGTAGAGCCATTTGGTATCAAAGCCCACATAATAGCCCCGCATCTGGTCCGGTCCCGGTCCGGGATCATTGACCCGAAACACCAGTCCCGCATTGCCCGTGTCGGCATGGAGCATGACCACTGCTTCCAGGACATAATCGGTCCATTTGGGATCGCCGGTGATCATTTTTTGATCGGGTTCGAGGCGCATGACCCGGCTTCCGGCGTTTGTGCCAGGGCCGTACAACGTCCAGCCCGGTCGGCTGGGCGGCGGGGTGTCCTGGAAATCATCAAAGAACCACGCCCGGGTTTGGCCCGTCGTCCAACGGCGGATCGCCTCTGCTTCCGCCAGGGAAACCGGCGTGCAATCCGGCCAGAGCAGGCCGCACCAGGGCAGGGTCGGTTCCGGGGTGCCTTCCGGGGTGCCCCAATACCATCGGCAGTTCGAGTTGCCGACCATCAGCTCCCAGCAGAGATAGACGCCCGGCACATATCGGCCCGATGCCTGCCGCTGCCGAAGCCAATGGATCACCTCGCACGGTTCGCCGTTGCTGGTGGGCCGATGGGCGTACCAGCGAGATCCCGCCTCGGTAAACACCGCCCCTTTATCCAGGTTCAAGTCGGCCTGGCGATCCCAGGCGGCAAAATCGGCCGTGTAATTGTGGGCGTTGACGATTTCCGTTTGCGGATGATCGTCCCAGCAGGCCAGGATCGGCTGCACAGGTCCCGCCGTTTTCGCCCACCGATAAGCAAGTTCCCGAAGCCGCACCGAATAGGCCGACTTCATGTTAGGCTCATTGTAGATTTCCCACCAAAGCACGCGGGGATCGCTCCGGTGGAGCCGGATCACCTCCTGCACATACGCCTGGAGTTTTGGCAGGTGGTCTTCTGTTCGGTGTCGTTGTTGGGGGCAGGCCGCCCATCGGCCGTTATGATAGCCTTTGATCGGCTCGGTGGGGCGATCCAAAAAGATGCCCTCCTCCCGGTGGCAATCGTCGAAAAACACAAAGCCGGGCCGAATCCCGTGTCGATCCGCAATCTGCAAAAACCGCTCCAGATTGGCCAGGAACTTTTCTTTTTCTTCTTCATAGTTGATGTTATGGAGGAAGACGCGGAGGGTGGTCAAGCCAAGATATTTTTTGGCCGCCGCCAATTCCCGGTCGATGACCTCCGGCCGAAAATCGTGCCACATCTGCACCTGATTGACGGCGTAAGCCGGGGTGTAGTTGGCACCGACCCATCGACTGGTTTGCCGAGGACCGCCGGCTTCGGGTGTCTCGGCCAACCAAACGAGCATCTGGCCCGGTTGCCGATGGTCCCAGGCAAAATAGGGAATGGCTATTAGTTCGGCCGGTTCGGCGGCGCCGTCCGCTCGAAGGCGTTTTGCTTGGCAGCGCAGCACCGGCAGGCCGCCCAGCAAATCCGACTTGAATTCGACTTTCACCGTGGCATCGGGCGGCAGAAGCAGATGGGGCAACCCGTCGGGATTGTCGGCCGATTCGGCACAATAGACAATCGGTCCTCGCTGTAAGGCCACCCGGCCCCGATTCGACGCCACACGAGCATCCGCATACACCCGCCGCACCGCGAGTGGAATTTCTATTTCCACTCGATCACCAGGCTGCCAAGATCGGTGGATTCTGAGGAAACCGGCTTGCATCTGGGGTTCGGGGAGCGGCTGGCCGTTGATCTTCACCCCCAGAGCCAACTCGGCCGATGGGGAAGACGGCCCTGGCAAGCTCGAAGATGCCTCCGCCCAGCCCGATACACTTGTCAAGATCGAGGATACCGTTGGCATGTGGAAGCGGCTGGCGGATGGGGCCGCCGAAGCGGAGCGGTTTTGCTCCTCCGGCATAGGGCGGTCATACCGATACAGTCCGCCCGACAGAGCTTCCTGGCCCAAATAGTCGGGCACACGCAGTGCCAAAGTGAACTCTTGGGGCTGCTGAGGATAGACTTGTAACACCACCTGGCCATCCCAGGGGTATCGGGTTTTTTGGACCAGGCGGACAGGGCCGGCAGCCAGTTTCAAGTTCGCCTGCCCTGCCAGATAAAGACAGACATAGACAGTATTGGCGTCGGAGGCGTAGGCATATTGGCCCACCCTTGGCAGGAAACGGATCACATTGGTGGGGCAGCAGGCGCAGTCGTACCATGCTTGCCGATGGTGGTCCCCCCGAGAAGCAAGCGGATTGACATAGAAAAATTTGTTCCCCTCCCGATGCACCCCGGCCAAAAAGGCGTTGTAAAGCGTCCGTTCCACCAGGTCCATATAATGCTTTTGGCCTGTGGCCAAAAACAGCCGATGACTCCAAAAAATCAAAGCCACCGAGGCGCAGGTTTCGCAATAGGCCTGGTAATTAGGGAGTTCATAATCGGGGGCAAAACCTTCGTGGTAACCGGGATGGCCTATCCCGCCGGTTATGTACATCTTTCTTTCTACCAAGTGGCGCCATTTTGCCGTCATCTGGTCCAAAAGCGAACGGTCGTCCGTCAAAACGGCCACATCCGTCGCAGCGGCCCAAAGATAACAAGCCGCCACCGCATGACCGGCAGGCGTCGTGTCCGCCAGAAACGGACGGTCACCCGACCAATGCGTCCGTTCTTTCCGAGCATTGGCCACGAGGCGCTGGGCCAACTCCAGGTACTTCTTTTCCCCAGTAACCCGAAACAACCGCACCAAAGCCAACTCGATCTCCGGATGGCCGGACACCTGCAACAATTTCCCTTCCGAGTGCACTTGGACCAGCAAATCCGCCGTCTTTCGAGCAGCCTGGAGCAGGTCGGGTTGGCCGGTGGCTTCCGCATAGGCTACGGCCGCTTCGATCCAATGACCTAGGCTATAGGATTCGCAGGTGCGGCTGGTTTCTTCAGAAAAATGCACGTACTTCGGTTCTTGTAATTGCAGATGGGGCATCAGATAGCCATCGGCTGCTTGGGCACGAACGATCCAGCCAACGATTTCTCTCGCCTTGGCCGACAGCTCCGGGGCCGTTTGCCGACCAATCCCATAGGCTAATGCTTCCAGGGTTTTATAGACATCGGAATCGGCCCACAGATACCCTCGGTAAGGCGTATCTTTTTGCCCGGCCAGAATTTGAAAACCGGAAAAGCTCCCCCGCCGCTGAAGCTCCGCCAAGACGTACGGAAGGGTTTTTTCCAGGCAGGTCTGTTGCCGAACAGCCCAGATCGGGTCCTCTAGGATGACTTCTTTCCAGTTGGCCGGTTGCAAAGCATACTCCCCGGCCTGAAGCATTGCCGGCCTCCCACAGATCGGCCCCAGCCCAACCGCCCCCCCGATCCCGGCCAGTAAAAGCAGCAACCATTTCGCCCCTCGAACCGCAGACCATAGGAAAAGAAAACGTAAACTCATATTTCGTTCTCCTTTTTTCATTTTGCACGGACGGGATGGTTCCGCTGGTGTTTGTTATGGTTCGGGCAACACTTCAGCCGAATGGAGGGCGATGTAGCACTGCTGCATAAGCAGGAATCCCGACTGCTTTGTGCCTGCTACGGTGTTCCTGGGTAGCAAGCGGGCGCCAGGCAACATGGACTCCTCCTATGTTCTGGACTGCCGCTTGCGCGGGAATGACACGCTGGGTTTAGCTTGCCGGGGGAGAGGCGGATTGTTTCATTCGGCTAAAGTGTTACGGTTTTTGTATGGTTCAGATGGTTTTGTGTCCTCAACCCAACGGAGGCCCACGTGCCGAATCTGGCGTTTGAAGGGTTTTATTTCCGATCTGTTTCTCCTGGCGGGTTGGGGGAGCATTCCAGGCGGGAGGGAACGGGAACTGTTGCGGAGGGGGGCGGACGGAGTTACAGACCGGCCCAGTCGATCGGCAGGCCGTCCCGCCGGTTCCCCAGCCGACGGTGCACTTCCGGGTCGATCGAATAGGACACCGCCCGCACCGAGCCGTCGCCCATACAGGCCTGCCAGATGCCAGCATGGGCGCTGCCGAACCGCCAATGGTCAATATAGCCGGGCCGATCTTGCATGGGCGGACTTTGGGTCCACTTATGCAGATCAATATCGTCGCCCACCAGGATGCTATGGTCGTCGGATTGGCTGTTGCCAGTGGTATAATCTTCGGGACGGAGGTATTTTTCACCGACCAAATACGTGTTGCTCAGGCCGTCGCGGATGTCGCCGGCGCTGATTTGGCTTCGTTGGAAGCAGATGCCGGTCGAAGCGGACATATCGGTGAATCCTTGGCCGGCAATTCCGGCGGCCAAGCTGCTGGGACCGGTCCCCCACTGACGCACCAGATCGCCCGCATTGCAGTTATAGTCGGTCCGGCCGGTAAAATCCACATCATAGGCGTTCCAGGCTTGCAGGTTCGAGCCAGGAACCGCAGAGGGCCAATTCTTTTCGATCGGATGGGGATAGGGGATGGCTCGGCGTCGGCTGGGGCAATTGAAAACGGCCACAGCCACCTTGGTCGCTTCGGCCACCTGCTGCTTTTGGGTTTCGGTGATCACATCCGGCTGGCCGTCGGAACCCATCTGCCGAAGGGCCATCTGTTCCAGATAGGGGAGAATCTGGTAGATCCAGCCGCCCGGCTGTCCGGCCCCTGAACCTCGGTCGGGATCACCTACCCAATGCCAGCCCCATCCGCCCGATGGGAAAAAGCCAAAGGCCTGTTCATGCTGGAGCATGGCCAGGCCGATCTGTTTGAGGTTATTGGCGCACTGGGTCCGGCGGGCCGCCTCGCGGGCCGACTGCACCGCCGGCAACAGTAGCGCTATCAAAATCCCAATGATCGTAATAACAACCAGCAGTTCGACTAACGTGAAACCGTGGAGTGGCTGGCGGAAGGTGAACTTATGTGCCTTTAAACGGAGGGGGAAACGGCCGTCCCTAGCAAAGCAGTCCTTAGAGGCTGTCCCGAAATGGGTAGCCCGGCGGCAGCACTGAACCGTTTCCAAACCGTTCTGACTAACCCAAAATACCGTTGGCTTAGGGTTTTTGGCAGTCTGGGGGGCGCCCGTTGGTGGTGCATCCCGGCTAAAAATGGATTTTCGGGACAGCTTCTTAGAAAAACTGCTCCCGTGCCCCCAAGGTTGCCATCTGCGTCTCCCAAAGAGGAATTGTCTCCTCCATCTCCGATCCCCGATACCCGAGATGATCTTACTCATCCGCAAAACCTCCTTGAGTGTTCTGGATGCCGAACCTTTGGGGGGCGGTGGGCCATGGAAATAGCCCACTTTTCTATTGGCGGCGGAGGCGACCCCAGGCAGCCAAGATCAGCCCGGCCAGGGCCAGCATCTGCCAGGCGGCAGGTTCCGGCACGGAAAGCATCAGGAAGGCCTCGGCAAAATAGGCCTTGTCGTTGCCATAGCCATTGCCGCCGTCGGTGGAAGCCAGGGTCAAAAACCGCACTGTGTCAGGGATGGCTAGATTCAATGCGGTACCGGCGCCCAACGTGCCGCTCCATTGGAGCACCCCGTCAAAGAGCACATAACCGACCGGGTTTTGGCTTCCGTCCTGTCCACCGGCCACAGCCATCAGGGAAGTGATCGACTCTCCCGGCAGGAGGCTGGCCCGAATGGCCTCTAGATCGAAGGTGATCCCGGCGTTGGCGTGCAGTCCGATGCCGAAGGTGGTAATGTTGCCGTCGGCCAACCGAAGCGGCCGAACCGTTCCATTGGATTCAAGCACACTGACCCCGTTTCGCACGGCATCCCAATGGTTGCCGTCCGTGTCGGGGAAAGCGTAGGTAAGACCGGTCGTGCTGATTTGAGTGGCGCCGTCAGGAACCAATAGACCATCGATATATGGACTGGCCGTATAGGCAGTGAATTTAGGACCGACGCCTGGGTGATTACCGCCGAAAACGCCCGGGGCCACCGAAGCGCCGGTATCAGGCCGGATGCCGGCGCCAAAGGCGCCTGTGCCGCGTCCGTTGCCGCCGCCGACAAAATCGCCCAAGTCCAGAGCATAAACAGAGCCGATATCCAGATGGAAAACGCGGTCGAAATTGCTGGTGGTCTGCGGGTTGTCGGGAAAGATGGGGTTGCCGCCTCGGGTGCCTCCGCTGGAAATGGCCGTGCCGCCGCCGTAGGGATTGCTTGTCGCCGGGCTGTTTTCCGTGACCATGCCGGAGCCGGAGCTAAACACATCGAAGGCATACATCAGATTAGGGCGCAGGCGCATGGGGGTCTGCAAGGTCCAGGTGGTATAGACCACGTTGCCGCCCAGATTCACTCCGGAAGCGGTTTCGGTATGCAGAACGGTAAGATTATTACCGGCGTCCAGCACGCCGATGCGGATGGTCCACGGTCCGGTGGTGGTCCAGGTAGTGTTGGAATAGTTATGTTTGAGGGTGATGGCTTGGAGTTCGTAGATTGGCACGGCAGTGCCGGTGGTGAAACTTTGCCCTTGCCGGGGCCGATCGGACCAGATGGCCGTGTAGTCGTTATTGGCGGTTTGTCCGCCTACCAATTGGGCAACATCGAAGCCATCTATGGTGGGGGCCGTAGTGGAGACGCTCATCAGAGCGGCCTGGGCGATGCCGCTCGCCCCCAGCAAACCAATCACGCTCAGCCAACCCGCCACCGGCCCCATTCTTCCCACCAAGCTCGTTCGGTACCTGGCAAAACGGATCATGGCACATTCTCCTCCAAAGAACGGATCTTATTGACACATGGACACAAAAGTTGCGTCCAAATGTTTTTTGCTGGATAGGATTGGCTAAACAGAAGGAAGGTTTCCGGCCTCAGGAATAAAATTTTGACCTTGAATAGGTTTCTCTTTTTTTTCAGCTTACCGTGTCTAAACGGAGGGCCGCAATCTAATTTTGGAGATTCCGAATCCGATTTTCGGTATCTTGATTTAAGTTCTTAGTTACATTAGAGTAAAGTTAAAGAGAGATAGCATTTTGGGGCTTCAAAACTTGGTTTTTTATCAAGGATTCGGTAATTCAGGCGGGATAGGCACAGCCTGCCAGAAAGGTCCAGGCCCGAAGGAATCGACCGATGGCGAAGCCGCTTGGTTTTCTCAAGCGTAAGACGCCGGAGGTGGCCTTGTTGGTGGAAACATCGACCACCTACGGCCGGGATGTCTTAAGCGGCATTGCCGCCTATGTGCGGGAGAACGGGCCGTGGTCGGTAAAATTAGAGCAGCGGTCGATCCGGGAGGGGATGCCCAATTGGCTTCGGCGGTGGCGTGGGGATGGGATCATATCTCGGCTTCCGCTGCTGGAGATGGCGGAGTTTTCCCGTCGCACCGGCATCCCGGTGATCGACATGAACGAGCAGATCGCCGATTTGGGGTTGCCCCTGGTCTTCAACGACCAGCAGGCCATTGGCCGAATCGCAGCCGAACACCTGCTAGAGCGGGGCTTTAAACAATTTGCCTACATTGGCCAACGGGGCGGTTTCTGGTCGGATGGCCGATGGGAAGGTTTTTCCACCGCCGTGGCTCAGGCCGGCTACCCTTGTTATGAGTTTGTGGGGAAGGGCCGGACGATGGCCGACTACCAACGCCGCATCTGGGAAACCGAAACGCCCCTGGTGGCCCAATGGGTGGCCGACCTGCCGAAACCGATCGGGGTGATGGCCTGCAATGCGTTTCGGGCTTGCCAACTGCTGGACGCATGCCGACAGGTCGGGGTGGCCGTGCCCGAACAGGTGGCTGTCATCGCTGGCGACGAGGAAGAGGTGGCTTGCCGAATGGCCATTCCTGCCTTGTCCGCAGTGGTCAACAGTGGTCGGCAGATCGGCTACCAGGCGGCCCGGATGCTGGACCGGCTCATGCACGGCCAACCCCTGGAACAAACCAAAGTCTTCATCCCACCCGAACGGGTCATTACCCGGCAATCCACGGATATCCTGGCGATCAACGATCCTCTAGTGGCCAAGGCCTTGGAGTTTATCCGACACTATGCTTGTCAGGGGATTCAGGTGGAGGATGTCCTTCAGGCGGTGGATGTGTCCCGCAGCACGCTTCAGAAGCGATTTCGGCAAGTCCTGGGCCGAACGATCCATGATCTGATCCTGAAGTTTCGGATCCAGCGGGTCAAGGCCCTCCTGGCCGAGACCTCCTTACCCTTGGAAGAGGTAGCGGAACGGGCCGGATTCAAATATGTCCAGTATATGAGCGAGGTCTTCTACCAACAGATGGGTATCCGTCCGGGCAAGTTCCGCCTCCAACACCGCCTTCAACCGAAAATCCCTCTGGTGAAATAAGTGAGGTCGTTTAGTAGTCCGAAGGAGCGATCGAACGGCCCTTCTGGGATTCGGCTGCGAGTCGGAGAATCTATTTCAAAGCCCCGAAGAGATGCTCTGAACTGGGGCCTTCTTTCGGACAGCGGCTTTGAAATAGTTGAGGGTGTCCGGGAATTCGCTTTGTCTAACTCCTTGCAGAATAAACAGATATATCAAACCAACATGGGCAAATTAGGCGTCGGATTGGTGGGTGTCGGTTGTAGGGCGGAACTGACAGGAATTGGGCATCTGTCCGCCTCGGAATTGCCGGACACCCTCAAATAGTTTTTACGGATGTCGGCTGAGGGAGAAGATGGGCAACAACAGGGCCATGCCGATTCCGCCCACCACGACGCCCATCAGACTGATCATCAGCGGTTCGATCATGCTGGTGGCGGTTTTGATGGCCATTTCGACTTCCTGGTCGTAGTAGGCGCTGACGCGTTGTAAGACGACATGGAGTTGGCCGGTCTCTTCGCCGGCGGCAATCATCTGGACCAAGACCCGAGGAAACAGGGGACTGGTAACTAACACTTCGCAGATTCGTTTGCCGCCGGTTACTTGATCTAGGACGCGATTCCAGAGTTGTTCGTAGTGGCAGTTGCCGGCCACTTCGGCTGACAGACGCAACGAGTCCAACATCGGCACACCGCTGGCCAGCATGGTGCCCAAGGTGCGAAGACTTCGGCTAATGGCTACTTTGCGGAACATCGGCCCGAGGATGGGCATTTGGATTTTCACCCAATCGAGCATCTGTCGGCCTACAGGGGTGCGTCGGCCCCAAGAAAAACCGACGATCAAAAGGACCAGACCAGCCAGCCAAAAATACCAGTAATCCGTCAGCACATGGGAAACGCCCATGACCATGCGGGTCATTTTGGGCAGTTCTACTCCCCGGGAGGCGAAAAGGGGGATGAACTTCGGCAGGATATAGGTGAGCAGGAAGATGGTTACGCCGATGGCCAAGACGAGCATAACCATGGGATAGGCCATAGCCGCCCGCACTCTCCCGCGGGTTTCCAACTCTTTGCGTAAATACCCGGCGATCCGGTCGAGCATCGAACCGAGGGCGCCGCTGGCTTCGCTGGCCTTGACCAGGGCTACATAGGTGCGGTCAAACAGTTTAGGATGTTCAGCCAGTGCAGCGGAGAAGTCTTCCCCGGCTTCGATCGACTTCTTAAGTTGTTCAAGCACTTTTCGCAGAGTGGGGTTGGTTTCCTGCTCCAGGATGCCGCCGATTGCGGTCGCCAACGGAATGCCTGTATCGACCATCAAGGCCAATTGGGTGGTGAAGTAGATCAGTTCTTGCTTGGAGACTCGGCGGGGCCAGAGGCTCCCTTCGCTCTGTTCCGCCTCTTGGAGTTCCAGGATTTGGAACCCGTCCCGACGAAGTTGTTGGGCGGCGTCCTCTAGGCTGCCGGCTTCCAGCAGCCCTTCATGGACCTTTCCCAACGGATCACGCACCCGATACGTAAACGTTATCATAGCACCCAGATGGAAAGCCAATTATTCCGTGGATGATTTCTTGTCTAGCGGCGTTTCCAGCGAAATGTCCCGCAGATCGCCCACAATGGAGAGCACCTCTTCGATGGTCGTGATTCCTTCGCGTACTTTGCGGAAGCCGTCATAGGCCAGGGTGACCATGCCGTTTTCCAGGGCCATTTGCCGTAAGGCGACGATGCTCGCATTGGAAATGATCAGGTCCCGCATCTCTTCAGTAATGGACAAAAGCTCATGCACCCCAATCCGGCCCCGATAGCCGGTGTTCCTACAACTTCGGCACCCCACGCCCCGATAAAAGGTCGGAATGTCAAAGCCCATTCGTTCCAAGGCCCGCCGGACATTCCGCGGGGGCTCATAGGGAGCTTTGCACTTGGGGCAAATCCGCCGAACCAGTCGTTGGGCCAACACCATGTTCAGAGATGCCGCAATCAGATACGGCTCGATCCCCATATTCACCAATCGAGTTACCGCCGAACAGGCGTCGTTGGTGTGCAGAGTGCTCAGGACCAGATGGCCGGTCAGGGCGGCTTGGATCGCGGTTCGGGCCGTTTCCTCGTCCCGTATCTCGCCTACCATGATGATGTCCGGGTCCTGCCGCAACAGCGTCCGCAGCGCCTTGGAAAATGTCAATCCGATCTTCTCCTGCACCTGGAATTGATTGATGAGCGGCAGGTGGTACTCGATCGGGTCTTCCACCGTACAGACGTTGTTTTCCATCGTAGCGATGGCGTTGATCGCTGCATACAGGGTCGTCGATTTCCCGCTGCCGGTCGGACCTGTTACGAGAATGATCCCGTTGGGGGCGTGGATATGTTGTTGGAACTCGGTCAGGATGTCCTCGGCAAAACCGAGTTCTTCCAGATTCAGCGACACATTCCGGGTGTCCAATACCCGGATGACGGTCTTTTCCCCGCGGGCGCAGGGAAATGTACTGACACGGAGGTCGATCTTTCGGCCTTCCAGCAACACATGCACTCGACCGTCTTGGGGCAAGCGGCGTTCGCTGATGTCCAGAGAGGCCATGATTTTGATTCGGCTTGTAACGGCCGACAGAAGCCGCAGCGGAACTTCCAATTGCTTATGCAATCGACCGTCGATGCGGAAACGGACGCGCAGGCATCGCTCGGCCGGTTCGATGTGGATGTCGCTGGCCCCTTCTTTGACGGCGCTGTAGATCAGGTAGTTGACCAGGCGGATGACCGGCGATTGCCCCGCCACTTCCTCGATGTCGCCGATGTCTTCGATGGCTTCTTCAATCAGAGTAACATCGGCGGTCTGCTGGTCTTCGATAATGTCGTCGATGACGAACACTTTGGAGTTCGGCAGATTGCCGATCATCCGCCGAATATCCCGGGCCGTGGCCGCCACAATCTGCACCTGGAGGTTGGTCAGACCGCGAATCTCATCAATCAAGAAGAGATTGCTCGGTTCGCTCACAGCGACCGTCAGCACACCTCGCACGACAAACAACGGCAAAACGAGATTCTGTTCAATATACTCCCGCGGCAGCAGATCCACCACTTTGGGATCGTAGAGCCGGGCGTCCAATTTGGCAAAAGGCGTTCCACATTCAATCGCTAGGCATTCCAGGATTTGTTCTTCGGTGCAAAGCTCCGCCTCGATCAGAATTTCACCCAGGAGCCGACGTCGGTTTTCTTCCTCCTGGCGTTTCAGAGCGGCCTGGAGGTCTTCCGGCTTCAGATAGCCTTTGGACACCAGAAGCTCACCCAATCGCAGCGAAACTGTCGGCGGAGACAGGCTGTTCATCCGCGCTCCCTCAAAGGCGTTTTGCGGAAAGCCAGGCACATCCTCGGACAAAAACGATCCAACACTTCCTGAACGGACCTCCTGCCTTCCCTAGGAACGATCAAACTCACCGAAAACTCTTGACCGCATCCAATACATTATCGAAAACCTCTACATGGCGATCTAACCGAGTGATTTCCAAAATTTTGCGATTGACCGAATTGGAGGCGGCGATTTTTAAATCGCCTCCGGCCTCCCGAAGCCGATCCTGGCTGTCCAACAGGGCTTCCAAGCCAGCGCTATCTAAAAGTTCTGTATTATCCAAGTCCAGCACCACCCGGGATTGCGGCAAACCGGTCAGATACTTCAACACATCGCCGGCTTGATCTCCGCCGAATTCTTCCGGTGCATGAACGACCACCACCTCGCCGAACACTTCCGTCGGAAGATTCATAACGACTACTCACGACCTCCTGAGGAAAAGGAGCTTAAATCCGGCCGGGGACCTCCGCAGTCCGGATAACTTATTCCCGCTGCGATCGGCCCCAACGGCTGGCCTTGTTCCGCACTGCCCAAAATACGATCCACCAATTGAAGCAATTCGCGAGGACTAAATGGCTTCGGAATCACTGCCAAGACATTCCATTTCTGCGCCAATTCCTCCGGCCGAAGCTCAAATCCCTTCGCCGTCAACATCACCACAGGTAAGTTCTGTAAACTCGGCGTCGAACGAATCCGTTCCACCAATTGCAACCCATTCATCCGAGGCATCTGACAGTCGGTAATCACCATATCCGGATGCATCCGCTCGATGATCTCCCAGCCCGCTTGGCCGTCCGGAGCGATATGCACTTCATAGCCGGCCTTTTTCAGCTTAAACTCTGCCGCTCGTAAGATCGGAATCTCGTCGTCGCACAGGAGCAACCGTTTGCCCATCTCAACTCTCCTTTAGGAATAAAAAATGATCCGCGTTTCCTCCCCTTTCCTATT
>Ga0272448_1003636_pt1 | contig 18231 bp, 15 predicted proteins | sample YNPCB0191_FD_202220 | JGI IMG/M metagenome (GOLD analysis project Ga0272448, IMG submission 202220) | Hot spring sediment microbial communities from Yellowstone National Park, WY, United States - YNP-CB-019-1 | ecosystem: Environmental > Aquatic > Thermal springs > Hot (42-90C) > Sediment... | reverse complement strand
GGCCTGCCCATGAAGGTGCGCGCCCTCCTCGACATCCAGGGCACCGGCCAGTCGAGCTACCGCGCACCCAACTACAGCGAGTTCAAGAGGGATTGAGCGGGGGGTAAAAGCCAAAACGTAATGCCTACTGCGTGAAACGTGCGCCGCGTTGCGTGATCCGTGCTGCCCGTTGCGCCTTGCGTTCGCGGTCAGCGGCCAACGGAACACGCCACGCGGATCACGTTTCACGCCTTACGTCTCACGCAGTACGCCGTCCTACCCCTCCCGCTCGATCATGTCGCACGGCGTGGCCTGCCAGCGGCCGTCGCGCTCTTCCAGCCGCAGGGTGACCACCTCGTAGGCCTTGCAGGCGATGCTGTAGGCCTCGCCCCTCCAGATCAGCCGGCCCACGCCGCCGTAGCCGTGCCGGTCGGCGACGCGCACGATGTAGCCGCGGCCGTCCTCCGCCGGCTTGAGCGCCGTCAGCTCCAATTCGTCGCCCTCCAGCTCGGCCAAGCTGGCCGCTGCCGGGAGCACGCCGGGGTGGGCATGCATGGTGATCGGCACCGGCGGCAGGTTCACCTCGCGCGCCCGCCGCACCACGCCCGCCTCGCGCCAGCCACCCAGGTGCGGCACCAGGCAGAGCGTGAACTCTTGCAGCCCCTGGTCCATCCACTCATAGCGCTGCTTGGTACCGAAGCGGTGGGGGATGTGGTAGGCATAGGGTGGGCAGCGCAGCACCGTCAGCCGCAGCGTCGAGCCGCACACATCCGCCGAGTACTTGCCATCGTTGAGCACGGCCAGGCCGGCCTTTTCCCTCTCCCCCGTGGGGGAGAGGGGAGACGGTGATGCGCACGGCGCAGAGTCGCCCTTCACCCTTCCCTCTCCCCACAGGGAAGAGGGGATGGTCCCACTCACGTCGGCCCACATCTGCATGGGGAACTCGGCGCCATCCGTCGGCGCAGGCAGCGCGCCGAAGGGCACGTCGCGCCACGCCTCCGCCTCGGCCACCGCCACATCGAACGCCAGCTTGACCATGCGCCACCGTCCCTGCCAGAAGAGCCAGTTGCGCACCAGCACCTCGCGCTCTCCAGCCCGCAGCACGAGCTGCTGCAGCCAGGTCGCGCCCTCCCAACTGCGCTCGATGTACAGCGATGCCTGAAGGGGGCCGCAGTCCGCCACAGTCACCCTCGGAGCCCCGAAGGCCCCCAGCACCCGATCGAACCCGCGCACACCGTGCGACCAGGTATCGCTCGTATCCTCCAGCACCTGGGCCACATTCCAGCCGCCGGGCCCCACCAGCTCCAGCCCTGTCGCCCTGTCCTGGCACGAGATGATCGCCCCCGTCTCAGGGCTCAGGCGGACCGCGATCCGGTCGTTCTCCAGCCCTCCCACGCTGGCCCCCACCCAGCCCGTAGGGGCGGGGTTCCCCCGCCCTTCCCCCGCACAGCCCGTAGGGGCGGGGTTCCCCCGCCCTTCCCCCACCCAGCCCGTAGGGGCGGGGTTCCCCCGCCCAGCCCCCACCCAGCCCGTAGGGGCGGGGTTCCCCCGCCCTTCCCCCGCATAGCCCGTAGGGGCGGGGTTCCCCCGCCCTTCCCCAGCATAGCCCGTAGGGGCGGGGTTCCCCCGCCCTTCCCCCGCACAGCCCGTAGGGGCGGGGTTCCCCCGCCCAGCCCCTGTCGCACCCGCCAGGCCCCGCGCAAAACGGTAGACCCGGTAGCCCAGGGGCGGCAGCTCGGCCTGCCACAGCAGCCGATCGATGCCATGCGCCGCGTCGCCCACCGCGGCGCTCGCCTCCAGAACCTGATGCGGAACCGGCCGGCCCTCATCGTCGACCAGACCCCAGCCGCCGCGCTCCCAGCGCTCGTTCTCGGTCCACGGCTCATACTCCACATACTCCCGCCGCCGGTAGGGGAAGGGGTTGAAGAGGACCACCGTGGAGCCCGGTCCCTCGGTGCCGACTCGCGCGCCGATGCGGCGCCCGGCCGAGTTGGCGATCTCCCGCGCCCCCATGATCACCCGTCCGAACGACAGGACCGCCTCGTCCCCCGCCTCCTTGATACTGGAGCCGGCCAGGATATCGTGAAACTCGTTGAAGAGCAGCTCGTGCCACAGGGCGCGCAGCCGTTCCCGCTCGGGATCTCGCCCCGCCCACTCCGCCGCCAGGCAGGCCATGCGCTCGGCCAGCAGCAGCGCACACTCGGCCTGACGGTGCATCCTCTTGAGCTGGCTGTTCGCCGAGTAGCAGCCGGTAGCATGGTACTGCAGCTCCTCGGCCACCAGCGGCAGCTCGCCCGCCGTCGCAGCGATGGCATCAAAGTACGCCTGCACATGGTCGAAGCGAATCTCCACGTCGCTGCGCAGGGCCGCCAGCTCCAGGACCCTCTCGATCTGAGCCCGCGTCGGGCCGCCGCCGTGGTTCCCCACCCCAAAGAAACACATCGCGTCCGCCAACGCCGCAGGGCGGTCGGCCAGCGCCCGCTCCAGATGCGGCGTCACATCTACCGGCCAGTGGCAGTACGCACCGCTGATGCGGTAGGCGAGCACCCGCGAGCCATCGGGGCCCTCCCACCAGAAGGCCTGAGGGGGCAGGCTCTTCTCGTGCTCCTGAGGCCGCAAAAAGACATAATACTCGAAGCCACACTTCTTGAGGATCTGCGGCAGCGTGCCGGCGTGGCCGAAGGAATCGACACAGTAGGCGATGCGCACGTCCACGCCCAGATGCTCCTGCAGGTAGCGCTTGCCCAACAGCGCCTGGCGCACCAGCGACTCCCCCTGCGGCAGGTTCATGTCGGGCTGGACGATCATGCCGTTCACCACGTGCCAGCGCCCGGCCCGGATGAGCGCACGAATCTCCTCGAACAGGGCCGGATCCTCCTCCTCGATCCACTCGTACACCTGAGCTTCGCCACGGGTGAAGTGCAGGCTAGGGAACTCGTGCAAGCGGTCCACAGCCGAGCGGCTGGTCGCCAGGGCTTCGGCCCGGCCCTCCGTCCACCGCCACAGCCAGACGGGGTCCAGGTGAGCCTGGGCAATCATGCGAACGATGGGGCGCATGGATACCTTCTCTTCCAGAAGACGGGAACCTCAGCGCCACTGCGCGCTGCCGGAGCTATTCTCGCATCCTCGGCCGTGTCTGTCAAAAAAGCCTGCTCGCTCCGCCTTCTTACCCTTTACATCGCCCCTCCATCTGGGGTATAATAGCCCCCACTGCGAGCCGAGTGATCCGGAGGCCTGTATTCATGGACATCACCTGGTATGGCCAGTCGTGTTTCCGTCTGCGTTTCAAGAGCGCTACGCTCATCACCGACCCATACCATGCCGACATTGGGCTCAAGCTCCCGCGGCAGAAGGCCGATATCGTCACGGTCAGCCATGAGCATCCCGATCATGCCTACACCCGCGGGGTGAGTGGAGATCCGCGGGTCTTCACGGGCCCGGGAGAGTACGAGCGGAATGGCATCTTCCTCTTCGGCATCCCCACCTTCCACGACCGCCGCAACGGCCGCGACCGCGGCCGCAACACGGTCTTTCTCATCGAAGGGGAGGAGCTCTCGCTCTGCCACCTGGGCGACCTGGGCCACGTCCCGGCCCAGGCGCAGGTCGAGCAACTCAACGCGGTCGATGTGCTCTTCATTCCGGTCGGCGGCGGCCCCACCCTCAATGCGGCCGAAGCGGCCGAGGTCGTCAGCCTCCTACAGCCGCGCTACGTGATTCCCATGCACTATCAACTGCCCGGCCTGAAGATCAAGCTGGATCCTCTCGCCAAGTTCCTGCAGGCCATGGGCATCGCCAAGGTAACGCCCCAGGAGAGCCTGCGCGTCCTGCCGGTGACCGAGCCCCAGGAAACCCAGATCGTGGTATTGGAGCCCAAGCAATGACTGCCGTCCCAAACCATCCCGTCGATCGCGAGCGCATCAGCCGCGCCGTCCGCGAGATCATCCTGGCCATCGGCGAAGACCCCGAGCGCGAGGGTCTGCGCGACACGCCCCGCCGCATCGCCGACATGTATGCCGAGATCTTTTCCGGCATCGCCTGCGACCCCACCCAGGTGCTCGATGTGACCTTTGAGGAGCACCACCAGGAGATGGTGATCCTGCGCGATATCCCCTTCTACTCGATGTGCGAGCACCACTTCCTGCCGTTCCACGGGGTCGCGCATGTGGGCTATATCCCACGCGGGCGCATCCTCGGCATCAGCAAGATCGCGCGCCTGGTCGAGATCCTGGCGCGCCGGCCCCAGTTGCAGGAGCGGCTCACCGGCCAGATCGCCGACGCCTTGATGACCGCCGTCCAGCCGCAGGGGGTCGCCGTGGTCATCGAGGCCGAGCACCTCTGCATGACCATGCGCGGCGTGAAGAAGCCGGGCACGACCATCGTCACCTCGGCCACCCGCGGCATCTTCCGCGACAAGGCTGTGACGCGCGATGAGTTCATGTCGCTGATCCGCACCCGGCACCCATCCTGATGCCACGCAGTCCAGCACCGATCAGGGAGTGCACGCGATGAGCGCCTATAACGCCAGACTGCTCTCACGCATCGACCCGGCCCTGCTGCACGCCGAGATGGCGGCCATCGACGCCGACCCGGCAGGCATCCGCATCATGGTGCCGAAGGGGCTTTTCCACGCCGTGCGCCTCGACCACGTGCCCTTTGCCGCCGCCTCCATCCTGAAACAGGAGATGCTCGCCAAGGGCGGCGAAGCAGCCATCGGCCGCTCGGTCTACCAGGGCCAGCGCGGGGAGAGCAGCGTCCTGATCCTGGGCACCGAAACCCAGTACCGCCGCCTCATCGAGAAGCTGCGCCTGCAGCCCATGCGCAGCCTGCACACCATCGCCGGCGACCTGGAGACGCTCCTCGCCAGCCTGCACGCCGCCCCGCCGCCCCTGACCATCGGCCCCCTCACCTGCGCCTGGGGCACACGTACCTATGTGATGGGCATTCTCAACGTCACCCCCGACTCCTTCTCGGGCGACGGCCTGGCGGCCCGCTTCGAGGCCGGCAGCCCCGCCCTGATCGAGGCTGCCGTGCGCCAGGCGCGACGCATGGTGGAGGAGGGGGCCGACATCATCGATGTGGGCGGCGAATCCACGCGGCCGGGCTCTATGCCCCTGCCTGCCGACGAGGAGTTGCGCCGCGTGGTCCCGGTGGTCGAAGCCCTGGCGCGCCAATTGCCGGTCGCCCTCTCTATCGACACCTACAAGGCCAGCGTGGCCAGCGCCGCGCTCGACGCCGGCGCGCATCTGGTGAACGACGTCTGGGCGCTGGCGCGCGACCCGGAGATGGCTGCGCTCGTCGCCCGGCGCCAGGTGCCGGTCATCCTGATGCACAACCGCAGCCGGCCCAACGAAGCTGCGGTCGACTCGCAGCTCGGCGGCCGCTACCTGGGCACGGAGTACAAGGACCTCCTGGGCGAGGTCATCGCCGAGCTGCGCGAGCGGGCTGAGGCTGCTCAGGCCGCAGGCATCGCCCGCGAGCACATCATCATCGACCCGGGCATCGGCTTTGGCAAGACCGTCGAGCAGAATCTGGAACTCCTCGACCGCCTACGCGAGCTGACGTCGTTGGGGTTCCCTATGCTGGTGGGCACCTCGCGCAAGTCGTTCACGGGCTACACCCTCAAGCTCCCGCCCGATCAGCGGCTGGAGGGCACGGCCGCCAGCGTGGCCCTGGCCATCGACCGTGGCGCCGACATCGTGCGCGTCCACGACGTGCAGGCCATGGTGCGCGTGGCCCGCCTCACCGATGCTGTGGTACGAAGGAACTGAAGGAACTGGGGAACTGCAGGGACTTGCCCGCCAGTTCCCTCAGTTCCCCGTAGGAGGGACGTTTTGGCGGTTGTCTTCCTAGGCCTTGGCGGCAACCTGGGCGACCGGGAAGCCAACCTGCGCGAGGCGCGCCGGCGCCTGATGCAGGGCGGCGTTACCATCGACCGCTGCTCCTCGCTCTATGAAACCGAGCCCTGGGGCGTGGCCGATCAGCCGCGCTTCCTCAACGCCGTCTGCCGCGGCCAGAGCCCGCTGCAGCCGGAGGCGCTCCTGGCCCTGGCCAAGCGCATCGAAGCCGCCATGGGCCGTCTGCCCACCGTGCGCTATGGCCCACGCCCCATCGACATCGACATCCTGCTCTACGACGAACGCCGCCTGGCGACGCCCGAGCTCACCATCCCCCACCCGCGCCTCCGCGAGCGCGCCTTTGTCCTTGTGCCCCTTGCCGAAATCGCACCTGACCTCCGCCTGCCCGAGGATGGGCGCACGGTCCGCGAATTGCTCTCTGCGCTGGGAGAGACGGGGGGCGTCCGCAAGGTAGGGGAGTTTTAAGGAGTGTCCATGTACCAGATTACCACCCTCGACAACCAACTGCGCGTGGTCACCGTGCCCCTGGCCAATGCGCGCTCGCTGAGCGCGTGGGTCTACCTGGCCGCAGGCTCGCGCTACGAGACCGAGAGGGAGAGCGGTGCTGCCCACTTTATCGAGCACATGCTCTTCAAGGGCACCGAGCGGCGCAGCGCGAAGGACATCGCCAACACGGTCGAATCCATCGGCGGCTACTCCAACGCCTCGACCAGCCGCGAGTTCACCACCTACTACGCCATGGTCACGCCAGAGCACCTCGGCGTAGTGCTCGACCTCCTGAGCGACATGGTGTTCCACAGCACCTTCCGGCCCAAGGAGCTGGAACGCGAACGCGGCGTGATCATCGAGGAGATCAACCGCACCCTCGACACCCCCGACGATCTGGTCTTCGAGATGATCACCGCCCTCGAATGGCCCGATTGCCCGGTGGGCCGCAGCATCGCCGGCACCCACGAAACGGTCTCGGCTATGGGCCGTGCCGCCCTACGGCGCTTCCTGGCCCGGCACTACCTGGCCAACCGCGCCGCCGTGGTCGTCGCCGGCCCGGTTGAACACGAACCGGTGGTGAGCCAGGTGGCTCAGTACTTTGGCGCCTGGCAGCCGGGGGAGCCCCCGCAGCCGGTGGAGCCGGCGCCCCACCCCGCCGAGAGCCGCATCTCGGCTGAGGTACGGGGCACCGAGCAAGCCCAGATGTGCCTCAGCCTGCGGGGCGTGCCCCGCCGCGACCCGGACCGCTTTGCCCTCGACATCCTGGCTGCCATCCTCGGCGATGGCATGGGCTCGCGCCTCTTCCAGGAGATCCGCGAGCGGCGCGGCCTGGCCTACAGCGTCGATGCCTCCGCCAGCTACCTGCAGGACACCGGCGCCTTCACCGTCTATGCCGGTGTGGCCCCGGAGAAAGCCGATGAGGCGCTCGCCGCGATCATGGAACAACTCGACCGCATCCGCCGCCGCCTGGTGACCAGGGCCGAGCTCGACCGGGCCAAGGAGTACACCAAAGGCCACCTGCTGCTGGCGCTGGAGACCCCATCGTCCAACGCCTCGTGGTTCGGCTCACAGGTGGTGCAGGGCGTCCCGATCATGACCCCCGAAGAGTGGATCGCCGCCCTCGATGCCGTCACCGCCGACGACGTGCGCCGCGTGGCGCGCAAGCTCTTCGACGGCGCTGCGCCGCAACTGGCCCTGGTCGGCCCCTTCGAGGATACCGCCCGCTTCGAGCCGCTGCTCAAACTCTGAGCGCGATCCCTGTCGCACGGGTCCATCCCAGCGCCGTCGGCGCACATGCTGGGCGCCGCCAAAGGCGCGCCCTCGCCAACGGCGCCAGCCCCCTCTGTCATTCTGAGCGGCTCCCGCGGCCGGCCCGCAACCCGCCGCCAGCAGAGCGAAGAATCCCTGCCCACCATCGCGCCAGCCCCCGGCTTGGCGCCCCGGCAAGCACGGCGCATTCGCCAACGGCGCCAGCCCCCTCTGTCATTCTGAGCGGCTCCCGCGGCCGGCCCGCAACCCGCCGCCAGCAGAGCGAAGAATCCCTGCCCGCCATCGCGCCAGCCCCCGGCTTGGCGCCCCGGCAAGCAGGGATTCTTCGCTGGAAGTGGCGCTCCTCTGTCGCCTGGCCGTCGCTGCCGCTCAGAATGACTCTCAACAGACTCACCGACGATCCTCGGATACATCCTGGCGTACCAGATATTTGTCTTCCGCGGCGACTCGCCTATAATGCGCCCGGTCATGCACGTCCGCGCATTCCCGGGCCCCTGCGTTTGGTCCCGCTAGAGTGGAGTTCGAGCCCATGGCACCTCTGCGCATCGGCGTCATCGGCGCCGGCAACGTCGCCGTCGGCCACCTGCGCGCCTACGCCCAGCACCCTGACGTCGAGATCGTGGCCGTCAGCGACGTGTCGACCGAGCGCCTGGCCGCGGTGGCGCAAGAGTTCCACATCCGCCACGCCTTCGCCGACTACCGCCAGCTCCTCGCCCTCCCCGACATCCAGGCCGTCAGCGTTTGCCTGCCCAACTGGCTGCACGCGCCCGCCACCATCGAGGCCCTGGGCGCCGGCAAACACGTGCTGTGCGAAAAGCCGCCCGCCCTCACCGCCGCCGACGCCCAGCGCATGGCCGATGCTGCCGCCACGGCCGACCGCATCCTGATGATCTGCTTCAACTATCGCTACCGCAACGACACCCGCTTTGTCAAGCGCCTGATCGACTCCGGCCAGCTCGGCAACCTCTACTACGTCAAAGCCAGTTGGCTGCGCTGCGCCGGCATCCCCGGCCGCCAGGGCAACTGGTTCACCCGCAAGGCCCTCTCCGGCGGCGGCCCCCTGATCGACCTCGGGGTGCACCTGTTGGACCTCAGCCTCTGGCTCCTGGGCCACCCGCGCCCGCTATCCGTCAGCGCCTCCACCTACGCTGCCTTTGGCCCGCGCGGGCTCCACTACACCGGCAGCAGCCCCGAGGCCCACAACGAGCCCTTCGAGGTGGAGGACCTGGCCAGCGCCTTCATCCGCCTCGACAACGGCGCCACCCTGCTCCTCGAAACGAGTTGGGCCATGCACACCGCCGCCGGCCGCGACGAGTACTCCCTGCATCTCTACGGCGACCAGGCCGGCGTCGAGATGAATGTGCGCAACTACTGCACCACCGACACTGTGCGCGTCTACCGCGACCTGGCCGGCGTCCCGGTCGACAGCGCGCCCCACGCCCTGCAAGCCGGCAACGGCCACGCCGTAGCGATCAACGACTTTCTCTGGTGCGTGCGCGAGAACCGCCGACCCGAAGCCACCCCCGAGCAGGGCGTGGCCCTCATGCAACTCATCGAGGCCATCTACCGCTCGGCCGAGCAAAAGCGCGAGATCGCTCTGCCCTGACTCGTCGAGGTGGGGCGGCGCTCCACCTTCTTGTGGCACAGTTCATGCTAGGAGGAAAAGAGTGCGGAGGGTCCTCCGACAATGCAGCTTCTTGAAGGAGGACGCGATGAGCTGGATCTGGGGTCTGATCTTCCTCGCTCTCTACTGGCTATCCCATCTCCTCTACCTGTAGGTGGAGCCTCCCGGGCCTCCTCGGCCCACCTGGAGGCCGGCGGCCACCCACCGGGCCGAATGACCCCCGTCGCACGACCGACGCCCCTCAGGAGGGCCCTCCGCCCCTTCGGCAGCCGGCGCCGCCAACGCAAAGAAAGGCGACCCCTCTCAGGATCGCCCTGTGGCACGCGCATCGGCCCCAAACGAGGCCCAACCTGGCCGGGCGCACGGGGTGCAGCCTGCTGCGCGCAGCGGCCGCCCACGCGATCAGGCGTGGCTCACATCGATACAGCGCCCGTCAGGCCGCAGTCTGCCCGGCGCGAAGAGCGTTCAATTGGCGCATCAGCCGCGACTTGTGCCGCGCCGCGGCGTTGCGGTGCATCACGCCCTTGGTGACCGCGCGGTCGAGGGCGCTGATCGCCTGGCGCAACGCCTCTTCGGTCGTTGGGGCCACAGGCGCACTCACGATGGCCACCCGGGCCTTCTTCACGTACGTGCGCGTGCGCGAGCGGATGCTCCGGTTGCGGATGCGGCGCTTCTCTGCCTGGCGCAGAGCCTTCAGCGCAGACTTGGTGTTGGCCAAAGCAAACTCCTCCTCAATACTTGGCAACTGGAAAGCAAGCGTACAGGATACAACAGATTCGCCATTCTGTCCAATCCGGCGAGCAGCATTTTCACCGGGCCTCGCCCTCCAAGGCTGCAATGCCCGCCATGCCGCCCGTGAACAGGTCGTCCATCACCCGCGTCTGGCGCACAAAGCCCTCCAGGTGGATATCGTCGATGTAGACGAAGAGCTGCAGGGTGATCCCCTTGAGGTTGATGTGGGCCGCCTGCACCAGTGGGCGCTTCCAGGCAGGCGTAATCTGCTTGAACGAGCGGGGCAGCCACTCCTGCAACTCCTCGATCAGGTCATCGAGACGCTGCGCCTGGTAGAGGTTCGGGTTGCGCAGTTGCCTGCGCAGATCTGTCAGGCGCCGATCCAGCGCCGCCAGGCGCGCCTCGGCGTCGGCGAGGAGGCGCTCTCGGTCCTCCGGGTAAGCCTCGAGCTGCGGGTCGGCCGCGCGTGTCCGCGCCCACTCGCGCATCGCCTGCACGAGCTTGTCGGGGTAGGCGCTCATGGCATCGAGCCGCGCCGTCAGCGTGGCCAGCTCGCTGCGCGAGAGGCCACTCTTTTCGGCATGGCGAACGCCCTCCAGCACGCCCGCCAGCGACCGCTCCACCTCAGCCAAGTAGCCATCCAGCGCCTGCTCGCGCCCCAGCACCGCGATCCCCCACTCCAACTCGCGCGCGCGCACCGAGCCCGGCTCCACGCCCGCCGCCGCCCGCTTCATCGCCTCGACCTTGGTCGCAGGGTTCCCCAGGACGTAGGGGTTGGCCTCGGCCAGCTCGAGCAGCAGGGCACGCCCCGGAGCGATCAGGTGCGCATTGGCCACGGGCACGTCGATGCGCACCCGCAGGTCAGGGCTCGGCCGGGTGAGGTTGGTCAGCTTGATCGTGGCCAGCGTGCTGTTGGCCAGAAAGACATCCGCGTGGCTCTCGGTGTTGTAGAGGGTAGTCACCCGCAGGCCGATCTGCTTGATCTGGCAGACGGTGCCGTCGACGACGATCAGGTCGCCAAAGCGGAACGGCGTATCGATGAGCAGCAGCAAGCCGCCCAGGATGTTCTTCAGCGTGTCGCCCAGGGAGAGGCCCACGAAGAGCGCTGCGCCCCCGGCCGTCACGACGATGGTCGAGAGGTCAGCCCCCAACAGCCGCAGCATGAGGATGGCGCCGGTAGCGATGATGACTACCGGCGCCATGACGTCGAGCACCGGGAAGAGCACATCGTCGAAATTGGCCTCGGTGCGCCGGGCCAGCCGCCGCCCATAGTAGAGCACCGTGTCGCGCACCAGCCGCCATACGCCCCAGGTGACCACCGCGATCAGGAGAGCGCCCGCTACCCGCTGCATGCCATCCTGCACGGCCGCCGGCAGTTCGCTGCGCCCGCTGAGGTCCGATGCCGCCCCCAGGGCCAGGCCGAGCACCACCGGCCACTGCAGCACCCCTACCACCACATCGTCGATGTCGTTGGGCGTCCGGCGCGCCCACCAAGCGGCGATCCAAAAAAGCACTACATACGCCCCGGCGATCACCGCCAGCCAGATCACAGCAACATTGAGCAGGGGCATCGCAGACCTCGTCTTCTGGAAGGGGGGAACTGAGGGAACTGGATGAACAAGGGGAACTGAGGGGCCTGCCAGCTCGGCGCCGCCCCTCAGTTCCCCAGTTCCCCAAGCTCCGTCAGTTCCCCTGGATCACGCCCAGCCTCTTGCCGACTCGCCGGAAGGCCTCCAGCCCGAACTCCAGGTCGCTCTGCGCCAGGCCGGCCGACATCATGACGCGGATGCGCGCCTTGCCTCGCGGGACGGTGGGGTAGCCCAGCGCCATGGCAAAGACGCCCTCCTCGAAGAGTTGCCGCGAGAACTCTTTTGCCAGCGGTGCCTCACCGAGCATGACCGGGGTGATGGGGGTCACGCTCTTGCCGGTGTCGAAGCCCATGCGCTGCATCTCGGCCTTGAACAGGCGGGTGTTCTCCCACAGCTTGTCGACCAGGTCGGTCGACTCTTCCAGCACATCGATAGCGGCGATGCAGGCTGCCACGTCGGCGGGCGTGGCCGCGCTGGAAAAGAGGAAGGGGCGCGCCTTCTGGCGCAAGTAGTCGGTGATCAGCTTCTTGCCGGCCACCACCCCGCCCATGACGCCAAAGGCCTTGGAGAGGGTGCCCACCTCGACATCGACCTTGCCGTGCAGGCCAAAATGGTCCACGATGCCGCGCCCGCCGTGGCCCAGCACGCCCTCGCCGTGCGCATCATCCACCATAAAGATGGCGCCATAGCGCTCGGCGATCTCGTACTCCTTGTCGAGCGGAGCCACATCGCCATCCATGGAAAAGACGCCGTCGGTGATGACAATGGCGCGGCGGTAGTTCCCGCGCTTTTCTCTGAGCACGCGCTCCAGGTCATCGGGGTCACAGTGGGCAAAACGCTCGATGGTGGCGCGCGAGAGCCGGCAGCCGTCGATGATGGAGGCGTGGTTCAGCTCGTCGGAAAAGATGCCGTCTTCCTTCTCCACCAGCGCCGGGATCACGGCCAGGTTGGCGCAAAAGCCCGACTGGAAGGAGATGGCGCCCTCCACTCCCTTGAAACGCGCCATGCGCTCTTCGAACTGCAGGTGCAGGTCCATTGTGCCGGCGATGGAGCGCACCGCTGCCGGACCCACGCCATAGGCCTCGATGGCTGCCCTGGCCGCCTCCTTCAGCCTCGGATGGTTGGCGAACCCCAGGTAGTTGTTGGTGCACAGGTTGAGCACCTTCTTGCCGTCGACCATGGTCCACGGCCCCTGGGCCGACTGGATGGTGCGGATATTGATAAAGAGCCCCTGCTCCTTCAAAGCCGCGACGTCATCGCGGATGAACGCCAGCTTGTCTGTAGACACGGTCCCCTCCTGGGCCTTGCAGCCCTGAACCCGCCCGCGCGCCCTCGCGCGGGCCATGCACACCGCAACGCGTCACTCTTCACGGATCGCGTTTCACTTCACGGCCCCACGGGCCACTCGGCGACCCCTCACTCGGGGCACTGGACGGCGATGAACGCCAGCCACTGTTCGATCTGCTCGAACAGCGCCGGGTCGGCCGGGTCGGCGTTGATGATGGCGGCGTAGGGCGCCTGGAAGGCATCGAGGACGAACACCAGGTGGCCCGTGCCCGTGTCGCCGGCCAACAGGCTCTCGTAGGCCTGGCGCACCCGGCCACCCTCGTCGGCCAGCACCGGGTAGTGATAGGCCAGCCCGCGGTCTATGCCCCGGATGGCCTCGGCGCCGGCCGGCACCAGCGCCAGCACCATCGCCTCGAGCCGGCTGTACTCCTCGGCGTGGTCGCCGAAGGCATGCAGCGCAGGCGCCCACTCCGCAGCCGACGCCCCGGCCGGGAACAGCAACACCTGTTTGAGGCGTTGCCGGTAGACACTCCCACAGATCGTCTCGCCCGCGGCCGAAGTCAGGCAGAAATCGGGGGCAGGCAACAGTGCCTCGGGCCTCTGAAAGGCGTGCACCTTCACCGGCTCCACTCCTTGACGGACAGAGTAGTGCGCCCCCGACGCGTGGTCGAGCTGCGTACTGCGGTACGCAGTACGCAACACGCATCACGGATACATCACAATCTTGGCCGCCACGCGGTCGGAGGCGGTCATGAGGTCGAAGCCGTGCTGGAACTCGTCGAGCTTGATGCGATGGGTGATCACCGGCGTGGGGTCGAGGGCGCCCGAACGGAACATACCGGCCATCTGGTACCAGCTCTCCCACAGGCGACGGCCGTTGATGCCATAGATGGTAGCGCCCTTGAAGATTACCTGGCCGTTGAGGTCCAGAGTAATCGGCTGCGACGGGATGCCAAAGACGCTGAAGCGCCCGCCCTTGCGCAGGGCAGCGAACCCCTGATCGATCGCTTGCTGGCTGCCGGTCATCTCGACGACCACATCCACTCCGACCCCTCGCGTCGCGTCCAGCAAGGTACGGACCACGTCGGAGCCCGGCTCGCTGATGTTGAGCGAGATATCCGCCCCCAGGGCCTTGCCGATGGCCAGGCGCGCCGGGTACTTGCCCACGTGGGCCACCAGGCTGGCGCCCGCTGCCTTGGCCACACCCACGGCGAAGAGCCCGGTGGGCCCGTCGCCAAAGATCACCACCGACTTGCCCGCCACCGGCTCCACGAGCACGGCATACACCGCATTGCCACAGGGGTCCTGGATCGAGGCGATGGCCGGGTCCAGGTCGGGCGCATTGACCCAGGCCGAGGTCTCGGGCAGGGCCACATACTCGGCGAAGCAGCCGTCGACGTCGACGCCAAAGATCTCCAGGTTGGCGCAGATGTGGGCCTGGCCGGCACGGCAGACGGGGCAGGTTCCGTCGAAACGGTGGGAATCGGCGGAGACGAAATCGCCCACCTTCAGCGAGCGCACGGCGCTGCCGACCTCGACCACGTCGCCACAGAACTCGTGGCCGATAATGCGCGGGGTCTTGATCCGGCTCTGTGCCCAGGCATCCCACTTGTAGATGTGCACGTCGGTGCCGCAGATCGAGGTGGCGCGCACCTTGACCAGCACTTCGCGGGGGCCGATGCGGGGGATGGGCACCGTGGTCATCTCCAGTCCGGGGCCAGGGCGCGGCTTGATGATCGCACGCATCATTTCGGGCATGGGTACCACTCTCCTTCGAGCGTCCATGGGTTGAATCGCTGCCAGGCCTGCTACAGCCGCACGCTCCTTGCAGCGGCAGGCCCTTCTGGTTTCAGTATATCACGCAGCCTGAGGGGGGTCAAAAGTCGCGCGGAAATACGCGCGCGGCCTCAAGCCTCCTCAAGGCGGCTGGCCAGCCCGCAGGGCTAAGAGGCCAAGCCGGGCTGGCTGCCCGGGCCCTCCGCCCTGGCCATCCACGCCATCCGCAACGCCCGCCAGGCGTTCGCACGCCTCACCGGCCGCATGGCTGCCACCGACAGGGACACGGCCCCTCTCTGCGGCACCTGGACGGCCAAGGACGTCATCGGCCACCTGGCCGACTGGACCGGCACCATGGCCGAGGCAGCGATGCAGGCGGCAGAGACCGGCACGCTGCCCGCCCTGCCCCAGACCGACGAGGCGCTCGAGGCCTGGAACACCGACCACGCCGCCCGGCGCCGCGACCAGCCCTGGCCCGAGGTGTGGGCCACGTACGACGCCGCCTGCAACCAGGCCATCGCTGCGCTCGAAGGGCTGGGCGAGCAGGCGCTGGCCCGCCCCTACCCCAGCGCCGTGCCCCCCACGCTCTACCACTGGTTGAGCATCACCGGGCACGATGTGGAGCACGCCCGCCAGATCCTGGCGTGGCTGGCGTAGGGGCGGGAATTCGGGCGATGCCTCGCCCCGCCCCTACCGGTTTTGGGGAGCGCGCGTCTCGATTCTTCATGTTTATGTATAGCGCCGATTACCGTCCGGTGCCCCTCCGGCCCCGTTACCGGCATGCCGACGCCCCCCGGAACGCCGGTGCGCCCCCTCCCACCTGCCATTCCGGCGCCTCCCATACCTCCTGCCTCGTTATGTCTGCAGGATTTTATGGTCCAGTTGACCTCTTTTTGCAGGATTCACCCTACTTTTACCCTCTTTATGTCCGCTCCCAGGGCCTCTCAGGGCCGGAGAACGCCCCTCTCCAGCCGCTCCGGACGCCTTTTCCGGAGAATCTGGGTCCTAGCCCGCGTTCCTGAGCCCTCTCCGGCGCACGCCAACCCCCCACAGGCCCTACCCCACGCCGAGCGCCCTCCGCGCGGCCCGTGCGCACGCTGCACCCTCCTCTGGCCGCCTTTCCGCACACGCCGTGCAGTGCGAGCGCTGCCCAGGCCCGCCGCCCACGCCCCTTTGATGCGCCATGTGCATGCGCAGCGCCGCTTCCCACGCTTTCTGCCGCGCCGGAGGCCCCCCTCGCCCCGCCGCCCGCCGCCCATCGCGCCGGCGACGGCCCATCGGTCGATCACGGCGGGCCTCCCGCGATCGCGCCGCGCCCCCACCTCCCCCGCCCTACCCGCATCCCCTCCCCCACCGACGCGGCAGCCCCACCCACTCTGCCGACCTCCACCCGCACAGCGCTTCCCGCCCGCCTCCCACGGCAGCCCTAACTGCCCGCCACGGCACCACACCACGCACTGGTGCCAGCCGCCCAGCGCGCCGGGCTCACCTCACAGGCGCCGCCACTCCCCTCTCGCCCATGCTCGATGCGCCTCGCCGCAGCGCAGCCGACATCCGGTGCAGCCTCCACCGACCACGTCGCTCGCACAACCCGCATGGGCCCGCGGCCCACCCGCGCAGGCCAGCAGGCGCACTTTTCCATGGGCCACCACCCATATACTCGCGCAGAGGAGGAAGAGGCCAAGCAAGAGGGGCGCCGGAACCCAGGCGCGCGCAAAGGGGTCGAGAGGAGGACCCGCGACAAGGTGCAATCTACGCACTCTCTGCAGACACGGCGCCCTCACTGCCACGCCGCCGCGACGCCCGGCAGTTGTCGCAGCAGGGCTCAACGACGCTGGTATCGGGGTCGCCAAAATAGTCGAGGATGGCCCGGCGGCGGCACGCGCGCGTCTCGGCGTAGCGCACCATCTCCTCCAGCAGCCCCCGCTTGTGGGCGCGGAAACGCTCCACATCGGCCATGATCGCCGCCGAGTCGAAGGGGGCTGCCTCGTCGAGGCTGAAGAGCAACTCCCCGCCGTCGCGGCCCTGGTCCTCGAGGATGCCCGCCCGCTGCAGCAAGCTGATGCCCACGCGCAGCTTGACCTCGGTGAGCGACGTGCGGCGCCGCAGGGCCGCTTCGTCGACCGCACGCCTGCCCCCTTCGCCCTGCCGGCTCCTCAACAGCGCGTCGTGTAACCGCTCCAGGCCCTGCGCATCGGGCGCATCGTTGTTGATGAACCACTCCTGCAGCGCCCGGTCGGCCGGGCTGTAGATCAGCAGGCAGCGCGCCGGCCGGCCATCGCGGCCCGCTCGGCCCGCCTCCTGATAGTACGCCTCGGGGGTGCCTGGGATATCCCAGTGAATCACCGCTCGCACGTTGGCCTTGTCGACACCCAGGCCAAAGGCATTGGTCGCCACCAGCACCTGCACGCGGCTCTGCACGAAGCGGGCCTGCACCCGGCGGCGCTCCTCCGCCTCCAGCCCGCCGTGGTAGTAGGCGGCCGCCAGCCCCATGGTCGCGCCGATCAGCTCGGCCAGCTCCTCTGCGGCACGTTTGGTACCCACATAGATAATGGCCGTGCCGCCGCCCTCTTCAGGCAGCGCCTCCAGCAGGCAATCCAGCTTGGCATCCTCATCGGGCGCCTGCGCCACCTCGAAGAAAAGGTTGGGCCGGTTGAACCCCGTCACCACCCGCACCGCGTCGGGCACATGCAACTGTCGGAGGATGTCCTCCTGCACCAACGGCGTCGCCGTGGCGGTCGACGCCAGGATCGTGGGCCGGCCCAGCGCCTCCCAGGCCTTGTGGATCTCGAGATAGCTCGGGCGAAAATCGTGGCCCCACTGCGAGATGCAGTGTGCCTCATCGACAGCCAGGAGCCGCACATGCCCTGCACCCAGCGCCTGCGCGAACGCGGCACTGCGCAGCCGCTCGGGCGCCACGTACACCAGCCGGTAGAGCCCGCCCGCCACCCCCTCCAGGATGCGCGCCTGCTCCGCGCCCGTCTGGAGGCTATGCAGCGCCGCCGCCGGGATCCCCAGGCGCGCCAACGCCCGCACCTGGTCGTGCATCAACGCGATCAGGGGCGAAACCACCAGCACCATCCCCGCCCCATCCAGAGTAGCCGGCAACTGATAGCAGAGGGATTTCCCCGAGCCGGTCGGCATGACCAGCAGGGTGTGTTGCCCATCCAGCACGTGCTGCATGGCCTCCACCTGACCACGCCGGAAGCGTGACAGGTGAAAGTGCTCGCGCAGTGCCCTGTTGAGAATCTCCGATGAGGTGGTCACGGCGGTCCACTCCCCTCCCGGCAATACCGCCCCGCAGGGCCTTTTCAAAGTCCCGTTATTGTCACCCTGAGCAGGTTCTGCGGGCTTCACAACGCGGCGAATGCTGGCCTGCGAAGGGTCCGGACCACACATAACGCCGACCTTGAAAAAGCCCTGCCCCGCGCGGGTTCTTCTGTTTCCGCCTTTTCAAGATTGTGCTATAATACTAGCCCGGAATCAAGGGCCGGGCAGGGTGGCTTGCCCGGCCCTCCCGAAAGTCTGTCACAGGTTCACCAAAAAGTCAATGCCCGGTGCCCCGGTTGCTCACCCTGGCGGCGATGTGCTCAACCACCCTGGGAGAACAGGAGGAGACCGGCATGCGCAA